>Ga0255057_10000213_pt1 | contig 32636 bp, 30 predicted proteins | sample Cases_109_6_MG_FD_189022 | JGI IMG/M metagenome (GOLD analysis project Ga0255057, IMG submission 189022) | Seawater microbial communities from Amundsen Gulf, Northwest Territories, Canada - Cases_109_6 | ecosystem: Environmental > Aquatic > Marine > Gulf | place: Canada: Northwest Territories... | reverse complement strand
CGTTCACCCCGGCCCCCAACGCCAGCGGGTCGGCGGATATCACCGTTGCGCTCCAGGACAATGGGGGCACGGCTAATGCTGGAGACGACACGTCTGCACCGGCCGGGTTCACCATCACCGTTACCGCCGTCAATGATGAGCCGCTGGCCAATGATGATTCCTACCCTGCCATTCTCGAGGGTGGCGCTTTCTCGACTACCAACAACGTCGACGATGTTGATTTCAACGACACGGACGTTGAAGATGGGAAACCGAGCGGCAACGTGACTCTCGTGACTGGACCGACCTACCACTCTGGCGTTTTCACGCTGAATGCCGACGGAACCTTCACTTACACTCACGATGGCTCTGAGAACTTCGCCGACAGCTTCACCTACACGGTCGACGACTCCGCCGCAACGACCTCCAATGTGGGAACAGTGACGATCACCATCACTCCAACCAACGAGCCCCCGGTCGCGATCGATGACGATGGCCTCGGAACCTTCTGGGAGCCCTATTTCCACGTGCCGATGGGTAATCCACCGACCTTGATTCCAGCGGCGGCTTTGCTAGACAACGACTCCGACCCGGACGGCGACCCGTTCACCATCGTCGTGTCGGCGGGACCGACCACCGGTGGCGGTTTCGTTTCCTGTGGCCCAGCCGGCTGCACTTACACCCCGCCGGCTACCAAAGTGTCCGACACTTTCACTTACCAAATCGACGATGGCGTTCTGATCTCGGCACCGGCAACGGTCACGATCGATGTTGAAGATAAGTCGGCCGAGCTGGCATTGACACCGATCTCGGCTGCGCCCGATCCAGTGATGCTGGGTGGAACTGTCACCTTCGTTACCGACGTGTCCAACCTCGGGATCGACTCCGTCGGCGGAGTCGTGCTGCGAGCCGATTACCCGGCCGGCACCTCCTTCTTCTCAGCTAGCTCCACCAAGAGTGGTTGCGTCGATCTCGGCTCGCGGGTCGAGTGCACGATCGGGAATATGGCGGTTTCGGATCTCGAGACGGTAACGATCGTCCTGACGGTCAACTCGGGGGTAGGCCCCCTTTCGTTCACTGCGTGGGTGACAACCGGCAACACCGGTGATCCCAACCCGCTCTCTAACTATGCCACACACATCCTTGGGATCCTCTAGCCAGCCGGTTCCATGGCCTTGTGATTCCCGTCACAAGGTCGGCTCCTGAGCTGGTCCCCATGCGCCGCGGACGCCGACGAGGCTGCTCTCTTCGACGATCCGGTTTGACGATTCAGGAGGCCCGCCCGCCCGGAGTATTGGGTATCGAGCTGGGCCCTTCCTAGTCTCCTGACAGGAAAGGAGGGCCTCCGTTTGGAGCTGTTCGACTACTTGCCGATCGTCCTCATGTTCGGTCTAGGCCTGGCTTTCGCTGTTGGTTCACTTTGGGTTTCGGGCCTTCTTTCCCCTCACAAGCCGACCCCGGAGAAGCTTGCTCCATATGAATCGGGGATCGTGCCTGAGGTCGAGCCGGGGGCGCGTTTTCCGGTCAGGTTCTACCTGGTGGCCATGTTGTTCGTGATCTTCGACATCGAGATCATCTTCCTTTTCGCCTGGGCCACGCGCTTTCGCGAGCTCGGTTGGGTGGGAGTGGGAACCATTGCGGTATTTGTCTTTCTGGCGATCGAGACCCTTATCTACGTGTGGAAGCGGGGGGCGCTCGACTGGAATCCGCCGCGGCGCGAGCGCTATGTTCCCGACGTCGAGGACGCCGCCTGATGGCTTCTCCCCCCGGGTTCCTCACAAGCTCCATTGACGCCATAGCCAACTGGGCCCGGGCCCAGTCCTCGTGGCCTGCCACCTTTGGGCTGGCTTGTTGCGCCATTGAGATGATGCACACCGGGGCCGCTCACAATGATCTGGCCCGGTTCGGCATGGAAGTTTTCAGGGCTTCTCCCCGTCAGGCCGATCTGATGATTGTTGCCGGGCGCGTGTCGCAAAAAATGGCGCCGGTGTTGCGCCAGGTTTACGACCAGATGCCGGAGCCCAAGTGGGTCATCTCGATGGGTGCCTGTGCTTCCTCGGGTGGGATGTTCAACAACTATGCCCTCGTACAGGGCGTCGATCAAGTGGTTCCGGTCGATGTATACGTCCCTGGATGCCCTCCCGGGCCCCAGTCTTTGATGCACGGAATTCTTACCCTCCACGAGGGCATCAAGACCGGCGAGTACGTTCGAACATGACCGGCCAGCCTCCCGGGGAATCCGCGACAGACAGCGAGCAGGTGGAGGTTGTTCCCCAACATCCGATCTTGGTAGGCCTGGCTTCTTCTCACCCGGCGGCGAGATTCGAGGAGTCAATCACCGGCCAGAACGTGTTTCGGGTGGCCGGCGACGACCTCGTCAGCTTTGTCTCCGCAGCCCGCGATGCCGGGTTCAACATGTTCATAGACCTGACCGCGGTCGACTATCACCGACAGCGTCCCGAGCCCCGCTTCGACCTCGTCATCAGCCTCCTGGCGCTCGATGCCAACGTGCGACTGCGGGTGTTGGTGGGCCTTGGCAGCGATTCGGCAGTTGCTCCCTCAATCACCGGCATCTACCCGGGAGCGAATTTCTTCGAGCGAGAAGTGTTCGACCTTTTCGGCATCACCTTCACCGGCCACCCCGACCTGACCCGCATTCTGATGCCGGACGACTGGGAGGGCGCTCCACTGCGTAAGGACTACCCGGTGGGCTCCGTTCCCGTCCAGTTCCGCGATACACCCAAAGTTCAATGAATGGTTGACGACACGACCACCGATCTCACGGACGACAACATCTCGGGAGCCGGCGGAGACGAGCGGCGCCGACTCCATGAAGTCTGGGCAATCGGGACCGAAGTGCCGGATTGGGTCACCGCTTCCACGGCGGAGGGTGCTCAGCTGATGGTTCCAAGAGAGCATGCCTCGAGTGCCGACCTGCTCGAGGAGGCTGGAGCTCTCGTCGACGACGATCGCATATTTGTCGAAGACTCAGTCGAGGACGAGACCACCATCCTCAACATGGGCCCGCAGCACCCGTCCACCCATGGGGTCCTGCGGCTCCAACTCGAGTTGAACGGGGAGAATGTACGGCGGGTCAAGCCGGTCATCGGCTACCTCCATACCGGCATGGAGAAGACTGCGGAGACTCTGACCTACCTGCAGGGACCCACCAACGTGACCCGGATGGACTACCTGGCGCCGTTCCACAACGAGCTGTGCTTTTCATTGGCTACTGAGGCCATGCTGGGGATTGACATCCCGGTTCGGGCCCAGGCGATCCGCGTCCTGATGACTGAGTTGAATCGAGTCGCAAGTCATCTGACATGGCTTGCGACTCAGGGGTTGGACCTGGGCGCGCTGTCGATCATGATCTACGGCATCCGGGAACGCGAGTTGATCCTCGATTTCTTCGAGAAAACCACGGGACTGAGGATGAATCACAACTACATCCGCCCCGGTGGTGTTGCCGCCGACCTTCCAGACGGCTGGGAGCAGGATGTGGCGGAGATTCTGGAGGTCATTCCCAAAGGGATGGCGGACTACCACGATCTCCTCACCAATAATCCGATTTTCCTCGGACGTACTCAGGGTGTAGGCGTAATTACGGCCGACGAGTGTCTCGCCTACGGCATCACCGGCCCGGTGTTGCGAGCCAGCGGAGTGTCGTGGGACTTGCGGAAATCCCAGCCCTACAGCGGCATCGACAAGTACGAATTCACAGTTCCGGTCGGCGAGAACGGCGATGTGTACGACCGCTACCTGGTGCGGCTAGAGGAGATGGTTCAATCCCTTGTCATTGTCCGCCAGGTTCTCGACAGCATGCCTCGTGGTGATTACCGCACCGAGGATCTCAAGGTGACGCCGCCACCCCGCAAGCGGATCGACGAGTCGATGGAAGCGCTCATCCACCATTTCAAGATCTTCACAGAGGGCTTCAAGGTGCCGCCGGGGGAGCACTACCAGGCGGTCGAAAGTCCCCGGGGAGAGCTCGGCCACTATCTGGTCTCCAACGGCGAAGCCAAACCGTGGCGCCTCCACGTACGCGCGCCGAGCTTCGCGGCCGTGCAAGGCCTGCCCATGATGATGGGAGATCAACTCATCGCCGACACCATCGCCATCATCGCCTCGATCGATCCGGTCATGGGAGATGTAGATCGATGAGTAGGCGGCAGGCCATACCCATTGTCCTCGCCGGGGCCCGCGTGATGGGCCTGCTTGCAACTGGGGCCCGGCTCAGACCTGCTGCCGCCGCGGGCACAGCTACGGACCGCCTCGGGCGCAGCCCTCGGCCTTTGAGAACCCCGTTTTCGTGCCGGAGGTTTCTACGTGAGTAGCTGGGCTGAATCTCCGCGGGTTGCAGAGATCCTGGGTTCTTATCCAGAAAGACGTTCTGCCGTCATGCCCCTGCTCTACCTGGCGATGAAAGAGCATGGGCATCTCACCGACGAGGCCATTCGCGAGGTCGGTGAGATGGTGGGGCTCACTTCGGCCCAGGCGTCTTCCGTCTCCAGCTTTTACACCATGTACAAGCGCCGGGAGGTGGGCCAATATCTGGTGTCGGTTTGTACGTCGGTCTCGTGCATGCTGCTCGGCGGCAAGGACGTTCTCCACGCCGTCGAGGACGAGAGCGGGGTCCCGCCGGGCGAGACTGATGGGACACTCAGCGTGGAGCACGTCGAGTGCATCGGAGCCTGTGGGGGTGCTCCGGCAGTCCAGGTCAACTATGAGCTGATTGAAGGAGTTTCCCCCGACCAGGCCCGCCAGTTGGTGCAATGGCTCCGAACTGCCTCTCCGGAAGTCGTGGGGGGCGATGAGATGCAGGCCTTGTTCGGGGGTCAACGCAGTTTTGAGTGGGGGCCCTCCGAGTCACAGGGGGCAGCGAGCCCGCTACCCGCTCTGGAGCATTTGGGAAGCGCGGAGAACATCTCGTGAAGATTCTGACGACCCGCATGGAGGCCCATCCCCAGGACAGTCACACCCTCGAGCGCTACCAGGCAACGGACGGATACAAGGCCGCCGAGCAGGCCTTGACTTCCATGACCCCGGAAGCTGTTCACGAGGAAACCAAGGCGTCAAATCTCCGGGGGAGAGGTGGCGCAGGATTTCCCTGCGGTGTGAAGTGGGGCTTCCTACCGCCAGACACCCGGCCGCGGTATCTGGTCGTCAACGGTGATGAGTCGGAGCCCGGCACGTTCAAGGATCGGCAGCTGCTCGAGCGGGATCCCCATCAGCTCATCGAAGGCACGATCCTGGCTGCCTACGCCATCGACTGTCATCAGGCCTTCATTTACATTCGCGGCGAATATCCCAAGCCGGCCCGCCGGGTAGAGAAAGCACTGGCCGAGGCCTACGCGGCGAAGCTGCTCGGCTCGAATATTCTCGGAAGCGGATTCGACCTGGACATCACCCTCCACATCGGTGCCGGGGCCTACATCTGCGGCGAGGAAACAGCCTTGCTAAATAGCCTCGAGGGCCGGCGCGGCGAGCCCCGCATCAAGCCACCATTCCCGGCAATCGAGGGCCTGTATGGCAAACCGACCATCGTCAACAACGTGGAGACGCTTTCGAATCTCCCGTGGATAGTGCTCAACGGGGGCGCCGCTTACGCCGCCATCGGCCCCGAAGGGTCATCGGGTACCCGGCTCTTCAGCCTGTCAGGCCACGTCCGCAAGCCGGGCAACTACGAGATCGTCATGGGTATGACGTTCCGAGAGTTGATCGAGGACCTCGGAGGCGGAGTCCGGGACGACCGGGCCGTCAAATGTTTCATACCCGGCGGAGCGTCCGCTCCCTGGTTCACTGCCGAGCAGTTGGATATCCCGATCACGATCGATGATGTAGCAGCTGCCGGCTCGATGCTTGGCTCCGGCGCCATTGTCGTAATGGATGAGACCACGAACGTGGTTGAGGCGGCTCATAGCATCGTCAGTTTCTTTGCCCATGAGTCGTGCGGGCAATGTACTCCGTGCCGCGAGGGGACCTCCTGGCTGGAGATGGTGCTGGCCCGGATCCTGCGCGGGGAGGGTCGCCCCGTCGACCTTGACTTATTGCTCGACGTGTCCGACAACATTGCGCCCGGGCTCAGCTGGCCTCCGAAGATGACCACAATCTGCCCGCTTGGCCCCTCGGCGGTCTCACCGATCACATCAATCCTCGGTCACTTCCGCGGAGAAGTCGAAGCCATGATCCCTGCGGAGGCACCAGTTGGCTGATCCTGTGCAGATCACCGTCGATGGACGCCGGGTCGAGGTTCCGGCCGACGAGCTGCTGATTCAGGCCGCCCAGGATCACGGCACCTATATCCCGCGGTTTTGCTGGCACCCGCGCCTGAAGCCGGTTGGCATGTGCCGCATGTGCCTCGTGGAGATAGAGACCCCCCGGGGACCCATGCTCACCACCTCGTGCACAGTGCCGGTGAGCGACGGCATGGTGGTGGACACCCGATCTGAAACCGTGAGGAAAGCCCAGGAAGGCGTTCTGGAATTTTTGCTCATCAACCATCCTCTCGACTGTCCCGTCTGTGACCGCGGTGGCGAATGCCCGCTTCAGGATCAAACCATTGCCTACGGGCCTGGAGACAGCCGGTTTGTAGAAGAGAAGCGTCACTTCGAAAAGCCCATCGAGATCTCAGAATTAGTGCTCCTCGATCGTGAACGGTGCATCCTGTGTGCCCGTTGCACGCGTTTCTCTGACGAGGTTTCCGGGGACCCCCTCATCGAGTTTCAAGATCGGGGCTATGGCACCCAGGTGCTCACGTTCCCGGACGAGCCGTTCCGTTCATATTTCTCCGGGAACACGGTGCAGATTTGCCCGGTCGGCGCGTTGACTGCCAAGCCGTACCGCTTCCGGGCCCGGCCCTGGGATCTGACGGCCGTGGAGTCGACGTGTCCCCATTGCTCCGTGGGATGCCGCATTTCGGTGCAGGCCTCACAGAATCAGGTGCTGCGTTTTCTCGGAGTCGATAACGACGCCACCAACTGGGGCTGGTTGTGCGACAAGGGCCGGTTCGGGTTTGAGCACATTGGCTCTGCCGAGCGGCTCACGGCCCCGCTGGTGCGGGACGAAAACGGCAATTTTCAGGAGACCAGCTGGACTGCAGCCCTGGAACTGGTCGCCCAATGGCTCGGCGACCTGGTCACCGAGCACGGGCCGGACAGCATCGCCGGTCTCGGTGGCGCCCGGAGCACCAACGAGGACGCCTACGTCTTCGGCAAGTTTGTCCGCGGTGTCATCGGATCCAACAACGTCGACTCGCAGTTGAACGACGGGCTCAATCCTCAGTTTCTGGCGGCAGTGACGCCTCGTGCCCAAATGAACGACCTCGACCAGGCGAAGACGATCCTGGTCTGGGGCCCCGACCTCAAGGAGGAGCTGCCGGTTCTCTACCTGCGGGTGCGCCACGCCGTCCAGGAAGGCGCCAACCTCGTCGTGGTCCATCCGCGGCGTACCGGCCTCGACGATGTTGCTACCCACAAGATCACATACAAGCCCGGGACCGGTCCCGAGGTTCTCGCCGGTATCAGAGAGGGCACCGGCGAGTACTCGGCGGCTCGTGAGCTGCTCACCGGCGAGGGGCCGATTGTCGGACTGATCGGACGTCCCGGTCTCGCCGAGGACCCGCGGTTGGCTGAAGCCGCGGCCGCCTTTGTGCGCGACCTGCCCGATGCCAGGATCATGCCGCTGGCACGGCGTTCCAACGTTTACGGCGCTCTCGACATGGGTGTGACTAATCGCATGTTGCCGGGCCGGGCTGCGCAGGCCAGTGCGGAAGCCAGATCGACCCTTTCCGCCGAATGGGGCTTGCCGATTCCCGAGGCGAGTGGGCGTGATGCCGCTGCAATAATCGATGGATTGGCAGATGGCAGCGTCCGCGGCCTCATCCTGCTCGGCTGCGATCCGGCCCGCGATTACCCGGACCAGTCGGCGGCCTTCCAGGCTCTCGAGAATGCCAATTTGGTCGTGACCTTCGATCTCTTCCTGTCCGACTCTTCGCAAATAGCAGACGTGGTGCTTCCGGCCGCCGGTTTCACCGAGGTGGAGGGCACCGTCACCAACCTCGAGGGCAGAGTGCAGAAAGTCAATCGCCTGGTGCCTGCCCCCGGCCAGGCCCGTCCGGTGTGGTCGGTCTTGGAGGATCTGTCCACCCGGATGGGTGCATCGCTCGGCGCCGTCTCGGCAGAGGCCATCCAAAAGGAAATATCGCTGGCGGCCCCTGCCTATCGGGGCGTGACATGGGAGGCACTCGACTGGGAGGAGGGTCGCCAGGGATTGGTGGTGCCCACCTCCGATGGCGAGCAGCCCATCCGCTACGTGCCGGTCGACGTTGGTCTGTCTCCGCAACCGAGCCGCCTGGCGCTTCACCTGGCGCGCACCCTTTATGACGACGGTGTGCATTCTCGATTTGGGTTGTCGCTGGCCCAATTGGCTCCCGGAGCGTTCGCTTTCATCAACCCCGACGACGGCGCCCGACTCGGGATAGCCGAAGGCTCGTTGGTGCGGGTTACCGGCTCCGCCGGGTCCGCCGAGCTGGAGGTTCGGTTCGACGCCAGCCTGGCCGCCGGCACCGTTTACATCCCCTTCAACCAGGAGGATGGCTGGGGCATTGGTCCTGGCCTCGAGGTCAAGCTCGAGGCACTGTCATGACCGACTGGATAGAGGTTCTGATTGTTGCCGTCAAGGTAGTCGTGACTTTCAGCTTCTTGCTGGTGGCGACGCTGCTGCTCATCTGGGCCGAGCGCAAGATCCTGGCCGACATGCAGAATCGGGTGGGGCCCGACAGGGCCGGCCCCTGGGGCTTGCTGCAGTCATTGGCCGACGGGATCAAGTTGTTCTTCAAGGAGCAAATCACCCCGCACCGTGCCGAGAAGGTCGTCTATTTGATGGCGCCCGTCCTGGCACTGCTGCCGGCACTTCTGATTTTTCTTGTCATTCCCATCGGCCGGCCTTTCCACCTGGGTGACCGGGAGATTTCCCTGCAAGCCATGGACTTGAACGTTGGGCTGTTGTTCATCCTCGCCATGTCGTCGATGGCGGTTTATGCGGTGGTGCTGGCAGGGTGGTCCTCTGGCTCCAAATACCCGCTCATCGGCGGAATCAGGGCGGCAGCCCAGGCCATCAGCTACGAGGCTGCCCTCGGCCTGTCGCTGGTTCCGATAGTCATGTATGAGGGGACACTGCGGTTGTCGGAAATCGTGGCCGGCCAGTCGGGTAAGTTCGGCGGCTTCTTCCCGGCCTGGAACATCGTGTTGCTGCCATCGTTTGTGTTCTTCTTGGTGGCTGCCATTGCCGAAACCAACCGGGCTCCATTCGATCTGGTTGAGGCCGAGTCGGAAATTGTCGGCGGATTCCATACCGAGTACTCGGGTCTGCGCTTCGCCCTCTTCTTCCTGGCCGAGTACATCAACATCTTCTCGATGTCGGCGTTGGCCGCCACTCTCTTTCTGGGCGGATGGAACGGGCCCACCTGGGAGGCGACGCTTCCCTCCTGGATCACCTGGCTCATTCCGATCGGCTGGTTCCTGTTGAAGACGTCGGCGATCGTCTTCGTGTTCTTCTGGGTGCGGGCGACGCTGCCCCGGCTTCGTTACGACCAGCTGATGGATCTTGGTTGGAAACGTCTCATCCCCGGGACTCTCATCTGGATGATTGTGCTCGCCGGGGCCCTCGCCGTCGATGAGTTCGGTGTGCCATGGGCATAGCGGCCGAACTCGCCAAGGGCCTGTCGGTCACCTTCCGCCAGATGTTCAAACGTCGGGTGACGAGGCCCTATCCGCAGGAGAAACGTCAAAAGCCGCAGCGGTTTCACGGTCGCCATGTGCTCAACCGCTACCCGGACGGGATGGAGAAGTGCATCGGCTGCGAGTTGTGTGCCGGCGTATGCCCCAGCCGCTGCATCTATGTGCGGGGGGCAGACAATCCTCCCGACGCTCCCGTCAGTCCCGGTGAGCGCTACGGCTTCATCTACGAAATCAACATGCTGCGCTGCATCTTCTGCGGTCTGTGCGTGGAGGCTTGTCCGACCGAGGCCATCACCATGACCCACCTCTTCGAAATGTCGGTGACGGATCGCGAGCAGGCCCTGTACACCCGTTCCGAACTACTAGTCGAAGAGGACGGAACCCCCCGCCATGCCCAACCCGCCGGCCCCCTGATTGATCTCGATGAGCTGAAGATCGCCGATGGTTGGATGCGAGCCACAGCATCCTCAGGCAGGGCAGCATACGAAGGGGTCGGCGGGTGGACCCCCTCGGCCGGGGCCGGGCTGCGGCCCCCCGAGCAGGGTCAGGGAAGGCCCGTCGAAGACTCAGAGGACGGCGGCAGAGAAGACCATGGCTGAGCTGATCATTTTCGTGCTGTTCGGTCTGATCGCTCTTGCCGGTGCTTTGCTCATGGTGCTCCACCCCAATCCGGTATATAGCGCGCTGGGGCTCATGGCGACGATGTTGTCTGTGGCGGTCTTCTACGTCGTCAACTCCGGCCACTTCATCGCCGCGGTCCAGGTGATCGTCTATGCCGGAGCGGTCATGACTCTGTTTCTTTTCGTGATCATGCTTATCGGCGTCGATCGGGCCGAGAGCCTCGAGGAGCGACTTCCTGCTCAGCGCCAGCTGGCGATTGTCCTCGGCATCGCCTTTCTGGGGTTGATCATGCTCATCGGGGGCAACGCCTGGATCACCGCCCCGGTCGGCGGCGGAGATGCCAACGGCACCGTCGAAGCCATTGCCGACATTCTCTTTACCGATTGGCTTCTGCCGTTTGAGGTAACCACGTTGCTGCTCATCATCGCCGCAGTCGGCGCAGTTGCATTGGCCCAGTACGACCCGGTGAAACGGGACAAGTGAGCGACGCATGGAAGTAACCGCCGGCTGGTACATGGCCCTTGGTGCGGTGCTCTTCACAATCGGCGTGTCGGGGATACTGCTGCGCCGCAATGCCCTGGTGATGTTCATGTCGATCGAGCTCATGCTCAACGCCGTGAACTTGAGCTTTGTGGCCGTCGGGCGGCACACCGGCAATCTCGACGGCCAGATTGCAGTGTTCTTCGTCATGGTCGTGGCGGCAGCAGAAGTTGTCGTCGGCCTGGCGATCATGATCTCCGTCTTCAAGCGTCGGGCCAGCGCCTCGGTTGACGATCTCGCAATGCTGAGGCAATAGCGATGGCCGAGCTCGCCTGGGTAATCATTGCCTTGCCGCTCGGGGGGGCGGTGTTCCTGCACTTCTTCGGCCAGCGCTTAAAGGAACCCGTTGCCGGCGTGGTGGCGACCGGCACCATCGGTCTGGGATTCTTCCTTGCCCTGGCCGCTTCGATCGATTTCATCTCTGGAACGGGCGAGCCGGAATCCGTGCACCTCTTCGACTGGATCCCGACCCTGGGAGCCAACGCCCAGGTGCTATGGGACCCATTGTCTGCAGTGATGACGCTCACCATCACCGGCGTCGGGACCCTCATCCACCTCTATTCCATCGGGTACATGCACGGCGATCCCCGTTATGGACGCTATTTCGCCGCGTTGAACTTCTTCGCCGCGTCGATGCTGATCCTGGTTCTGGCAGACAATTTCGGGCTCCTGTTTGTGGGATGGGAGCTGGTGGGACTGAGCTCTTACCTACTCATATCTTTCTGGTTTCAGAAACCCGAAGCCGCTGCCGCCGGCAAGAAAGCCTTCATTGTCAACCGGGTCGGGGACTTCGGCTTCCTGATCGGCTTGATGCTGATCCTGAGCAACTTCCACACGCTGAACTTCGACACGGTGTTGCAGAACCCGGCCCGCTTGATCACCTCCGGCACGGCTACAGCCATCACTCTGCTCCTGCTGCTCGGGGCGGCGGGAAAGTCAGCCCAGATTCCTCTCTTCTTCTGGCTGCCTGATGCGATGGAAGGCCCGACCCCCGTTTCCGCACTGATTCACGCCGCCACCATGGTCACGGCCGGTGTGTATCTGGTGGCCAGGACGGCTCCTTTGTTCGAGCTGGCAGAGTTCTCTGCGGGTTTGGTGGCGACCGTCGGGGCGGTGACGGCTCTTTTTGCCGCCTCCATTGCTCTGATGCAAAGGGACATCAAGCGGGTGCTCGCCTACTCCACCATCAGCCAGCTTGGCTACATGTTCCTCGCAGTGGGAAGCGGTGCCTACGTGGCCGGCATCTTCCACCTCGTCACCCACGCCTTCTTCAAGGCGTTGCTATTCCTCGGCGCCGGCTCCGTCATTCATGCCCTCAACGGCGAACAGGACATGGCCAAGATGGGTGGGCTGCGTCGCCTATTGCCGATTACCCACCTGACGATGGTGGTCGGATGGTTGGCCATCATCGGTGTGCCACCCCTGGCGGGCTTCTGGTCGAAGGACGAGATCCTGGCGGTGGCCTTCGGGGAGGGCGGCTGGTTCGCGTTCCTATGGGTGATCGGGATCGTGACTTCTCTGCTGACCGCCGTCTACATGACCCGATGGATGATGCTGACCTTCTGGGGAGAGCCCCGTTGGTCGGAGGAAACCCGACCTCACGAGTCCCCTCGCATTATGTCGGTGCCGTTGATGGGGCTCGCGGCGGGAAGCCTGGTGGTGGGGTTGTTCAACACGCCGTTCCGGCCCGGCCTCGAGCACCTCCTGGAACCGGCGTTCAACGGTGTTGCCATGGCCCATCTGCCGTCCGGGGCCACGCCGTGGGCCCTGGCGGTGGTTTCGGTGGGAGTTGCGGTGCTTGGCACCTACTACGCGCTGGCTCGCTATCGGGGTGCCGAAACCTGGGACCGAGCGTTAATTGCCGGTCGCTTCAGCGGGCTGTGGCGCTGGGTGCGCAACGGCTACTACGTGGACGACATAATCGGCAACCTGATCGTTCTCCCCTCGAAGCTCGGGGCGGCGTGGACCGCTTTTGTATTTGATACCGACGTCATCGACGGTTCGGTTCGTGGAATCGGAGGAGCCGTCAGGCGGCTAGGGGCATGGTTGCGGCCGCTCCAAACCGGCTTCGTCCGCAACTACGCATTGGTCACGTTCGCGGGGACGGTCGGGATCTTGCTCTGGTTCGTGTCGCGGGGAGTGGGCTGATGGACTTTCCGATCCTCTCTGCTCTCGTGTGGCTTCCCGTGGCGAGTGCGGCAATTGTTGTCGGCCTGCCACGGCGGCGCCCGGAGCTGGTGATTCCGGTTGCCTTCGGCTTGAGCCTGATCACGCTGGGGCTGGCAGGTTTTCTGGTAGTTGATTTCACTGCCGGTGATCTCGGGTTCCAATTCGTCGAGCGCACCTCCATTTCGGGTGACCTGGGGATTGATTACCACCTCGGCGTCGACGGGATCAGCTTGTTCATGGTGGCCCTGACCGCGTTCCTGCTTCCACTGAGCATCCTTGCCTCCACCTCGGTTGAGCACAGGTCCAAGGAGCTCATGGCCTCACTGTTCCTTCTCGAGGGCGCGCTGATCGGTGTTTTCCTCACGCTGGATCTGGCGCTTTTCTTCGTTTTCTTCGAAGTCTTGCTGGTGCCGATGTACTTCATCATCGGGCTCTGGGGTGGGGAGCGGAGGTTAGAAGCCGCTTTGAAATTCTTCCTCTTCACCGCGTTCGGTTCGGCTTTCCTTCTGGCCGGGATCATCTTTCTCTCGGTCCAAGCCAACGATCAGCTGGGAAGCATCACGTTCAACTACCTGGACATGCTGGACGTGGAGCTGTCACGCACAGCTCAATTCTGGCTTTTCGGCGCATTCGGCATTGCCTTCGCGATCAAGGTGCCGTTGTTTCCGTTCCACACGTGGCTCCCTGATGCCCACACCGAGGCACCCACCGCCGGCTCGGTGATCCTCGCCGGGGTGCTCCTGAAGATGGGGACTTATGGCTTTGTGCGATTCAACCTCAATCTCTTCCCAGAGGCTGCTGTTGAGTTGGCCGGATTCATGGCGGCCCTGGCTGTGGTCGGAATCATTTACGGCGCGGCGGTTGCCATCGTCCAGCCCGACCTGAAACGGCTGGTCGCCTATTCGTCTGTCAGTCACCTCGGTTTTGTCGTCCTGGGGATCTTCGCCCTGACCTCACAAGGGCTCGAGGGCGGCATCCTGCAGATGGTCAATCATGGCCTCACCACCGGCGCCCTGTTCTTGCTCGTGGGCATGATCTACGAGCGCCGTCACACCCGCCGCATCGCCGATTACGGAGGCCTGCAGAAGGTCATGCCGTGGTTCGCCGGTTTCTTTCTCCTGACTGCTTTTGCCTCCATCGGCTTGCCGGGGCTCAATGGATTCGTTGGTGAGTTCCTGATCTTGCTCGGCTCGTATAGCCGGTTCCCGATCCTGGCTGTGGTTGCCGCCTTCGGGGTGGTGTTGGCTGCTGTCTACTTGCTCTGGGCTTATGAGAGAGTCTTCACCGGCGAGCCGGATCGCGAAGAGAACCAGAATCTTCGGGACATCGGCCTCAGGGAGGTCGGGATACTGGTTCCGATCACGGCCCTGATCATCTTCCTCGGCGTCTACCCCAAACCCGTTCTGGAGCGGATTGAGCCGGCCGTCGAGCAGGTGTTGGAACGCATCGAGCAACGCACCGATTTCGAGTCTCCGCTTCGGTTGGATGACATCGCCGAGGAAATCCGATGACGGACATCTCATACCTGGCGATCGGACCGGTGATCGCGCTCACCGTTGGCGTCTTGGCCATCTTGCTAATCGCCGTCTCTTTTAAGACCGACGAAAGAGTGCTGGGTTGGATCGCGGCTGCCAGCCTTTTGGCAGCTTTCGTTCTCGGAGTTCTGCAGTGGGTAGAAGCTTCGGACAACCCGACGACCCGATTCAACGGCATGGTGGCGTTGGATCCATTTGCCGCCTTCGGGGCGGTCGCGCTTGCTGTGGTGGGGGTGGTTGCATTGCTAGTGGCTTGGCCGTTGGCGGTAGCCCAGGGCAAACGGATAGCCGAATTCCTGGCGCTGATCCTCCTGGCGCTGGCCGGACTCATCCTCATGGCCGCATCCGCTCATTTCATCATGTTGTTCCTCTCACTCGAGGTTGCCTCGATCAGTCTCTATGTTCTGGCCGGGTTCTCTCGCCAGGATGCCGACGGCAACGAGGCCGCCTTGAAGTATTTCCTACTCGGGTCGTTTGCGTCTGCAGTGTTCCTCTACGGCGTGGCCCTCAGCTACGCCGCGACCGGAACTTTGTCGATCACCGGGACGGCCGAATTCCTCGAGAGCAACGTCCTCCTCGAGTCGGGGGCCCTCATGGCGGGGATCGGCTTGCTGATCGTCGGCCTCGCATTCAAAGTGTCCGCCGCCCCCTTTCATATGTGGGCCCCCGATGTGTACCAGGGGGCTGCCAGCGGCATCAGCGGTTTCATGACCGCCGGCGCCAAGATCGCGGGCTTTGCCGCGCTGGCTCGTATTGCAGTCACCAGCTTCAACCCCTACATAGACGATTGGGCACCGGCCGTCGCAGTTCTAGCGGCGCTTTCCATTGTCGTTGGAACTCTGTTGGCGTTGGCGCAGTCGGACATCAAGCGGATGCTGGCCTACTCCTCCATCGCCCACGCCGGTTTCATCCTCACGGGTCTCGTGGCCGGTATCGATGGGGTTCCCTTTATCTGGTTCTACTCAGTGACGTATGCCTTCCAGGTCCTCGGAGCATTTGCCGTGGTTTCTGTTGTCGGCGGCCCCGCCGGGACCCGTTCCGCGCTGTCGGACTATGCCGGGCTCGCCCAACGAGCTCCGGTTCTTGCCGGGTCGCTGGCGTTACTGATGCTCTCTTTGGGGGGCATACCCCTCACTGCGGGGTTCACCGGCAAACTGTTTGTCTTTCGGGAGGCGGTCGATGCTGGATACTTGTGGCTGGTGTTGGTGGCAGTCATCGCCTCGGTCGCAGGTCTCTTCTTCTACCTGCGCGTGATTGTGTTGATGTACATGCATCCGCAAGCAGAGACAGCTTTGGAGCCCGTGGCCGGTGACAGTATCCGCATTGCCCTTACCTTTGTGGCCGTAGTTACCCTGGCCTTCGGGATAGTGCCCGGGCCATTGATCGATGTCGTCACCAGTGCGCTCCCGCTCTAGGAGAGTCTTCGCCGCCCTCTTCGCCGGGCGATTGCTCGGGCTCGGGGTGCTGGTGGTTCTGGTGGTGCCCTTCCCGGTAGGGGCCGTCGCCACCTCCGGCACCGTGCTCATACCGGAGGAGCGGGTGGTGGAAGAGGATCTTTTTGCTGCCGGATCGAGGGTAATCGTGGAGGGGACTATCAAAGGCGATCTCACCGTCACCACCCGGCGGTTGATCATTCGGGGAGTCGTCGAGGGTGATGTGAACGGCCTGGCGTGGAGCGTTGACATCTCCGGCCAGGTGGGGGGCACGGTACGAGCGCTGGCCTGGACGGTGGACGTTTCCGGCTCGGTGGGGGACGACCTCATGGCGTTTGGCCGCAGCGTCGAACTGGACGGCAATGTGGGCCGCGATCTGCTGGTAGCCGCGGTTTCGGCTCGGAACAGCGGGACTGTGGGGCGGGAGATTCGCGGAGAGCTGTTGTGGAGCCTCTACGTCGATGGAGCGGTGGAGCGAGACATCGACGTCGGGGTTCACCGACTCACCATTACAGACAGCGCCATTGTCGGCCAAGCTGTGAGCTATCGCCGGGGTGTCCTCGCCCAGAATATCCGCGGGTGGGGCGCCAGGGCCGACATCTCCGACTCGGCAGATGTCGGGCTCGTGGCCGAAGTCAAGCCAACCCCCACCGACATTTCGGTTAGAGCGCTGCGTCTCTTGTTCCAACTGTTGCGCTTTGTTGGCCTGCTGTTCACCGGCATAGTGCTCATCGGAGTTTTTCCTCGCCTTTCGCAGCGAGCGGCCGATCGGGTGTGGCGGAGGCCGGGAAGCACGTTTCTGGTCGGTCTGCTCGTCTTTCTGCTGGTCCCGGTGGCATTCGTCGTCACTCTCTTTACTGTTGTTCTCGCTCCGCTGGCATTGCTGGCACTGGGGCTGTGGCTCTTTGGTCTCTTCGCCGGCGCGGTGCCGCCCCTTGTGGCTCTCGGCCGCCGCCTGGTCAAGTCTCGATTTGAAATGGTGGGGGCCTTCGTGGTGGCGGCCATCGGCTGGCGGGTGCTTCGACTCGTGCCCCTCGTGGGTTTCTTGCTCTATTTCCTGATTGTGATCTGGGGAATGGGTGCATGGGTGATGGCCGTTTGGGAGGGTTCCCGGTTCAGCCGCCGAAAGCACAAGAGCAGCCTGCCGGCCGGTGACGCCGTGGGGCCTCGCATGGAACTACTCGGGCTCGACGTACCCGGGAGTTAGTTAGGAGCTCGCCGAAGAGCCGTTCGACAGCTGGTTCCTGGAGCGAGTCAACGATATCCACGCACTCGACCTCACTCGGCTGATGCCGGCGCCTGTTCAGGTCCTTGACGCGAGCTTCTAGCCACGGTGAGCGGCATTCGGGACTTGACTCACCGGTCCTGTAGGTTCGAGCCGCACGACACAGGGAGGTAATTGCGTATGTCTGTCGAAGACAACAAGGCGGTGGCGCACCGCATCTATAGCGAAGCTATCAACGGAGGAAACCTTGATTTGTTCGATGAACTGGTTGCGGAGGACGCCGTTGAGCACGAGATTATCCCCGGCCTTCCAGCTACAGGGCCGGACGCGCCCAAGGCTTTCTTCACTATGTTCGGTGCGGCGTTTCCGGACATGCACATGACCGTGCATGAAATGATCGGCGAAGGGGACAAGGTTGTGGCACGGGTGACGGCCTCGGGTACCCACAAGGGCGAGTTCATGGGCATTCCGCCAACCGCCAAGAGCTTCGAGGCCCAGGTAATCGACATCCTCGAGATTCACGACGGCAAGGTCACTGCTCACTGGGGAGTGATGGATCAAGCGGCAATGATGGAGCAGCTCGGGCTCGCACCCGAGATGTAATGGTTTCCGAGAACCGGGATTGAATACGGGCCGCCCTTCGGGGCGGCCTTAACCGTTAGTCCACGACACCGCACAGAACGGCGTCCCTGAATGGGTGGAGCATGTCAACGGTAGGTTCGCTTCAGGTGCCCCGAAGCGGGGACGGCAAGCCGAGGGGCAAGGCGCTGGCAACAACGTCCCTGATCAATACACCTATGCACCGATCAACAGCGGCACCTGGCGTTCAGCATCGGTCAGGCCGCCGTGATGTCCCACCAGCCGTTTGTCGCTATGGCTGTGCAGGATCAAGGCGTCGTCATCGGCCACAAGGACCCCGTCGGGGGCCCGGCCGGCGAAGCTTGGATGTCGGGGTCCCGGTCCCCACCAATCCTCCAGCCCGGCGGCCGGGATCCAGGTGGCAGGCAAGCCGGTAGTGGGGATGGGTTCCCCTTTGACGAACATCACTCTCGAATCGCCATACAGCGTGTGATCCACTTCGATCTCCTTAGGGAGGCGGATCTGCATCTCGAAACGGAAGTCGACATGCCCGTGGTCGGCGGTACCAAGCAGAGCTGCAGTGGCTGGAATTCGCCGCCGTAACTCTTCCCAGATTGCGTTGACGGTTGCCAGGGCCCGCTCGTATTCGGCGGAATTCTGCCCGTAGACGTGGGCCGCGAAGTCGACGTGAGGGACATATGTGAATATGAAACGTCCCGGTTGGTCGGCAAGGTCGAGCGTTGCCGTGACGATCTCCTCGGCCCCGAAAGCAGGTTCGAATCGGCACCCCCGGTAGAGCGCCAGCGACAGTGCGGAGCCGCGGAAATTGCCTGGTTGAACTGTGATGGGCTCTCTGCCTGCTTGTGTGAGGCGCTCCCAGCAAGTCTCAGGTAGCAGGCCCTCGGTGTCGTAGTCGAGCCTTTCACCCCAGAGTGTGGTCCATTTGATGGTGTTGGCGACTACCCGGAGCTCGGGCAACCACAGCTGATAGCCGAGCAAGCCATGCTGGCCGGGCGGAAGTCCGGTCGCGATTGTGGCAAGGCTCACAGTGGTGGTCGTGGGAAACGGGGCGTCGAGCGTCGCGGCCAGGCTGGAGTTCAAGCCGGCGGCTGCCGGGTGAGATAGTTGTCCCACACCCAACCCGTCGAACAGCACCAGCACGTAGGTAGCCGCTTCGGGTAACAGGGTGGAATTGGTGAGGCCCGGGGCGGGGGGCCTGGAGCCGAGCCTCGTTTCCAGCTCCGCCGCCAGGTTGACGAGGCCGGCGCCGGTGTAGTCGGGAGGCCGTGTGCTCGGCATGAGCCGAGCTTAGGAGGCGGCTGTTCAGCACCCTCCTCGGAAGGGCCATGGGAGGGCTTGATATCGGCCCGAAACTGCCTTCCAGGGTGAGCTTCTGAGCGGGTGGCCCTATGCCTATACTCGATCGCAGTCCGCCGCGCCGGTTGGCCGAGGAGAGAGGTTGTCAGAGTACTTCGACCAATACCTGACGGTCTTTGCCTTCGGCGCCTTTGGAGCAATTCTGATCGGGGCGCTGCTGGGGGTGGCGTCGCTCATCCGACCCAACGATCCCACGCCGGCCAAGCTCGAGACTTACGAGTCTGGAATCGATCCTATCGGAGGCGGCTGGAGCCAGACCCATATCCGCTACTACGTTTTCGCCCTTCTCTTCCTCATCTTTGATGTAGAAGCCGTCTTTATTTTTCCGTGGGCTCTGGAATTGGAGAGCCTGGGGGCGTTTGCGCTTTGGGAGATGATGGCCTTCATCGGCATCCTCCTGATGGGCCTCCTCTACACCGTGCGAAAGGGAGTTCTCCGTTGGGAATAATCGAGAAATTCGGCGCCCCCAAGCCGGTTTCCTGGCTCCTCAACTGGTCGCGTAAGTACTCACTCTGGTTCTTCCAGTTCGGCCTGGCCTGTTGTGCCATCGAGCTGATGGCAGCCTCGGGCCCCCGGTACGACTTCATGCGTTTCGGCATCATCCCGTTGCCGGCTTCCCCGCGCCAGGCCGACCTGATGGTCGTGGCCGGAACACTCACCGACAAGATGTCACCGGCGTTGCGCCGGCTGTACGACCAGATGCCGAGCCCCAAATACGTCATCTCGATGGGGTCCTGCTCCAACTGCGGCGGTCCCTACTGGGACTCCTATTCGGTGACGAAGGGCGTTGATCAGATCATTCCGGTGGATGTGTATGTGCCCGGCTGCCCGCCTCGGCCCGAAGCACTGCTGCAGGGGATCGTGCTTCTGCAGGAGCTGATCACGAACGAGGATGTCCGCGAGAAGTGGAGCCAGCGTGACCACCAACCCGCCTGACGAAGCCGTCTCAGCCAAAGGGGAAGAAGCTGTGGACGAGGGTGCCGAATCGGTAGCCGGGGTGACTGAACCGGATACCTCTTCCGATCCGGCGGTCGCCGAGTTCGCAGAGCGGATTGCATCACTGGTGGGCTCCGACACATGGTCGGCAGACTTTGGAAACGCCAAAGTGCAGGTCCCGGCGGTTTCCTGGGTCGAGTCGGTGGACAAAGTGCGGAGTGAGGCAGGTCTGGAATTCTTCTCATTCCTGTCCGCTATCGACTGGAGCAATGAGGTAGAGGTCGGCGATCCGCTCGAGTCCCGGGTCTCCGAGCGCTTCGAGGTGCTTGTGCGCCTGTCGAGTGTTGAGAACAACGACGCGGTGACCCTATCGACGGATGTGTCCAAGGAAGATCCCCGGTTGGCGTCGCTGGTTGACGTGTTCGGTGGAGCCAACTGGCACGAACGGGAAGCTGCCGAAATGTTCGGCATCGAGTTCGAGGGCCACCCCAACCTCACCAAGTTGTATTTGCCCGACGCCTTCGAAGGTTTCCCGCTCCGCAAGTCGTTCCCGTTGCTCAGCCGTGAGGTCAAGCCGTGGCCCGGGTTGGTGGACGTGGAGGACCAGCCCTCAACCGAGAACCCCGAGGCCGGCGCCGACCAGGAAAATGCGGAGAGCGAGGAGGGGGAGTGAGCCAAACCCTCGATCCGCAGGCGGCGGCCCACCTCTCGGAGGTTGCTGTTTCCGTTGAGCTGCAGACCGCCGACATGACTCTCAACATCGGTCCCCAGCACCCGTCTACCCACGGAGTCTTGCGTCTTGTCGCCAAGATCGACGGCGAGCGCATCGAGAGTGTCCAACCGGTCATTGGATACATGCACCGCGGCTATGAGAAACTGGCCGAGGTTCGGACCTACCCGCAGGTGACTGCCCTGGTTAACCGAATCGACTGGGTCTCCGGCTTCGCCAATGAGATCCCACTCATGGCGGCGCTAGAGCGGTTGATGGAACTGGAAGTTCCGGAGCGAGCCCTTTCGATACGGCTCATCCTCACCGAGTTGGCCCGTATCAGTTCCCATCTGATATTCATGTCCTCCTACCCGCTCGAGCTTGGCGCTGCCACTCCGCTCATGCACGCCCTCCGGGAGCGGGAGCGGGTGCTCGAACTTCTCGAAGGGGTCACCGGGGGACGCTTCCATCCCAACTTCAACCGCATCGGGGGGGTGAAGCCGGCCGCTGGAGGCGGCAGCACCATGAAGAAGGTTTCCCAGGATCTGCCTCAGGGCTTTCTGGCGGAGACCAAGGCTGCCATGGCGAGGATGGATCTGATATGCGACGATCTCGAGGACCTCGTGTCAGGGAACGAGATCTTCATGGCCCGCACGAAGGACGTAGCGGTGATTCCGGCAGCTAAGGCCATGGCTTTCGGGGTTTCCGGGCCCAACCTGCGGGCATCCGGGGTGGGCTTCGATCTTCGCAAGCATGAGAACTACCTGCCGTATCACAAGTACGAATTCGACATCCCCGTGGGCGAAAACGGAGACTGCTGGGATCGCTACCAGGTCCGCCTCGAGGAGATCCGTCAGGCGGCGAGGATCATCAATCAGGCTATCGACGACATTCCCCCGGGCCCTCTGCAGGCCAAGGTTCCCCGAGTCATCAAGGTCCCCAGGGGGGAAACGTACGTGCGAGCGGAGAATCCTAAAGGCGAGATGGGCTACTACGTGGTCTCGGACGGCGGTCGCATCCCTTACCGGCTCAAGATTCGCAGTGCCTCGTTTTCGAACCTTTCAATTCTGCCCTGGGCGCTCAAAGGCCTGCTCGTGCCGGACCTAATTGCCTTGCTGGGAAGCCTCGACTTCGTGCTGGGAGACGTCGACCGGTGAGTTGTCAACAATGCTCATTGTCGCTGCCCGGCGGTGTCGGAGAGTCTACGCAGGCGGGGACAGAGCAGCCGATGTGCCGGCGCCGCTTCGCGGGAGGGCCCCTCCGTGTTTGATTTCTTGGTAGTCGGCGCGCAAATCAACTTCTGGGTCTTGTTGGCCCTCAAACTGGGCGCCATTGCCATCGTTATCCAGGCTGCGGTGCTACCCATCATCTTTGCCGAGCTCAAGGTATCTGCCCACATGCAGAGTCGAATCGGCCCATATTTCGCAGGCGGCAGATTCGGCTGGGCCCAACCGATCGCCGACGGGTTGAAATTTTTTCAGAAGGAGGACCTGGTACCTGCCGCGGCAGACCAAACGGTATACAAGGCGGCGCCATACGTCGCGCTGGTAGGGACCGTGGCGGTTTTCGTGATCATTCCGTTCAGCCCTGATCTAATCGTGGCGGATCTCAACCTGGGGATCTTTTACGCTCTCGCCATTTCGTCCCTCTCGACACTCGCGGTGTTGATGGCCGGATGGTCTTCCGGGAACAAGTACTCACTCATCGGCGGCATCCGGGCAGCCGCCCAGCTGATCGCGTATGAGTTGCCCCTGGTATTGGCAGTCATCGGGGTGGTGATTCAGGCCGGAACATTGTCGATGGTGGGCATCGTCGAGGCCCAGATCGATATGGGGGTGCCGTACCTCATCGGTGGGCAGATTCTCGGGTTCGGCATCTTCTTCATTGCCAGCCTGGCGGAGTTGAACCGCACGCCCTTCGACATGCCCATCGCGGAGTCAGAACTGGTGATGGGTTATCTGACCGAATACTCGGGTTTTCGTTTCGCAGCATTCTTCCTTGGCGAATATGCCGGGATCTTCACCATGTCCGCCATCGCCGCCACCCTTTTCCTGGGCGGCTATGGCTTCTGGGGCTTGGACAGCACCATCTTTGGCCCGTTTGTGCTGGCAGGAAAGGTTGGCCTGCTGGTTTTCTTGATGATCTGGATTCGGTGGACGTTCCCCCGCTTCCGTGAGGACCAGCTCCAGACCCTTGCCTGGAAGGTTCTCATTCCGCTGTCACTGGCGAATATTGCGGTCACGGCGATTTTCAAGGTGGTGCTGTAGTGGTTATCCCCGGCAAAGGCCTCGTCAAAGGCATGGGGCTGACGCTGAAGACGCTGTTCACCAAGCCGTCCACGGTCCAATACCCGAAGGTGAAGGAAACCCCGGTGCCCCGGGCCCGCGGGGTAATCGCCCTCGATCCGGAAGCATGCACGGTGTGCATGTTATGTGCCAGGGAATGCCCTGATTGGTGCATTTACATCGAGGGTCACAAGGAGGAGCAGCCCCCGACCAAGGAAGGGGGCCGTCCCCGCTCCCGAGCCACGCTCGACCGCTTCGACCTCGACTATGCCCTCTGCATGTACTGCGGGATTTGTGTGGAGGTCTGCCCCTTCGATGCGCTGTTCTGGAGCCCGGACTACGAGTATTCGGAAACCGGCATCTCGAACATGTTGCACGACAAGGAGCGACTCACCGATTGGCTTACGACCGTTCCCGACCCCCCGCCATTGGAATCCTGATGGATCTCGGCGATATCAGAAACTGGGTCTTCCTCGTCATTGCGGTCGTCATGCTGGCCGGGTCGATCGTCGTAGTCACCACCCGCAACGTGGTGCACGCCGCCCTCATGCTGGTGGCCACTCTGGGAGGCGCTGCCGCCATCTTCATCCTGTTGGGGGCGGAGTTCGTGGCCGCCACAGTAGTTCTCGTCTATATAGGGGCCGTCGTTGTTCTGTTCCTGTTTGGAGTGATGATCACCAGGGCGCCGCTTGGCGGCCAGGGCGCCCTCGACCACAGCCGCAAATGGCCAGCGGCTCTGACGGCCATCGCCACCTTCGCGGTACTCGCCGGCTCCACCGTGGCCTTCTTCGGAGATGCCGAGATCGGGTCGGGTGATCCGGTGCTTACTTCGGAGATCGGCAGCTCGATCTTCAACCGCTTCGTCATTCCCTTCGAGGTCGTCTCCTTCGTGCTGCTGGCGGCGCTGATCGGTGGGATCGTGCTGGCAAGGAGGGATCCCGAGGCATGACGTTGAGCCAATTCCTCGTGCTGTCTGCCGGGCTTTTCTCCATAGGCGTTTACGGCGTGCTGATTCGCCGCAATGCCGTGTTGATTCTGCTCTCGGTTGAAGTCATGCTCGCCGCGGTCAACATCAACCTGGTGGCCTTCGGTCAGTACCTGGAGAACACCGGCAGATTCGCGGAGGGCACCGCCGCCAGCGGCCAGGTCTTTGCCCTCTTCGTCATCACCGTGGCGGCCGCCGAGGTTGGCATCGGGTTGGCGATAGTGCTGCTGATCTTCCGCAACCGCTCGTCGGTCAACGTTGATGAACTGGATGCCCTCAAATGGTGAACGGCATCAGTCTTATGCTCGCCGAAGAAGGGCACGGCGCATTCAGCGACGGCGGGCTGCTGGCTGAAGGGGCCTGGCTCATTGTCGTCGTTCCTTTCGTGGCGACTCTGGCGATCACCTTGTTCGGCAAGCGTCTGCCGTGGAAGGGCGCCGAGCTGGCATTGGGAGCAGTGGGCTTTGCGCTCGTCTACGGAGGGGCCCTCCTGCTCACGTCATGGTTCGGTGACGGCATTGTCCACGAGGGCAGCGTGAAGATCGGAGAGTTCGGCGGGTTCGAAATCGAGTGGGGATGGGTGGTGGACGGGCTCTCGTCGATGATGTTCTTCGTCGTGGGACTCGTCTCGACGGCCTGTTTCGTTTACGCAGTCGGATATATGAAGGGTGAAGTCCGCTGGACGGCGTTCTTTGCCAGCTTCACCCTCTTTGCCGGAGCCATGCTGATGCTGGTTTCGGCCGCCAACCTCATTCAGCTGCTGATCGGTTGGGAGCTGGTCGGGGTGTCGTCCTACTTGCTGATCGGTCACTATTGGGAGGAGGAAGAAAACTCGTCAGCAGCAATCAAGGCATTCATCGTCAACAAGATTGCCGATGTGGGTCTGGTGATCGGCATCATCATCGCCGCCATAACCGTCGGGACCTTCACTATCTCCGAGATATTGGCAAAAGTGATCGAGTCGGACTCCGAGCTCGACGACGTGGCGACAATTGTCGCACTGTTGCTCTTCGTCGGGGCGATGGGCAAGAGCGCTCAGTTCCCGTTCCATGTCTGGCTCCCGGATGCCATGGCCGGCCCCACACCGGTGTCGGCGCTCATGCACGCCGCCACCATGGTCACCGCCGGGGTCTATCTGGTTGCTCGCATGTTCCCCCTGTTCCATGAGATGGCTCCGGGTGTCCTCGACTTTGTCCTGATCATTGGGACGATCACACTGGTGGGTGCCGGCCTGCTGGCCATCGTCCAGGACGACATCAAACGGGTGCTGGCCTATTCAACCCTCAGTCAGCTCGGGTACATGACCGCCGCCCTTGGCGCCGGTGCCTACACCGCCGGCCTGTTCCACCTCTTCACCCACGCCTTCTTCAAGAGCCTGCTCTTTCTTGGGGCCGGCTCGGTGATTCACGCTGTGCACTCCAACAACATGTCGGACATGGGAGGGCTACGCAAGCACATGCCCAAGACTTTCTGGACGTTCATCGTCGGTTCTTTGGCGCTGGCTGGAATAGCCCCGCTCGCAGGGTTCTTCTCCAAGGACGAAATCCTCGCTTCGTTCAACGAAGCCGGTCGGCCTGTCGTTCTGCTTCTGGGGCTGGTAACGGCGTTCATCACCGCGCTGTATATGTCCCGGGCAGTGTTCCTGACATTCTTCGGGGAGTACAAGGGTCACGGCTCTCCCCATGAGTCACCGGCCATCATGACCTTGCCGATGCAAGTCCTGGCCGGGTTCGCGGTAGTAGCAGGTTTGGTCAATATTCCCGGGATCACCAGCACCTTTTATGAGTGGGTCAGCACCAGGGCCGCCACGGGTTTCCTCGGTGAGCATGCCACCAGCTTCGATGTTCCGGTGCTGCTCCTGGGATTGCTGGCCGGGCTGGCCGGAATCGCCCTCGGGTACCGCCTCTACTACCCGGACGCTGCCACCCAGCAGGAACGCGACCGGCTGTACGTGCGGGGGCTGTGGCCGGTGCTGGAAAACAAGTACTACATCGACGACCTCTACATGGAGGGGGTGGTCAATCCCATCAAGGGCCCCATCGCCCGGTTCATAGATTGGACCAACAGCTACATCATCGACTATGTGGTGAATCTGGTCGGGATGTTGACCCGCGGCCTCGGCAAGCTCGTATACGGAGGCCTCGATCAGCGCGGCATCGATCTGGCAATAAACGAAGTGTCGGCCGGGGCCGACTTCCTCGGCGGGAAGCTTCGGTACATACAAACCGGCAAGATCCAGCACTACGCCACATGGCTCTTCCTGGGCGCGGTGGCGCTGGTGATTGGTTTTTGGATAAAGGTCACATAGGAGGAGGGTTCAATGGAATGGTTCGATAACGGCTGGGGCTTGAGCCTGGTGGTTTTTCTGCCACTGGTCGGAGCTCTGGCGCTGCTCGCCGTCCCCAAGGACGAAGAAGACACGGCCAAGTGGGTGGCCCTCCTCACCGCTTCGGCATCTCTGTTCTTCGCGATCGTGGCTGCCTTCCGTTTCGACTACGGCGATGCCGGGACCTTCCAGCTCGGAACTGTCAAAGAGTGGATTCCCGCCATCGGTTCCAATTTCGAAATCGGGATCGACGGCATCAGTTTGCCGCTGCTGGTGCTATCAACCGCCATCGTGGTGCTGTCGATCGTCTACTCGTGGGACCACTGGCCCGAACCGCACAATCCCAAGGGGTTTCTGATTCTCATCCTCTTCCTCGCGACCGGCATGGCCGGAACCTTTGTCGCGCTCGACCTGGTCCTGTTCTTCGTCATGTTCGAACTGGTGTTGCTGCCCATGTACTTCATGATCGGAATATGGGGCGACAAGACCAAGATGAAGCTGCCCGGTTTCAATCACGAAGTCGAAACAAGGCTCTATGCCTCGATCAAGTTCTTCCTCTTCACGCTGTTCGGTTCCGCCTTCATGCTGCTTGGTTTTCTGGCCCTCAACCTCCGGGGGGGAACCTTCTCCATACCTGAGTTGACTGAGCTCGGGGCCAATGGTGCTTTCACCGGCACGTTCGCGTTCCTGGTGTTTGGGGCTCTGTTCCTCGGGTTTGCTGTCAAGGTGCCGATGTGGCCGCTGCATACCTGGCTGCCCGACGCCCATACCGCCGCACCCACTGTCGGCTCAGTCCTACTGGCGGCCATCTTGCTGAAGCTCGGGTCGTATGGCTTCATCCGGATCAGCATCCCGATCCTCCCCAACGAAGCGCGCGACTGGGCTCCGGCAATCGCGATCCTGGCGGTCATAGCCATCATTTATGGATCGCTGGCTTGTCTGGCCCAGAAGGACATGAAACGACTGATTGCCTTCTCATCCGTGGGTCACATGGGGTTTGTCATGCTGGGCATTGCCACCCTTACCCCCGTGGGGATCACCGCCGCCGTGATTGGCATGGTGGCGCACGGCGTGATCACCGGGATGCTCTTCTTCCTTGCCGGATCGATGCAGCATCGCTACCACACTCGAGAGATGGCGAGGCTCGGTGGCAACCTCAAACTCATGCCGGTGCTGGGTGGCATTTTCGGCTTTACCGCCATGGCCTCGCTGGGGCTTCCCGGCCTGGCCGGGTTCTGGGGTGAGTTCATGGCGCTGCTGGGGAGTTATGAGCCTCTGGCCGGGCTGAGTTTGGGGGTGTTCCGCACCGCAATGGTCGTCGGGGCGATCGGCACGGTGCTCACCGCCGGATATCTGCTGTGGATGCTGCAACGCGTCAACCTCGGAGAGCCAAGTGAGGAGTGGGCGACACATGAGTTCCATGACGCTGATCGCTTCGAGCTGGTTGCCTGGGTGCCGATGCTGGTTTCGATACTCGCCATCGGGATCTATCCCAAGATCATCACCGGGCCGGCCAACGACGCCGTCAAGGCAATGATCGAGACCGCCTTCTGATGCCCCGGACCCGCCTCTGATGCTCGACTACCACGCCCTCGCTCCCGACCTCATAATCGCCGGCACGGTTCTCGCCGTTCTGGGGGCCGACTTGTTTCTTCCTCAGGAGCGCAAGTGGTGGTCGGCGGTGATAGGGATCTTCGGCCTCACTCTGGCTCTGATTCCCATCTTCACATTGGCGGTCGACGACTCATCATTGCGTTCGATGTTCGGCGGCTCCTACGTCATTGACGACTTCGCGCTGGTGCTCAAGACCTTCTTCATAATCACCGGATACGTGGTGCTGCTCATGTCGGTGAGCTACATAGAGAGCGACCGTTACTACCAGGGCGAGTATTACTTCCTGGTCCTGGCTTCTCTGCTCGGCGGCATGGTGATGGCCTCCAGCCGAGACCTGATCACCTTGTTCGTCGGCCTCGAACTGGTGTCCGGCCCGGCTTTTCTCCTGGCGGGGTGGCGCAAGGGCGACGCCAAGTCCAACGAAGCCGCCCTCAAGTTCTTCATCATCGGGGTTTTGTCTGCCGCCATTCTCCTGTACGGCATGTCACTGGTCTACGGCATGACCGGCGGCCTCACCTTCGAAGAAATTCGAGCGGGGTCGGTCACCGTGTCGGATGAACCGGTTTTTGTTCTCGGCATCCTCCTGGTGCTGGTCGGCTTCGGCTTCAAGATGGCGGCCGTTCCCTTCCACTTCTGGGCTCCCGATACCTACGAAGGGGCCCCGACGCCCGTGACTGCCTACCTTTCAGTGGGCTCGAAAGCGGCCGGCTTTGTCGGAGTGCTGCTTGTCTCTTACCTGGCATTCGCCGAGTCCCCCGAGATCTGGGGGCCGGCCCTGTGGATCCTCGCTGTTCTGTCAATGACCGTTGGCAACCTGGTGGCTCTCCGTCAGGAGAATTTGGTCCGATTGCTGGCCTATTCGTCCATTGCCCACGCCGGCTTCATGCTGGTTCCGTTTGCCGCCGCCTCTCTGCTCGACAGCGGCGACCTGGAGAAGGCCTTCGCCGCCACCCTTAGCTACATCTTGATCTACGGAATGATGAACCTGGGTGCTTTTGCAGTCATCATCGCCGGGGCCCGTCGCGTTGGGAGTGGGCAATTGAGGGACTGGGAGGGCCTGGGGTCTTATGCCCCCGGCCTCGGCCTGCTGTTGACGCTGTTCTTTTTCTCGTTGGCGGGGATCCCTCCACTGGCCGGCTGGTTCGCCAAATTCGTGATGTTCCAGGCCGTGCTGCAGGACGCCAACGGCTGGACTGTGGCATTGGCCGCAATCGCTGCGGTCAACGCTGTGATCGCCCTTTACTACTACGCCAAGGTTGTGAAAGGGGTGTGGATGGACCCGGTGCCCGACTCGATCAACCCAAAGGCTGTTCCCGGCCGCGTGGCCCCATCTCTGGGCCTGGCGCTCGGCATCCTTGCCTTCGGTGTCATCCTGGCCGGGGTGTACCCGTCGGTGATCGCGGAGTTCACCGAAGCCGCCAGCTTCCTCGCGGGCGGATAGGGATAATATCTTTTGTCTTTTCCTCGGCCGCGGTCCCCGGCTAACGCCATAGCTGGCCGAGGAAAGACTGCTGCCACCTCTACGTGGTCCTATCGAATGCCTCGCGCGAGGCGCTCGGCCTGTGAGAACCCCGTTACCAGCGCGCCAAGCTCCGATAGTCCGTAGCCTGGCCCGGTTGTGTCGGTGAAAGAACAACTGCTGTCTCGAATACGGGCTGAGGGGCCGATTCCGTTCGATGAGTTCATGGACGCGGCTCTCTACGGGCCGGGCGGCTTCTTTGTCGGTGAGGAGTTGCGCTCCGTGAAGGCGGGAGACTTCCTCACCAGCCCCGAGGTGAGCCCATTCTTCGGTCAGATGATTGGTCGGTTTGTCGAGCAGGAGAGAGCCAGATGGGGTGAGCCCTTCCGGGTCGTTGAGGTCGGCGCCGGGTCGGGCTCGCTGCTCCGCTCGCTGAGGGTCGACATCGAGACCTGGGCGGTAGAGGTGTCGCCGGGTGCCCGTGAGGCGCTCGAGAAAATTCTTCCGTCTGGCCGGGTCATCGCAAAGCTCGGGGAAGCTTTCGGCCCCGGCGTGGTGATCGCCAACGAATTACTCGACAACCTGCCCATGGCTGTGGCGGTCCGGCGGGGGAGCGGCTGGTCCGAGCAGTCGGTCGGGGAAGAGAACGGCGAGCTGGTGATGGTTGAGCATGCGGCCCGCCCCGAAGTCGCCTCATGGGCGGATGCCTTCAGCGGCAAAGTGGCAGAGGGAGGGCTGGTTGAAGTGCAGCTGCGGGCCGGGCAATGGCTCGTGGACGCCCTCCGGAGGCTGGGGAAAGGGGCGGTCGTTGTCATCGACTACGGAGGAACGGCCGAAGAGCTCGAGCACCGCCGGGTGGCGGGAACCTTGCGTACCTATCGTTCTCACCATCTGGGCCCGGATCCTCTCTTCGAGCCTGGGGAAACCGACATCACCGCCGACGTCAACTTCTCCGCTTTGCTGGCAATGGGTTCGCAGGAGGGAGCTGAAGTCGAGCTTCATCGCCAGGACGACTTTCTCTCCGATATGGGTTTGCGGGAGGAGGTAGCCGTGTTGCGGAGAGAAGAGCTGGAGTTGGCGCGCCGGGGGGACGAGATTGCGAGGCTGAAGGTACGATCCCGCCGGATCGAGGCTGAGACGTTGCTCAATCCTCGTGGCCTTGGCGATTTTCGGGTGCTGGTGGCTCGCCTTTCGGGGTGAGAAGAAAAATCAGCAAAGTCGGGTACCGACCACGGAGGGCGCGACGTCATACCCCATGTAGCGGATGCTCGTTTTGACCCTGGGTCTGACGCTGCTGACGGCTGCCTCGGCCGGCACTGCCGCAGCTCAGCACCTTTCCGGTAATGAAGCGGTGGATTCCGAGCGCGCCTGACAGGTACCTTGCAGGAAGAAACCCCTCCCCGACTCTGCCAGCGATGTGGCCTGATCCCGGTTGGCCAACCATTGCTCCGCCGAATCCGTGCTTGCGGGCATGGATTACTGGCGATGCCCGGACCTTGAGCCCCGCCCCGATCTCTCCAAGCCCAGGCCACTCCCGGGACCGCTACCGCGTCCACTGCCGGCCCTTCCGGGTGGTTTTGACGGCAAGGTCTGACATTGTCAAAGGGCGCCCCGAGGGAGGCGCCCTTTGCATATACAGGCCCCTTGACGCCAGCGGTTGGTCCGACGCGAAGGTACTCCGCCTGTGATCGAGGCTGACAGTAACTGGTCTCACGGAGTTCCGCCACTCTGAGCGGCTAAGTTTTTTCGCGTTCCGTAGCGGTTTTTCGCGGCCTCCTGTTGCGGGGACTACCGCCCGCGTCGGAGTACCCTTTACTCATGGCAAATAACAATCTGAAAACAGTCGCGTATTTGGCTGGGCTCGGCGCCATCATCGTCCTGGTCGGCCAGATCTTCGGCGGTACCAGCGGGGCGATCATCGCCTTCGGGATCGCGATCGTTATCAATTTCGGGATGTACTTCTTCTCGGACAAGATGGCCTTGAAGGCTTCCCGAGCCCGACCCATCGACGAAAACGAGCAGCCCCGGGTGACCTCAATCGTCTCGAAGCTGGCACAAATGGAGAACATGCCAATGCCCAAGCTGTATTACATCGACTCTCCGCAGCCCAATGCCTTCGCCACGGGGCGCAGCCCCAAGCACGCCGCCGTGGCCGTTACCGGCGGGATCCTCGAACTGATGACCAACGAGGAGTTGGAGGGTGTCCTGGCACACGAGTTGGCCCACGTTCGTAACCGAGACATTCTCATCGGAACGATCGCCGCCACCATGGCGGTGGCGCTTTCAATCTTCGCCCGCATGGCGATGTGGAATGCGATCGGTGGCCGGCGCAACAACAACCCGCTTGGCGGGATTATCGCGTTGGTCAGCATCATCCTGGCTCCCCTGGCCGCCATGGTTATTCGCATGGCCATCAGCCGGGCCCGGGAGTATCAGGCAGACCATACAGGTGCTTCGATCACCGGGCAGCCGCTGGCACTGGCCTCGGCCCTGGCCAAGCTCGAAGCGGGCACGAGTCGGATACCGATGAAGGTGAATCCGGCCGTGGCACCGCTCTATATCGCCGATCCGCTGAAGGCCTTCGGAGGCAAGAGGGGCGGCGGCGGATTCACCAAGATGTTCTCCACCCACCCGCCGATTTCCGAGCGGATAGCGCGGCTTGAAGAGATGGCGAGCCCCTTCAGCTCGTAGTTGTCCGTCGCTGCTGCTTCCGCTGTCTGGCTCCGTAGTGGCAACTACCCTGTTGGCGGTAATAGGTGGGATGCCCGAGCGGACAAAGGGAGCAGACTGTAAATCTGCCGGCACAGCCTTCGGAGGTTCGAATCCTCCTCCCACCACACTTCCCTCTGTCGCTAGTTTCGACGGTTCCCAACAACGGCACCTGAGTGAAACGGCCCATTCTCCTTCCCTGGGGGGAGGCTGGCGCCGGCCCGTAGGGCCGGACACGATGGACCCCCATTGGCCAAGGGAGGGGCATCGCTCAAATTCGCCGACGAGGGCCGAGAGGAGAGGGATACGGCTCTGGGGCTTTCTATTCTCCGAGGAGTCTCACGTCAAGTGCGATCTGGACGGCCAATTCTTCGTTGTAATGATGGACCCGTCCTGGCGTGAGAAAGATCTCGATGAA
>Ga0255057_10000211_pt1 | contig 32930 bp, 27 predicted proteins | sample Cases_109_6_MG_FD_189022 | JGI IMG/M metagenome (GOLD analysis project Ga0255057, IMG submission 189022) | Seawater microbial communities from Amundsen Gulf, Northwest Territories, Canada - Cases_109_6 | ecosystem: Environmental > Aquatic > Marine > Gulf | place: Canada: Northwest Territories... | reverse complement strand
CCCTTCATAAGCCGAAGCGGTTCTTCGGAGCGGCGCGCAACATCGAGGAGGGGGGAAGCCTCACGATCTGCGCGACCGCGCTCGTCGACACGGGAAGCCGCATGGACGAGGTGATCTTCGAGGAGTTCAAGGGAACGGGCAACAGCGAAGTCATTCTGGATCGGCAGATCGCCGACAAGCGCATCTATCCCGCCCTCGACCTCAACCGCTCGAGCACCCGGAAGGAAGAGCTGCTGCTCTCGGACACCGAGCTCAACCGGATGTACCTGCTCCGCAATTTCCTCTCGGACATGCCGCCGGCCGAGGCCGTGCAGTTCCTCATCGACCGGCTGAACCGGACGAGCAACAACGAGGAGTTCCTCGACTCGATGGCGGCCGGCGAATAGAGCGGTGACGGGAAGCGACGAGACCGACTCGACGTCGGAAGCGTATCGGGCAGCCCTCTCGCACCATGCCATCTGCGATGTCCAGCCGGTCTATCGCCAGTTTCTCCGGCGTCTGAAGGCGAATAACGCCGGCCTCTATGAAGAAGCCGTCGAGCGGTACCAGGCGGACGTAGTCAGCGGAGCGGACGTCGACTCGGATCCGCTGCTCAGATGGGTGCGGTACGGGGCGTGGCTTGCCGGGCAGATCGCTCCCGGACGGCTCGTTGCGGTCGACCGCGAAGGCCGGGCTCGAAAGCCCGACGGCCCTCCACCGCTCGGCCCCTTGCTCCTTCATCTCCCCGAGGGCACGGGCGAGCGGGGAGTCCCGATCGCCGTGCCGGCCGACCCCAGCGAGGCTCAGGAGGCGACCCGGAAGCTCCTCTGCGGCTAGCTCTGCCAGCTCTCGGCGGCGCTGCCGCCGTCCCGCATGGCAAAGATCGCCGCCTGGACCCGGGTCAGTCCAGCTCGAGCCTGTTGTTCGAACGGTCTGCGTCCAGCAGCACGGCGTCCGGGTCGATCTCCACTTCACCGGGCCGGGCCGATGTGATGACCTCGACCAGCTGAGATCGCGCGCGGGACTCCGCGACCACCACCTTCCGGTCGACCCGGACGCTCACGGGCATCCAGATCTCACCCAGACGCTCGACCTCCACGATCGTGCGCCAGCTGCCATCCGCCAGACGCTCCATCTCGACGTCTCGGACGGCGTAGTCCAACGTGTCGTGACCGTGCAGCCATGCGTCGAAGAACCACTCCAGCTGCCTTCCGCTGACAGCCTCCGCGGTCCGGAGGAAATCGGATTCGGTCACGTGACGGAACCGGTAGCCGGCGTAGTATTCGCGCAGCAGACGGCGGAAAACCTCCTCACCCAACAGTTCGCGTAGCATCCGGAAGATGACGGACGGCTTCGCATAGGACATCGCGCCGTACATCTGGAAGCTCGAGAAGTCCTTGGCAGGAGTACTCACGGGCTCGGCGATGCCCAGCCGTTCCAGCCGTGCCAGGCCGTCCATCGTGCTCCGCCACACGCCGGGACCGGCCTGTTCTTCACGAACCCACGAGGTCAGAAAGCTCGCGAAGCCCTCATCCAGCCAGGCCTCCCGCCACTCGTTGTTCGCCAATATTCCATGCACGTACTGATGCGCGACCTCATGAAGGATCAAGCCTTCGCTGGCGGATCCGTTCATCACGAGCATCGGGAACTCGGTCCCCCCGCCCTCGAGCCGATGAACGTTGGTCAGCTGAGGGTACGGATAGGGACCGAAGACGTCCTCCAGCCATCGCAGCGCACCGAGGGTCCTCTCGAGGGCCAAGCCTCCGCCCCACGACTCCTCATCTCCGGGCCGATACAGCACGTGGATCGCCAGCTCGGCAAGGGAGTCCGAGCCGCTTCGTCGAACGGCCGCGCCCTCGTACCGGTAGTCCGGATCAACGCTCCAAGCGAAGTGGTGCACGTCCTCCGCGTAGAAGCGCACGCGCTTCCGCCCGGCAGCGACCTCGCTAGGCAAGTAGCCGGGTGAGGGCCTCGCCTCGAGAGGGCCGTAGAAGGTGTCCTGAAGGCGAGGTTCGCCGGCGCTACGCGTCGCGGACCGCCAACCGGGATCTCCCTCGACCGGGACTCCCGTCGCCCCGATGACCTGATCGTCCGGCAGATCCAGTACCACGTCGTACGTGGCGAACTCGCCGAAGAACTCGCCCTGGGGGTAGAGCGGGTGCGGCTGCCAACCCTGCTCATCGTAGACGGCGATGCGCGGATACCACTGAGCGAAGTCGTAGTGGCGTCCGCCCCGGCACTGGCGACGGCACAGTGTCGATGGACGCGCCTCCCAGCGGAGGTCGACTCTGACCTCGCCTCCCGGCGCGAGGGGCGATTGGAGCGTCAGCTCGACGACGGTCGAGTCCGGCGCACCGGGGTATCGAGCCGCCAGCTGCAGCCCATCGATCGAGGCGCCCAGGAGGCGCTCGAACGCGTAGTCGGGCTCCTCGAGAGCCTGGAAGTCATACGCCTGACGTTGCTCGGTACGTGCCCACAGGCTGTTGGGTCGGAAGGCGTTCAGATGCAGGTGCAGATAGAGGACATCGAGTGTGTCCTCAGAGCGATTCGTGTACGTCAGGATCGCTGCCGCCCGAAGGAGCTCCACGTCCTCGTCCAGAACCGCCTCGATCGTATAGCGCACGCCCTGCTGGAACTCGTCGCGGCCGTTCGGAGCAGGACCGGTCTCTTGCGCCGCCGGCATGGAAGAGCCGAGGGCCTTCGGCGAACCGAGGGTTGTCGGTACGAGCAAAGCGATCGGAATCGCGAGCCACACCCACGTGTTGCCGGCACCGACCCGCAGGCAGGATCGAGCCCCCTGCATTCGGTGCAAGGTCACGAGGCTCCCGACTACTCTGTCTTCTTCGGAGATTTCTTCCGGGACCGCTTCCGAAGCTTCTCCAGCTCCGCTATGTCCTTCTTCTCGTAGGCTTTGTTGGCCTTGGACATGAGGTCGGTGTGGTCCTCCCGGTGGTCCTCATCAGCGAGATCCGGGTGAAGGTCACGCGCCGCGCCCCTGAACGCGCTCTTCAGGGCCTTGACCTCTCGCTGTTCCTGCTCGAACACCACGTCATCGATCGACCGGCCCGAAAGCACGTCGTCCGTCCATGTGACCGGTAGTGCGAGCACGGGGCAAACCCCTCGACGGATCACGCGCTCGGTATGGCTGCCGCGAAGAGCATCGATGAGCACGTCGCGCCCGTCGGTAGTCATCACGATCAGGTTGGCGGAGATGCGATCGGCTTCCGCCACGATCTGGGCCGGCGGGTCACCGCCCAGGACGACCGTCGTCCACTCGATGCCGGACTCATCAGGAAGGGTGACGGCCGGCACCTTCTCCGGATCTCCTACGTGGAGAAGCGTGACCTGCACTCCACCGCCAACCACATGGGCGACCCGTGTCGCGAACCGCACCGCCGGCTGAGGGCTCGGGGTGTGAGCGATCGGCACCAGGATTCGCCCCAACGTCAGGCGGCCGTTGGCGGGTGACACGAAGCCTCGACCTCCGCTCGGCACGAAGAGCGACATGGCATCCGAGCTCCGCGCCACTTCCTCGGCAACGGAACCCTTGAGCCACCGCGCGGGTCCGCCTCTTCCCCGTGTCGCGAGAACGATCAGGTCGGCCGGATGGTCGACCATGTAGCTGTGGCACGCCGCCACGGGATTCTTCTCCCGGACCACGACCTTCTTCACCCGCACCGATAGCTGATCAAACACCGCAGAGCGTGGGCTGCCGGGCTCGATCACGCCCCACTGCTCCAGTGTTCCGCGTACGGACGGAAAGAGCTCCCAGCTCTTTGACTTGTCGCCTCCGGCGTGGAGAAGAGTGAGCTTGGTCTTCCGGATCAGCGCGATGGCCAGCGCATGCGCGAAGGCCTTTCGGCTCCCCGAGGAGAAATCCGTAGGGTGCAAGACCGACCTGACCAGTGGAAGATCGTCGCTATCGGCCACGACCAGCCCTCCTTCGTTGGTTAGACAACAGTCCGCCCCGGGGAACTCGGCAACCGCTCATTACGCGACCGGCACCGCCGCGGCAAGAGAAGGGCAGCTCCAGGCGGCATCCGGAGTGCGCTGTTTGCGCCGGATCGGATCTTCCGCTATACCGAAAGTGAACCGAAACCAACCCATCACCCTTCACGCCGAGTTTGAAGACCGTGGTCAAGCCTTCCCTCCAGCAGGAGCGGATCCTACCCCGCTTCATCGAACAGGAGATGCGCGACTCGTTCATCGACTACTCGATGAGCGTGATCGTCCAACGCGCCCTACCCGATGCCCGTGACGGGTTGAAGCCCGTACATCGCCGAATCCTGTACGCCATGCACGAGCTGGGCCTGCGGCCAGACCGGCCGTACATGAAGAGCGCCGCGGTGGTCGGCGACGTGCTCGCGAAGTACCACCCCCACGGCGACAGCGCCGTCTACGATACCCTCGTGCGCATGGTGCAGGAGTTCTCTCTTCGCTATCCGCTGTTGGACGGCCAGGGCAATTTCGGCTCGATCGACGGCGACAGCGCGGCGGCCTATCGCTACACGGAAGTCCGCCTGGCACCGATCGCACTCGAACTCCTCTCAGAGATCGATCTCGACACTGCGGATTGGCGGCCAAACTTCGACGGCCGGCTCGAGGAGCCGACGACGCTGCCCGCCCGGCTCCCCCATCTGCTGCTGAACGGCTCGGACGGCATCGCGGTCGGAATGGCCACGAAGATCCCGCCCCACAACCTCAGCGAGCTTCTCGCGGCTGCGGATCGGTTGATAGACGATCCGGATTGCCAAGTGGCGGACCTGTTGGAGCACGTGGAGGGGCCGGATTTCCCGACCGGCGGATACATCTGGGGTCGTGACGGGATCCGGCAAGCGTACGAGACCGGTCGAGGGCTGGTGGACATGCGGGCGCGCCTGCACGTGGAGGAGGGCGGATACGGTAAGAGCCTGCTCGTGGTCACGGAGCTGCCATACCAGGTGAACAAGACGCGGGTCATCGAGCAGATCGCGAAGATGGTGCGGCAAGGCAGGTCCGACGCCATCAGCGATCTCCGGGACGAGTCCGACCGGGACGGAGTGCGGCTCGTCATCGAGCTCAAGCGGGACGCGGATCCGCGAAAGGTGACCGAAACGCTGTTCAAGAAGACCCAGCTTCGAACGACGTTCGGGGTCATCATGCTCGCGCTGCAGGCGGGGCGGCCCCGAGAGATGAACCTCAAAGAGGCTCTCGGATCGTTCATCGATTTCCGCCTCGACGTGATCCGGCGACGCGCTGCTTTCGAGCTCAAGCGGTCGAAGGAGCGCGCGCACGTGCTGCAAGGTCTTCTGGTCGCTCTGGACCGGATCGAGCGGGTGATCGAGATCATTCGGAGCTCTCGGGACCCGGGGTCGGCATCCAATAAGCTGCGGAAGGAACTCAAGCTGTCGGAGCCTCAGGCCGGGGCGATCCTGGCGATGCGACTCTCGCATCTCACCACCCTGGAGCACCGCAAGCTGCACGCGGAGCTGGATGAGCTCGGAACGAGGATCGAGGAGCTGCGGGAGCTCGTCGAGGAGGAAGCGGAACGTAAGCACCGCCTGCGGCGTGAGCTGTCCGAGCTCGCGACACGGTACGCGGATGGTCGCCGCACCGAGATCCTGGAAGGTGGCCAGTTCCCCCTTCCCTCCGGCGGTGCCTCCGGGGCCGTGCTCGTTCTCGTCAGTCGATTAGGGTATGTGAAAGCCCTTGCGGCTCGGGCCGGTGCGGGACTCTCGGGTGCGGAGGCTCTCGAGGGGCGGGTCGGCGATTTCGCGCGTCGCGCGTTTCTCTGCCGCGGAGGAGACCACCTGATGGCGGTGACCGCCTTGGGCTCGGTGCACACGCTTCCCCTGTCGGAGCTCCCTCTCGAAACGCGAAGCTCCCGCGGCCGAGCGCTCGCCGATTTCATCGACCTGGCCGAGGGAGACCGGCTGGTCGCCGTGACACCGGTCGACGACTGGACGGACGGCTATCTGGTGACCGTCACCCGCCGGGGGCAGGTGAAGCGGACGGAGCTGTCGGAATACTCGAACGCCCGAGCGAACGGCATCATCGGAACCGGTCTCGCAAGTGAGGACGAGGTCACGGCGGCGCTGGTGACCGACGGATCGGGAGAGCTCATTCTGGCGACCCGGCTCGGACAGGCGATCCGGTTCTCCGAGGAGGAGGTCCGGCCCATGGGTCGAGGCGCACGCGGCGTCCGCGCCATCGACCTCGCCCCCGGTGATGAGGTGGTCTCGGCCGTGGTGCCGAGGCGGGATTCCAGCTTCTGTCTGGCGACCCGCCGGGGGCACGGAAAGCGACTGCCCGTCACGGAGCTCAGGCTTCAGTCCCGCGCGGGCAAGGGCGTCAGCATCCTGCCCGACCGTCAAAGGGCGGGCGACCTGGTCGGGCTGGTGGAGCTGCATGGGAACGATCGCTTGGTTTGGGAGCTGGCCTCCGGTGAGCTCGTCTTCAGCGACGGGGATCGGCTGAAGGCGCGCGCGAGACGTTCAGCGACGCTTCGTGTGTTGCGGGAGATCGACGCGGACGCCGTCGTCAATGCGATCCACGTCGCGGCCACAGGTTCGTCCGATGTCGAAGATGAAGGGGCCGAAACCTCCGTCGGCGGCGAAGAGGTCTCGGCCGAGGGACCTGCACCCTCTTCGGGCGTCTCCCTGCAGGCGCAGCTGGAGCTCGCGGGTGACCGATGAGAGCTCGTGAGGCGTGGCGTCCAATGGAACAGATAGGGGTCCGAAGGGCTAGATAGCAACGACAAAAACGTTGTCCCGCACCCGAGCCCGGCCTATTCTTCGTCGGCACGCGAGTGTGCCAGAACGGCACCTACCCCCAGTATCGAGATCGACTTGCAGATGAGTCGGCAGTTCAGGAACCAGCGGTCCGGGAAAGAACACCCACGGTTTAGGCGACGTCGCGGGCAAACCTCGCTCGCCGCGGCCGGCCTACTCCTGGTGACCTCGCAGGGCCTCGGGCAAGAGGTCCGTGGCGTCACGGCACCGCAGACCGTTCAGCGTCCCGTCGCCGAAGGCCGACGCATCGCGGAGCAGAACTTCGCTCTCAGACAGGCCCTCAAAGCCCTCGAGAGCGTAGATGCGAAGCCGAGTCGAGTCACCCTGTACATCACGAACCGGCGCGATGACGATCTCTGGCGGGTCTACTTCGGGTCGCTGGATTTCCCGAACCGGCGGTTCATGGTCGCCTACGAGGCGGTACAGCAGTCGCCGGGCAGTGACGAGTTCGTCGTCACCAGCCACCCCGAGGACGTTCCGGCGGACGCGTTCGTGTCGAGAGCGGCGATGGCCCTGATCACGGCCCTGAATGTGTTCGAGCCGCCGCAGATCACCTTCTACCCGCACGTGTTCAGAGAGAGCGACGGCCGCTGGGTCACCTACTTCCTGCCGGACCTCGTGCCGCCGGGAAGCATGCCTCAGCAGGTCGATTCCCGCGTCGTGGTTTCGCCGGACACGCGGAGCGTCCTGGAGTCGACCCGATTCTACGCCGAGATCAACTTCAGCTATGGCATCAACGGGGCGGCGAGACGCGAGGTGTCTCAGCGGAACGGAATCGAGCAGTTTGTCAGATACGTTCTCCCGCGAATGGCGGCCCAGCCGACAGTGGCTCCGGTCGCTTTCCTGCTGAATCTGTACACCTGCTCCCTGACCCCGCACGAGCTGGCACCCGCCTGCCGTCGCTGATCGCCCTGCCCTGCCGTCGTCGCCGAGGACCCGGCTCCGACCCTACTCGAAATCGCCCGGAACCGCCCGAGCCATTCGCTCCTCGAACTCCTCCGGGACCCTGAGGTCGTCCAGGTCGAGCTCGAAGTCCGGACGCTCCATCGGCTCCAGCTTCTCCAGCAGCTCGCTGACCTCGCGCTTCGAGAGTCCGAGCTCCGCCAGCTCTTCCGGTCCGAGTGGGTCGGCCTCCGCACGAGCGGCGAGACTTCGATCCCGAACCTCGAGCAAGCGCCGGAGAGCCTCGAGCTCGCCGTGGCTCAACCGTCTCCCGCAGACCTGGTAATCGATCCAGGCCTCGTAGCTGAGGGGCGCGACCCGCTTCAGCATGCCTGCCATCACCCGACCGAACTGCTGGATCTCCCATTGGGAGTGGGGATCGACCCTGAGGGTGAGGAAGTGGATGAGGTTGTGGAGATCGATCTTCCAGTACCACTGCGTATAGGTTGAAAGCGGGAGATCGATACGGGCCAGCTCGCGGGCCACATCCTCCGCGAGCAACCACTCATACGCATCAGCGGCCGCCGCTCGAGCCTCCTCCCAGCGCTCGACCGCCAGCCGGTAGACGTCATCGCTGACGCCCTCCACCTGGCGTCCCTGCCTGTTGGCCCCGCTCTGCACCGCGACCTGGGTTTGCTCCGGGCGATAGAAGAGCAGCGGCATGAGGCTGTACCGACCACTGTACTCATTCACGGAGTTGTGGGTCACGATCCCGTTTGCGACAAAGTTGTGGTTTGGACCCTCGACCTCGAGATCGTACGTCTCTTTCACGCCTGCGTACTCGAAACGGTCGATTCGCACCAGCTTCGTGACGGTCAGCTTGTTCCACGGGCGCCTCGGTCGCGGCTCCCAGCGGGTTGTTGCAGCCGTACCGCCCAATCGTTCCACGACCTCGAGTTCCTTGCCCGAGATCTCGCGATGGCATTCGGCGCAAAGCGTCGTGAGGTTCCCCTCATCGCGCGCAAGCTTTGGGTCGGCCCATACCGGAACCACGTGGTGGCAATGAAGCTCGCGGGCTCGCCGCAGGCATAGCTGGCACGTCCAGCCGTTCCGCCGGTGTATCTTGACGGCCCGTTGTGTCGTCCAGCGCCCGATCCCTTCGCGATCGGTGCTCTTGCCACCCCGCCAGAAATTCGACGCACTGCCGGAGCGGGCTCTAAGGTTGGAACGCACCCAAGAATCACTCAGCTCTCGTGGACCCAGTTCGTACCTCTTGCCCTTGTTCCACGGTCGGTGTCCAGCAGCCCATCTATAAGATTTCTGCAACCCGTGGATTCGCAGCCATTTTCGGATGGTGTGATAGGAAACACCGGCCTCCGTCGCCATCTCGTCGATACGTGCGCTATCGTCAAGATAGCGTGCAGCGAGCCATTCCTTGTCACGATGAATGGGCGGCACAGACACGTCAGTCCCGTTGACGTGCACGTAGTGATCGCCCGAATTCCACACGGCTTTATTCGCTTTCTCGTGCAGTCCGACCGCTTCTCTAAGCGTCTGCCAGCCGTCCGAGAACATGAACCTGTGATCAGCGGTGGCCTCGATTTGCTTGCCGTCCGCCAACACCATACGAAAAACGGGCTTTGGCCCGTTTCGGAAGACATCTCGAATGTGCGTATGTTGGATCCGTAGCGTCTCTTCGTTGGCCTGCCGCAATCTCATGGCACGTAACCGGTCGCGTTTGAAGAACGGGTTCCTTTGTCTGTCCGGTCGGGTGTGATTCCGGGTGGGCTGAAATCGTTGCCAGATCTCCTCGATAGACAGCTTGTACAGCTGGTTGCCGCGTCGTCGAATCCCGCCCGGCAAATCAAAGTAGATCTCTGTGCCCTCGGCGAGGCACGCCGTGCGATGCCGTATCCACTGCCGCGCCACGAAGATCGGCATCGCGCAGTGGAACTTGAACTCCACCATCTCGCTGGGCGTCGTGTGAAGGTGCCGGCGTAGATACCGGATCAGGCCCCGCGTCTGGCTTTGCTTCCGGGTCCCGTAGCCGTAGCTCACCCGCGCGGCCCGCTCGATGCTGTCGTCCGTGCCCATGTAGTCGATCAGAGCGACGAAGCCGTGATCCAACACCGGGCAATAGAGGCCGAGAATCTCCTCGGCGGCGGGTACCGTCGGTCGCTTGGTCTCCATTCTCTTCTCGGGTGTTTGCGGCCGGGTCAGCAGCTCGACCGGAGCTCCCGGCCGAAGGATCAGACGTCCAGATTTCGCACGTAGCGGGCGTTTTTCTCGATAAACTCGCGACGCGGCTCCACTTCCTCGCCCATGAGCCGCTCGAACAACAGCGAAGCCTGCGTGGCCTCATCGATCATGACCCTGAAAAGGGTGCGCTTCTCCGGATTCATCGTCGTGTCCCACAGCTGATCGGCGTTCATCTCACCGAGCCCCTTGTAGCGCTGCACGTTGACTCCCCCCTTCGCGCCATCGAGACTCGCCAGGATCTCCTCTCGCTCTTCTTCCGAGTAGCAGTAGAACTCCTTCTTGCCCTTCTGGATGCGGAAGAGAGGCGGCTGGGCGATGTACACGTAGCCGGCCTCGATCAGCTCCTTCATCTGGCGGAAGAAGAAGGTGAGGAGAAGCGTCCGGATATGAGCGCCATCCACGTCGGCGTCGGTCATGATGATCGTCTTGTGGTACCTGGCGGAACCGATATCGAAGTCATCGCCGATGCTGGTGCCGATGGCCGTGATGATCGCCCGTATCTCGGTGTTGGAGAGGATTCGATCGATCCGCGCCTTCTCGACGTTCAGGATCTTTCCACGGAGCGGAAGGATCGCCTGAAAAGTCCGGTCCCTGCCCTGCTTCGCTGTGCCCCCAGCGGAGTCTCCCTCGACGAGATACAGCTCGGAGATGGAGGAGTCGGTGATCGAGCAGTCCGCCAGCTTCCCGGGGAGGATGCCTGTTTCGAGCGCCGAACGTTTGCGGGTGAGGTCGCGTGCCTTCCTGGCAGCGTCCCGAGCGCGTGCCGATTGGACCGCCTTTTCGATGACCGTCTTGCCAGCCGCGGGATGCTCGTCGAGCCACGTGTAGAGCTTTTCGTTGACCAGGCTCTCCACGATTCCGCGGACTTCACTGTTGCCCAGCTTGGTCTTCGTCTGCCCTTCGAACTGCGGCTCGAGCACCTTTACGGAGAGGATCGAGGTAAGCCCTTCCCGCACGTCGTCGCCGGACAAGCCGAGGTCTCCCTTCTTCAGCAGACCGTGTTTGTCGCCGTACGAGTTGATCGTCCGGGTGAGCGCGGCCTTGAAGCCCGTAAGGTGCGTCCCGCCCTCATGGGTGTTGATGTTGTTGACGAAGGTAAAGGTGTCCTCGTTGTATCCGTCGTTGTACTGCATCGCGACCTCCACCTCCACGTCGTCCTGGAGGCCCGCGAAATAGACGATATCTTCGTGAAGCGGCGTCTTCTGCCCGCGGAGGTACGCGACGAACTCCGAGATGCCGCCCTCGAAGTGGAAGATCTCCTCGCGCCGGCCGTTTTCGTTCTCTTCCCGCTCGTCCCGAAGGATGATGGTCACACCCCGGTTCAAGTACGCCAGCTCGCGCAGACGTCCGGCGAGGGCATCGAATTGATAGCTCAGCTCGGTGAAGACCTCCGGATCGGGCTTGAAGCTCACCTCGGTGCCCGTCTCTTTCGTCTTTTCACCCCTCTCCAGCTCGGTGGTCTTGAGGCCCCGCGAGAACGTCTGCCGCCACACGTAGTCGTCACGGGCGACTCTAACCGTGAGCCACTCGGAGAGAGCGTTCACGACGGAAACACCGACCCCGTGCAGACCGCCGCTGACCTTGTAGCTGCTCTTGTCGAACTTTCCGCCGGCGTGGAGCGTCGTCAGCGCCACCTCGACGCCCGGAAGCTTCTCGGTCGGATGCATGTCGACCGGAATGCCGCGGCCGTTATCCCGCACCGTGACCGAGTTGTCCTCGGCGATCACCACCTCGATCTCGTTGCAGAAACCGGCCATCGCCTCGTCTATCGAGTTGTCGACGACCTCGTAGACGAGGTGATGGAGACCGCGCGCGGCGGTCGAGCCGATGTACATGCCCGGCCGTTTGCGGACCGCCTCCAGGCCCTTGAGGACCTGGATTTGCCTCGACGTGTAATCGTCCGAGTTGCCCTTGCCGGTCGCCTTCTTCGCCGATTTCGCCTGGTTCGTCTTGGTGGCTTTCTTGGCCATCTAACCCTTTCCTGCCTGCACGAATACGATCTTCTCGATTCGGCCCCGGCGTCTGCCCGCGTTGATCCGGCAGAGCAGCTCGTGGCGCATCATGTTCAGCTCGCTGAGCCAGGCCGCGCTTACGACCTCGACGAACAGCGTTCGGCCACTTACCCGTGTGCCAACGGTCACGCGCGCGATGTGCGGGCCGACGAGCTTCTCCCAGTCGAGAGCCACGCCGGCACGCTCGACCCGCTCCGTGACCCCGAGTCGGTCGAGGAGCCCGCCTACGAGGTCACCCACTGGCTCGGGGCGTTCGCCCCGCTTGCGGCTGAGCCGCTCCGAGCGCGATTCCAGCTGGCTTCCGCTCAACAGCTCCGTCCTCTGCTCATCGCTCGAGCCGTCCCCCGCTGATGTTCCACTCCTCGAGCCCACCCCTGAGGACGACGTCGGCCGGTTTTGGGGCCGTGAGAACGGTCTGGCCGGAGCGACCATCCTCGAGCAGCGCGAGCAGGCTGCCGGAGCGTTCGCGGTCCAACTCGGCGAACACGTCGTCGAGCAGATAGACGGGCTCAACGCCCGCGCGATCCCGCAGAGTGTCCGCCTCAATCAGACGGAGCGCGAGAGCGGCCGTCCGCTGCTGGCCGCCAGAGCCGAACCGCCGAATGGCCCGGTCTTCCTCGTCAGCGACCGCAGAGCTCAGATTGAGGTCATCCCTGTGCGGACCCACCAGGGTCCTTCCCTGCTGTCTCTCCCGCTCCTCCGCCGAGGCGAGAGTCTCGCGAAAGCGCGCCTCCCAGGTACTCCCGTCAGCCTCCGACGAGGGCAGGCCGACCAAAGACCGGTACTCGAGGCGCGCTCCCGGCCCCCCGGAAATCGCCTCGTGGTATCGGGAGAATCCGTCCGCCCGCTCCGCCGCCCACTCGGCCCTCGCGCTCATCACCGAGGTCCCGGCGCTCACCAGTTCGTCGGTCCACGGCTGCAGCTCGTCGGAGGACGCAGCGCTCCGCAGCGCGCCGTTTCGCTGAGCCACGGCGACCCGACACCGTTGCAGAGCAGCCAGATAGTCCGGCCGGACAAGCGACAGGAGGATGTCCAGGAAGCGCCGGCGAGCGGCAGGAGGGCCGCTCACCAGCTCGACATCGGCCAGGCCAAGGGCCACGACACCGAGCGTTCCGAGCGCATCCGAGAGACGCTCGACCTCGACGCCGTCGACCTCCACCTTCTTGCGGCGTGTGCTCTTTTGGTAGGCTGCCGCGATCCTCCGCTCCCCATCCGGGCCCTCCACCGTGCCTTCGATCCGAAAAGTGTCGTCGCCGAGCCTCACCAGTTCGGCGTCCGGCGCTCCGCGGAAGGAGCGGAAGATGCCGAGATAGTAGATCGCCTCGAGAAGGTTCGTTTTTCCGGAACCGTTCGGACCGACAATGGCGACTCCGGAAGGCGGGAACTCGCATGCGAGGTCCGCGAAGTTGCGGAAGTGCCTGAGGCGGAGCGCCTTGAGAATGACTCTTTCAGTCGGCGAATCTACCTCTACCGGGCTCGTCGGGATGGTTGCTCGGGACAGCACTTCCGGACTTTTCAAGATATACCGCAAACCCTTGTGCTGCAACGAGAATCCCGATATTCGGTGCGTGCCGGAAAACAGGCGCCACCTGCTCCTCGTGACGAGCTCAACGCTTCACGAAATCACTGACGACGGGCGCCTCCCCGCTGTAGTCGTAGAACCCCCTGCCCGTCTTCCTCCCGTGGTGGCCCGCAGCATACATCCGGCGCAGGAGAGGCGGCGGAGCGAATCGCTTCTCTCGGTACTCCTCGAACATGATCTCGGTGATCAAGTAGAGGGTATCGTTACCGACGAAGTCGGAGAGGGCGAAGGGACCCATCGGATAGCCGCAGCCCAGCTGCATTGCGGTGTCGATATCCGGGATCGAGCCGATCCCCTCCTCGTAGGCGCGGATCGCGTCAAGCATGTACGGCACGAGAAGCCGATTCACGATGAAGCCGGAGTTGTCCCGGCACGCCACCGGGGTCTTGCCCAGCGAGCCCGCGAACTCCATCGCCGTCTCGAAAGTCTCCGTCGACGTGCCTCCCGCCCGCACGACCTCGACGAGGGCCATGACGGGGACCGGGTTGAAGAAGTGGAGGCCCACGAACCGATCCGGCCGGCCCGAGCTCACCGCCATCTCGGTGATCGTCAGGCTTGAGGTGTTCGACGCGAAGATCGTCCGTTCCGGGCAAAGCCCATCCAGGCTCCTGAACAGCTCGTTCTTCGCTCCGATGTCTTCGATGATCGCCTCGATGATCACGTCGCAATCCGCCAGAGGCTCGAGCTCGACCGTTCCGGCTATGCGAGTCAGCGCCCCATCCCTCCCCTCCGCCGTCAGCTTCTCCTTCTCCACGGCCCGGTCGAGGCTCCTTCGGATCGCCGTCAGGCCGGCCTCCAGCGGGGCCGTCGCGATCTCTCGCAGGATCGTCTCGTATCCGGCCGCCGCGCTCACCTGCGCGATCCCGCTTCCCATGAGTCCGGCCCCGACGACTCCGACCTTCCTTATCTCGCCCACGCGCCTCTCCTATCGTTCACAGATATCCTATCGCCCAGTCAGCGCATAGCAGGTTACGTGGCGCGGTAACAGCTACTTACGGAGCGTCCTGAAGGCGGCGGCGTGAGAGCCGGAGCGTCCTGAAGTGAATCAGACGCCGTCCGGCCGGCCGGACCTGGATCCGCTGAGCAGCCATTCCCGCCACCCGGACCCATCCTTCTCCCCACCGATTTGCCCTTGCTCCAGCCGATCCAGGAGCCCAAGGACCGCGAGCTCGATGCGATCCCTCACTTTGTGGATGGTCCGGCCCGCAGCCCACGAGGCGACCCCCAGGAAGCCGATCGCCAGAAAGGGAGCGATCACGATCGCTGCGCCGGTACCGGCGAGGATCGCGGATCCGATGGCGCCCGCCGTGCCGGTGGCGCCCAAGCCGAGAAGCCAGCCGGTCGCTTGTCCCGCCCGCAGGTTTCGAATATCGACCGAGAGAGTGACGAGCGACCAGCCCTCCTCCAGCCCCTCCACGGCCAGCTGGACGTTCCGTGCCTTCGCCAGGTCATAACCGTGCCCACCCACATCGAGCGAACGTTGCATCTGCTTGAGCAGGCCCGCCGCGGGCTCCCAAAGCGAGCGACCTGGTTTCTGGCGGACGGAGTGTAGGCTCTCCTTCTCCTCGAGATGCCGTTCGAGCCGCGCCTGCACCTCCGACGGATCGCCACGCACCGCACGACTCTGCCGAACGACGCCGGGCCCCCAGAGCCGCGCCGGCAGGCCGCCATCGACAGGGACGGTCGGCAGGAGAGACTCGGCCTGGACTTCGGCCAGGGCTCGCCGCACGTGGCGGGACTCGAGGCCCACCTCCTCGGCGATTCGCACGACCTCGCCGACATCCAGGTCGGTGACGTCCTCGCCCTCGTCGAGCTGGAGCTTCGCGGCCCGACGGAAAACTCGCTCGAGCTCGCCCGAGGAAACCCGCCTGGCGGGAAGTCCGGACGTCCCGGCCTCGGCAGGACTGCCGGCGAACGAGTCGGGATCAGCCATCCGGCCCACTGCGAGAGGACAGCTTTCCGGCCTTTCGCTCCTCGGCGGGCGCGGTCGTGCCCGACGCCAGCCGGCCACGCGCTTCACGATCGCCCTCGATCTCGCCTCGAGAGTCGGCACTTTCGAGCGCCGTCGGGCCCTCCTCCGGGGTGCCTTCCGCCGCGGCGACCTCCGGGACACGGGCGGTCGTCTTCATGGCCTGCAGGAAGGGCGCGAAGTCCAGGGGAAGCGGGAATAGCGTCGTCGAGTTGTTCTCGGCAGCTATCTCCGCTGCGGTTTGCAGGAAACGCAACTGCAACGACGCCGGTTGGGTGCTCAGAACTGCCGCTGCCTGACTCAGCTTGTCGGCGGCCTGCAACTCGCCCTCTGCGTTGATCACCTTGGCTCGCCGCTCTCTCTCAGCCTCCGCCTGCCGGGCGATCATGCGCTTCATCTCCTGCGGCAGGTCGACGTCCTTCACCTCGACGGCCGTCACATCGATCCCCCACACGTCCGATCCCTCATCGATGATCTGGCGCAGGATCTCGTTGAACTTCTCCCGCTCGGCCAGCAGCTCGTCCAACTCGGCCTGTCCGATCACCGAGCGCAACGTCGTCTGGGCGAGCTGGGAGGTAGCAAACAGGAAGTCCTCGATCTCCAGGACGGCCCTCTCAGCGTTCGCCACGCGGAAGTAGAGTACGGCGTTCACCTTCACCGAGACGTTGTCGCGCGTGATCACATCCTGCGGTGGGATGTCCATCGCGATGATGCGGAGGCTGATCCGGACCATCCTCTCGACCCCGAACGGGACGAGGAAGATCAGGCCAGGGCCTCGAAGCGGCCGCACCCTCCCCAGTCGGAACACGACCGCTCGTTCGTATTCCCTCAGAATCCTCAGGCTGGTGGCGAGCGCGGCCGCGCCACCGATGGCCAACAGGGCTAATATCGGTTCCATGCTAACACCTCTTCCCCCGTGCGGTCGGGACAGGACACCTCGTGTCCAGCGTCGACCGGACACATGGTAAAGCGTTCTAGTAAAGTGCTGCTGTCATATCTCGTTTCGGGCCAACCTAAACCTCAACGACGACGGCGATCCCCTGGCCGCCACCGATGCATGCCGAGCCCAACCCCAACCCTCCTCCACGCCGTCGGAGCTCATGCAGCAGATGGGCGGTGATCCGAGCCCCGCTCGCGGCCAGCGGGTGAGTGATGGCGATCGCGCCGCCGTTGACGTTCACCTTCTCACGGTCGAGGTCGAGCTCCTTTTCCACCGCGACGTACTGCGGCGCGAACGCCTCGTTCACCTCGACGATCGTCATGTCATCGAGCGAGAAACCGGCGCGCTCCAGCGCCGCACGCGAGGCCGGCGCGGGACCGAGCCCCATGATTCGCGGCGGCACGCCGACTACCGCCCAGGAGACGAGGCGACCGATCGCCTCGAGCCCTTCGGCGCGGGCATACTCCGCATCAGCGATCACCAGCGCCGCCGCCCCATCGCCGATGCCGCTCGCGTTCCCCGCGGTGACGAGACCGTCTTTCTTGAAGTAGGGCCGCAGCTTGGCGAGATCCTCGAGGTTCGTGTCTGGACGCATGTGCTCGTCGGCCCGGAACTCAACTTCCCTGCCCTTCACCTCGACCGTCACCGGGACGACCTCGTCATCGAATCGACCTTCGTCCCAGGCGGCCTTCGCCCGCCCCTGGCTCCGAAGTGCGTATTCATCCGCCTCGAGGCGCGTGACGTCGTACTCGTCCGCCAGGTTCTCCGCCGTCTCGGCCATCGAACAGCCGCAGTAAGGGTCCATCAGCGCTTCCCACAGCGTGTCCTCGAAAGGTGCGGCGGGTCCGAGGCGGAGCTTCCCCCAGCGAACGCCGCGCACGACGTGCGGGGCCTGACTCATCGATTCGGTCCCGCCCGTCAGGCAGAGCTGGCTGTCACCGAGCAGGATCGCTTCGGCCCCATCGATCACGGCCTGAAAGCCTGAACCGCAGAGGCGGTTCAACGTGGCGGCAGGAACCTCGATCGGCAGACCGGCCCGAAGGCCGACGTGGCGCGCCAGGTAGATGGCGTCGGCTGATGTCTGGATCACGTTCCCGAAGAAGACGTCCCCGAAGGCCTCCGAACTCGCTCCGGAGCGCTCGATCGCCGCCTCCGCGGCGACGACCCCGAGGTCGGTCGCCGTCTGCTCTCTCAGGCTGCCCCCAAAAGCGCCGAAAGGCGTTCGGACTGCAGATAGGAACACCACGTTCCTTTCACTTCCCATGGTCCCCATAATTCCAAGCCTCTCCGGCTGATCGTCGTATGGTGCACGCACAACTGTGGAACGCCGTCGCGGAAGGTGGTGGGAGACGGCCGTGGAGCACGAGTCTAAGCCTACACCGAAAGGTGTTTTTTGGCACCGCCGGATCGAGAGCCGGCTCAGTCTCCCCCGGCCACGTCCTCCGCGATCCACCGGCCCACCTCCTCGGTGGTTCGATCACCCCCGAGGTCCGGTGTCCTGATCCCGGCGTGAAGCGCTCGATCCACCGCCGATTCGATCCGGTCGGCTGCCTCCGCAGCGCTGTTCTCGCGGGCGAGCATGGCAGCGCTCAGAACGGCCGCCATCGGATTCGCGATCCCTCTTCCGACGAGGTCCGGGGCGCTGCCATGAACCGGCTCGTACAGTCCACGGCCGATGAGATCCAGATTCGCCGATGGAGCGAGGCCGAGGCCACCGACGAGGCCGGCACCGAGGTCTGAGAGGATGTCGCCCAGGAGGTTCTCGGCCACGATCACATCGAAACGGGCGGGGTGCCGCACCAGCTCCATCGCCAGGGTGTCCACATAGCGCGTCTCCGCCTCCAGCTCCGGATACTCCTCCGCGATCTCCAGGAAGACCCGCCGCCACAAACCGTAGACATGAGGGACGGCGTTGGCTTTGTCGCCGAGGGTCACGCGACGTCGACCATCGCGCCGGGCCAGATCGAACGCCGCACGAACCAACCGCTCGACCCCGTAGCGCGTCGCCAGTGACTCGCTGATGGCCACCTCGTGCGCGGTGCCCGGCCGGAGCGAGCCTCCGGAGCCCGTATAGAACCCCTCGGTGTTCTCGCGCACGATCGCGATATCGATCGTTTCGTTCTCGGTGAGCCGGAGCGGGGTGAGGTCCGGGCTTCGTAGCCTCACCGGGCGGAGGTTGACGAAGAGGTCGAGGCCGAAGCGAAGGCCGAGTAGGATGTCCCGTGCATGCGCTCCATCCGGGACGCGAGAGTCGCCCACCGCTCCGACTAGAATCGCCGAGAAGTCATCGCGGAGCCGGGCGAACGCATCCTCTCCAAGGGTCTCGCCCGTGGTGAGGTAGTGATCAGCGCCGTGCGGAAACGTCTCGAACTCGACGGAAATCCAGCCGGCGGACTCGGCCGCCTCCAGAACCCGACGTGCCTCTCGAACGACCTCGGGTCCGATACCATCGCCCGGTAGAAGGGCGATTCGGATCACGCGCTCGCGGTGCTCGCCGCGGCGACCCCCTTGCCGCATCTGGGGCAAAAGGCCCACTCCGCGGTCATCTCCTCGCCGCACGCCTGGCAACATGGCCGATCCTGGTCCTCACCGCAGAACACGCAAAAGCGCAGGTCAGGTCGAGGGGGAAGCTCGCGGTTGCACTTCCAGCACGCCGCGTGCGCCGGCAGATCCTCGTCCGGCGTACCCGCGGGTCCGGCGACCGGCAGGTCCGAAAGCGTCGCGGGTTCGAATGCAGAGCTTTCGGGCGCCTCGCCGGCCAACGCGGATGCCGGGGCATCGAAGACAGTGCTCAGATCCGACTGAATCTCCAGCTGGGCAGCCGCGAAGTTCTTGAGAAAGCCGAGGCCGGGCTCCGGCGAAGCCGCCTCGTCCCTCACGGCAGAGCGCAGCTCGGTCTCCGCCGAAAGCAGGTATCGCTCGCTGGTGAGCAGCTCCAGCATCTCGATGTCGTACTCGGCCTTGGTGGCGTAGCCGACCGAACCGCGGCAGATATGGTAGGGAAGCAAGGTTCGATGAAGCTCGGCGACCGAGACCGAGGCATCCCCAGCACGACCCGCTTCATCCAGACGACGGGCGAGCAGCGCCGCCAAAGTCTCGACGCTCATAGCCCGAGCCTCAGGGCGCCGGCCTTCTCGGAGCCGCGGATAAAGGCCTCCGGATCATCATCCGGGACGGGTATTCCGGTCGTGCAGTGTATGATGCTCGCGGCCGCCCGCATGAACTGGCCCAAAGACATCGTGGGATCCGGACCGTTGTCTCGCAGCGCCCGCACGATCTCCTCCCAATCGCCGGTGTAAACGCGACCGTCTCTCGCGTGCACGATGTGCGAAGGCTTGCCGGGCAGGCCAACGAGATCCAGCTGGCCCGGCGCGAACGTGTGCTCGGTTCTGGTCTCCAGGGCTGCCAGCAGCCGATCCTCCGGAGTGGGCTCGACGGTGAGCTCCCGGAGGCGGGAAAGATACGGGTCGAGCATCGGAGAGTCTTCGGGCTCTCGATGGTAGCTCCGCAGCAGCTCGATCGTCCGCCGCAAGGCGAGCGCATCCCAGAACTCCGCCGGTGGGACCCGTTCGAGCGTCGCGAGCGCTCGCTCCAGCTCTCCCTTCTCGTACAGCACCGTTCCGAGGAAGACCCTCGCCTCATGCTGCCCCGAGTCCTCCTCGAGCGCCCGCTCGAGATAAGGCTGTGCTTCCTCCGGCCGACCGAGATTGTAGAGCGTATAGGCGATCTCCGCCGCGGCATCCGCCGGACCTCCGTTCCGCAGGCTCCGCTCGAAGAACGCAAGCGCCCGCTCGTACAAAGCCTCCCGGTAGAGCGCTCGACCGATCGCCAGCGCGAGCTCGGCCTCGGCGTCGCTGCCCAGGATCATAGCCCGGTCGAAGACGGCGAACGCTCGTGCTCGATCCAACTTGAGCAGCGCTTCGCCAAGACCGATCAGCGCGTCCTCGTGATCCGGATCGATCTCCAACACCTCTTCGAACGCTCGCCGGGCCCAGACGTACTCCTCGCAAGCCAGTTCGGCGTACGCCAGCGAGACTCGCAGGTCGAGGCTCTCCGGGTAGTCCGAGATCCCTTGATTCAGAAGACGGCGGGCGCTCTCCCACTCTCCACGCTCGTACAGCTGCTGTGCCTCGCGATCGTACCGTTCGCTACTCCAGACTTCCCCGTTCATGCTGGCCGCTTCCTTCCCTTCAGGTTTCGACCGCCGGTCTCCTCGTCGGCCGGCATGTCGTCGCCGTCCGCGGGGCCACCGGGATGGTGCAACTCCAGCAGTGTGACTCGCCTGTCGGCCACCTCCCGGACCTCCAGCTCGGCCTCACCCAGCATGACGCGCTCCCCCTCCTCCGGGATACGTCCCAGGGTGCCGATCACGTAGCCGGCTACCGTATCGTACTCCTCGTCGATCCCGGGCAGATCGAGCTCCTCCACAAGGTCCGCTAGCGACATTCCGCCGTCCACCTCGACGCGGCCGCCGGGCTTCACGGCGATGTCCGGCTGCTCGGCTACATCGTGTTCGTCGTAGATGTCTCCCACGATCTCTTCGAGAAGGTCTTCCAGGGTCACGATGCCGTCGGTGCCGCCGAACTCATCGACGACGACGGCCAGGTGTACCTTCTGCCGTCGCATCTCGGCGAGCAGATCGTCCACGTGCTTGCTCTCGGGCACGTAGAAGGGAGCGCGCGCCCCATCGACCGCCCTGAAACCGGACCAGTCGTCCTTCAAGAACCAGCGGAGAAGATCCTTGACGATGAGCACGCCCACGATCTTGTCGATCGAGGCTTCGTACACCGGGAATCGGGAGTGGCCGGTCCGAGCCGCCACCTCGAGCACTTCCTCGAGCGTGGCATCGGCCGGCACGGCCTGGATATCGGGGCGCGGAGTCATCACCTCTCGGGCCACCGTGTGCGTGAGCTCGAACACGCCGTGGATCATCGCCTCTTCATCCTGCTCGACGGCTCCCTCGCGCAAGCTGTCCTGAAGCAGGATCTGTATCTCATCGGGGCTGTGTACGGTGTGGTGCGCGTCGATGCCGGGCATGCCCAGCATCCGCAAGACAAGGTTCGCCGATCCGTTGATCAGCCAGAGGCCCGGTCGGATCAAGAGGTTGAACAGCTTGAGGCCCGGTGCGGTCAGCCTGGCTACCTTCACCGGGCGGATGATCGCGATCATCTTGGGGACCTGCTCGCCCAGAACCACGTGAAGGAAGGTGATCAGCGAGAAGGCGATCACGATCGCCGTCGTGTGGGTGGCGATCGAGCTCCAGGGACTCGGCCATCCGACGAAGACCCGCTGCAGCGTGTCCGCGATCGCCCTTTCCCCGATCCAGCCCAGACCGAGCGAGGCGAGCGTGATCCCCAGCTGGGCGCCCGAGACCGAGAGATCGATGTTCTCCTGCGCGTTCTCTACGATCCGGGCTAGACGGTCGCCGCGGTCGACGAGCTCCTTGATTCGTGATCGGCGAGCGCTGACGAGCGCGAACTCGACCGCGACGAAGTAGGCGTTCGCCGCGACCAGCGCGACCACCGCTGCCAGCTTCAGAAGGAGCTCAGCGTCCATTCGGATGACAGTGTACCCGGGCCCGCTCGGCAGCTTGCGGAAAGCGACGGGCGATCGTGGTCGAGGCCGACGGGATTCGCCGGCGGCCCTGGGCTATCGGGACAGGACTCAGGCTGCGTTTACCTCGTCTCGCTCGCCTTCAATATCGGAACTCTCCTCCTCAGCGTCCTTAGGTGTGTCGGTATCACCGTGCCGCTTGGGCGGCATGCAGTACCGCTGTCCTATCTTTTGTAGCTCGCCGAGCTCGATCTTGCTGAGGTCGGGATAGCGTTCCGCCAGGTAACCCACGGTATCGGCGAGCCACTCCTCCCGCTGGCCGAACTCGGCTTCGAGCACGCCGCAGCGGCGGATGTGGCTGAATAGTTCATCTCTGGCTCTCTCGAGCGAACTCGGGCTGTAGCTGTTCGTTCCCAACGGCTCACCTCCGTAATCGTTTCCGGCCACCCACCCTTTCCTGGCAACGGGGGCCTGCATTGTCGAGCTTCTAAAGTCGCGCGAGCGCGCACACATATACTATTCGGGCGATCCGCTTCCCGCAAAAGAGCTTACGCTTCGCCCCCTGAGCTCAGCCGCAGCCCGCGAAGCCGTCGGTCCCTGGAGGCTTGAAAGACACTCCAGAGCTGGGGAAGCGCTCGAAACCGGCTGCGGCGGAATCGGCGCGAGTAATCCGGCTCCGTTGCCAGTTCGTCGGCCTGCCGCACGTGCGGCCAGACCGACATCAACAGCTCCGCGTTCGCGGCCCAACCCTGATGCTTCAACAGCCGGCTGTCGCCCGCTCTCCCCAGCGCCCGCTTGAGGACGAATAACCGGTAGAGGCGGTAGCCGCGGAAGGGGTCCGAGATCTCGGGTGGGGTCGGCAACGAACGGGCGAGCACCACCGAGGCCTTCCGCGCGAAACGAACGGAGCGCGGGCATAGGTCATCCCGATCGCTCGAGGCGGTGACGAGATCGATCCCACCCTCGAAACGCTTCAACATCTCGGGTATCGCCTCCGGTGGATCGGTGAAGTCTCCCTGCATGCAGATGAAGGCATCCCGCTTCGGGTACGCAGACCGCTTCACCGCTTCCCGAAGCAAGCGCTCCACGGAGGCCGAGTAGCCGATCCGGCGTGGCTGCTTGAGGACGGTCAGAGGGAGCACACGCCTATAGGGCTCCAGAACCTCCGACGTCCCGTCCGTAGAGGCATCGTCCACGACGAGCATCTGGAAGTCCCGCTCCAGCTCCGTGAGGATCTCCCGGACCCGCCACAACAGGAGACCCAACGTGCGCCGCTCGTTGAAGGCGGGCACTCCGACATAGATCACGAGCTCGTGCCTCCTATCTCGGCGTCAGGAGCGCGGCGGGTAAAATCATCTCCTCAGGGCTGATGCCGCCGTGCAGGAAGCTGTCACGATAGCGATTCTGGTACTCGCGGAGCTTCGTCGGATAGACGAAGAAGAAGTCGTCGCGGCAGACGAGGTAGTTCGTCTTGATCCCGCCGGGCGGCAAACGGAGAGCGTCGGCTTCGGCCTTGGCCAGGACGGCCGACGGGTTCTCTACCCTGAGATCATCCCCGAACTTATACCGCAGGTTCGCCGAAGCGTCGCGCTTCGCGTAGACGGTGGCGGGCCGATGGCAGTGCAGCGAGCCGTGATCCGTCGTGAACAGCACCCTGACGCCCTGCCGGGCCGCCTGCCTGAGCGCCTCGAAGGCGGCCGAGCGCTCGAACCAGGTAACCGTCAGGCGGCGCAGCGCACTCGCGTCTCGCGCGATCTCCCAGAGGAGCTTCGATTCGCTACGGCCGTGGGTCAGAAGGTCCACGAACCCGAAGACCAGCGCGGTCACCGAAGCATCGGACAGGTAGCTGCCCAGCCGGCCGAGCATCGCCCCGCCCTCCTCGCTCGAGAAGATCTTCTCGTAGTGCGTGCGCACGGGAGCGCCGATCAACTCCTCGAGATGGTTGTGGAGCAACTCATCCTCGAACCAGTTGTAGCCGGATTCCTCACCACCCCCCCACCAGCTCTCGTGCCGCTCCGCGAGCTCGTCCGGGAAAAGTCCGCTGAAGATCGCGTTTCGCGAGAAGGGCGTCGCGGTGGGAAGAATGGAGGAGTAAAGGGTCTCCTCGACCTCGAAGTACTCGCTAATCTGAGGTACGACCGCCCGCCACTGATCCAGCCTCATGCAGTCCATGATCATGAGCAACGCAGACTCGTCCCCGAGGACGGGCTGCAGAAACCGGGGCAGGACGTCCACGGAAAGCGACGGCCCGCGCTCACCACCGGCGTGGACCCACTCCTCGTACTGGTCGACGACAAGATCACAGTAGCCGCGCCGCACATCGGTCATCAGCGAGTCCAGGATCTCCTTCAGGCCTCGCTCGTTCGACTCCTCCAGTCGCAGCTCCCAGTCCACCATCTCGGAGTAAAGCTCCGCCCACTGCTTCCAACTGTCCGCGTGCGAGACCTTCTCGCGCAGCTCGCCAAATCGCCGGGCGAAGTCGCGTGAGATCTGCTCGTGCCGGAGTGCCGGTCCCGCCAACAGGCGGGTCACCACCGAAAGCACCTGGCGGGGACTCGTGGGCTTCACGATGTAGTCGTCCGCCCGCCGGCCGATCGCCTCGTGCATCGTCGAGTCGGCTTCGCTCTTCGTGACCATCACCACGGGCAGGCGGGGAGCGCGCCGCCTGAGCTCCTTGAGGACGTCGATCCCCCTCAGGCCGGGCATCTGCTCGTCCAGGAGCACGAGATCGTAGGATTCCGTCCGAAGGAGCTCGAGGGCATCGTTGCCGTTCATGATCGGGTCTACGACGTACCCCGCGTTCCGGAGAAGCATGAGATGCGGCTTGAGGAGGTCGGCCTCGTCGTCGACCCAGAGTATCCGGTCGGGCCGCGCCCCGGCTCCCCTTACCGGCCCGACGCGGCGCGTCGCCGACTCGGAGGTACGAGCCCGGTCTTCTACGGCCATCCGATCTCTTCCCTCGCCTTTGGATCCAGTTTCCGGACAAGCCCTCCGATGGCGGCGGTCGCGACCAAGAGGGGACGGTGCTTGCAGGGTCCGGTACCCGGACGCCGCGATCGGGGATCCCAACTCCCCGAGAATACGGTAGAATCATCGGGAACTTCCTGCACGGGCTCGGGGAGAATGACCCGGAGCACGAGTCGTTCAACCAAGGATAACGATGACGCCTGAGCCTGCCGGCACGGCCGAGGCCGCCTCCCAGGACGCCTCGCGCGACGGGGTCGATTCCGGAAAGAAGAGCCGGAATGGCACCGGTTTCACCGCTATCCGTCCTCGAATCCTCTCCAGGTACCTTCTCAAGCTGCTCATCGGCCCCTTCGCCTTTGCCACCGTCCTCCTTACGACGCTGATGCTCCTCAACGAAGTCGTGAAGCGCTTCGGGGACCTCATCGGAAAGGGGCTTCACTGGACGGTGATCGCACAGGTCTTTGTGCTCTCGATCCCCTTCATACTGGCGATGACCCTCCCCATGGCGGTGCTCGTGGCCGTCCTGTACACGTTCAACAGGCTCGCCTCGGACAACGAGATCTCAGCCATGAAGGCGAGCGGTGTGAGCATGACCCGGCTCCTGTTGCCGGTCTGCCTGGCGGCCGTGATCCTGGCGGGCTTCATGGTGTGGCTGAACAACAGCCTGCTTCCGGAGTCCAACCACCGGCTCCAGGTGCTCCTGACGAGCATCTCGAGGAAAAAACCGACGTTCGTGCTTCGGGAGCGAACGATCAACGAGGTCATCGCCGGGCGGCTGTTCCTGCGCGTGGCCCGGATCGATCGAGATCGAAGTGCCCTGGGCGATATCGCTCTGTACGACGGGCGGGACCGAGAGCGCCCGCGGCTGATCTACGCCGACAGCGGTTCCATGGCGTACAACCCCAGTCAGACGGACCTGTATCTGACCCTGTTCTCCGGCGTGACCCACGAGCGAGAGCAGGACAAGGATGATGAGTACCAACGACTCTACTTCAACGAGCTGATCATGCGGATCTCCGACGTCTCCAACGAGCTGAAGTTGGACGACGTGGGACGCAGCGATCGCGAGATGAGCGTCGCGCAGATGCGACTCGAGGCGCAATCAGGCGTGCAGATCGCCGATACGGCAGCTGAGCGGAGCGCCCAGTACACGGCCGCCCTCGTCGAAGTGCTGCTCGGCGCCCGCGGCCCGCCCGAGCTGATCGGCCTCGCCCCCGAGGACACCACGGGCGCCGACCGCGAGGAGGGATCGGAAGCCCTACGGCGCGCGATGCGGTTCGTGACCGCGGAGGATCCGATCCGGCAGTACGAGGTCTATCAGACCGAGGCTAGAAGCGGGTTCGAGAGGCAGAACCGGTTCCTCGTCGAGATCAACAAGAAGTTCTCGATCCCCGCCGCCTGCATCGTGTTCGTCTTGATCGGCGCGCCGTTCGCCGTCCGGCACCCTCGAGGCGGGATGGGCATGGTCGTGGCCGTGAGCTTCGCGGTGTTCTGCGCCTACTACGTCTCGATGATCGGTGGCGAGGAGCTGGCTGACCGCTTGATTCTCTCGCCGTTCTGGGCCATGTGGGCGCCCAACGTGCTCTTCGCGACGGCGGGCCTGATCACCCTCTGGCGCGCCGTCCACCTGGAGCGGTAGGTGTCCGGCTACTCGCTGAGGATTCTCGACCGCTACGTGATGACGCAGTTCCTGCGCATTTTCGCGGCGTGCGTCCTCGGCGTGCCGCTGCTGTTCATCGTCATCGACCTGGCCGACAATCTGGATGTCTACCTCGGACGGGGCCTCAGCCGACCCGACGTCCTCCTCCACTACGTCTTCGAGTTCCCCAACCAGATGCTTCTCGCCTTCCCCCTCGCGTCGTTCCTGGCCGCGGTCTTCACCGTGTCCACCCTGTCGCGGCACTTCGAGATGACGGCGGCGAAGGCCAGCGGCATCAGCTTCTATCGAGTCACGCTGCCTTTGGTCGCTCTTTCGCTGCTGATCAGCTTCGTCGCGCTAGGCCTCACCGAGATCGTGCCGATCACGACCCGGCGAGCGGCGGAGGTCATCGGGGAACACCAGTCGAGGGCCGACAATGTGCGCCGCAACTTCGTTTTTCGAGGAAACGACGGCCTGGTTTACCGCGTCCGCAATCTCGACGCGCAGAGCGGTCAGATCACCGACCTGGAGATCAGCCGCGAGGGCACCGGATTCGGCTATCCGACCTTCGTGGTCACCGCCAAGGAGGCGGTATGGGACACGACCAGAGCGGCGTGGCGGCTGGGTGAGGGCCGCCTGCGCTTCTTTGGCGGACCGGCGCCGGATCGGAGCTTCGGCTTCGCCGAGCTCTGGCAGGTAGACTTTCGAGAACAGCCTCAGGAGCTTCTGGCCGACCCGAAGGACCCGGCCGAGATGCGCTATCGGGAGCTCGGGCTCTTCATCGACGCGATTCAAAGATCGGGCGGCACGGCCCGCGAGCTCATCGTCGAACGTGCCCTGAAGATCTCGTACCCGTTCGCTTGCTTCATCATCGTCCTCTTCGGTGTGCCGCTCGCCCACTCGACGCGTCGAGGCGGCACCCCGGTGTCGCTGGGCATCGCGCTGGGAACGACCATCCTGTTCCTGATGATCGTCCGCATCGCCCAGGCCCTCGGAGCGGGAGGGGTCGTGCAACCCGTCGTAGCGGCCTGGCTCCCCAACTTCCTCTTCCTCGGCGGCGGACTGGTTCTCCTGAGTCGAGTGCGCACCTAACCGGTGACGACCGAAACGTCGGCAGCTCTCGAGATCGCGGCCGGTGCCGCCCTGGTTGGAGGGAGGGCGGCTGGTGCCTTCTACGGGAGCGACGATCTCGGGATCCGCGACAAGAGCGCCGGCGGCGATGCCGTGGCTGGTGCCGGCACGGCCGAAGATCCCGTGACGCTCGCGGACCACGCCGCCAACGATGCGATTCTCGAGTTCCTCCGCGAGCGGACGGCGGAGCCCGTGCTCAGCGAAGAGTCGAGACGGCCGGACGAGGTATCCGAGGCCGAGCGTCTCTGGATCGTCGATCCGCTTGACGGCACCAAGGAGTTCATCGCACGCAACGGAGAGTTCAGCGTGATGGTCGGCCTCGCCGAGACGGGAAGGGCTCTTCTCGGTGCGGTCTATCAGCCGGCGGCCGGGCGACTCTACCTCGGAGACGTGACCCGAGGGGCGTGGCTCGTGCAAGATCCCGGCACGACGAGCGAAACCCGCTCGACGCTACGGATCTCGGGCTCCTCCGGCCAACCTTTGCGCCTCATCCGGTCGCGCTCGCACCCGGATCCGGCGCTCGCTGACCTGGAGTCGCGACTCGCCCCCCTGGAGGTCGTGATCTCGGGCTCGGTAGGCATAAAATGTGCGCGCATCGCGCGCGGCGATGCCGATCTCTACGTGCACCCGGTCGCGTTCCTGAAGGAGTGGGACACGTGCGCTCCCGAGGCGGTACTCCGGGGCGCCGGCGGCCTCGTCACCGACTGTTTGGGCGGACCGCTTCGGTACGGCAAGCCCGAGCCCGTCCAACCACGAGGCATCTTCTGCGGCCGACCGGACATCCATGAACGAGTGGCACCTATCGTGCAAGAAGTCGCGCGACACCTCATTGAGATCTGACCGGCGGCGCACAACAGCGCAGGGAACGAAGTGAGCGAACGTATACGAGAAGAATCGAGGAACGTCTTCTGGCAGCTAGGTTCGGTCTCGCGGGAGGACCGGGAAGCCAGACGCGGCCACCGCGGCTGCGTGCTCTGGTTCACGGGACTGTCGGCCAGCGGCAAGAGCACGCTCGCATCTCACGTCGAGCAGCGTCTGTTCGACGAGAGCTACTTCACGTACGTGTTGGATGGCGACAACGTGCGACACGGCCTCTGTACGGACCTCGGCTTCAGCCATGAAGACCGGACGGAGAACATCCGGCGGGTGGGAGAGGTCGCCAAGCTCTTCGCGGAGGCCGGTGCGATCGTCGCTTCCGCCTTCATCTCCCCGTATCGCGCGGACCGGGACCATGTCCGCGACCTAATGAGCCGGGACGGCGACTTCGTGGAGGTCTTCGTGTCATGTCCCCTGGAAGTCTGCGAGCATCGTGACCCGAAGGGCCTCTACGAACGGGCCCGTGCCGGGAAGATCCGGGATTTCACCGGCATCGACGCCCCCTATGAGCCGCCGGAAGCGGCCGAGCTGGTCGTCGAGACGCAGGATCGGGAGATCTCGGAGTGCGTGGATCAGATCGTCGACTACCTGCGGCAGCACGGATACATCGAGGCGGGAGCGGTCTCGCGCCCCTCTTCCCTCTCGTGAAGCATCGGGACGGATCCGGCTCCGAAAGCGGAGTGAGCACGGCCGATCCGATCGCGCCCTACGGCGGACGGCTCGTCGATCGGGTCGTCGACCCCTCGGCGGCGGAGGGCCTGCGAGCGGAAGCGGCCCGGCTGCCGGAGGTGCAGCTGTCCTCTCGCATCGCGACCGACCTCTATCTGCTGGCGGTCGGCGCGCTCTCGCCGCTCGAGGGCTTCATGGACCGTGAGCAGTACGACCGGGTCCTCGACGACATGACCCTTCCGACGGGCTTGCCGTGGTCGATTCCGGTGGTCCTTCCCGTACGGGGAGAGGAGGCGGATCGGCTCCGTCCCGGTGACCGGGCGGCGCTCCTTTCGGCCCGGGACAGAACGGTCGCCGTGCTCGACGTGACGGAGACCTACCGCCGCGATCTGAAGCGCGAGTGCCTGGCGGTGTACGGGACCGAGGACAGCGCTCATCCGGGTGTGGCGGCCCTCGAACGGCTGGGCGAATTGTACGTCGCCGGGTCGATCCACTACCTGGGCGGCGATGCGATCGCCGAGGGCGTGGCGGACGACGAGGCGCTCACTCCGGCGGAGACGCGGGCGCGCTTCCGTGATCTGGGCTGGCGCTCGGTGGTGGCGTTTCAGACGCGCAACCCGATCCACCGGGCCCACGAGTACCTTCAGAAGTGCGCGCTCGAGGTCGTCGACGGCCTCCTCGTCCACCCCGTCGTGGGCGAGACGAAGGCGGACGACCTGTCCGCCGACCTCCGCATGAAATGCTATCGCGTTCTGCTGGAAAAGTACTTCCCCCAAGACCGGGTGCTGCTCTCCGCCCTACCGCTCGCGATGCGCTACGCCGGCCCCAAGGAGGCCGTGTTTCACGCCATCATCCGTCGGAACTTCGGGTGCACGCACATGATTGTGGGGCGGGATCATGCCGGCGTCGGAGACTACTACGGCACGTACGATGCCCAGCACATCTTCGACCGGATCGACCCGGACGAGCTCGGCATCCGACCGTTGAACTTCGAGCACGCCTTCTGGTGCCGGTTGACGGAGCAGATGGCGACGGCGAAGACCTCACCATCGTCGCCGGAAGAGCGAGTGTTCCTGTCGGGTACGCGCGTGCGAGAGATGCTGGCGCGGGGAGAGCGGCCCCCGGCCGAGTTTACCCGGCCGGAAGTGGCGGACGTGCTCATCGCAGCCCACCGGCGAGCGTAGCGGAACGCCGCAGCGCTCGGAGCGCCGCCCCCAACCCTCCTTCAGAGAACCCGTTAGGCTCTCTCCGAGTACCAGCGTACGAACCGCCCGATGCCCTCCTCTATGCCGACGCGGGGATCGTAGGCGAGAAGTCTACGAGCCTTCGAGATGTCGGCGAAGGTCCGCTCCACATCTCCGGGCTGCGGAGGGAGTCGCTCGATCTCGGGCGTGACGCCCAGCTCGTCGGCGATCAGGCCGATAAGACGAGACAGCTCGACGGCCTCGCTCTCTCCCAGATTCACGATCTCATAGGCATCGGGCACCGCCTCCAGATACCGAATCGCCCCCTCGATCCCCTGGACGATGTCGTCCACGTACGTGTAGTCCCGACTCGTTCCGCCCGCGCCGTATTGCTGGATGGGATTGCCCCCGCTCAGGAGTCGCGTGAAGCGATGGATGGCCAGATCCGGCCGCTGGCGCGGGCCATAGACGGTGAAGAACCGCAAGGCCACGATCCCCAGCCCGAAGAGATGGTGATACGCGTGACAGATCAGCTCGCCTTGCCGCTTCGTCGCCGCGTAGGGCGAGATCGGGCGGCCCACGGAGTCATCCTCGGAGAACGGCACTTCGGAGCTGTTCCCGTAGACCGAGGAGGAGGAGCCGAACACGAAGCGCCCGACCTCCATCTCGCGGGCGTACTCGAGTAGCACCTGGGTCCCGCGCACGTTCACATCCTGATAGAGGAGGGGCTGCTCGATCGACGGTCTGACTCCCGGCCGTGCCGCGAGGTGTACTATCAAATCGACCGGATCCGGGATCGCCTGGCGAAGCAGGTCCTCGTCCCTTATGTCGCCCTCGATGAGTCGAAACTCCGGCCGCTCCAAAGCCCGTGACAGGTTGTCTCGCTTGACCGCCGGGTCGTAGAAATCGTCGAAGCAGTCCAGCCCGAGAACCGTCGCGCCTCCATCCAAGAGTCGTTCCACGAGGTGGCTCCCGATGAACCCCGCCGCACCTGTAACCAGAATCCGCATCGTCAGCCGTGGGCCTTGTCGGGGGTCTCGTGAGCCGGCACCGGCGCTCGGGTACTCTCGCCCGTGGCTTGGGAGCTCGAGAGCGCCTGCACGTCGGCATCCACCATCATGTGGATCAGTTCCTCGAAGCCGACATCAGGCCTCCACCCGAGATTGTCGTGGGCCTTGGATGAGTCGGCGCATAGTTGCTCGACTTCAGCCGGTCGGAGCAGGGCCGGATCCTCCACGACGTGATCGCGCCAGTCCAGGTCGAGGCGCGAAAACGCTGCCTCGACGAAATCACGCACCGAGTGCGTCTCACCTGTACCAATCACGTAGTCATCCGGGCGATCCCGCTTGATCATCAACCACATCGCCTTCACGTAGTCACCCGCGAAGCCCCAGTCTCGCCTCGCATCCAGGTTGCCAAGTCGTAGCTCGGAGGCGAGCCCGAGGCTGATCGCCGCCGCCGCCTGCGTCACCTTCCGCGTGACGAACTCCAGGCCGCGGCGCGGACTCTCGTGATTGAACAGGATGCCGCTCACGGCGAATAGATCGTAGCTCTCGCGGTAGTTCACCGTAATGAAGTGCCCGTAGACCTTCGCCACGCCGTAGGGACTTCGCGGATAGAAGGGAGTCGTTTCATCCTGCGGCGACTTCGAGACTTTGCCGAACATCTCCGACGACGAGGCCTGGTAGAACTTGATCGAAGGATCGATATGGCGGATCGCCTCGAGCATGCGAGTGACGCCGAGGGCGGTGAACTCGCCGGTGAGCAGCGGCTGCTTCCAGGACGTCGGCACGAATGACTGGGCGGCGAGATTGTAGACTTCCTGCGGTCGAACCTCCTCGAGCGCGCCGACGATCGAGAGCTGATCCAGCAGGTCCGCCTGATGGAGCGTAATGCGATCCGTGAGATGCTGGATCCGCTCGAACCGGTCCGAGGAGGAGCGACGCACCATGCCGTGCACCTCGTATCCCTCTTGGAGGAGCAGCTCCGCCAGGTAGGAGCCGTCCTGACCGGTGATACCAGTGATTAGTGCGATCATCGTGTTCGTTCGCCTCCCGTCAACATGCGGCTATGGACACGAATTTCCGTCTCCTGCCTGTTGGACCGCGCACTGCAAGGACACTGCAAGGACACTGCCCGTGCAGAATAATGCAGATCCAGTGGCCTTTTGCAAAGGGCCGGCGAATGTAACTCATTATTAGATACCCGTTTGTGAATACAACCGCCTTGGTCCGGTCTTTGCACTTCATGCGCGCGATGAAGATGAAGACACAGACCTTTGGTGAACGAGCTGTAGCCAAGGATGGGCCGGCTGGAAGCGATGCCACGAAGCCGGAGCCCCATGAGCACGAGCATCCAGAAGAACCGGATTCCCACGACCCTACAACGTCCCAAGCAGCGGAGCCGAGCTCCCCCGTGGGTACGAGCGCCGGCGAGAACGAACTTCCTGAGGAAATCCGAGCCCTGCTCACGGAGATCGGTCGAGCCGCGCAGCGGGTAGCCATGTATCCCGCGGACC
>Ga0255057_10000209_pt1 | contig 32963 bp, 30 predicted proteins | sample Cases_109_6_MG_FD_189022 | JGI IMG/M metagenome (GOLD analysis project Ga0255057, IMG submission 189022) | Seawater microbial communities from Amundsen Gulf, Northwest Territories, Canada - Cases_109_6 | ecosystem: Environmental > Aquatic > Marine > Gulf | place: Canada: Northwest Territories... | reverse complement strand
GAAACCACAGACTTTATGTTCACCGTGGCTGTCGGCTTCACGCATCCGATCAACGACCGTATCGCCTTCCGTGGCGAGTTCCGCGACCACATCGTTTTGTGCAACGCCGATGGAGAAGGTGTGGTCGTGGCGGCGATCTGCTTTAGTGACGAGACGCTGAACCACATCGAGATCTCGGGAGGCATCGAGATTTGGATGTACTAGGGTGATGCACACCCTTCCGCGCACGGTCCCCGAGCTCTTTCTGCAAGCCGTCGAGCGCCACGACAATCCGGCGTTCATGCGCTATAAGGCGGGCGGGGAGTTCGCGTCGATCCCGGCGCGGGAGTTTCGCAAAGAAGTAGAGCTGGCAGCCTTCGGGCTGATCGAGCTCGGCGTCCAGCCGGGCGATCGCGTTGCGCTGCTATCGGAGAACCGACCGGGATGGGCGTTCGCCGACCTGGCGACGCTGTCGGTGGGCGCCTGGTCGGTGCCGATCTACACCTCGCTGATGCCGGACGAGATCCAGTACATCCTGCACGATTGCAGTGCGGTGGCGTGCTTCGTGTCGACCGCCGAGCAACTGGCCAAGATCCAGGCGGTGCGGTCCCGTTGCCCGGCGCTTGTGCACGTCATCACGCTCGAGCCGATCGAGTCGACCGAGCCATCGATCATGACCGCGCGGTCGCTGCTCGAACAGGGTCAAGCGTTCCGCTCGACGTCGCCCGGTGCGCTGGATCAGCGGCTGGCGGCGATCGAGCCCGGGCACACGGCGTCAATCCTCTACACCTCGGGCACCACCGGTCAGCCCAAGGGCGTCATGCTGTCGCACAACAACTTCGTCTCCAACGTCATCGACGGGCTCAAGTCGCTGGCGATCCTGACGACCGACACACACCTGTCGTTCCTGCCGTTGTCGCACAGCTTCGAGCGTACCGGCGGCTACTACATCATGATGCACGCCGGAGCGTCGATCGCGTACGCGGAATCGGTCGACACGGTGATCGACAACATGGCCGAAGTCCACCCGACGGTAATGACGAGCGTGCCGCGACTCTACGAGAAGCTCTACGCGGGCGTGCTCCAAAAGGCGACCGATGCCGGCGGCCTCAAGAAACACCTCGTCTTCTGGGCTCGTCGAATCGGGATCGACTACGCCGAGAAGCGGGTCGCAGGCGGGCGGATTTCCGCTCGGCTCGTGCTCCAGCACCGTATCGCCGACCGGCTGGTGTTCTCCAAGCTGCGCGAGTTAGTCGGCGGACGGCTGCGGTTTTTCGTCTCGGGCGGCGCTCCACTGGCGCCGGTGATCGCCAAGTTCTTCTACGCCGCCGGGATGCCGATCCTCGAAGGGTACGGGCTGACCGAAACGACTCCGGTGATCTCGATCAACACGTTCGGGGCGATCCGGTTTGGCACGGTCGGCAAACCGATCGAGAACGTCGAGGTAAAGATCGAGCCCGACCCCGATCGGCCGGGCGACGAGGGCGAGATCCTGGTGCGTGGTCCCAACATCATGCAGGGGTACTACAACCTCCCCGAAAAGACGGCCGAAGTGTTGTTGCCCGACGGTTGGTTCCGGACGGGCGACATCGGGTTGATCGACGACGACGGCTTTATCGTGATCACCGATCGCAAGAAGGATTTGATCAAGACGTCGGGCGGCAAGTTCGTCGCGCCCCAACCGCTCGAGAACGAGCTCAAGACGTCGCGCTACGTTTCCCAAGCGGTGGTGGTTGGCAACCGCCGCAAGTATGCCAGCGTGCTGATCGTGCCCAACATGGACAGCGTGTTGCGTTACGCGCGCGAGCACAACATGGCGACCGACGACTCGCGTGTGGTGCTCGAGTCGGGCGAAGTGCAGACGTTATTCGAAGAGCTGCTGGAAAAGATCAATCACCACAAGGCGTCGTACGAGACGCTCAAGAAGTTCTGCTTGGTGGCCGAGGACTTTACGATCGAAGCCGGCGAGTTGACCCCGACGCTCAAGGTCAAGCGGCGGGTAATCGAGGACAAATACGACCACCTAATCGACACGATGTACGACCCGGAGGTGGTGCTGACGGAGTAATCGAGTGTGTCCGAAAACGAGGACACACTGACCTCTGTATCGGCCTCTGAAACACCCTCCCGACCTGGTTTTTTGACCACAAAAAGCAAACTGTGACAATGAAACTGGCACCCTTTTGTCGCGTGGCACGGGGCCTGCTTTTAGAGGACCCGCAGAGCAGCGACGTAACGAGCAGACAACAACGCTCGTTTGACAGTGGCGAGAGGAAGAGGACCCCCGATGAAGGCAACCCGCGAACGCGCCGACCGCAGCTCGAAAAGAGCGGCGCCAGAGCCCCTCAACGACAACCAGCTGGTCGAGCGTTATCTGGCCGGCGAAGAGGAGCAGTTCCGGGAACTCGTCGAACGTTACGAGGGACGTATCATCAACTTCATCCAGCGTTCGATCGGCGATCGCGAGCGGGCCAACGACTTGGCCCAGGAAACATTCATCCGGGTGTACCGCCACCTCGATCGGTTCGACCAGACCAAGAAGTTCTCGACCTGGATCTACACGATCGCCTCGAACCTGGCGAAGAACGAGTTGAGAAACCGGTCCCGCAACCCGGTCGTCCTTTACCAGACGCTGACGTCGACCTGGGAAGACGACCACCGTCCGCTCCAGTTCGAAGACTCGTCGATGCAGCCCGACGACATGTTCCGCAAGCGCCACTTGGCAGAGTTGGTGGAGCGCGCCGCGGAAGAGCTGCCCGACCATCATCGCGAGGTGTTCATCCTGCGCGAGATCGAGGGCAAGTCGTACGAGGAGATCGCCGAGATCACCAACACCCAGCTAGGGACCGTGAAGTCGCGGCTCAACCGGGCCCGCAACCGGTTCGCGCAGATCATCGCGCCCTGGCTGGAGTAGCTGCTTCGGGCTAGAGGACCAACCGACGCAACTCTTGTGAGCGAGCCCGGCTCGCTACAATCTCAGTCCCGTCTTCCATTTCTACGAGCAGTCTCGATCCGTCGAACGGTGCGATCGACTTTACGTAATCGAGATTCGCGTGGCGCCCTGCTCATCTCCCGCCGTGTAGCTGCCCGCCGAGACGACAATCGCGTCGACGTCGATCAGTTCGACGAGCGTGATCTGAACGCCCGTCGAAAGCGGCACGTCGATGTCGAGGCGTTGTTCAGCGTAGCCGGCTTGACGAACTACTAGCGTGGCAGTCCCTGTGTAGCGGGTCCGGAAAGAGAACGTGCCGGTGGGGTCACTGACGGTGCCGTCCAACGTTTCAAGCAGAAAAACGTTCGCCCGGGCTATGGGCTCGCCTGTCGCTCTGCGGACGATCCCGGAGACGGTATGGGGCGCTCCGTCCTGAGCCAGGGCCGGCGATGCGCCCAGAATGAGCGCTAGAGCAAGCGAGAGTTTACGGATCACCCCCATGGAAGCCACTGTATGGGGGACAACGGGGCCATTCAAGCCGTTTTCTTCGAATGAACCAGAGCCTAGGTTGAACTGGCGTCGGAACCGACCAGTGACGGAGGACGCCGCCCAGTGGGCCCTTTGGGGGTGCCCTTCAGGCCCGGTGGAACCATTTCGCTGCCTGGGCGGTATCCTCTGCAGCCCCCGACGCGCTGACTGCTCGAACTCGATACGGACTGGTACTCTCATGCACGACCCATACCCCATCCCCTGCAATCGCTTTTTGGCCGCATTCTCGGATTTCGTGGATAGCGAGCTGAGGGGCCCCCGGCAGGCTGAGCTGATCGCCCACCTCGACGATTGTGAGGGTTGCCTGCACCACCTGCGGGCCTACCGGCTCGGAATCGCCGCCTACCAGAACCTCGAGTCGGATGTTCCATGTGACTTTTTCGAGATAATCCAGACGCGGCTGGCAGAAACCGGCGGCAATCGGCCTCTGGCGGTCCCGGTGGCGCACTCACGTGACACCGATCCGGGGCGGACACAGCAGTTGGCGGGGTTCGCGATGGCGGTAGCGGCGACGTTTGTGATCGTGCTCTCGTACGGCACCGGTCCGAGCATGCTCGACGACGGGCAGCCGTTGATGTCGATCGCCAGCGTGATCCCGACGATCACCCAGCCGAGCCTGGTACCGAGTCAGCGCCAGACCAAGCCCCGCGTTCGGCGCGAGCAACCCCGCGCGACCAACACCGAAGTCGACAGCTGGACCATCGCCGAGGTCGAACCGCGATTCGTGAGCGCCAAAGGTCGGGTGCAGAACCAGTTGACGCGGCCGCCGATCACCCGCGAGCCGGTGATCATCCGGGCTTCGTTCAACATCCCGTAATCCCGTTCCATCGCGTTGACCGGTTCGGGTGGCGCGAATACCTTCGACACAAATGCCCCGGACCACAGCGGATTCTTTTCTTTCCGACGCACCTCAGGAAATTGCCCAGGCGCCGGCGATCTTGTTGGCCGGCGATGAGCCGTACCTGATCGACAAGGTGTTGCAGGCACTGCTGGAGGCGGTGATCACCGTCCCCGGTGCTGAGGCGTTCGATGTCGAGACGCGTGACGGTGATGAGCTGAGCGTGGGTGACTATGAGGAGCTCGTCTCCGCGCTGCCGCTCATGAACGACCGGCGGATCGTGGTCATCAAGAACGTGCCCGCGGTATCGGCCGAAGTCCGCGACTGCATCAAGACGACGTTGGGTCAAGCCGCGCCGAGTTTGTGCTTGATCGGCACCGGTGGCCCGACGATGCGTGGCAACCTGTACAAGCTGTGGGAGGAGCAGGGTGCGAGGATCGCCTGCGAGCTGCCGCGTAAGTCCGCCCGCTCCAAACAGATCGACTTCGACTTCCCGCGCTGGCTGAGAGCCCGCGCCAAGGCCGACTTCGACATCGGGATGGAGCGCGACGCGGCCCAAGCCCTGGCCGAAACCGGCGGCGACCTGCAGACCTTGTACGTCGAGCTCGAGAAGGCCGCGATGCACGCCGGCGGTCAGGAAGCGATCACGCGGGCCGACGTCGAGGCGGTCTGCATCGGCAGCATAGCGGGTACAGTTTGGGAATGGTGCGACGCGGTCGGCGCTGGCGACGCCAATCGATCGCTGCGATTGGTGCGACAACTATTGGACTCCGGCGAGAGCGCCTACCGGCTGGTTCCGCTGTTGGCGACCCACTTCTGCCGCTTGGGATTGGTCGTCGAGCTGGGGACCAGCGATCCGAAAGAGATCATGGCCGCCTTGCCGGGACAATCGTGGTACGCGATGGCCCAGGGGTTGGCGACCCAGGCCAAGGATCACACGCCGGAGACGGTGGCCCACGCGCTCGATTTGCTGGCCGCCGCCGACTTGATGCTGAAATCGACCGCTCACCGTGAGGAGTTTGTGATGGACCGTGTCGTACTGGAGATCCTCGATGCGGCGTAGCGCGCGCATCGCGCTAGTGACCGCGACGATCGCGATCGTTGCGAACACAGGAGAAGCTCGCGGCCAGGATGAGCTCTTGGCCGAGGGCCGCCGCGCGTACGAGCGCGAGGAGTATGCGCTCGCGCGCGAGACGCTTTGGAAGTACTTGGACGCGACCGCGAACCTGTCGGGCGCGGCGCGGATGCCGCAAGCCGAGGCGCTCTACTACATCGCGGTGATGGAGCCCGACGCCAGCGTCGCCAACCGGCACTACGAGATCATCGTCGACGAGTTCCCGGCGGCTACGGTCGCCGATCAGGCGCTGTATCGGTTGGCGCTGTTTGAGCTGGCCACCGGCCGGCCGACGGACGCCCGCGGCCGGTTCGAACGGCTTCAGCGCGAGTACCCGTTTAGCCGCTCGCAGCCCGAGCTGCCGCTTTTGATCGGCCGGACGCACCTGACCGAGGGGAATTCGACCGACGCGGTCGCGAGCTTCGAAAACGGATTCCGCCGGATCAAGGCTCAGGATCTGCCGCGCGAGATGCCGCGCGGGCAACGCGAGGCGATGGAAGCCGAATACGCGCACTGGTTGGCGAGCGCCCACATGCAGGCCGGCCACGAGCAGACCGCCATCCAGTACTACTCGCTGTTGACGCTCGACTACCCGTCGTCGCCGCAGGCCTCAGAGGCCAGGGCGACCTTGGCGTCGTTGCAGGGTGGTGGCGAGAGGGTAAGCACGCCGCCGGAGGGCGTGATCGGCGACGTCGCGGTGGCCGACCCGACTGTGGATGCGCCGGTGGGTGGCCCGCCGGCCGAAGTGGAGCCGCTGCCGGACCGCGTCGAGCCCGAGCCTGAGCTGCGGGTCGAGAGGCCCATGGGTCGGACGCCGGACCTCCCGGCGATCGCCGCCCCGATCCCGCAGGACCCAGGACAAGCCGCACCCGATCGACCGGCAGCCGAGGAGCAGGTCGAGCGGCGGGAGCCGCCCGCCGACCAGCCGCCGGCCCAGATTGAGCCCGACCGTGAACCGGACCCCGCGCCGCCGGCGCGCGACGAACCGGAACCCGAACCACCGGCTGCTGAACCACAGTTCGAGCCGCCGCCATCCGACGGCCAGCCGCCGGCCAAGTTCGCGCCGGCCGACGCCAGCGATCTCGTCTACCTGCAGGTCGGCGCGTTTAACAGCGCCTCTCGTGCTGCCGATTTGTCGAAGCGCCTCAAAGCCGAGGGGTTCCCCAGCACGATCCAAGTCGCGGTGATCGAAGGTCGCGGTTTCTATCGCGTGCGCGTTGGACCATTCCGTCCGGAGACCGATGCCGAACGGATGGACGAGGACAAAGAGAAGCTGACCACGTTGGGGTACCCCGCCGAGCCGGTCAAAGCCGAGTGACCCCGCCGACCACCACTCGGAGGACACCTTCTTCGAGAGGCGGAACGCCGCTCATGCGGCAGTACAACCAGATCAAGGAGCAACACCGGGACGCCATCCTGTTCTTCCGGATGGGCGACTTTTACGAGACGTTCCAGGACGACGCGATCGTCGCATCCAAGGCGTTGGGGATCACCCTGACGACCCGCAACAATGGCGGCGCGACCGAGGTGCCGCTGGCCGGCGTCCCGGTCAAAGCCGTCGACGGCTACGTCAAGCAGCTGGTCGAGCAGGGGTTCAAGGTCGCCATCTGCGAGCAGTTGGAAGACCCCAAGCAAGCCAAGGGGATCGTCGAGCGCGGCGTGGTCGAGGTGGTGACCCCCGGCACGGCACTCGACGAAGCGATGCTCGAGCGGACCCGAAGCACGTACCTGGTCGCGTTGACGTCGTTCAAGGACACGCTCGGTCTCGCATTCGTCGATTGCTCGACGGGTGAGTTCGGCGTTGCCGAGCCGGATACTGACGGATTGATCGCCGAGCTGCGCCGATTGGAACCGGCCGAGCTGTTGGTTCCGCTTGAGTGGCGCGGTGATCACCCTGGCCCGCCGGTCGGTGTCGTCGCCGATCTCATCGCTGCTCCGCCCGCGCTCAACCCGATCAAGGAGTGGAAGCCTGACCTGCCGGTCAGCTTGCGCGAAGGGTGGCGGTTCGATCCCACCGAGGCCGAGCCCGACTTGTGTCGGCGGTTTGGCGTCAGCGGTCTCGACGGGTTCGGGTGCGCCGACTTTACGACCGCGATCGGCGCCGCCGGCGCGATTGTTCAGTACGTCGAAGAAGTGCAACCCGCGGCGGTGGCGACGTTGCGCCCACCCAAGCCGCTCTTTGCGCGCGAACACCTGGCGATCGACGAAACGACGCTCGCCAATCTCGAACTCTTGGAGCCGCTGCGCGACGGCGGTCGCAAGGCGACGCTCCTCGGCATCATCGATCACACTGTAACCGCGATCGGCGCGCGCCGGTTGCGCACGTGGATCGCGCGGCCACTCACCGATCGCGAAACGATCGTCCGCCGTCATCAGGCCGTCGGCCAGATGGTCGACGATGGCATGGCGCGCGAGAAGGTGCGCGAAGCACTCGATCCCGTGCACGACCTGGAGCGGTTGGCCGGACGTGTCGCCAGCGGTCGCGCCAACCCACGCGACATGGTCGCATTGGCCGACACCTGTCGCGCCGTCCCCGTCGTGCGCACGATTCTCGAAGAGTCGGCCGGCCTGTCGACCACCGATCCCGATGACCGATGGACAACGTTGGCCACTCAACTCCAGGGCCACCCCGATGTCGCCGCCGCGATCGACGAAGCGATCGTCGAAGAGCCGCCGCCCAGGCTGGGCGAAGGCCAAACGATCCGTGACGGCTACGACGCCGACCTCGATCAGCTTCGCGGCGCCAGCAAGGGCGGTCGCGAGTGGATCGCCAAGCTCCAGGAGACCGAGCGCCAGCGGACCGGCATCCCGTCGCTCAAGGTCGGGTTCAACAAGGTGTGGGGGTACTACCTCGAGGTCACCAAGACGCATCTTGCCAAGGTCCCCGACAGTTGGATCCGGAAGCAGACGATCTCGACCGGTGAGCGGTTCGTGACCGAAGAGCTAAAGGAAGTCGAAAGCCAGATCCTGGGCGCCGACGAGAAGATCGCCGCCATGGAAGCCAAGCTGTTCGCTGAGCTGCGAGCCCGAGTCGGCGAGCACGCTACCGAGTTGCAGACGACCGCCGACGCCTTGGCCGAAACCGATGTCTTGTCCGCGCTGGCCGACGTCGCCGCGCGCTACAACTACTGCCGGCCCGAGATCACCGACCAGCCCGGCATCGCGATCACCGCCGGCCGTCATCCCGTCGTCGAGCGGTGGTTGGAGGGCGAAGCGTTTGTCCCCAACGACGTCGCGCTGGATTCGGAGACGAAACAGCTGATCATCTTGACCGGCCCCAACATGGCCGGGAAGTCGACGTATCTACGGCAGATCGGGTTGATCACCGTGCTGGCCCAGATGGGCTCGTGGGTGCCGGCCGAGTCCGCTGTGATCGGGATCGTCGATCGGTTGTTTACCCGCGTCGGCGCCAGCGACAGCCTGGCTCGTGGTCAGTCGACGTTCCTTGTCGAGATGATCGAAACTGCCAATATCCTCCACAACGCCACCGATCGTTCGCTGGTGTTGCTCGACGAGATCGGTCGCGGCACCGCCACCTTTGATGGGTTGGCGATCGCCTGGGCTGTTTCCGAGCACCTGCACGAAGGCGGCGCTAAGCCGCTGACCGTCTTCGCCACTCACTATCACGAGCTCACCGAGCTCGAAGCGATCCTCCCGCGCGTCAAGAACTACTCGATCGAGGTCAAGGAGTACGGCGACGAGATCGTGTTCCTGAAGCGTGTGAAAGAAGGCCCAAGCGATCGGTCGTACGGGATTCACGTTGGTCGGTTAGCCGGACTGCCCGACCGCGTCATCAACCGCGCCAAGGAAATCCTCGCCAACCTCGAAGCGGGGGAATGGTCGGCAGATCAGATGCCTACGCTTGCTACCGGCGCATTGGCGCCCGAGGCTGCTCAAGGACCGTCGGCCCAGATCACGCTGATTGCTGCCGAAGCAAACCCCGATCCGTTGGTCGAAGCGCTAGGGGAGCTTGATCTGGATGCGATGACGCCGCGCCAGGCGCAGGCGTGGTTGTACAAGTGGCGACATCGAGTGCTCAATAAGCCGTAGGTCACTCGCGCACTCTCTCGCAGAGACCAAAACCTACATGTGAACACCTTTTACTATCGTCAGCCAACTCAATGTCCACTTTCTTCTGGACAAGACAGATTAGCCTTCGAACTTGATTGACAAGATGTCTGTTCTGGGGTATGATAGTGCTGAAGCGACGGAGGTAACAGCCATAACAAGCGAGTATTATTGCCTACTATTGACTACTTATCTTGCGCTGGGGTGAGATTCTGGTTCAACTCGCTTGACCACGGGCCGCCACATTTCCACGCCGAGAAGACTGATGCGTGGGGCGTGAAAGTCTATTTCTTGGATTGCGGAGATGATTTGATATATGAACACTGGTGGCGGAAGAAGCACGGCCCAACCCCGGCCCAATGTCAGAGGATACGCACGCAGGTAGTGAACAACCGGGAACAGCTATACCTGGACTGGCAGACTAAGGTCAGCAAGTGAGGGGAAAGCCAATGAGCGACATAATGACAGTTGTTGATTGCGATCGAGAGGCTCGCGAAGTAGAACGAATTCTCTGGCCCGCAGGAAAGTCGCCAACAGTCAAGGTGATCGACTTAAAAGGATCTGTCAGCAAGACAGCCGCTATAAAGGCGAAGAGCCTCTTTGTTCTTTGTTCGACGAGTCACTTGCCGTTCGTAGCAGACGTAATCAGAAAGTCGAATGACCGACATCGATTGCGAGCGCTCTTTTTGAGAGAGGATACGGACCCAATGCTCCTGCCCCAAATGCTCGACCGAGCGAACCTGCGCACTCTTCGGAACATGCTCGTTCATACTGAGTGGGTACTCCCTCGTCGTGTCCTTGGTGCCTGGGAAGCCGGTGCTCAAAAGAGGTTGATTGCCAATGCCACAGTTGTAAACGACCGGTTACTAGTACTGAATTGTGTCCTAGAGAGGTTTGAGCTTTCCTTTGATGATGTGGCAGCACTAGGTAGGATTCCAAAGACAGATCGCTCAGGGTTCGAAATCTCGGAAGACGGTAGCTATCTCCACTGGCCCCGGGAAGATGTGCATTTGAACATGGACGCAATCCGGTACATCACAGATTCCGATTGGCGCCAGAGAGAAGACACAAGGCGCGTCACAGCCGATGAGAACTTTGGCGCAGCAGTCGCGCGGCTAAGAAAAGAGCTTGATCTTCGACAGCGTGACATCACAAGACTTTCAGCGAGGCAGGTCAGTAGAATCGAGAATGGCGCGCGACCCAGTTATGAATCACTTAACGCCCTAGCCATTGCCCACCGTATGACGGTCAATCAGTACCTAGAAGCTATTGCTCAGTCACTCGGAAACGACTGAAGTGGAGAAGTCGGCGGAGAAGGAGAACAGGTCGTGGATGAACTAGTGGGGTATGTGGCAACGGGAACCGTTGCTCTGGCTGTCGGCATTATGCTCACTTATTTGCAGCCCCGGGCGAAGGTCGTCTATTGGTCGCCCCACTCATTTCTTTTCGATCTGACTCAACACAATGTGCAGTTACAAACGGATGCTTTGACTGTTCAGAACATTGGGCGTCGGACCGCCGAGGGTATTGAACTAGTGATGGACTCACGTCCTGACTTCTTTCAGTTCTCGCCGGCAGTTCCGTACGACGAGTTTACTCAGGAAGGGAGTTTTGTTCTCGCCTATCTACGCTCGGCGCCAAGGAATTCTTTACACTCCAGCTTCTGAGCTACACGCGAGTGCCCCAGTTTATGAACATCCGTTCGAACGCCGGGCAAGCACAGTTCATGCAGTTCCATATCCAACGAGTCTTCCCGAAATGGTTCAATGTGTTGGCCGTTTTGTTGTTTCTGGTCGGTTCCGGGTTCTCTATGTATTGGTTGATAAGGTCGATAGCGTTTCTGTCCCAGGCGATCGGAGTCGCATGAGGTTGCAAACAGCAAGCGGGCGACTTTTTCAGTTCTCGAAAACGATACTCCTATGATCACAGTGTTTCTTGATACGAATGTGTATCTCCATTTCAGGAATTTCGAGGAGATTGACTGGCGCCGGGTGCTTGAAACTGACCGGATACGAATTGTTGTACCAAGAAGTGTATTTAGCGAGCTCGATCGTCAAAAGTGGGAGGCTGCCTCCTCAAAGACCAAGGAACGTGCGCGCCGCGTCGTTCGACAGCTTGAGAAATATTCGATGGAGGATGAGGCGCGGATCAGAGACGGTGTGGAGTTGGTCTTTCTTTTGGACGCACCGACCGCTGATTACCTCGAGCACGGACTGGATCGTCATGATGCCGACGACGTACTGCTAGCTAGCATGCTCGGGTATCGGCAGAGCAATCCGGACGAGATCACAACGCTCGTGAGTGATGACGCCGGTATTCGAGTGAAGGCACGGCAGTTGGGTCTTAAAGCGTTCGAACTTCCAGACCAGTTTCGACTCGCTTCCGAGACTGATGCGAGGGACGCTGAGGTGCAGGCGCTTCGGCAAGAGCTCCAGAAGCTGCAGGGTGCCATACCTAGACTGGACCTGGAGTATCTGAATGGAGCAAAGCACATCAAAGTCGATCTGGCTCCACCGCCAACTACAATTGACGGAGCAGTGGAGAACTGGCAAAGAGAAGCGCGTGAGAAGTTCCCCATAAGGCGGCATCGGCTGACACAGTTCGGGTCCCTCATCGAGCCGCTGAAGGAGGAGTTTGACCGTTACAATATGGAGGTTGAGGACTACCTCACGGCAGGGGCAGCGTACCTTCAGGCGAACTGGGATCACCTATGCGATTGGCTTCGGACTTTTGAGATCGACCTTGTTCTGGTTAATAATGGCACTGATCTAGCATCCGATATCGATACTTTCCTCCACTTTCCCGATGGAATGCAGGTGTTTGCTGAGGACGATCTCCCACCGCTCCCAGAAGAACCCGCGGAGCCAACACCGCCACGGACATTGGGAGAGACAATTGCGGGGGGTCTAGTGGACATACATCCTGGTATGTCGGGTTTCCACCTTCCAGATTTCGATATCCCCGATGTTGGTCCACATAATGTGGGGTATCCAGTTATAAAAAGAGTCAACAGCTACGAGGTAGGGGTTCACGTCGAAAGATTGAAGCAGAACGATAGAGAACCTCTTGGTAAGCTATATGTTGCTTTTGATGATGATGGAGAAGTCCGGCCATTCGAGATTGGGTATCGAATTAACGCTGTTGGCGTTCCTACAGATGTCGAAGGTGACCTTGCGGTCGTTGTAGCTCGAGAGGCTGCATCCTAGTGGGTCCGTAACGGGTTGTCAGTTCTTCCTTGTAACCAAGAGCAGCCTTTGGCTAGCGGCCGCCTACCGGACAGTCATCGCGTCATTCCCCCGATCCGTATCCGGATACACGCCCCGCGGATCTAACCGCGCCCCGGTGACCTCCCGTCCCGCCGGCACCCGATAGACGAACGTATCCCCTTGGTTCCACATCTCGACCGGTAGCTTGACGCGCTCGGTCGTGCCGTCAGCGTAGGTCAACTCGAGCTCGATTGGCATTTCCATGTCGCCGCGGTTCTCGATCATTATCTCGGTGCCGTCGTCACTCGATCGCACATCGGTGATGGCATGGTCGAGTCGCGCGGTCGAGTTGATCCAGTCTCGCCAGAACCAATCGAGATCCATCCCCGAGCCGTCGCGCATCATGCGGAAGAAGTCGGCCGGCGTGGGGTGCTTGAAGGCCCAGGCGTCGATGTAGGCGCGGAACGCGCGGTCGAATCGCTCGGCGCCGACGACCTCTTCGCGCAACAGTCGGAGCATCAAGGTCGGCTTGCGGTACGCGATCCAGAACAGGTCCGTCTGCTCGACCGGGGGAAGACCCATCGGCCGCTCGACGCCGGGCAAGGCGTGGATCGCATACTCGTGGAGCGCCGTTTGGCCGAGCGTGTCGGCGAAGACGGTGCCGGCGAAGTACTCCTCCTGGCCGTACGTGTCCATGAACGTGTTGAACCCTTCGTCCATCCACGGGTGGAGTCGTTCGTTCGAGCCGACCACCATGGGGAACCACTCGTGGCCAAACTCGTGCATGAGGACCCACTGGAGTTCCTCGCGATTCGCACCCGGCGGGACGAACGTCAGCATCGGGTACTCCATCCCGGCGATTGGTCCCTCGACCGTGGTCGCGTGGGGGTACGGGTATCGGTACCACTTCTCGCTGAAATGGCGGATCGTCTGCTCCGCCATCCGGATCCCTTCCTCCCACAGCATGGCCTCGGGACGGTAGAGGGTCTGGATCGAGATCCCATCCCACGAAGTCGCGTCCCACCTGAAGTTGGGCGCCATCGCAAACGCGAAGTCGCGCACCGAGTCGGCGGCGAAGTGCCAGGTCAGCATGCCATCAGTGGTGGGTCGGGTCGCGCTGGTTCCCGCTTCGTCGGCGGTGATGACGGCGACCGGCTCGTTGGTGGTCATCGCGCGGGCCAACCGCTCGCGTTGGGTTGGTGTCAGTACGTCCTCAGGGTTCTGGAGCTCGCCGGTTGCGACGACTACGAACCTGGCCGGCACTGTGAGCTCGACATCGAACGCGCCATACTCGAGATAGAACTCGCCGGCGCCGATGTACGGCTCGTGGTTCCACCCCTTGACGTCATCGTAGACCGCCAACCGCGGGTACCACCACGCGATCTCGTATAGCTCGCCGTCGCGCCCCATCCGCGCGGCGCCGTACTCGGGGACCGGGAACGACCAGTCGATCTCGAACTCGATCGTGGCCCCTGAAGCCAATGGCTCCGGCAGGTCGACCCGCATCGTTGTGCCGTAGAGTTGGTGGTCGAGCGGCCGGTCGTCGCTCTCGATCCGGTTGAGCGTTACGCCGCCTTCGAACCCCTGACACGAGAAATCGAACACCGCCTCGCCGAACATCAGCGGCGGCTGGTCGAGCCTGTTCGAGGTCGAGTTGGGCGCGCAGATGTTTTGCTCCAGGTGCATCCACAGGTACGGCAACGCCATCGGGGAACTGTTCGTGTAGCTGATCTGCTCGGTGCCGGACAAGATGTTCGTCGTCGGGTCGAGCGTCGCCTCGATCTCGTAGTCGACCCGTTGCTGCCAGTACTCGGTGCCCGGCCGGCCATCAGCGGCGCGGTACGCGTTTGGCGCTGCTAGATCGAGCGGCCGGAATGGCGAGACCTCGCGGGTGGGTGGGGCGTGCTGTGCGATTGCCGACGCGGGGGCGAGCGGCGGGAACAAGGCGAAGAGGAGACCGACGAGGTACACGAGTCGAGGCGGTGCGTTCAAGGGGGGCCTCCTTGGCAACGGGTTTCACGACGTTGACACCCGGATCGGCGGCTCCGGTGCCTTATGGCATTACGACGTTCTCTTTGGACACCAAAATAGTTGACCGGGACCAATCAATGAAATTCTTCTCATCTTCAAAAAAGGCTTGAACAAATTCTTTGGCTTGGTCAGTTGACCAATCGCGTTCAAGCGCCTCCAAGCTGTCAACCCAAAGCTCAGCGATTCCGTCGAACGGTTCTACCAGCCCCGTACGCGGGCCGATAACCAAATCTCGTGCGTCAGTATCGAGTGGAAGAACCTGAACGTAGCGTTTGATGCCGAGCGTTGGCATGGCCTCGTGGGGCACGGCCGAAGGGTGCTTTTCGCTCCAGTACTTTTGAAACTCTTCGCGGCTCAAATGCGGCAAACGTCGCATCAAATAACTCAGCTTGATCATATTTCTCCCAGAAATTTGTTGTTCATTCGGCGAAGTTCCGACAGTAGAGCATCATACTACCGCGGTTCCGCTGCTCTGTCCCGTACGTTGAGCACGATCGAGATGATAAGCGCGGCGATGCCGAGAACAGCGACGGTAAGGTCGACAGCGAACGAATCCCAATTCATTCCCGTAAGCCGATCGACGTAGTACTTCACGTACGAGTTTGGAAGATCCGTTTCACCAAGCGATCGTTTGACCTGCCAGTGCCAGTCGGTGCTTGGACAATAGCCAAAGCCATAGAAGAACCCGAGCCCTACCCACGACAGACAGGTGAGCCCCATCGTGACCAGGTGGAACCGTCGCGTCCGACGCCAGATCCACCCCGTGATATTGAAGACGACCAAGGCGCCATGGAAAACCACGAAGAAGATGTCGAGGAAGACGAGCATGTTCCCTCACACTAGCGTCACACCTTCTTGCTCTTCCAGTGTCCACGCCTAAACACCGCCCCGCTCACGACCGCCATGCCGCTGAACGCGATCGTGATCGCGAGGAAGACACCGATCGGGCCGAAGATCTGAGATAGGACATACGCGGCCGGAACCTCGAACAGCCAGTGGCAGCCGATGTTGATGATCGTCGGCGTGCGCGGGTCGCCCGCGCCGTTGAACGACTGGACGAGCACCTGCCCGTAGCCGTAGAACAGGAACCCGGCGCTAAAGATCCGCAAGCCCAGGACGCCCCAGTGGTGGGGTGCTGCTTCGCTGGTGAAGAACCCCACGATCGTCGGCGCAAAAGCCATAAACACGGCCCCGATCACGCCGAGGAACACTGCGTTGGCGAGCCCCGCCCGCCACGCCGAACGCTCGGCGCGCCCGGGTTTCCCGGCACCCAACGATTGTCCGACCATCGTCGATGCGGCGTTGGCCATCCCCCACGTCGGGAAGAGCGCGAACATGATCACTCGTAATGCGATCGTGTAGCCGGCGACGACATCGGTCCCGTATAGAGCGACCAGCCGGATCAACGCCAGCTCGGACAAGGTCGGGATAAAGATCTGGAACGTACCGGTGGCCGACAGCTGAACCAGCCGCCACAAGACCGCCAGCCGGACCTTGAGGTGCTCCTTGGCGACGGTGATCCGCCCGCCCGGACGCACCAGTACCCACAGCTGGACCAGGACCGCGATCCCGCGGCCGATGTTGGTCGCGATCGCCGCGCCATCCAATCCGAGCTCGGGGAACGGACCCCAGCCAAAGATGAGCGCGGGGTCGAGCACCAGGTTGATCCCGTTGGCGAGCCAAAGAACGCGCATCGCGATGACCGCGTCGCCGGCACCGCGGAAGGCCGCGTTCAGCAGGAACAGCAGCAACACCGTGGCGTTGCCGACCAGCATGATCCTGGCGTAACCCGACCCCTGCTCGACGACCTCCGGCGAGGCGCCGAGGAGCGTCAGGAGCTCGGGCGCCCACAGGAACCCGGCGATGGCGATCACGGCCGACGCCGCGATCCCCACGATGATCGCCTGGAATGCCGCGCGGGCGGCCGCATCGGGGTCCTTCTCGCCGATTCGTCGCGCGACGACCGCGGTGACGCCAAACCCGAGACCGATCCCGACCGCGTAGACCTGGACCAGCAGCGCCTCGGTCATCCCGATCGTCGTGATCGCGGCGGAGCCCAGCCTGGAGACCCAGAACACGTCGGCCAACGCGAACACCGACTCCATCGCCATCTCGAGCACCATCGGCACGGCCAGGAGCAGGAGCGCGCGGCCGATCGGACCCGACGTGTAGTCGGCCTCGGTGCCACGCAGCGCTTGGCGCACGACGGCGACCCAGCCTTCCGGCTGCTCGACGTGTCTCTCGTTTGGTGGTGATTCGGGTTGCGACATCTCGTCCTCGTTCACGATTTATGATCGTGGCGCGGACGGCGTGTCAAGGCGACGCCAGAGGGCTATGCCCTCAGCGTGGAGCTTCTAATTGTCCTTGCTTGTGTGAGCCGACCGCGCGCGAATCGCCGGGTTAGGCGTCCCGACCGATTAGGTCGGGGAACCGCAGCGTAGTCATGATGATGGTGGCGCGCACTTTCACAATCGGCTCCAGCTTGAAGTGAAACGAACGTGCATTATCCCACGAGATCGGTTTGGTGTCAAGTATTCCGCTTTGCGAGCCGGTCCCCTGCGTTCAGTCAGTGGGCCCTTCTTCCATGACTAACAGGTCCGGATGTTGTTGTGGAACCGCAACTCGAAACCAGATAAAGGGAAACAGCGGATTCGGGAGCCAGTATTTCCAGCCAAGGTTCTTGTCAACTTTGCCATCTTTGTCGTGGTAATCCAACCAGACGTAGAGAAATTTGTAAATGCAAAGGCCTGGCACGTAGTTGACCTTGAAACCCTCCGTTTTGAGAGCCTTACCTGAGATGTAATAGTTGCCTTCGAATGGTGTTATCGCCCAACCGCGCTCCCCTTCCGCAATCAGTTCGTCGGTTTTTCGATGAATGATCTTCATTTCAAGCGCCGCGCTACAGTGACCGGATCGCCACTAGGACCGCGAGCCCGAAGGCAAGTCCCGATAGCTGCGAATAGATGTACAGCACGGCGAAGGACTTGATCGCCGTCCACGGCCACGACTGGCGGTAGAACCGACGCAGTGCCAGCGGCAGGTAAACGAGGATCATCGCTACGGCAACCACGGCGTAGGCGATCACGCTGGCTGGCAGCTCGATACGTGCGATTTGCGTGAACAGCCAGGCCGCCGAGAGGGCGAAAAAGAGAGCGCTCTGGTAATGCAGCGCGAAGACCAGGTGATCGAGGTAGAACGTGCGCACCGCTCGCTCCCGGCTCCGGCGGCGAATCGGCAAGTAGAGCAGTTTGAGACCGAGCGCGAGGAAAGGCACAAAGAGGATCAGAGTGAGGGGCAACACCCGCCGAAGGCCACCAAAGAGGGTGTCCATGACCTGCTGGCGGGGCAGCTCCCGCATGCGAGCGATCTGATCCCCCGAGCGCCCGATTAGCCACCGTCCTATCGACGTCTCATCGGTCAAGATCTCGAAATCGCGTTGGTCCTCGCCGGTTGCCGGTGGCACGACGAGCTCACCGCCGATATAGATGTTGAGCCCGGCTTCGTCCGGAGATTTCAGCGTCAGCATGGTGGAGAAGAGGACCAAGCTGGCCAACAGGTAGAACCGGAAGGGACGCAGAAACGGCGCGCGTTTGCCGGCGAGATAGAGCTCGCTCAGCCTCCCCGGCCGGCCAAGCGCGCGCAGGGAACGCAGCAACCGGCTGTCGAACGAGAACCACTCCGACAACAGTTCGCCGCCGACCTCGAGCAACGGTCCCCGTCGGGGCTCGATCTCCTGACCGCAGTGCGGGCAGAACCCGGGCCCCGCGACTTGATCACAGTTCTGGCAGCGCCTCGTCACGCTGCTGGTGCGCTTGCCGCGTTTACGGGATCGAGTAGCTGATCTGCCAGGCGCCCACGCCGCCCAAGTCGAAGGGCGCGGTCACCCGCCACGTACCCTCACCGGTGATCCCGTCGAACTTCCCGGACCCGTCCAGGAACCCGAATACGCCGCAGATGTGGGGGCAGTCGGCGGTTCCGGAGGCCTCTTGGCGCCACCACCAGCTGACGCCGTCCCCGTCGATATCCTTGTTGAAGCAAATGCCGTTGGCCCCAAGCGGATTGCCATCAGGAGACGCGAGAAACTGTCCGACGCAATCCCCGATCAGGTCGTTCATCACGTGGCTCGGGTCGTCCGCAAAAGTGACCTGGTGGAAATGGTTGGTTGTCAGAGTGCGGCCATCCGGCAACTCGGTCGTTTCGGACGCAAAGGTGCGCGTCCCGTAGCGACCCTCCCCAGAGCCCGACTGGGCGAAGAGCGCTGCCGGGCCGGCCAGAAGCAACAGCGACGCTAAGTACCAGACCCTCATTGGGACCTCCTATAACTGCGGGTAGATGTTTAGGCGGTGAGCCTACCTCGCCTGCCGCGTCCCATGCAAGCGGCGCTGACGATCGGTAGGTTCACCTTCGGACAGAAAGGAGGTCAACATGGTCGAGACCGCTTCCACCATGCTCGAGTTGAGGACGAAGATCCCCGAGTTCTCCCTCCCCGACGCTGTCAGCGGCGAGAACGTGGGTCCGATGGACTTCGCTAGCGCGCAGGCGCTGCTAGTGATGTTTATCTGCAACCACTGCCCGTTTGTGAAGCACGTTATCGACGAGCTGACGCAGGTCGCTACGGACTATCAGAACCGCGGTGTCGACGTGATCGCGATCAACTCGAACGACGTCGAGACGCACCCCCAAGATCGGCCCGAGCACATGAAGGGGCTGGCCGAGGAGAAGGGATGGGACTTCCCGTTCCTCTTCGACGAAACGCAGGCCGTCGCCAAGGAGTTCCGCGCCGCTTGCACGCCCGACCTGTTCGTGTTCGGCTCCGATCATCGGCTGCTCTATCGTGGCCAGCTCGACGACAGCCGGCCGGATAACGACGTCCCAGTGACCGGCGCCGACCTGCGCGCCGCGCTCGACGCGGCCCTCGCTGGCCGAGCGATTCCCGAGGACGAGCAGAAACCGTCCCTCGGTTGCAACATCAAGTGGAAGCCGGGGAACGAGCCGGAGTACTTCGGCTAGATCGACGGGAGGGTCAAGTGATCGCCAGGATGTGGCGCGGATGGACGACGCCTGAGAACGCGGATCTGTACGAAGAGCTTCTGCGCTCGACCGTCTTCCCACGCATCGAGTCGAAGCAGGTGCCGGGCTATCGTGGAATCGAGCTCTGGCGAGACGAGCAGGCCGACGAGGTCGCTTTTGTCACTGTGATGCGCTTCGACTCACTCGACGCGGTGAAGGAGTTTGCCGGCGACGATTACGAGCAGGCGTACGTCCCGCCGGAAGCGAGACGTTTGCTCAGCCGGTTCGACGAGCGGTCGCAGCACTATACGATCGTCAAGTGATCATCAGATGACGGGCACAACAGCAACAAACGACGACCGCGATCAGTTGCCCTTCGGGCGGCATCATGCCTTCATCATCGGCATCGACGCCTACGATAAGGTGTCGCCGTTGCAAACGGCGGTTGCCGATGCCCGGCAGCTGGCAATCGTGCTGAGCAGGCAACAGCATTTTCTGGTGCACCCGGCGCTGCTCAATGCCACAGGCGATGACATTCGGACCTTGTTGCAGCACACGCTGCCAGAGCACGTCGGGAAGGACGACCGGGTCTTTTTCTACTTTGCCGGGCACGGCACTGCCGCCGATGGCGACGATGGCCCGGCTGGCTTCATCCTGCCGGCCGACGCCGACCCAACGGACGAGGCGACTCTCATTCCCATGACCGATCTGCAGACGGCTCTGAACGCCTTGCCCTGCCGACACTTGCTACTGGTGATGGATTGCTGCTTCTCCGGCGCGTTCAAGTGGTCGAGTCAATACCGGGACGTCGCCCGGATCATGCCAAAAAAGATCTACAAGGAGCGGTTCGACCGGTTCATCGTGGACCCGGCCTGGCAGGTCATCACCTCGGCGGCCTACGACCAGAAGGCGCTCGATGTCCTGCAAGGCAAGGCCATCGGCGCGCGGGGCATCACGACGTCCGCCGATCAGACCCAACATTCGCCCTTTGCGAAGGCCCTGTTCGAGGGGTTGAGCGGCAAAGCCGATGCCCGGCTCGACCCCACAGGCGAAGGCGACGGCGTCATCACTGCCACCGAGCTGTATTCCTACATCCGCGACCAGGTCGAGCCGGAAACCATCGAGGAAGGGCAACAGCTGCGTCAGACGCCTGGTTTCTTTCCGTTGAAGAAACACGACAAGGGCGAGTTCATCTTCCTGAAGCCGAACCATCGTCTCAATCTGCCCCCGATTCCGAAGCGCAGTCCGTACAAGGGCCTGGCGTCGTTCGACGAGGAGGACCAAGAGCTGTTTTACGGCCGCGATCGCGCCATCCAGGAGCTGCGGGCCAAGGCCGAACACAGCAAGCTGCTCGTGGTCACCGGGGCCTCCGGCACCGGTAAGTCGTCGGTCGTCAAGGCCGGCCTGTTGCCGGTGCTGCGGGCCGAGGGGTTCCGGATCCTGAAAGTGATGCGCCCGGGGGCCCACCCCCTGGCCGAGCTGGACAAGGTTCTTGCGGAGGCTGACGCCGCCCCCGGCGCGCCCGGAGCGATTCTGTTGATCGATCAGTTCGAAGAGGTGATCACTCGTTGCTCCGACCCTGGCGAGCGCCAGGAGTTCGACGCCCGCCTGCGCCGGCTGCTCGACGACGACCGCATCCATCGCCTCATCCTGACGGTTCGTGCCGACTTCGAGCCGCAGCTGAACAGCGGCGCGTTGCAGGCGGAGTGGACCGCGGGGCGCTGCACAGTGGAGCCCTTCAGTCTAGACGAACTGGAAGACGTCATCGTCATGCCGACGATGCAGGAAGTGTTGATCTTCGATCCGCCGGACTTAGTGGACCAGATCGTGGCGGAAGTGATCGAGGCGCCGGGCGCGGTGCCGCTCCTTTCCTACGTGCTGAGCGAGCTGTATGAAGCGTATCGCACCGGCGGTCGGCAGGACCGCGCGTTGAGGAAAGAAGACTACGATAAGCTCGGCGGCATGGTAGGTGTGCTGCGCCGCAAAGCTGACACGCTGCACGAGAGCCTAGCGACGCCCGAACAGGACGCGATGCGCAAGATCATGCTGCGCATGGTGTCGGTCGAAGGGGACCTCGAAGGCAAACGCGTGCCCACAGGCGAGCTGGTCTATTCAGACGTGCAGAAGCCGCTGGTGGACAAGGTGGTCGAGCAGTTGGTCGAGGCCCGGCTGATCGTCAAGGGTCAGGACTACATCGAGCCGGCGCACGATGGCCTGGTCCGAAAGTGGGAGACGCTGAATCAGTGGATTCGCGACACTGGCCGGGACAAGATCATCCTGGGCGACAAGCTCAACGCCGCGGCGAACGAGTTTGCCACCTCCAACAACAGCGAGTTCCTGTGGAACCGTAATCCGAACCTGCCGGTCGTGGAACACGAGTTGAGGAACAATCCGCGGCAGTGGTTCAACGCGAAAGAGAGTGTCTTTGTCGAGAGGAGCATCGCACGCAAGAAACGGCTGACCCGCATTACCCGCATTGCGATCGCAACCATCGTGGTCGTGTTGTCGGGATTGACGGTCTGGGCCTTGGACAGCAGAAATGAAGCGAGGCACCAGACCCGCGTAGCTCAGAACGAGAAGGACCGCGCCCTTCGCGCCCTGTTCTCGGGCCTGAACCTGAGGATGAAGGCGGGATTCCCCGGCGCCGTTTGCGCGTACGAACTCTGCGGCGAGGCACCGCGAGGCGATGGCGATCCGGCGTGGGTGTCGTTGGGCCGGCTGCCGGACGACAATATGCCGCTCGAAGGAGCCGCGCCCATTTCACGGGACTTCGCCGTGGCGCGGCAGTTCGCCAAGGGGCGCGTGCTCGTTTATGCGCAAGATGGGCTGACCAGGGACGATGAGCTAAACGAAGAGAGCGACAATCTCCTATTTGCGGAGAACGCGCTCGCTTGGCTCACGCCGCTGGAGACGGATCAGCAATGCGAGGAGAAGGCGATCACGATTCTCATGCGGGAGGGCACATTCGCCTGGGCCGCGGACATGACGTGGGTGCAAGGCTTCATCGAGGCTCGCGGCTGGGTGTTCAAGACGGTCACCAACCCCGAGTCGTTGGTCACCGACCTCCATTGCGCCCAGGTGCTGTGGTACCTGAGCGATTGGGAACCATCGGCGGACTTCGCGACCCAGGAGGTTCCCCTAATAGTGAAGTTCGTCGAGGCCGGCGGCGGTCTGCTCGTGGGCGGTCTGGGCTGGTCGTATGCGGAGCAAGGTGGACCTGACCGCAGTGCGGCGATTCTTCCGTACGCTGCCGACCAGCTCGGCGAGCCCTTCGGGTTCAAGTTCACCGATCAGGCTTTCCAGGTCGACACCGAGAATCCCATCAGACTTGTGCCCGGAGGGGAATGATGCCTCGAAGGAAGAGCGATTCCCAAGGACGTGCTACCCGAACCGGCCTCGGATGCGGTCCGACCGCCGCGCTCGTGCCAGAGCCAGGCTCGCCGCGATCGCCATCAGACCGGCGAGGGCGTTGACGCCAACGTCGCGGAGATCGTAGACGCGGTTCGGAAGTAGCGCCTGAATACCCTCGTCGAGCCAACCCAACAGGGCGGTCGCCGCTACCGCCAGAGCAGCTGGCGCCGGGACCCGTCGGCCGTGTTGCAGACGCTCGGTGAGAGCTTGGTAGATGAGGACGGCGACCAAGCCGTACTCGAACAGGTGAGTGCGCTCCTCCGGACCGATCCCCATCCTGACCACCACCATGCCGTAGACGGCCGTGACGCCCAGCGCCACCCAGATCTCACGCCGCCCGGGGCGCCTCTTCAAGGCACTTCCGACGATCGCCGCCACTACCAGGAGGAATCCGACCACGAACAAGGCGCCCCACAGGTTGCGCTCGCGCAGTACCTCGGCCAGCGTCCCCGCCACCCCCAAGGTGGAGTAGATCGCCACCACGACAGCCAGCGCCCAAAACCAGAGGCGCCGCTCGCGATCGGAGGTGAAAGGAGACGTCAGGTGATCAGCGGGATGTAGGCCACGGTTCTCCACTATAGGTTGGCGGAGTGTCGATACCCAAGCCGCTCACTGCCGTTGAGATTCCGTTCCCGCCGTTCATACGGCGCACGCTCGGCTACTTATCGCCCCGCACGTTCGTGTACGACGAGGTCGTGCGCGTCCGGCCCGGACGGCCGCCGTCGTATCTGATTACGCACCCCGATGATCTGCGCCACGTCTTGGTCGGCGCGGCGGCGAACTACACCAAGACGCCATTCCTGACGAGCGCGCGCGGGAAGAAGCGCGCGGGGGAGGGGCTGCTGACGCGTACCGGTGACGCACACCGTGAACATCGACGGCTCTTGCAGCCGCTCTTTCATCCTGATCCCGTAACTGTGTTCGCTGGCGTGATTGGCGCCGAGATCGAGCGCCGGCTCGAAAGCTGGACACCGGGACACCAGCTCGATCTCGTAGAAGAGATGGCCGACCTCACGCAGTCGGTGATCGTGACGGTGTTGCTCGGCGACGATCTGGCATCGGAAACTCGCTGCGAGCTTACGGCCGCGATCAACACGCGTCGGGCGTACACCGAGTACGTCTATCACGGAAAGCTCCCGTACCGCGACCGGCTGCCGACACGGATCGGCCGCGCCAATCACGCCGCGGTTGAGACAATCGATCGCATCGTCTTCTATAGGATCGCGAAACGCCGCACCGCACCGGGTGACGATCTCGTGTCGCGTCTCGTCGACGGCACGTACCCCGACGGATCGGCGATGACCGATCGGCAAGTGCGCGACGAGGTGGTGACGTTTACCAGCACTGGTTACGAGACGCTGGGTGAGGCGTTGGCGTGGGCGTTCTACCTGCTGGCCCGGGACCCTGACGTTGACGCGCGCCTTGTGTCCGACCCCGGGTTCGCCGCGCCTGTCCTGGACGAGTCGATGCGTCTCTTTCCGCCGACGTGGATCTTCGCGCGCATCCCGAAGTCCACCGATACGCTACCGAGTGGGGGGTCGGTCGAGGCCGGGGCAACGCTCTTTCTGTGTCCGTATCTCCAGCACCGCCACCCGCGGTTCTTCCCCGACACCGAGCGGTTCTCGCCGCAGCGGTTTATCGATGATCCCCCGCCGCGGTTTGTCTACATCCCGTTTGGCGATGGCCCTCACAAATGCCTGGGCGAACACCTGGCGCGGCTCGAAGGCACGATGGTTTTGGCGCAGATCGCATCCGAGATCCGGTTCGAGCTCGACCACGACCTTTCGATCGAACTGCACGGTGGCATCACGTTGCGCCCGGCCGGAGGTTTACCGGCCACGGTGCGCGTCCGTTGAAGGTTCTGCTCGTCAACGACGTCGCCGCCGCGATCGGGGGTGCGGAGATACTGACGTACGATCTGCGGGGGGAGTTGCTGCTGCGCGGCCACGACGCCCGCGTGTTCGCGAGCGACGCCCACGGCGCAGGCGATTGCGAGCCCGATTACCTCTGTTTCGGCACGATCGGAGAGTTGCGGACGCTGAACCGCGCCGCGAACCCGCGCGCGCGCGCCACGCTCAAACGGGTTCTCAAAGCGTTTCAGCCCGATGTCGTCCACGTGCGGATGTTCATGACCCAGCTCTCGCCGTTGATCCTGCCGTTGCTGCGAGACCGGCCGGCGGTCTACAACGCGCCGTGGTATGAGACGATCTGTCCGACCGGACTCAAGCTGTTCCCGGACGGGTTGCGCTGCGAAGAACCGGCAGGCCGCGTATGCCGCCGATGTCTCTCACGCCGTGCTTGGGTCGCACTGATGGGCCAGCGACGCCTGCTCGCGAAACGGATCGACGCGTTTGACGTCATCGTCGCGAACAGCGAGACGACGCGCGCCAAGCTCGCGGAGTACGGGGTCGACGCAACGCGAATGATCTACAACGGCGTGCCGTCACGGCCGATGCGGCCGTCCCCCGGCGACACACCGATCATCGGCTACTCAGGTCGGTTGAGCCACGAGAAAGGAGTCGACACGCTCGTCGATGCGTTCGCACGCGTCACTGAAACGCTTCCCGACGCGCAGCTGCTTCTGGTTGGCGACGGACCGCTGCGAAGCCCCATCGAGGCGCGGGTCGGATCGAATGGGTGGGGGTCGCGAGTGACGATGACTGGCCACCGCTCACGAGACGAAGCCGAGCGAGAGATGAACGCCGCGTGGATCCAGGCCACGCCGTCGCTGCTCGAGGAGCCATTCGGGATAGCCGCTGCCGAGGCGATGATGCGCGGCACGGCGATCGTCGCGTCCGCCGGCGGGGGATTGGGCGAGATCGTCGAGGCCGGGTGCGGTGGCGTGCTCGTCCCAGCCGGTGACCCGGATGCGCTGGCCGCGGCGCTCATCGAGCTCGTTTGTGACCGGGAACGTATCGAGCGGCTCGGCGCCGCCGGTCGTCGCTGGGCGATCGACAACGTCTCGGTCGAGCGGTGTGTCGATCAGTTCGTCGAGTTGTACGAAGAGCTTACGAAGCGCTAGGCGACCACCATTCTTCGCCACACGAACGCAAAGCTGATCACCCGCCCGCGGTACTTTTCCCAGTGCGGTTTCTTCACGATCCAGCGATCGTCAATCACTCTTTCGTCCATCTCGATCAGCGCGAGTCCGGCGCTGCTGGCGGCCTTGAAGTGATCGCTGAACAGGTGAACGTGCGTTTCGATCGCCACCGGCTCGCCCGATTCGCGATGGAAATGGGTCGGCATGCCGGTCGCCATGATGAAGTGCGGATGGAACCCGACGATGACGAAGTGGCCACCGATGTCGATGACCCGCGATGCCTCGCGATAGAGTGGGGCGATGTCCGCCAAGTGCTCGTCGACCAGCGAAGCGATCGCCAGGTCGTAGCTGGCGTCGGGCACGCCCGTGTCGGATACGTCGCCGACGGTAAGCGTTCGGTGGGCACCTTTCGTTCTGGCGTGCTCGATCATCTCGGGCGTGATGTCAACACCATCGATCTCGGCCACCCCGGCCTGCTTCAACCATGTCCCGGTGCGGCCGGTTCCACATCCCAGGTCGATCGCGCGGCGAACCTCGCTCCACGGGACCGTTGTCACCCGCGCGAGCAGATCGAGATCCATTTCGTCGAGAACAGTTTGTTCGTACGTCGACTCCCACTCCCGGTATCCGTCGCGCGCCGGCAGCATGGGGTACTTGCGGGTGTCGAACTGATCGAACTCGAGCGCCATTTGCTGTCAAGCTAGTCGCCGCGCTGTAGGTTGGGCGTATGACACACACGATTCGCCGCGCCGGCTACTTCTACGTCAACGTCGACGACGTTCCCGGCAAGGCGTACAAGCTGCTCTCACAACTCGCCGAGCTGGGGTTGAACCTGCTCGCGTTCAACGCGGTCCCGCTCGGACCGGACCGCACTCAGCTCTCGCTCTTTCCGGAAGACACGCTCAAGCTGCAAGACGCGGCTAAGAAGGCGGGTCTCGTACTTGATGGACCCCACCCGGCGTTGCTCGTTCAGGGTGACGACAAGCTGGGAGCGTTCGCCGAGGTTCACGAGAAGCTCTACCAAGCAAATGTGAACGTGTACGCGTCCGCCGGGGTGACCGACGGCAAGGGGAGCTACGGCTACGTCCTCTACGTGCGGCCAGACGAGTACGAGCAGGCAGCGACGGCGCTAGAGGTGTAGCGGGCTTGCTGGCCGCGGGCCTCGACCCTATACTGCCAGTCCTCATGGACGCATTGAACCCGCCCCGCACTTGCTGCCAGCCATCGATGAGCGACGGTTGGTGGTATTGGCGAATCGCACATCGCAGCGGCGGGTCGTCGTGTACTTGATGCCCTAAGAGATAACGACGAAAGAATCGACAAGAGCCCGCCGAATGGCGGGCTCTTTTTGTTTCCCCTACGAGGGGAGAGGGATCGCAGATGATCATCGTGTTGAAACCGGAAGCCGACGCCGCGGTGGCGAAGGAGATCCTCGAACAGATCGAGCGTCTCGGTTGCCGACCGCTGCACATGCCCGGGTCCGAGCGCGTCGTGCTCGGCGCCTTGGGGGACGAGCGGGTGCTCGGCACCCTGCACCTCGAAAACCATCCCATGGTCGAGCGTGTTCAGCCGATACTCTCGCCGTACAAGCTGGTCAGCCGCGAGATGCAACCCGACGACACCGTGGTCGAAATCGGTGGCGTACCGATCGGCGGCGGCGGGTTCACGGTGATCGCGGGGCCGTGCGCTATCGAGTCGCTCGAACAGTTCCGGGCGACAGCCAAAGCGGTCAAAGCGGTCGGCGCACCGCTTTTGCGTGGTGGCGCGTTTAAGCCTCGGACGAGTCCGTACAGCTTCCAGGGTCTCGGCGTCGAGGGCCTTCGCTATCTGGAGCAGGTTTCCAAAGAGACCGGGTTGCCGGCGATTACCGAGGTGGTCGAGGTCGCGGATGTCGAGGTGGTGGAGCAACGGGCCGCGGGTTTCCAGGTTGGTACCCGCAACATGCAGAACTTTCGCTTGCTGCGCGCGCTCGGTCGGAGCCCAAAACCGGTTGTGCTCAAGCGCGGCATGGCCGCCAAGATCGACGATTTGCTTCTGGCGGCTGAGTACATCTTGAGCGAGGGCAACCCAAACGTGGTGCTTTGCGAGCGCGGCATCAAAACGTTCGAAACCGCGACCCGCAACACGCTGGACCTAAACGCCGTTCCGTACATCAAGGAGCGCAGCCACCTGCCGGTGATCGTCGATCCCTCGCATGGCACCGGGATTCGCGAGCTCGTCACGCCGATGGCGCTCGCCGCCGCGGCGTGCGGGGCGGACGGCATCTTGGTTGAGGTTCATCACGACCCGTCTCACGCACTGTCCGACGGTCAACAATCGCTGACGCCCGAAGAGTTTGAAACGCTGATCCAGAAACTCGAGCCCGTCGTGAACGCGGTGAACAAAGAAATGACGCGATGCCGGTCGATCTAGCGACGGGTGTCTTGAACCGCCGCATCGATCGGGCGGTTGACGCGGCGGCGCTGTTCGACCACGTCGCTGACGGTGGACGGTGCCCGGATCGCGTGCTGTTTGAGTCGGCCGCTACCGCGACGCGTGTCGCGGAGCGCAGCCTCATCATGTCCGGGGCCGCGGTGCGGGTGACGTGTCGGGATCGGCGGGTCGAGGTTCGCGCGCTGTCGGAGTCGGGTCGGCCGCTCGTCGAGCGGTTCGTCTCGGAGCTTGGTGACGGGTTCCCGGCTCGCGTCGAGGCATCCGGTGACACCGTTGTTCTCGTGTTCGGCGATCAAAGGCCCGTTGGTGAGGACCTCGAACGGGTAACCGCGATCACACCGATCGAAGTCGTGCGCCGGATCGCGAGATTGCTCGATGGCCCCGCGATCATGCCCGGCATCTTCGGTTACGATCTCGTCGATCACTACGAACACCTCCCGCCGCCACTCTCCGATCCGCTCAACTTTCCTGATTTCGTTTTCTGGGTTCCACGCCGCTGGGTCGAGATTCACCCGCTCGAGGGGTTTGCGATCGCATCGGTCGGCGGTTGGGACGGAGCGCCGGCGACCGAGGGTGAGCTCGACGATCTTTGCCGCGATTGCGCGCGCGTGGGCGACACGACCCGGACGGCGCGATTGCTCGACGTCGCCTCGATGCCATCGGTCGAGGTCGATCTCGATGACGCCGCGTTTGCGCGTTGTGTAGAGTCGGTCGGCGAGCGTATCCGCGCCGGCGATCTTTTCCAGGCGGTGCCGTCACGAACGTTTGTCACCGTCTGCGACGATCCCTTTGGCGCCTACTTGGAGCTACGTCGCAGCAACCCGAGCCCGTACATGTTCTTCTTGACCACCACCAATGGAACGTTGTTTGGCGCGTCGCCGGAGACAGCGGTCAAAGTCGATGCAAAGACTCGACGGGTAGAGCTCGGGCCATTGGCCGGCACCCGGCCGCGGGGAAGAACGGTGTCGGGCGCGATCGACCCCGATCTCGACAATCGACTCGAGGCTGATCTTCGATTGAGCGTCAAAGAGACCGCCGAGCACATGATGCTCGTCGACCTCGCTCGCAACGACGTGGCCCGTGTCTCGATCCCGGGTACGCGCCAGGTAGAAAAACTGTTGTCGGTGCAGCGCTACTCCCACGTCATGCACCTCGGGTCTCGCGTCACCGGGACGCTGCGCCCGGAGCTCGACGCGCTTCACGCCTACGTCGCGACGATGAACATGGGCACGCTGGTCGGCGCGCCCAAGCTTGAAGCGGCGCGCGTGCTGCGCGAGCTCGAGCCGACACGGCGCGGGGCGTATGGCGGCGCGGTCGGCTATCTCGACACTGCCGGAGGCCTCAACACCGCGATCACGATCCGATCTGGCTTTGTCCGCGACGGTGTTGCCTACGTCCGCGCTGGAGCTGGGGTCGTTGCCGATTCGATCCCCGCGGCGGAAGCGGACGAGACGCGGCACAAAGCGGCGGCAGTATTGGAGGCGATCGCCCGCGGCAGTTGTGGGCGAGTGTGACCACCGCTCCGTTACACGTGGTGTTCGTCGACAACCAGGATTCGTTTGTCTTCAACCTGGTCGACGAGTTTGCTCGGCGCGGCGCAACGGTCGAGACGTGGCGCAACGACACGCCGACGGCGGATTTGCTCTCGCGGGTCGAGTCGGCACCGGCCGCGCGACTCGTCGTCCTCTCGCCAGGACCGGGTCGACCCGAGACCGCCGGAGAGTGTTTGCCACTGTTGGATGAGCTGACGAGCGAACCCGTGTTTGGGGTGTGCCTCGGGATGCAAGCGATCGTGACCGCGTGCGGCGGCACCGTCGATCGCACGCCGGAGATCGTCCACGGCCGCGCGAGCGTCATCGACCACGACGAACGCGGCCTTTTCGCCGGCTGCTCGACGCCGATGACGGTCGGGCGTTACCACTCGCTCGCTGCCCGGCGGACCCCCGACTCGCTGCGCGTCACCGCACGGTGCGGCGCGATCCCGATGGCGGTGGAGCACCGCGAACGCCCATGGTTGGGTGTCCAATTTCACCCCGAGTCGATCTTGACCAGCGAGGGCGGACGGTTGATCGACAACGTGATGACGTGGGCCGACGCGTGCTAGCCGGTGTGAACGACGCGCTGGCGGTCGTGTACGAGGGACGCGACCTCGATCGGCGTCAGACCGAGGTCCTGTTTGGTGCGATGGTGCGCGGAGAGCTGGATGACGCCAACCTGGCCGGGATGCTTTTGGCGCTAAAGATCAAGGGCGAGACGCCGGACGAGGTGGCTGGTGCGGCCGAGGCACTGCTCGAAGCGGCGACGCCGTTCCCTACGCCGCCGGGGTTGGCCGCCGACGTCTGCGGCACCGGTGGCGACGGGCACCACACGATCAACGTGTCGACCGCCGTGGCCGTGGTCGGCGCGGCGATGGAGATCCCGCTCGTCAAGCACGGCAACCGCTCGGTGTCCTCGCAGTGCGGCTCGGCCGATCTCTTGGAGCAACTCGGCCTGCCGATCGATCTCGATCCCGGGGCGGCGCGACAGAGCCTCGACCAAGCCGGGATCTGCTTCTTGTTCGCCCCGAGCTACCACCCCGGTCTGCGCCACGCGATGCCAGTGCGCAAAGCGCTCGGCACGCGGACGCTCCTCAATCTATTGGGTCCAATCGTCAATCCTGGTAGACCGCCGGTTCAGATGATGGGTGTCTACGATCCTGCACTGTGCGAGCCGGTTGCAAGAACGCTCGGGCTGCTGGGACGCCGGACCGCGTGGGTCGTTCACGGTAGCGGGCTCGACGAGGTGGCCGTGCACGGACCGACGACCGTCGCCCGGTACGAGGACGGCACGGTCGAGCTGGACACGATCACGCCCGAGGACGCCGGGCTCGATCGCTACCCGTTGGAGGCGATTCGTGGCCGCGATCCCGAACACAACGCGGGCGCGGTCCGCGCTGTACTCGAAGGCCGGGGCGCGGCGGCGCATGAAGCAGTAGTCGCAATCAACGCCGGAACTTTGGCCTGGCTCTGCGATCGGGCACCGAATCTGCGCGACGGAACTGCGCTGGCGCTCGAGACGATTCACTCCGGCCGTGCTGCCAACCGACTCGATCGATGGATCGAGGTGTGTCGTGAGATCGACTGACGCACCCCCGACCGATGTGCTTGGCGCGATCGTTGAGCATAAGCGGCACGAGATCGCGGCTCGCGCGGAGCGGCGACCGCTGGCTGACCTCGTTGCCGGCGCAGAGCCAAGTTCCCGCAGCCTGACGTCGGCGCTGGCTGGCGACCGGGTCGGGTTGATCCTCGAGTCGAAGCGCATGTCGCCATCGCACGGGCTGATCCGCGAGCTGTACGATCCAGTGGCGATCGCGCGCAGCTACGCGCCATTCGCCGCCGCAATCTCGGTGTTGACCGACGAGCGGTTTTTTGGCGGCAGCCTCGACGATCTCCGCGTGATGCGCTCGGTGGTCGACCTTCCGCTCCTCTGTAAGGACGTGGTGATCGATCCCTACCAAGTCATCGAGGCGCGGTTGAACGGGGCCGATGCGGTTCTGCTCATGCTCTCGGTACTCGATGACGAAACGTGCGTCGAGTGTCTCGCCGTCGCGCGCGAGCACGGTATGGATGCGATCGTCGAAGTGCACGACGCCGACGAGCTCGACCGCGCGCTCGGTCTCGATGCGTCGATCATTGGGATCAACAACCGTGATTTGCGGACGCTAACGGTCGATTTGACGGTGACCGAGCAACTTGCAGCGGCTGTCCCGAAAGGAAAGCTCGTGATTGGCGAGTCCGGGGTCAGCACCCACGCGGATGTCCGGCGACTTGGACCTCACGTCAACGCGCTCCTCGTCGGCACGTCGTTGATGGCTACGCCCGATCTCGATACCGCGACTCGTGCACTCGCCTTTGGCCGCGTCAAGGTGTGCGGGTTGACGCGGCCGGAGGACGCTCACGCCGCTTGGAAAGCGGGCGCTGCTTATGGCGGGGTCATCTTCGCCGCTGAGTCGCCACGGTGTGTGAGCGTCGAACAGGCGACCGCGATCCGCGACGCGTCACCTCTCGGTTTGGTTGGCGTGTTCGTCAACGAAGCGCCGGAAGCGATCGCCAATCTGGCAAAACGCTTGTCGCTCGTCGCCGTCCAGCTCCACGGTGAAGAGTCGGAAGACATTGTCCAACAGCTGCGCGAGACCCTGCCCGCGGACTGCGAGATCTGGAACGTCGTTCACGTGGACGGCGCCCCACCGCGATCGTTCGACACCGTGGCGGATCGGGTCGTGCTGGAGCCACGCGTGGTCGGCCAACGCGGTGGAACGGGGCAGTCGTTCGATTGGGATACGATCGCCGATAGGCTGGATCGCGACCGGATCA
>Ga0255057_10000208_pt1 | contig 32978 bp, 33 predicted proteins | sample Cases_109_6_MG_FD_189022 | JGI IMG/M metagenome (GOLD analysis project Ga0255057, IMG submission 189022) | Seawater microbial communities from Amundsen Gulf, Northwest Territories, Canada - Cases_109_6 | ecosystem: Environmental > Aquatic > Marine > Gulf | place: Canada: Northwest Territories... | reverse complement strand
CCATCTTCTACACGTCGGACCTGTCCATTCTTTGGATCGTGTTTGCCATCGGTGTGCTGCTGGCGATCTTCGCCGCTCGCAAGGCAGGGATCCGCTCGATGCTGCTCTACGTGCCGCTGTCGCTGATCGTGTGGTTTGCCTTTCTCGAATCCGGGGTCCACGCCACGATCGCCGGCGTGATCCTCGGGCTGATGGTCCCGGCGCGTGCCCTCTACAGCGATGAAGACTTCCGCCGCCGCGCCGGATGGATCCTGGAGCGCTACGACATGGACGCGGCCTCGCCGCGAGCACGAGAGCGCCTCGATCAGGACGCCCTCGAGCTCGAAGCGATCGCCCGTGAGTCGGTGCCCCCACTCGAACGCTTCGAGTATCGGCTACACCGCTTCTCCTCGTTCATCGTTGTGCCGTTGTTCGCCCTCGCCAATGCCGGGATCCGGTTCTCCGACTTCGACGTGCTCGAGGCAATCTTCAGCCCGGTCGCCCTCGGCATCTCGGTCGGTCTCGTCCTCGGCAAGCCCATCGGCATCGTGGTGGCAACCTGGATCGGGCTGCGACTCAACCTGGGAGAGTTGCCGCGCGGGGTCAACTTCAGCCAGGTGATCGGGATAGGCATGCTGGCCGGCATCGGATTCACGGTTTCGCTGTTCATAGCTGAACTGGCGTTCCGCAACTCCGCCATGGCCGAGATCCTCACCAACGAGGCCAAGATCGGGATCTTCCTCGGATCGGCCATCGCCGGGCTCGTTGGCTACTTCGTGATGCGCGCCATGACCGCATCGCGAGCAGAGGCCATCGAATCCGCTGAGACCCCTGCCTCGTAAACCGGGAACGACGGTATTTGCTGAGCTGTTGACGTTCAATGATGGACGCGCAGCCAAACCCGATCCAGGTGGCAACCGCGATCCTCAAGGCGCGGCGCACCACGCGACCGATGCCGACCGGGACCGGGGTCCTCTCCCACGACGACCTCGCCGACGTGCTCGAAGCGCTCAAACAGGATGGGATCGCCATTCTCCCCGACCGTCGCGATGCTCTGCTTCGGTACCGGGATCGGCTGGCGGCGATCGATCCCAGGACCCTCACCAGAAACGAGGCGCTCGCCTATTGGCTGAACCTGTACAACGCGGGGGCGCTTGCCCTCGCCGCCGATGCGGTAGCGGCCGAGGCCGACAGCGTCCTGCGGGTGCCGGGTGCATTCAACGACGGTTGGGCGACGGTCAACGGAGAGACGCTGAGCCTCACCGACCTCGAGCACGGAAAGATCCGCCGGTTTGGCGATCCACGGATCCACGCCGCGCTCGTCTGCGGATCGGCGTCCTGTCCGACGCTTCGCTACGAGCCCTACGGCGGAGACGTTGACGCCCAACTCGACGATCAGATGCGCAGCTTCCTCGCCTCTGGTGGAGCCGCCATCGATCGTGAGGCCGGGACGCTGCGGCTGTCGCGAGTCTTTCTCTGGTACGGGCGTGACCTGGTCGCCCCGCACCGCATGCCGACGATCTTGCCCTCGCGGCGCCGCTCGATCGCCAATGCCATCACCCCCTGGCTGCTCCCCGACGATGCTGCCTGGGTGCGGACCACGGTGCCGAAGGTGCAGTTCGCCGACTACGACTGGGGCCTGGCCTGTTCGATTGCTTGATCCGTAATTCCGTATTCCGTATTCCGCATTCCGTACGGGGTAGATCCTGGCAGTCACTCGTCCGGGGCGAGGCCGGCAACATTGACTACGCGCTCGGCGCCCGGCGCCAGGTCCCGTAGACGAACAACGCCACGGCCACGGTGGCGGCAACCATGTCGGCTGGGATCACGTAGCGAAACAGGGCGGTGGCGTCGACGATCCACTCCCCGTCGGGGCCGAAGCCCACGATGTCGAGATACCTCCAGATGGCGAGCACACACAGCACCCCGAGGATGACGCCACCGATGATCGCCGCCGTCCTCCCCCACACTCGATCGGCACCGATGACGAGCGCCGTCATGGCCCAGGCAATGTCCACCGCGGACAGCAGCTGGAGGAACTGCATCGACGGTGGATAGCGCAGCGCCGCCGAAGAGGCCAGCGTCACCAGCGCCACCACGCCGGTGACCACAACGACCACCGCTACTCCGGAGGCGGCCAGCCGCCAGAAGGCCGACCAGCTCTGGCCGAGAAACCAGTCGGCACCGGCAAGCGGAGCCAGGCGCACAGCCGCCACCAGGCCAAGCAACACCAGTGCCGATAGATGGACGATGACCGGCGTGATCGGTGGAGGTTCCCAGGAGACGACGAGAAGCGGGAGCGACAGCACCAGACCGACGACGAGGAAGGGAACCGCGCCCAGGACTGCTCGCTCCATCGGCGCGTTGCCCGGGTCGTTCAACAGGGGTTCACGGTTGGAGGACATGCTCTTCGATCGATCTATCGATGACCCTCACCAAGACCGCTGTGGGCGGCGGCGATCCGTCGCTCGGCAAGCTCGACATAGGCCGGATCGATCTCGTAGCCGACGTAGTGGCGCCCGGTCTGTACCGCAGCGACGGCGGCCGTCCCCGATCCGAGGAAGGGATCCAGCACCAGGTCGTCGGCGAACGTGTACAGCTGGATGAGGCGCTCCGGCAGCTCGACGGGGAACGGCGCAGGATGCCCGACCCGGCGGGCCGACTCGGGCAGGATGTCCCATATCGACACGGTCGCTTCGAGGAACTGCTCCTTGCTGATCGTGTCCTCGCCCGTCCTGCTGCGCCGGAATGAGCCCTTGGAGGCGACCAGGATGTACTCGTGGATGTCGCGAAGCGTCGGATTCTTTGCCGATTGCCACGACCCCCACGCCGTCGAACCACCCGCCGCCTTGGCCTTCTGCCACACGATCTCGCCGCGAAGCAGGAAGCCGATGTCGCTGAGAAGCCCGGCAACGATCTGGTTGAGGGGGAGGTAGGGCTTGCGTCCCAGGTTGGCCACGTTCACGGCAACACGGCCGCCCGGCTCGATAACGCGGTACGTCTCGGTGAAAACGCGATCGAGAAGCCCAAGGTATTCATCGAGGTCGAGGTCCTCGTCGTATTCCTTGCCGACGTTGTAAGGAGGCGAGGTGACCATCAGGGCGACACAGTTGGCGGGGAGCTGGTGCATCTGCTCCGAGGACTGGATAAACACCGTGTCGAGCACGTTGGCCGGAGCATCGCCGAGCTCGCCAACGTCAACCGATTCCTGGGCCCGGGTCATACGGCGGGCGTAATACGCCGAGGCATCGTGGCTCTCGCGTTTGCCCGCGCCAAAGCTGGCGGTGCTGGTCGCCAAGGTTGACCTCCTCGAGGTCACGGTACTCGATGCCACGCCTCAGCCCGGGGAAGCCTCGAGCCGATCCAACGCTTGGTCGACGGCCGAGTCGAGCGGCGTCGCCCATCCTGCCTTCCACGCTTCATTGAATGCCTCGACGCCAATGGAGTTACGGGCGTCGGCAAGGGCCGCTTCGAACTCCTTCCTGGTCCACCGCAGCGGCCTCCCCACCGTTACCCCTTGCTCACATTGCTCGATAGCTACCGAGGACTGTGAGCCGGTCGCAGTTCGCAGGCAGTGGTTCGATCACCCGAGCCAATCCCTCCGGCCCCGGCGAGTGGACAAGATCGACGAAGAAGCGGTACGACCAGGCCTCATCGGCCGGTCTCGACTCGATCCTGGTGAGATTGGCTCCGCGGAGACCCAGCTCTGTCAGCACCAGAGCGAGCGCACCGGGTGTGTGGGCTGTGGTGAATACCATCGTCGTCTTGTCATCGTCCTCGTCAACGCTTGGTGGACCCGGGGCAAGAACGACGAATCGAGTCGTGTTGTGGTCGCGGTCCATCGTGTCGCTGGCCAGAACCTCGAGCCCATGGGCGTCGGCGGTCCATGGAGGTGCCAGGGCAGCGACCGTCGGGTCGGCGAGCTCGGCGACCTCTCTGACTGCACCCGCGGTGTCGCGGCGCGGAACCTCTTGGACCCCTAGCTCAGTCAGATGGTATTCCGCCTGGGCCAATGCTTCCGGATGGGATCGCACTTCGCGGATGCCTTCGAGGGTTGCTCCGGGCAGGCCGATGAGGGCATGGCGAACCTCAACGAGGTGCTCCCGGACGATGGCAAAAGCCTGATGCTCCTCGTCACCGGGGAGGCGATCGAGAACGGGCAGCACGCTTCCCGTCGTCGAGTTCTCGATGGGGACCACAAGCCGATCGATCTCGATCGATTCGAGCGCGTCGAAGGCCGCGGCGAAGGTTGGATAGCCGACCGGATCACCGAGCTCCAATACCTCGGTCACAGCGCGGTGGCTGTAGGACCCTTCCTCTCCCTGGTAACCGACGCGCATCCTCAGTACTCCCGGTCGTTAGCCCATCCGACGCGGTAGAGGTGCTGAGGCTCGTCGAAGCCGCGCAGCTCGAAGGCTCCGACGTCGCCGAACTCGAACCCCTTCCCTGCCACCAGCTGGCGCACCACGTCGGACACCTGGATCTCGCCCCCTTCGGCTTGGGCTCCAATGCGAGCAGCAGCGATGACCGCGGTCCCAAACAGGTCGTCGTCCTCCGCGATCGGCTCCCCCGCGCTCATCCCGATACGGATCAGCACCGGATGCTCCGCGGACACGTTGTGTTCGGAGAAGCGGCGTTGCAGGTCGATAGCGCATTCGACAGCCGCTATTGCAGAGCCGAACGATGCCATGAAGCCATCCCCCATCGTCTTCACCTCGGTACCGCCGTGGCTGCGAAGCTCGTCGCGCACCAGCACCTCATGGCCCCGCATCACATCACGTGCAGCGGCATCGCCAAGCCGCTGATTGAGGACGGTCGATCCCTCGACATCGGTGAAGAGGATGGTGCGCAAGGCACCCTGGCTGAGCGGCACATCGCGGGCAACGGGGTCGGCGCCCAGAAAGGAGTTGATCTCCGAGATCACCTGGTCGGCATCCCCGAGATACGGAGCAACCGATGTCCCCTCCATCACGGAAAGTCGAGCGCCGGGAACACCAGACGCCAGGACGCGCGACCGCTCCAGAGAGACGCTCGCTGAACCGCTGACAGCAAGCTCGCGTCGTTGCATCACGAGAGTCGGGCTCCGCACCTCAGGCAACGATCCGGTGACGTCGTAGTTCGTGGTCGACATCAGCGACCGATAGGCAACCTCGGGTGTGGTGCACTCGTGAACGAGCCTGGCGAAACGCGCGGCCGCCTCGTTCTCGGTCCACCCGAGCAGCAGGCGCGCCACCGCCTCGGAATAGAAATCCCACGAGTGGTTGATCATGGGTCGCGTCGCCTGAGTCAGCGGCGACTCGGCGTAGCGGGCGCCGTCGGCATACGAGCAGAACAACAGGAGGTGTTCGACGCGCTCGTGGTTTCGCACCGCATAAGTGATCGCGGGCGGCCCCGAGTGGAGCCCTGCGTACAGGTCGAATCGGTCAAAGCCTCCGTCTTCGATAACGGCCTCGAGGTCGAGGACCTCGGTCTCTATCGACATATCGTCAACATCGCGCGTCGATAGCCCAAAGCCCCGGCCGTCGTAGCGCACCAGGGTTCGACCGGCTCCGAGCGACTCGTACCAATCGCGGAGCTCGGGGATCGTCCACTCCAGCTGGAGATGGCTCCATGGCAGCGAGGGCATGGCGATCAGCGGAGGGCCCTCGCCCATCGTCCAGTAGGCGATGTCGATGCCGTCGGCGGTACGGGCATATTGGATCGGCGGTTCCATCGGTGCGCCACCGTACACGAAGCACACCGTCCGTATCCTGTGTCCATGGCGCCCACCAACCCCGACGTCGACGATCTAGGAGGGTGCTGAGCAATCCTCCGGCGGACCGTCGCGGCCGGGAGAAACCGAGTCTCCGCAACACTCGAGCGAGCGACGGCCCTTGGTACTCGTCATTGTTCAGCACCCTCCTGGAGGCGGTCATCCAGGCCTGGTGCGATTCGCGCTAGCGCCCGCCCATCTCGGCGAGCTGGCGCTTGAAGGCTTCGATCTCGTCCACCGGGATGATCGTGTCCTCCAGCCACTCAGGAAGCCCGGCCATCAACGACGGATCGGTGTTGATCCCACCCATCTTCTTGGCGTATTCCTGATCGGTGACGACATATTCCCAAGGCATGACGTCGGTCTGGCGTGTCACCACCTGTTCGGGGGTGATGTTGACCACCGTGTAATCCTGGGCGAGCGTGAACGGCCCGTCGTACCCGGTCCGCAGCCCATCGAGGATCGGCTGCGGGGTTCCCGGGGCCACGATGGCGTGAAAGCCCATCGCTATCGCCGGCTTGGTCGCCTCGAAAACCTTGGCTGCGGCCTCGGGCGAGGTGTGCTTGGTCCAGGCGACGATCTTGGCCTGCATCTCGGTCCATCCCATCTCCTGCACGTACGTCTCCGGCGGGTTGAAGATCTCGTGGATCAACAGGTCGACGTCCTGGGCGGCATCAACCGTCAGCGTGGAAGGCTCGCAGTCCCCCGCGTAGACCACGCTCAACCCGGCATAGTCGAGCCGGTAGCCGACGGCGCCAAAGATCCCGTGCGGCACCGGGAACGACCGAATCGTGGCGCCGTTCCCCTCGAAGACGACCTGCGGCTTGTCCGCGGTGAACCGGTGCGGCTGGATGTCGAAGCCGCGGGGGTCGAGGTTGCCGATCTTGGTGTGGTCGTGCCATCGGGCGAACTGCTTCAAAGCATCAACGATGGACTCGATCGTCTCGTCCTCATCGGTGCCGTCCGGCCCGTGCAGGTTCATCGGTTCCAGCCGCCCGTTGGATTGTCCGAAGTCGTAGTAAGCAGGCAGGTCGCCGATGTGATCGAGGTGGTAATGGCTGATGAAGAAGTTCACCGCCTTCGAGTACGGCACCCGCAGCGTGTTGAACGCAGTGTTGGTGCCGGCGCCGGCGTCGAAGATGAACACATCGCCGTTGCCGAGCTCCATGAGGAACCCGGCGCAGCCTTGGGCTCGCCGGGCCGGGTAGCCGGTACCGAGTGCGGTGACCCGGATTTCGTCGGTACGAAGATCCTCTCCCCCGGCGGTGAAGCGATCCGGGTACGTGGACCTGTCGGCGCCATCGTCCTTGACCACCACGGCGTCGGTCGTCAGCGGTGTGCCGGTATAGGGCTCTGGCAATGTCTCGGCCACGGATCCTCCTCGGTCTGTCCCAATCGACACTACTCAGCCCACGTGCCTCCGCAGCCAGGCCAAAGGGTGGCCGTTATCGTGACAGCTTGAATCAACAGACGAAGACAACCGCGCCGGGGCTGGTCCCGATCGTTGCTCTGTCTTTGCTGGTCATGGTGGCCTTTGGCACGCTGTTCTACGCCTACTCCATCTTCATCACCGAGGAAGCGGCGGGATCCGAGTACTCGATCTCGCTGCTGTCGGTGGCGTGGACCGGAGCAGTCCTGGTTGGTGGTGGGTTTGCGTTCCTGGTCGGGCGCCACGCCGACCATCACGGGGTGCGCGGCATCATGGGGTTGGGCACCCTGGTTGGTGCAACCGGGCTGATCCTGCTCGGCGCCTCCCAGACCGGATGGCAATTGGTCGTCGTTTCCTGGCTGCTCATTGGACCGGCCGGTGCCATGACGTTCTACGAGCCGGCCTTCATCGCCGTCGACCAATGGTTCGGTCTGGCCGGCAGCACCCGGTCGCTCGCCCTGCTCACCGTCATCGGCGGGCTGGCCGGTCCGATCTTCATCCCCCTCACCGGCTTTCTCACCGTCTCGTTGGGTTGGCGTTGGGCGGCGGTCGTCCTCGCTGCCATCCTGCTCATCGTCGGCCTCGTCACCACCATCTTCGTCTTTCCGAGCCACATGGGTGAGCGACACGAGCGCCACGGGGCAGCGCCGCACCTCGGCCTGGTGGCGCTGTTCAAGGACCGCCGCTTTGCGCTCTTCACCGCGGCGACGTTGCTCACCTTCATGGCAGTCCAGGCAATCATCTTCCACCGCATCGCCGTCTTCGAGCAGGCGGGGTTCGCCATCACCGTGGTGGCATCGTGGGCGGCATTGGCCGGGCTGATGAGCCTTCCCGGCCGCTTGATCGCCCCCTACCTTTCCAACCGGATCCGTCCGTTGCTGGTGTCGGCCGCAGTCACCCTGGTCATGGGGGCAGCCACCGCCTTGGCCGCCGCCGCCATGACGCAGTGGCAGATGGCAGCCCACTTCGTCGTTTTCGGCCTGGCGTTCGGGGCGGCGACACCGATGCGAGCCGTTGTGATGGGCCGCTGGTACTCGGGACCGCGGTACGGGCGGATCATGGGTGTGCAGTGGACGATCGTTGCCACCATCGCCGCCGCCGGTCCCCTGGTTGTTGGACTGCTCCGCGACGGTTCCGGCTCCTACGGCATCCCGATTGCGCTGACCGCGGGGCTCTTTGTCGTGGCCGCCATCCTCACCGCCGTCTCGGAGCCGTCACCGTGATTGCCGCTAGGAAGGCGTTGAACAATGACGAGTGCCACGGGCAGCCGCAGGGCCTGGTGGTGGGCTGACCCTGAAAGTCCCGGGTGCAACTGCCCGCTTGTGGATTGTTCAACAACCTCCTAGTTGAGGACGGTGAACGCCCATGCCCCCCACACCACCGCCATGGCGAGAGCGATCGCCAGCTGTATTGCCGCTGCTTTGAGCATTTCGACCAGGAGTACCCAGGCTGTCCCTCCGGCGCTGCGCAGGTCGCGCTCGACGATCACGGCCACTCCGAGCGTCCCCACGACGACACCGATGATGGCTCCGACGATCGGGATCACGAAGAAGCCGACGATGGCACACGCCGCGATCACGAACTGGCCCCACCCCGGTATGCCGGCCTCCCCGGTCTTCTTCGCCGGCAGGTAGTAGACGATTGCAGTACCGGCCACCGTCAGGGCGGTGATTGCCACCATCGCCGGCCAGGCCCAGCCGTCGAAGCCGACCAGGAATCCGTAGACGAGCGCGGCAACCCAGATCAGCCAGAGCCCAGGCAGAACGGGCAGGACCACACCGGCGATACCGACCGCGATGACAATTCCGACCAGGATCGTGGCTGCCCAATCGGTCAATCGCCGAGGACCTGCTCATCGAGGAGCACAGCCAGGTCCTTGACAGTGACCTGCTCCTCCCGGCCCAGCTCCTTGATGCCGTCGTCGAGCATCACAAAGCAGAATGGACAGCCCGTGGCGATGACGTCGGCGCCGGTGGCAACGGCCTCCTCGGTACGCTCGATGTTGACCCGCTTGCCGGTGCTCTCCTCGTACCACATCTTGCCGCCCCCGGCCCCGCAGCAGAATGCCTTCGTGCCGTTCCTCGGCATCTCTACCCGACTGCCCACGGCGTCAACGACATCGCGCGGGGCGACATAGACGTCGTTCTGCCTGCCCAGGTAACAGGGGTCGTGGAAGGTGACGGTCTGCCCGGTCGACTTCGGCTTGATCTTGCCATCGGAAACCAGCGTCATCAGCAACTCGGAATGGTGCATCACCTCATAGTCGCCGCCGAACTGAGGGTATTCGTTGCCAAGGGTGTTGAAGCAGTGCGGGCACTGGGTGACGACCTTCTCCACGCCCAGGTCGTTGAGGGTCTCGATGTTCTGTAGGGCGAGGCCCTGGAAGACGTATTCGTTGCCGGTACGGCGTGCCGGGTCACCGGTGCACAGCTCCTGGGGCCCGAGGATGGCGAAGTCGACCCCCGCCTCATGGAGCAGCTTCGCCGTCGAGATCGTCACCTTGCGGTTGCGGTCGTCGAAGGAGCCGGCACAGCCGACCCAGTACAGATACTCGGCGGTCACGCCGGGCTCGCCGAGCACCTTCACCTCGAAATCGAGCTCTTGACGCCAGTCGCCGCGGGTCGTCTGGTCGGCTCCATATACGTTCGACGAATTCTCCAGGCTCAGGTACGTCGAGCCGAGCTCGGAGGGGAAATCGGACTCCATGAGGGTCAGGTTGCGGCGCATGTCGAGGATCTTGTCGACGATCTCGAGACCCGCCGGGCAGGCTTCGTCACAGGCCCGGCAGGTGGTGCAGGCCCACAGTTCCTCTGGCGTGATCCGCTCGAACACCAGATCCGAGGAGACGGTGAGCTCGGCATCGACGCTCACCGGAGGCGATATCCCGTAGGTATCTGCCGCAACTTGGCCGAGCTTGAGAACGATCTCGCGCGGGTCGAGCGACTTGCCGGTCTGGTTGGCCGGGCACACCGCGGTGCACCGTCCGCAGATGGTGCAGGCATCGGTGTCGAAGAGCTGTTTCCAGGTGAACTCCTCGACGCGGGCGGCTCCCACGGTCTCTATGTCGGTGGCCTCGAGCAGGTTGGGCATCTCACGCATCGCCCCCTTTGGCCGTTCCCGGGGCAACAACGCAAGGTTGACCGGTGTGGTCACCATGTGGCGCAGCTTGGTGATCGGCAGCATCACCAGGAATACAACGAAGAGCGCGGCATGACTGACCCAGAAGATCTGATGGATTCCGGCCGCCGACGCCTCGGGAAAGAGGTTGCTCAACGGGTATCCGACGAAGGACCAGACCTCGAAGGATGGCTGACCCGCCAGGGAGATCCGAGCCGCCTCGGTGAGGAGCCCGGTGATGCCGATGGCGGCCAATACCCCCAAGATCCAGCCGTCCTCGGGCCGGGTCTTGGTCCGGACCCGCCACGGGCGCTGGATGTAGCGGCGGATCGCCGCCCAGGTGAGCCCGGCGAGAAACGTCAGCCCGGCGAGGTCGAGCACGAATGAGTAGCCCTGGTAGAAAGAGCCGTGGAGGAATTTGAGCCCGCTGGGGGCGAGGTGGTCGAGCTCGAGGATCACCGTCCCCATGAACAGGACGATGAAGCTCCAGTAGATCAGCGAGTGCATCACCCCGGCCGTCGGGTCCTCCATCACCGTCCGCATCGTCAGCGCCCCGACGAGCTTCTGAGAGCGCTCCCGCCATTGTCCGGTCCTGCGCTCCCAGGCGCCGCGCTCCCAGCTTCTGGCCCGCTGGGCGAACAGGTACAACGAGACACCGAGGAAGGCAGCAACGGTGAAGTAGAAGAGCGTGACGACCGCAGCAGGGATGTTGCCGAAGACCTGGCGTCCCACCGCGACGTCCGGCTCCTCGGGGAGGGTGCCAAGCCAGCCGAGGAGCAGCGTCCCGAGAACCGCCAGGACGGCCAGGACGGCGAGACCGACGCTGGGCCGAAGCAGCCACGGGCTCTGGTCTTCGGGGGCTTCGGACGATTCGGTCTCGGTCGCGGTCATCGACGGCGAGTGTAGAGAGGAAGTCCAGCCGGATCTCTGAGTGGCGGCCGGTCGCCCCTAGGAGACTGCTGAACAATGACGAGTGCTAAGGGCCGCCGCTCGCTCGAGTGAGTGGCTCGGTTTCTCCCGGCCGCGACGGGTCGCCGGAGGATTACTCAGCACCCTCCTAACCGCCGCCGTTGAACCAGTGTTCGGGGTCGGTCGGCGGAATCCGTGTCGCGGTGATGGCTCCGGTCTCCGCAGAAGTGTCCACAAAACCACCCTCCGGCCAAATCTGGGCACTCACGGCGGTGCCGCTTCGACCGTGACCGCTGTTACCCCATTCGACATAGCTGACGATGGCATCGGCACTATCGAAGGCGTTGCCGAGGTAGAGGCCCACTTCGCCGCTGGCCGGATCGAACGTGCCGAGCTCGGCAAGGCCTTCGACTGCGATCGCATCCGACGGCGGATCGAAGATGTCATCACGGCCCGTGACACTGATCGCAGCCATCTCCCCCGGCTGTACTACGACGTCGGGGAACTCGAAGTAGGAGGGCCGTTGACACAGCCAGTAGCCGGCGAGAGACCCTGCTTCGTCGCCAACGTTCTGGACGACGACCTGTCCAAGCACGCCGAGACCGACCCGGACTATCGCGAACCTGGCACCGGATGAGGCGGTCGGTGCCTCGGTGGGGGAGTCCGGAGCGGTTGTGGCGTCGGGCGCCCCCGTGGTGGTCGTTGCTTCGGCCGAGGTGGTGGCAGTGTTTCCTGCCGAGCCGGTGGTCTCTGTTGTTGAACCACCGCACGCCGCCAGGGTGAGGAGCAAAACGGCCGAGCCGGCCAGCCATCGCATGAACCGAGCCTACGCGGTTGTGAAGGTCGATTCCAGTGAAAACCGATGGCCGGGATTCCGGTTGGATCGCCGGCTCAGATCCACTCGTCCACGGTTGCAGTCAACTCGCTCTCGGCCTCGCCGGTATTCACGACCCCGGCGGGCTCGAGGAGAAGCAGCTCGCACACCCCGGTGGCAATTGGGCGATGCTCGACGCCCTTCGGCACCACAAACAACTCACCTGGGCCAAGGGTCACGGGGGGCCGGTGCCTGAGCTCGATCATGAGCTGCCCGGACATGACGAGGAAGAACTCGTCCGTGTCGGAGTGTTCGTGCCAGACGAACTCACCCTCGACCTTGACCACCTTGACGTGGAGGTCGTTGATCGCAGCCACGGTCTTCGGTGACCAGCGGTCGTCGAAGCCGGCGAACTTCTCATCGAGGTTGACCACGGAATCAGGTGCGGCCATCGACTTCCCCTTCAATGGTGACTAGGAGGCTGTTGAACAATCCACAAGCGGGCAGTTGCACCCGGGAGATTCCGGGTCAACCCACCACCAGGCCCTGCGGCTGCCCGTGGCACTCGTCATTGTTCAACGCCTTCCTAGCGGGTGACCCCGACGACCGGCTCCATCGCCACGCCGCCGAACTGGTCCAGTTCGGTCCGGGCCTCGGGACTTGTCATCGGTGACAGCATGATGATCTCATCCAACTGTGCATGCTCGCCCAGCTCGCGCTGGAAGCCCTGTTCGACCATGGCCTGCTCATATGCCCGCACCGCGTCGTCGCCGGCGTGAACCTGATACAGCAACCCCCGACCACTCTCTTCGTCGACGAAGTACTCCCATGCCAGGGTGCCTGGCAGATTCTCCTGGATGAACGCGGTAGCGCGGTGAGCGATGTCGGCGACACGATCGATATTGTGCACGGTGAGCAGGGCCAACCCTCGAGATTCGCTCACGAGAGCCCGACCACGTTGCCGTCGGCATCGATGTCGACGCCGTGTGCCGCCGGGGACGAGCCAAGTCCCGGCATGCGGCTGATCAGCCCCGCCAGCGGCAGTATGAACCCTGCGCCAACCGAGGCCTGCACTTCACGGACCCGCAGCGTCCAGCCTTTGGGAGCGCCGAGTTTCGATGCGGTGTCGGTCAACGAATACTGAGTCTTGGCCATGCAAATCGGGAGATGGCCCCACCCCAGGTTCTGGTACCTGGTGAGCTGCCGGTCGGCAGCGGCATCGAGCTTCACGGTGTCGGCGCCATAGATCTCCGTGGCAATGGTCTCGATCTTGTCGCGCAACGGCATCTCATCGGGATACAGCAGTGTGAAATCCGACCCCTCGCCTGCAGCTTCTGCCACGGCGTTGGCGAGATCGACCATGCCGGGCCCACCTTCGGCGTGTGGCTGTGAGATCGCCCAACGCACTCCCTCATCGTCGGCCACTTTCGCGATCACGTCGTGTTCCGATGGATGGTCGGTCGGGAACGCGTTGATCGAAACAACCGGCGTAACCCCATGGCGGCGGACGATGCCAATGTGGTGACGCAGGTTCGCCGACCCCTCTTCCACGTCCGCCGGGTTCTCGGCGAGCAAGGCATCTGGGAGCGGCTGGCCCGCCTTGATCGTGTACTTGCCCGAGTGGTATTTCATCGAACGCACCGTGGTAACGACGACGGCGGCATCCGGGACGAGACCGGAGGCGCGGCACTTGATGTTGAAGAACTTCTCAGCACCCACGTCGGCTCCGAAGCCGGCCTCGGTGATCAGGTAATCGCCGCCGCGGATCCCCAGAAAGTCCCCGACGATCGAAGAGTTGCCGTGAGCGATGTTGGCGAAGGGGCCGGTGTGCACGATTGCCGGGGTGCCCTCCAGGGTTTGCAACAGGGTTGGTGACAGGGCGTCCTTGAGCAGCACCGCCGCCGACCCGGCGGCGTCGATCTGGTCGGCAGTGACCGGGTGGCGATGCCGGTCATAGCCGATCAAGGTGCGCCCGAGCCGCCGGCGGAGATCCTGGAGATCGGTCGCCAGGCCGAGCATTGCCATGATCTCGCTGGCTGCGGTGATGTCGAACCCGGTCTCTCGAGGAACCCCGTTGATCTTGCCGCCCAGACCGGTGACGATGTTGCGCAGGGTGCGGTCGTTGACGTCGAGCACGCGCCTCCAGGTCACGTCGTCGGGCCCGATCGACAGCTGATTTCCCTGATAGATGTGGTTGTCGACGAGAGCGGCCATCAGGTTGTTGGCCGCGGTGACGGCGTGGAAGTCACCGGTGAGGTGGAGGTTCATCTCCTCCATCGGGACGACCTGAGAGTGGCCGCCGCCGGCGGCACCCCCCTTGATACCGAACGTCGGGCCAAGCGACGGCTGACGAAGCGTGACGACCGCTTGTTGATCGATGTATTTGAACCCCTGGGCCAGCCCGACCGCAGTCGTCGTCTTCCCTTCACCGAGCGGCGTCGGGTTGGTTGCGGTTACCAGGATGTATTTGGCGCGTGGCGAGCCCATAGCGTCGATGGCGTCGAGCGAGATCTTCGCCATCTGTTTGCCGTAATGCTCCACGGAGTCCGACGGGATCCCCATGTCGGCGGCAACCTCGTCGATCGGCCGGAGCGTGGCGGCACGGGCGATCTCAAGATCGGTCGGCATCGGTTGCGCCACCGGGCTACGCCTCGAGCCCGGTGGCCTCGCCGGTTTCGGTCGCCTCCCCGCCCGTGGTCAGACCGAGCTCGGCCTTGAGCTCTTCGAGCTTGGCATCGGCCGCCGTCCGATTGATCGCCTCGCGCAGCTCTGCTTCTGATCCCTGTGGCGTCACCTCGTATATCTCGGCCTTGGCCATTGCCTGGGCCTTGCGTCGCTCGATCTTCTCCTCGACCGAGGCCAGCGACGGCGATTCGTCGTCGAGCGTGACCGACATGGTCTGGACCGCCTCGTTGACGGCTTCTTGCATCTTGGCCTGTTCGAGGGAGCCCATCAGCTCGATCTGCTTGGCCGAGAGCTCCTGGAGCCTGCCGGCGTTGGTCTGGACGGCTCGCTTTGCATCATCGGCTTGCTGGATGGCCACCTCGTACTGGTTGGTCAACGAAGACAGATTGTTTTCGGACGCCTGCAACTTGAGAGCAAGTGATTGGGCGACGCTGGTCCACTTCTCGACACCGGCAGTGTCACCGGCGGCCCTGGCCTCTTCGGCCTTCAGGATGGCCTGTTTTGCCATCTCGCGGGTCTCGCCGACGGTGTCGGCCTCCTTCTCGATCTTGCCTTCGAGCTGGGTGCGGTGCGCCACGATGTTTGCCGCCTGGTTGCGGAGGTCGCGGTCCTTGGCCTTCGCCTGATCGATGGCCATTTGCATCTCTACGGCCGGATCCATCACCCGGTTCGATGTCCCTTTGAGCCAGGCCTTGATGTACTCCCACCATTTCTTGATCATTGGCGGGTCCTCTCTCTCGCTGAGAGACATTCTAGAGCAGGTGGTCTCTTTGAACTCTGGGCACTATCTGCCGGCCGCAGCCCGAACGAAGAACGCCAGGTTGGCCGGGCGCTCGGCCATCCGGCGGGTGAGGTATGGATACCAGGCGAGCCCGTATGGCAGGTAGATCCGAACCGGGTACCCGTCCTCGAGCAGTTGTGCCTGCAGGTCACGCCGCACTCCGTACAGCAACTGGAATTCCCAGGCAGGATCTCGGTTCTCGCCGAATCGCTTTGCCAGTTCGATGCGAGCCGAATCGTGGCTGGCGATGGCCGGCATCAATCCGTCCTCGGCCATGAGGCGCTGGGCAAGATGATCGAACGAGGTGTCCACCCTGGCCCGCGTCTGATGGGCAATATTCTCAGGCTCGGCATAGGCGCCCTTGCACAGGCGCACGTGCCCACCGAGAGGAATGATCCGATCCAGGTCGCGATCGGTTCTGTACAGATACGACTGCACCGCGATGCCAAGGTTCCCTGCTGAGGGTTGAACCGCCTCATAGGCGGTGATCGTCGCCTCGGTATGGGCGGACTCCTCCATGTCGACCGTCACCGTCGTACCCACCTCCCCGGCCCGCTCGGCGAGCCGGCCAAGGCTGTCCGCGGCGAGCTCCTCGTCAAAGCCCAGCCCCAGGTGGGTCAGCTTCACCGAGATGTTGGCGTCGAGGCCGTCGCTGCCGATTCGATCGAGGCAGGCCAGATACGCATCGCGGGCGTCGAAACAGGCCTCGAAACTGTCGACGTGCTCACCAAGGTGGTCGAGGGACACCTGGAAGCCAGTGTCGTTGAGCGCCTTAGCAACCGCGGCACCCTCGTCGAGGGTTTCCCCGGCCACAAAGCGATGCGACAGCCTGCGGCCCGCCGCCGTTTCCGTGAACAGCCTGCGGATCGGTGATCGGTCGGTGACAGCCAGCAGCGCCCTGCCAAGCGGGTTCAAGAGGAGAGATCTCCCCGCGCCGCCTCTCCCAGGTCGCGGGAGCGCTGGGCGGCGGCCCGGATCGCATCTTCCATGAGGGCTCGGAAACCGCCCTCGTCCAGTACGTGCATGGCGGCTGCGGTTGTGCCGCCCGGTGAGGTGACCTCGCCGCGCAGCCGGAAGGCGCTCTTCTCGGACTCGGCAAGAAGCATCCCGGCGCCGCGCAGGGTCTGATGGACCAGCTTTTCGGCGGCGTATTGGGGAAGGCCCTCACGGATCGCGGCCTCGGTCATCGCCTCGGCAAGGAGGAAGACATAGGCGGGGCCGGTACCCGACACCGCAGTTACCGCGTCGAGCAGGTCTTCTGAAAGCTCGATGGTCTCCCCAACCGCCGAGAGCACCGCATCCGCCGCGCTCAACGCCGCCTCGTCGGCATTCGGGCCAGGGCAATAGGCCGTCACGGCTTCGTCGACGGCGGCGGGCGTGTTCGGCATGGCCCGGACGATGGGCACACCGTCGAGAGCCTCTCCAAACACCTCACTAGGAACACCGGCCGCAAGCGAAACCACGATCTGGTCGGTGCTGATGGCATCGCCGACCTGCTCGAGGAGGACGGGCACGTCTTTCGGCTTGACCGAGATCACGACGACCTCGCGGTTGCCGACCGCTTCCGCGGCGTCCAGCAGCGTGGTCACACCGGTCCGCATCTCGATCTCTTTGGCTCTCTCGGGGCGGCGGGCAGCCATGGTCAGGGCCTCTGGCTCCCAGCCGGCGCGTATCAGCCCGGTGGCGAGAATCTCCCCCATCGCCCCGGCACCGAGGATGGCAACGGTCGGCTTCATCTCCGCGATGTTAGAGCGGGTCGGTTCTCTGGCGTGTGTGTGGCGAGTACCCGATTTTCGGGTGCCGTAGACACGAACGAGCGAACTGGCTACTCGGTGGCGGCGAGCCCAGCCCGGAACCCCGCTGCGGTGGCTTCGCCAAAGGCTACGAGGCGGACCTCGGTGAGGACACCGGGGTTGGCGTCGAGCCAGGTGGCGACCGCATCGGCGATGATCGCCGTCGCCTCATCGGTCGGGTAGCCGTAGATCCCTGCGGAGATGGCGGGCATCGCCACCGACGACGCCCCGAGATGCTGGGCGGTATCGAGCGCCGCGGTCACCGCCAGTCTCAGGCTCTGCTCGTTGCTGCCCTTGGGCGTGTAGACCGGCCCGACCACGTGCACCACGTCGCTCGCCGGCATGTCGCCGGCAGATGTCACCGCCGCGCCGCCCGGGCCGAGCGGTCCGTTGGCTTCGACCCACGCCCTGGATTCCTGGTCGACGATCGGGCCACCAGCCTGCGAGATGGCAGCGGCAACCCCTCCCCCGTGGAGCAACTTGGCGTTGGCAGCGTTGACGATCACATCCACATCCTGTGTGGTGATGTCGCCCTCGACAACGGTGATCGCGCTCACACCGCGACGCTACCAACCCCCGTGGGAGGAAATCCGAGAAGGTCGAGCTGGTCGGCAAATCGCGTCGGATCGCCGGTGGTCACAAACGCCAGGGCACCGACTCCGCCCCCGTCACTGACGCGAGCCACCTGTCGGGCCACCGCCGGTGCCGGATCGATCACCTGCGCCGGTGCGGACGCAGCGGCAATCCGATCGCCGGCGAGCGAGTAGTGGGTGCATCCCAGCACGATGACATCGGCGCCCCGGTCCACGACAGCACCTACGTATCGATCGATGAGCTCGTCAAGCACCGGATCGTGGTCCTCGATCGCATCGGCTAGACCGGGACAGGCCTGTCCGATCACCTCGTGGTCGGCGGCGAACCGATCGACCAGGGAGGCGAACAGCTCACCCTGGAAGGTGGCCTCGGTTGCTAGCACGCCGATGGTGCCGTTGTTACTGATCTCAGTGGCGGGTTTCACCGCCGGTTCCATGCCGATGAACGGGACCGCGGGCCAGCGCCCCCGGAGATACTCGAGTGCAGCCGCAGACGCCGAGTTGCAGGCAACGACGACCGAGCCGGCGCCCTCTTCGATCAGCCAGGCGGCGATCGTCTCGGAGCGCCGGCGCACCTCGGCGAGGCTCCGCTCCCCATACATGCCAAAACCCTGATCGGCGATGTAGATCAAGTCGTGGCTCGGTAGGACGCCTCGGATCTCACTCAGCACCGAGAGGCCGCCGATTCCGGAGTCGAACACGCCGATCGGCGCCCCGGTCACTCCCCGTACCGGTTGATGTGGACCAGGTCGTCGAGCGGCTTCCTTCCACCCCAATTCACTGCGGCGGCATCGTCGGTCGGGTAGCCCAGGGCGACGGCATAACGACAGCGGGAACCGGAGGGAAGCCCGAGGACGGCGGCCGCCTCATCCTCACGATGCAGGGTCACCGGGCACGATGCGACCCCGATCGCCTGGGCGGCGAGCATCACATTCTGTGCGGCCCGCCCGATGTCGAACTCGTAGCCCTGGGATTGGTCGACGAGCGCAATCGTGACCGGAGCCTCCAGCACCGGGGTGGTGAAGCTGCCGGCGGCCGCCAGCCGGTCCCGTTGCTCGGGGTCATCGACGACGATGAATGCCCAGTCCTGCCGGTTCTTCGAAGAGCCGGTCCAGCGGGCCGCCTCGAGGATGGCATCGAGATCGTCCTTCGTCAGCGGTTCCTGGCGGTACTGGCGTATCGCGCGCAGGCCGACGATCTCGTCATAGGAGTCATTCACGCCGCAAGGCTACCCGGGCGCGAAGAACCGGGCCAGCAGGCCCGGCTCTCGCGTCGATCGGTGTGGGTCAGCCGCTGGCGGGTGTACCGAGAATCTTCGCCTTCTGGGCGGCGAACTCCTCATCGGTGAGCGCCCCCGAGGCGTTGAGTTCGGAGAGTTTCTGTAACTCCTCGGCGTCGCTGATCCCGGCTTGTTGCCGGTACATCGCCGCCTTTTGCTCCGCTGAGGGCTCCGGCCTGAAGATCATATAGGCCAGGATCCCGAGCAGCGGGAAGAAGAAGATAGCGACCGTCCACGCTGCGGTGATCCAGCCGTTCCACTCGTTCGTCCAGAGATCTGCAAATACGACAATCAGGATGTAGAAGTAGGCGGCGAGCAGGAATGCCCAGAACAGCCACCAGATCACTTCCCAGAAGTCGGCGAGAATAAGCACGGTTACCTCCGTCTAGCCGGTGTACAACGGAGAAACCTTACTCGGTACCGTGCACCCTATGTCTGGCTAGGGAGGCGTTGAACAATGACGAGTGCCACGGGCAGCCGCAGGGCTGGTGGTGGGCTGACCCGGAATCTCCTGGGTACAACTGCCCGCTTGTGGATTGTTCAACAGCCTCCTAGAACGCGGCCACCGGAAGATCCATCAGCGAACCGTCCTCGGTTTCGGCGTGATCGCGGCGCTGCGCCGCCTTTGGCAGCACGTTGGCAGCGAACCAGCGGGCCGAGGCGATCTTCCCCTCATAGAAGTGGCCATCCGCCTCATCGGCGTTTGGTAGAGCATCCATGGCGACGGCGGCGTGTCGGATGAGCAGCCAGCCGATCACCAGCTCGGCCAGGCTCTCCAGCAGCGAGGTGGTGTGCAAGCCGGTCTTGTAGATCTCCTCCGGCTCCGCGGCCGAGGCCAGGGCATGCACCACCATCGCTCCGACCTGGGCCTGGACATCCTCCAGCGCCTGTCCGAGCAGCTCACGCTCGGCGACGAGATCATCGTGACCGCCCTTCACCGTCTCCAGGATCTCCTGGCTGAGCGCGGCCAGGGTGGCCCCTTTGTCCCTGGCGATCTTCCTGAAGAAGAGATCGAGCCCCTGGATCCCGGTGGTCCCCTCGTAGAGCGTGTCGATCTTGGCGTCCCGGACGTACTGCTCGAGCGGGTAGTCCTTGGTGAAACCGGACCCACCGAAGACCTGGAGCGCATCGCCGAGCAGCTCGTACGCCTTCTCGGACGAGTAACCCTTCACCAACGGGAGCACCAGGTCGTCGAGCGTCGCCCACTGCTCGTTTTCCGGATGGAGACGGGCCTGATCGAGCAGCCAGGCGCTGTACATGTAGAGCGCCCGCAGCCCTTCGGCGTGGGCCTTCTGCTCGATGAGCATGCGACGCACGTCGGGATGGTCGATGATCGGCACCCGGGCCGCGGTCTTGTCCCTGGCTTTGGCGAGGTCGGGTCCCTGGACGCGCTCCTGGGCGTATTCGAGCGCATTGAGGTAGCCGGTAGACAGCGTCGCCACCGACTTGACCCCGATCGACATCCTGGCGTCCTCGATGACGAGGAACATCTGCCGGATTCCCTGGTGGACATCGCCGACCAGGTAGCCGATGGCGGGCTCGTCCATGCCGAAGGTCATCTCGCACGTCGCCGATGCCCTGATCCCCATCTTGTCTTCTAGGTTGGTGGCATATACGCCGTTGCGGGCGCCCATCGATCCGTCCTCGTTCACCAGGTACTTGGGGACGATGAACATCGACAATCCCTTGGTTCCCGGCGGTCCGCCGTCACGGCGGGCCAGGACGAGATGGATGATGTTCTCGTAGTAGTCGTTCTCTGCAGAGGTGATGAAGCGCTTCACCCCTTCGAGGTGCCACAGGTCTCCCTCGACCTGGATGGCCTTGGTTGTGCCGGCGCCGACGTCCGAGCCGGCGTCGGCCTCGGTGAGCACCATGGTGCCGCCCCAGTTGTTCTCGATCATGGGCGTGGCGAAGCGGTCCGCCTGCTCGGCGGTCCCTTCCCGGGCGATCACCGCTGCCATCAGCGGTCCCGAGATATAGAGGTTGACCGCAGCGTTAGCTCCGGAAAACAGCTCGGCGGCCGCCCATCGCAGCAGCTGCGGGGCTCCGTGGCCGCCGAGGTCCTTTGGGAGCCCGAGAATGTCCCAGCCCCCGCTGTGGACCGCCTCGAGGCTGGCCTTGACCGAATCGGGGAGCTTCACCTCACCATCGATGAGTTCCAACTTGGTGCGATCACCCTCGACGAAGCTGGCGGCGAAGTCCTCGCTGGCGAGGCGCTCCAGCTCGCGCAGCACGTCGGTGACCATGTCGCGGTCGAACTCCTCGTACGGCTCCTTGGCGAAGTAGTCGGCGTAGTCGTACGCCTCGAAGAGGTTGAACTCGAGGTCCCTGAGGTTGCTCTTGTAGTGGCTCATGACCGCCTCTGCTGTGCGATATGTCTTATATCGGTAACAACACCGCTTGGTCGACCGATATTTTGAGTATACACTCTATTTTGGAGCGTACGCTCAAGATTGGCGGGAGGAAGATTGACCAGGTATCAGACGGGGATCCGCACCGAGGCGGCAATCGTTGATGCGACAAGGGCCCTGCTCGCAGAAGTCGGTCTGGACGGCACCACGGTCAAGGCGATCTGCGAGCGTGCCGCGATCCAGCCGGGCTCGTTCTACAACGTGTTCTCCTCGAAGGAGCAGGTGCTGATCCAGGTGGCCAGGGAGGCCATCCAGGCGGTCGGTCCCGACCCCGGCCTCGCCGCCACCGAGACCCTGGATGAACTGGTCGACGCCTACATCGCCTTTGTCGTCGACGAGTCGGCGCTGGCACGGGTGTATCTCCATGTTGCCGCCGCTGCCAGCTCGGACAGCTCGGTGTCGCGACGCTATCTACGCCACCACGTGCAACGGGTGGAGCGATTCGCCAACGCCATGCTCCGCGCCGATGCTCACCTGACCGAAGAGGATGCCACGGTGCGTGCCGAGGTGCTGCTCGGGGCGCTTGACGGTCTCGCCTTCCGCTGGCTCCTCGACGAGTCATTCGAGTTCGCCAAGCACGCCCAGATCGCCGCAGAGAGGTACGAGTGAGTCGAGAGTCGAGAGTTAGGAGTCGAGAGTCCAGAGACAGACGATGCGTAGACCCACTTCGGGCTCTGGACTCATGACTCTCGACCCAGGACTGTAACGCTGCGCACCTGCAGACAGTCCGGCACATCGGCGGCGATGACGCTCAGGGCACCGGGGATCAACTGCTGCCCGGCTCCGAGCCAATCACCGTCCCAGGGCAGCCACAGGTCACGGAGGAACAGCTCATCGGGTGGAAGGTTGCCGAGGAACTCCGGAGGACAGGTCGGCTCGACGTCGAATCCAACGCCGCCCACGGGCTGCCCGCCCTCCTCGAGGACGAAGCCGTTCGGGGTCTGACGAACCACGGGCACGGCAGCCAAGCTAGCGTCGCACGGATGGATTTTGCATTGCAGGCATCGGGAACGTACGACGACGTCCTGGCGGCGGCCCGATTCGCCGAGGAACGCGGTCTCGTGGCCTTCGCCCTCCCCGATCACTACCTCCTCGCCCTCGATGAGGAACACGCCAAGACCACCCCCGCCCCCGACGCCTTTGCCCAGCTCGCCGGTCTCGCCAGGGAGACCTCGTCGATCGAGCTGAGCGTTCTGGTGTCTCCAATTACCTTCCGTCATCCCGCCGTGCTTGCCAAGAGCGCCGTCACCATCGACCGGATGTCTGGAGGCCGGTTCTCCCTCGGCATCGGCACCGGGTGGATGGACCGCGAGCACGAAGTGTTCGGCTTCGAGTACCCGCCACGCAGCGAGCGATTCGAAATGCTCGAAGAGGCCCTGGGGTACGTGACCGCAGCTCTGGCCGATGAGCCGATTGGCTTCGAGGGGAAGCACTACCAGCTGGAGCGCTTCCCGCTGGCGCCGCGGCCGGTGGGCACAGTCAAAATCGTGGTCGGCGGCACCGGCGCCCACAAGACCCCGTATTTGGCAGGAACCTACGCCGACGAGTACAACATCTACCCGGGCCAGGACCTGGAGCAGCGAATCGAGCGCGCCCACCGGGCCGCCGAGGATGCGGGCCGCGACCCCGATGCGCTGCTGTTGTCGAGCGCCGGCTTCACCCTCGCCGCAGCCACTCAGGACGAACTGGACGAGGCACTCGACGAGCGAGCCTCCAACACCGGCATGAGCCGCGACGAGCTCGACGAGTATCACGCCCATCGCAACACCCCGGTCGGCACCTACGACGAGCTTCGCGACCAGTTCGCCGAGATGGAGCAGGCCGGCATCACCCGCTTCTACTTCCAGGGCGGTCTCGAACTCAGCAACGAAGCTCTAATCGACGCTCTTTCCGAGTGACGGCGTTACCTTCTGCTCCCGTGCTCGCCAGGACGATCGACATCGAGGGCCCGGTCCGCATCGTCGACTACGGCGGTGAGGGGCCGCTGATCCTGCTGCTGCATGGGCTGGCAGGGTCCATTGAGAACTGGGATGCTTGCGGCAGCGACCTCACCGGCCTGGGACGGGTCGTCGCCGTCGACCTCCTCGGATCAGGAGAGACGCCACCGGAAGGCCGCGAAGTCACGATCGAGCACAACGCGGCCCTGGTCGCCAGGGTGATCGACGATCTTGGCGGACCCTCGGCCACGCTGGTGGGGCACTCCATGAGCGGGCTGGTGGCAATGGTCACCGCCGTCGAATACCCCGACCGGGTCGACCGGATCGTCCTCGTCAACCCCGCACTCCCACTCGACTACCGCCACCTGCCCGATCTCGAGGTGCTCGCCAAGCTCCTCGGGCCCATCATCCCCGTCCTCGGACCGATGGCGCTGCACCTGTATCGAGCAGGCAAGTCACCACGTCGAGAGGTGGAAGAGACGCTCCGCATGAACTGCGTCGACATCGAGACGATCCCGGCCGAGGTCAGGGAGACGATCGTCGACGAGGCCTCCCGCCGCCGCCGCCAGACCTGGGCAGTCCCCGCGTTCGTGGACGCCGATCGGTCGGTCGCCGGTTATGTGCTGCGACCATCGCGCTTTCACAAGCTGATGCACCGGGTCAGCCAGCCGACGCTGCTCATCCACGGCACCGAGGACCGCCTGGTTTCGACCGGGTCGGCGCGCTGGGCGGCAGCGCAGCGCCCCGACTGGGACTTCTCAGAGATCGAAGGCGTCGGCCACGTCCCCATGCTCGAGGCTCCGGAAGCCTTCGTCGACGTCGTGAGTGACTGGCTCGAAGGCCAATGAGTTTCGACTTTGCTGCCACGTATCGGGACATCAGGGTGGGGTTGCTCGCCCTTGCCCCTGAGTTGACCGCAGATGAGTGGGCGACGCTGGCGCCCGCCACCCCCGAGTGGACGGTCAAGGATTTGTACGCGCACCTCGCCGGCATCGCGGCCGACGTGTTGGTGGGAAACGTCGTGTTTCCGGGAACCGACGAGTGGACCGCGAAGCAGGTAGGCGACCGCAGCGCGGACTCGGCCGATCAGGTGTGCGCCGAGTGGGCACAGACCGGGCCCGAGCTCGAGGCTAGGATCGACGAGCTCGGCCCGGCACTATCGGCGACCGTCATCGACGTGTGGCACCACGATCAGGACGCCCGCAACGCCATCGACCACCACGCCAACCGAACCGGAGAAGGTCTGCATCTGGCGCTTCGCTCCGGCAACGCCATCGGTCCCAAGCTGAAGGCCGCAGGCCTGCCCACCCTTGCCGTGAGCACCGAGGCGTACGAGCGCCTCTTCGGAGAGGGTGAGGCGGAGGCAACGGTCACCGCAGACCCGTACGAGCTGGCCAGGGCGTTCATGGGCCGTCGCTCATTCGACCAGATCAGGAGCTTTGACTGGAGCGGCGACCCGGAGCCATACCTCGCCTCGTTCAGCGTGTTTACTCCGCGTCCCGACCCGCTCGTGGAGTAGTCAGGCCTCGGCCCTGCGCAACAGCAGCACCGGGTCCTTGTCGTAGACAACGATCCACTCCCCGGACGCCAGCAGTCGATCGGTCACGTGCTGGAACTCACCATCCCCCGTGAGGACCCACTCCACCCCCTTGGGATCGGGCAGTGGCAGCCCGGGCACCGAGTAATTGAGCCGCTCCCATGGATTCGGGAACTGATACACGATCGTGCGATGGGTCACATGGGGCAGGTAGCGATTCCATACCGAGATCGGGGCGTCGGGTGGGATCAGCGCGATCGCCTCTCGTGCGGCGGTGTGATGGTCGTGCTCTTGTGCCCACCCGGATGCCAGGGGCGACCAGGAAAAGAACCCGATCGCCATCATCACCGACAGCACGGCGGCGCCATCGCGGAACGTACGACTCTCCCACCGGCCGGCCCTGGCGGCTCCGAGGGCGGCGGCGATGACGACGCCCACCATCAGATACACCGTGTAGTGGTATTCGACCTCGTACTGATAGGGGTGGGTGGACACGATGTTGGCCACCGCAGCCGGCACCGCGATGAGCAGGGCGCGCGGCTCCGCCAGCGCCAGCGGGATGGGCAGGATCAGCAGGGCAAGGTAGCCGAGGCGCGTCGGATCCGTTACCGCCTCGGCGATCACTTCGGGATGGATCACCAATCCGGCTGCGATACCGAGGAATCCCTCGCCGAGACGGGCATACCGCCATGCATACAGCATCTCCCCCGTTGGGGAGAAGTGCGGGATGAGGAACTCGATGGCGACGACGAGGGCCACCACGCCGAGGCCGGCAATTGCCAAGCCCTGTCGTGGCTTCTTGAACCACCACCACACGAAGAGCCCGAACGGGACCACGATCAGACCGGCGTCTTCCTTCGCCAACAGGGCAAGGACGACCAGCAGAATCGCCCAGCGGTCCCGGTCACGGGCAAAGAGAAGGAAGGCCCCGATGAGGAGCGGAAGGACGAACTGCTCGGGGTGGAACGTGTCCCGAACATTCCACTGCACCGCGGGGCTTGCCAGGTACCCGATGCCGACCAATGCGGCCAGCATGCTGGGCGCACCCACGGCGCGCGAGGCATAGAAGGCCAGCGGGGCCCCGATGGCGAGCAGGAGGACGGTGAAGATCAGCAGCGCTTCGGCGTGTGGTGCCACCCAGTACAGGGGCGCCAGCGGCACCATGAGATAGGAGGTGTGGTCGGCAAAGAGATGGAGGCCGCGGGTGGTGACGAACGGTGTCTCGAACCGGCTCAGCAGCCACAGACCCTGGTCGAAGATCCCGAGGTCGAAGGCGTTGATGCCAAAGCGCCGGTACTCCGTGACCATACGCACGCTGAACACGCCGCTGAACAGCAGCGTCGCCACCCACACGGAAGCCGCGTACCAGTCGAATCGCGTCTCGCTGGTCGGTGAAGAGGTGGTGGCTTCGGCGACCATGATCGCAGGCTACCGGTCTCTCATCACCGCCTCCCTGGGTTGCTGCGGTGGAGCTACAACGATGACCAAGTGCGCGATCCGGTCTGCTTGCTTGGCATTCCCCCAGATTGTGTGTTCTGGTAGAACGGTAAGGAATGCGTCAGTCCCCAGTCCCCGTTGTGAGCCCATTGGCAAGATGCACGTTGCTGCTGTGTAGTTGCGACTCGCCGAGGGAGGCATCTGGAACCATGACCGACCGTCGCTGGTTGGGAGCCAGCTTGGGATTGCTGCTATTCGCCGCGGCGTGCACCGGAGCTGATGCCGACGCCACCGACGATCTCGTCCCCTATTTCGAGGAGTTGGAACAGATCACCGTCGACTTCGAGGAGAGGAGTCAGAGCAATCAAGGCCTTTCCCAGACCGACATCGAATCAACTCGTGTCTTTTTCGTAGCGCTGATCTCGTCCTCCGAGATTGCCCTTGATGAACTCTCATCTCTCGACCCACCCGAAGCAGCGCAAGAGCCGCATGACAGACTGGTGGAACTCGGAGGCCAGTACCTGGCACTGAACCAAAGGATCGCCGAACGGCTGGGCACCATCGAGACAACCGAAGAGTTCGCTGCTCTCGCATCGGACCAAGAGCTGGGGATACAGCCTCAGAATGAACTTGGGGCACAGAGAGGTACGGCGTGCCGTGACCTGCAAACCGTGGCGGATGATGAGGGCATCGATGTGTCGCTCCACTGCGCACCGGGCTAAAACCCCCTGTGGCATCTGTACCGGTAGCCGGCGCCCGAGGAATGCGAACAAGCGCCCAACCTGTATCTCATTGGTGACCACAACATCTGTGGCCTAGAAGACGCCTCCATCACCGGCCTCTACGCGGCCGACCGAATCGCCGAACGCGCCCGAGCCCACGATCCACGGATAATCGGTTCGTGATGCTGCAGGCGTTTTATTGGGAAGGGCGTAGAAGGTACCGGCTACCTACTCCGCTGGTATTTCGGCGGTCGGCTCTGGCTGACGCGGTGACGCCACAGAGGGCGCGGTTGCTGCGATCAGCGTGGCGGCCACCAACGCGGTCCACATCAAAGCGGCGATGCCCAGGTGCAGGGCCACGGCGAGGCTCGAGGTCACATGGGTGAAGACGTGGACGGCGCCGAGCGCTGCCGCACCCAGATGGAAGATGAGGGCGGCGACCACGAGCCGTATCTCCCACACCGAACGGTGGCGTCGGAAAGCCTGCCAGACCAGGTACCCCAGGTAAACCGCGCCTACCGCCGCCAGCAGCCGGTGACCGTAGTGGGTCACGGCGGCGGCGCTCGTGAAGCTCGGAAGCACCCCCGAAGACATGATCGGCCAGCCGGCAAAGTACTGGTTGTGGACCAGCGATCCCAGGATGATGAGGGCGTAGGCACCGATCGCGCCCACGGCGAGCCGCGCTATCCAGGCTGGATCGCGACCGCGGTCGCTGGCAGGAAGCGAGGCAGCACCAACGGCGGTGGCCGTCTCCAAGCCCACCACGATCATCGACACACCCAGATGAAGGGTGACGAGGTCGGCGGCCAGGTCGCCCTTCACGACCATGCGGCCGAGCCAGGCCTGGATCCCGATGGCGATGACCGCAGCGACCGCGGGCATGACCACGCGACGCCTGTCGAGGTGTCCGCGCCAGGCAGAGAACGCGGTGGCCAACGCCAGCACACCAACGGTGGCGGCGAGCCAGCGGTGGGTCCATTCGACGATCATGTGGTACTCCGGGCGCGGGAGCAGACCGCCCAACAGGCCGTCTTGGCACAGGGGCCACCGGTCGGCGCATCCAAAGCCACTCCCGCTGCCCCTGGTAAAGCCGCCAAATGCCACCAGCAGCAAGGTGGCGACCAGTGTGACTACGGCGAGACGGTGGACTGCCTTCTGGCTCATGCCGGTCAACGCTAGGTGTCGCTTGGCAGAGCCGTAGGGTCAAGGGTCCCTTTTCGTGAGGGGGATACCACGCGCAACTAGGGAGGCGTTGAAAAATGACGAGTGCCACGGGCAGCCGCAGGGCTGACCCGGAATCTCCCGGGTGCAACTGCCCGCTTGTGGATTGTTCAACAGCCTCCTAGGCCATCCCCAGGTCGACCAGCCCCCCGGTGAGGTTGGCGGCCTTGGTGAACCCGTTCATGGCGAAGTAGCGGGCAGCGACACCGGAACGGTTCCCCGTCCGGCACACGAACAGGATGGCCCGATCCTTGTCGAGATCGTTCATGTGCTCGGGAAGCGTCTCCAGCGTGATCAGCTCGGAGCCGGGGAGCACCCCTCGCGCCCACTCGGCTGGTTCGCGGACATCAATGATCACCGCATCGTGCTCGGTGCTCCACGTCTCCCAGTCACGGGCCGGGACCAGGTCGAAATGGGACGATTGCACTGTTTTGGCCTATAGATTCTCGGAATTGATATACTCACGCTCAAGTTATACCACTTACAAGCACTCAGTTCATGGAAATCCCTGTGAGCGACTATGAAAAGTGAGGAGTCACAAGTATGGGACGTACCGTAGGCATCGACCTCGGAACCACCAACTCGGTCATCTCCATCCTCGAAGGTGGAGAACCGAAGATCGTCAGCAACGCCGAGGGTCACCGCACCACTCCGTCGGTCGTTGCATTCGCCAAGAACGGCGAGGTCCTCGTCGGGGATCAGGCCAAGCGCCAGGCGATCACCAACCCGGAACGCACCGTGCGCTCGGTCAAACGCCACATGGGCACCGACTGGAGCGTCGACATCGACGGCAAGGAATACAACTCCCAGGAGATCTCGGCGCGCATCCTGCAGAAGCTGAAGCGGGATGCCGAGTCATATCTCGGCGAGGATGTCACCGATGCGGTCATCACCGTGCCCGCCTACTTCGGGGACTCACAACGCCAGGCCACCAAGGAGGCCGGCCAGATCGCCGGTCTCGAGGTCCTGCGCATCGTCAACGAGCCCACTGCGGCATCACTGGCCTACGGCCTCGACAAGGAAGGCGACGATCACCAGATCCTCGTCTTCGACCTCGGCGGCGGTACCTTCGATGTCTCCGTCCTCGAAATCGGTGATGGAGTCTTCGAGGTCAAGTCCACCCACGGCGACACCAGCCTCGGTGGCGACGACTGGGATGAGCGCGTCATCGACTGGCTCGTCACCAGTTTCAAGAACACCCACGGGGTCGACCTGTCCGAAGACCCGATGGCACTCACCCGCCTCAAGGAAGCTGCGGAGAAAGCGAAGATCGACCTGTCCTCGGTTCAGGAAACCGAGATCAACCTCCCGTTCATCACCGCAACCAACGAGGGGCCCATCCACCTCCTCGAGACTCTCAAGCGCTCGGAGTTCGAGCAGATGACCGAGGATCTCGTGGAGAAGACCAGAGTCCCCTACCAGGAGGCGCTCAAGGACGCCGGGGTGACGATGAACGACATCGAACATGTCATCCTCGTCGGCGGATCGACGCGCATGCCCTCGGTCCAGGCCCTGGTTACGGAGCTTGCCGGCAAGGACCCGCATCAGGGTGTCAACCCCGATGAGGTCGTTGCCGACGGCGCCGCCCTTCAGGCCGGTGTGCTCACCGGTGATGTGAGCGGGATCCTGCTCCTCGATGTGACCCCGCTCACGCTCGGTGTCGAGACCGAGGGCGGAGTCGCCACCAAGATGATCGAGCGCAACACGACGATTCCAACCCGTCGCAGCGAGATCTTCACCACCGCAGCGCCGAACCAGCCGGAGGTGGAGATCCACGTGCTGCAGGGTGAGCGGCCGATGGCTTCTGACAACAAGAGTCTTGGTCAGTTCAAGCTGCCTGGTATCGCCCCGGCGCCGCGCGGTATTCCCCAGATCGAGGTGACATTCGATATCGATGCCAACGGCATCGTGTCGGTTTCCGCCAAGGACCTTGGGACCGGCAAGACCCAGCAGGTGACGATCACCGGCGGCACGGCGCTGTCCGATGACGACATCGAGCAGATGATCAACGACGCCGAGTCCCATGCCCAGGAGGACGCCGAGCGCAAGGACAGCGCCGAGGCCCGCAACCAGGCCGACCATGCCGCCTATCAGATCGAGAGCCAGCTCACCGAGCACGGCGACAAGCTGAGCGACACCGAGCGCAAGGAGCTCGAAGACAAAGTGACCGCGGTCCACAGCATGCTCGACGACGAAGCGGCAACGGCCGAGGCGCTGAAAAGCGCCACCGAAGACCTGATGACCGGGGCCCAGGTCCTCGGTCAGAAGATCTACGAGTCGTCCCAGACCCCGCCGGACACCGGTGAGGCCGACGCACCCGGTGCAGACGCCGCAGCGGGCGTCGACGAGGCCGAGGTGGTCGAGGACGCCGATGTTGAGGACGCCGAAGTCGTCGAGGCCGAGGTGATCGAAGACGATGAACCAGAGTCCTGAAGAGAGCCGTCGGTCATCAGCCGTCAGTCCTCAGCCAGAGGATCACTCTCCACCTGGTGGTGGGGAGGGATCCTCTGAGGCTGAGCTGGCCGTCGAAGTCGACCCGACAGCGCCTACGACGCAGGGTCTCGGTCTCGAGCTCCCAGCGGACCCGGCGGCGGCAGAGGCCTTACTCCTCCGTGAGCTCGCCGAGGCCCGTATGGAGGCAGGCGAGACGCTGGAGAATCTGCAGCGCCTCGCGGCTGAGTTCGACAACTTCCGGCGTCGTGTCCAACGCGACCACGCCGAGAACATTGAGCGGGCGTCGCAGCGGGTGATCGAGAGCCTGCTCCCCACCCTCGACGCATTCGACGCTGCCCTCGCCTTCGAGCCGCAGACGCCGTCGGAGGACAAGATTCTCGACGGGATGCGTTCGACGAGAGCCCAGCTGCTCGAAACCCTCGCCAGGGACGGGCTGGAACCGATTCCTGCGGTGGGTGAGGTGTTCGATCCAAAAGTCCACGAAGCGGTGTCCGGAGCCCAGGCGGGAGACGGGGACCTCATCGTGAACTCGGATCTTCGCCGCGGCTACACCATGTCGGGCCGGGTGATCCGACCCAGCCTGGTGACGGTGGATCATGCGTAAGGAGTGGGTGGACAAGGACTACTACTCCACCCTCGGGGTTTCCAAGGATGCCTCACAAAAGGACATCAAGAAGGCCTTCCGCAAACTGGCTCGCGGCCTCCACCCGGACAACAACCCGAATGACGCCGTCGCCGAGGCGAGATTCAAGGAAGTCAACGAGGCGTACGACACGCTGTCCGATCAGGAGGACCGCAAGGAGTACGACCACGTCCGCGAAATGGGCTACTTCGTCGGCAACACCGGCGGCCAACAGCAGTACGTCCGCTACGAAGACCTCCAAGGGGCCGGCGGCAGGGCCGGTGGGTTCGAGGACATCTTCAGCGGCGGCGGGTTCTCGGACTTCTTCAGCCGCGCCCAGCGCGCACCCGTGGCAACACCCGGTCAGAACTTCGAGGCCGATCTGAAGCTGACATTCCATGAGGCGCTCGCCGAGGAGACCAAGACCCTCAACCTCAACGGCGAGCCGGTCAAGGTGAAGATCCCGAAGGGGATTGCCGACGGGACCAGGATCCGGCTGCGAGGCAAGGGCGGGCCCGGGGCCAACGGAGGGCCTCAGGGCGACATGTACGTGCGCGTCCATGTCGCCGACCACCCGATCTTCAAACGGCCGGACAAGCGGAACCTGTCGGTGACCGTCCCGGTGACATTCGCCGAGGCGTCGCTTGGCTCGGTCATCGAGGTGCCCACGTTGAACGGGTCCACGAAGATCCGCGTTCCCGCAGGCACCCAAAACGGCAAGATGCTGCGGGTGTCCGGCCAGGGCGTCGAAACCGCGAACGGGACCGGCGACCTGCTGGTGACGATCGAGGTTTCCGTCCCGACCGAGCTCAGCGACGAGCAGCGGAGCCTTCTCGAAGCGCTCAGGGATGAGTCGGCCGGGGAGAACCCGCGCGCCCATCTGGGGGTGTGAGCATGGCCCAAGAGCACGAAGCCGTCTACATCATCTCGGTTGCCGCAGAGCTTGCGGGGATGCACCCCCAGACCCTGCGTATCTATGAGCGAAGAGGACTGCTCCAGCCGTATCGGACGCCGGGCGGAACACGTCGCTACTCGGACGCCGACATCGAGCTGCTCGCCACGATCCAGGAGTTGACCAACGCAGGGGTGAGCCTGGAGGGTGTGCGCCGCATCCTGGCACTGCGGCGAGATAACGAGCGGCTCCGCTATCAGATCGACCGGCTGCGGCGGATCATCGAGGATACCCAGGCGTACGGAGGACCCAGAGCCGACGTCATCGAGATCAGCACCCGGCGCAGATATCTGCCGGATATCCAGAGGGACTAGCACTTCTTCGTCTCCCCCGCCTTGCGGGGGAGACGCGTTACGGCGGCAGCCGGAACGCAGAGGGGGCATCTGTTCGGGAGCCCCCTCCGCTGCGCTCCGGCCTTACGGCCGGATGCTCGCGCCTCCCCCGCGGCGCTGCCGCTTGCGGGAGAGGCAAAGACCTCGATCGGACCTTCGGCCCTATGGGTTTGAAGCATTGGCGACATATCCTGACGGGATGACCGCTGAATTCGCTATCCA
>Ga0255057_10000207_pt1 | contig 32983 bp, 35 predicted proteins | sample Cases_109_6_MG_FD_189022 | JGI IMG/M metagenome (GOLD analysis project Ga0255057, IMG submission 189022) | Seawater microbial communities from Amundsen Gulf, Northwest Territories, Canada - Cases_109_6 | ecosystem: Environmental > Aquatic > Marine > Gulf | place: Canada: Northwest Territories... | reverse complement strand
GTCAGGCCGACGCCCGTCGCCGACCCGGCGCCCCTGGCCGACGCCTCGACCGCGGCCGGACCAACGCCCGTGCGCTCTGGAGGACCGAGCCAGCCGGCTCTGGAGTCGCCGCGGCCCATCGGCTTGGCGGAGCTGCAGATCATCCTGGTGCGCTTCAAGGGCCTTCGAGATGAGTGCTTCTCCTTCCACAGCGTCGTGCCGGCACGGGAGGGCGAGCACGTGATCGTCGAGGCGGACCGCGGTCAGGATCTGGGCTTGGTGCGAAAGGCCGAGGACGGGGCGGCCGCCACCTGCGGCGGCGGCTGCGACGAGGTGGGCGACCGTCCGGTCGTTCCGCCCGGGAAGCGCGTCATCCGGCGAGCATCGCCCGCCGACGTGCTGCGCTCGCAGCAGCTGAGAGACGAAGAGGACCAGGTTCGCCGCCGGACGCGCAAGCTCGTCAAGACGCACAAGCTCAAGATGAAGGTGAGCGAAGCCGAGTGGCAGTGGGACCGTAACAAGCTGACTGTCTATTTTACCGCCGAGAAACGCGTCGACTTCCGAGCTCTCGTCAGGGACATGGCGCGGACCTTCCGTACGAGGATCGAGCTCCGTCAGATCGGGGTTCGCGATGAGGCCAGGAGGCTCGGAGGGCTGGGGCGCTGCGGCCGCGAGCTGTGCTGCCGGATGTGGCTGCCGGAGATACAGCCGGTGACGCTGCAGCTGGCGAAGGACCAGGGATTGTCCCTGAACCCGGCCCAGATCTCGGGTGCATGCGGGCGTCTGATGAACTGCCTGCGATACGAGCACGAGCTCTACGTTCAGGGCAAGAAGCGATTCCCGCGCGTCGGACAGACGCTCGAGACGTCCCGCGGCCCGGAAGAGGTCACCGGCTGGAACCTTCTCAAGGAGACGGTCTCGCTTCGTGATCGAAGCGGGCAGCTGCACACGGTGCCGCTCGAGGAGCTCAAGCAGGAGTCCAAGGCGCTCCGCGACCGCCGGGTAGAGGGACGCCGCAGCGACACCCCACCGATCGCCTGAGAGCTCGCTCCACCACCCGACAGCACGACCACACGAGGGCAATGACCCGCTTCTACCTCACCACGGCGATCGACTACGCGAACGGCGAGCCCCACGCTGGCCACGCGTTCGAGAAGGTCGGCGCGGATGTGATCGCGCGGTACCGAAGGGCGCTCGGGGACGACGTGCACTTCGTGATCGGGATGGACGAGCACGGCCAGGGCATCGCGGAGGAGGCCGAGCGCCGGGGGACGGAGACCCAAGCGTTCGTGGATGAGCTCGCCGAGCTCTGGGAGGGTGTCTGGCGACGGCTCGAGATCTCGAACGACGACTTCATCCGGACGACCGAGAAGAGACATCGCCGTGCGGTGGAGGCCATCGTGGAGGGCATGAAGGCTTCCGGCGACCTCTACGTCGACAGCTATGCCGGCTATTACTGCGTGCGCTGCGAGCGCTTTCGGAAGGAGGAGGAGCTGGTCGACGGGCGGTGCCCGTATCATCCGAAGCGTGAGATCACGTGGACGGAAGAGGAGAACTGGTTCTTTCGCCTTTCGCGCTACCGCGACCCGCTGCTGAGCCACCTGGAGGAGCATCCGGAGTTCGTCCAGCCGGCAAGCAGGCGCAACGAGATCCTACGTCTCCTGGAGGGCGGCCTCGACGACATCTCCGCCTCCCGCTCACGGCTCCCCTGGGGCATCCCGTTTCCCGGCGCCGACGATCACACGGTGTATGTCTGGATCGATGCGCTCACGAACTACCTCTCTGCGACGGGCTATCCGGATGAGGGCTACGCGCGCTGGTGGCCGGCGACGCTGCACATCATCGGGAAGGACATCACCCGTTTTCACTGCGTGATCTGGCCGGCGATGCTGATGTCGGCGGGCGTCGAGCTCCCCGGGACGGTCTGGGCGCACGGCTTCGTGAGCGTCTCGGGGGGCAAGATCTCCAAGGACGCCGGCTCGGAGCTGGACCTGGACGAGCTCATCGATCGCCACGGCACCGACGCGTTCCGCTACTTCCTGGTGCGGGAAGCGCCCTGGGACGGCGATCGGGACTTCGCGTCGGCCTCCGAGCTCCTGGATCGATTCGACCAACGCTACAACGCAGAGCTCGCGAACGATCTCGGCAACCTGGTGAGCCGCACGGCTGCGATGGTCCACAAGTACCGCCAGGGCTCGATCCGGGTGGGTGCCGAGACGCCACTCGACGAGGCCCGTGCCTCCTTTGCCGCTAGCTACCACGAGCGGATGCAGGACTATCTGCTGCACGAAGGACTGAAGGAGATCTTCGGACTCGTAAGGCGCGCCAACGTTTACATCGACGAGGTCCGGCCTTGGGAGCTGGCCAAGGAGGGGGAGGCTGCGGCCGAGCGGCTGGACGCCGCCCTCGGCTCGCTCGTGCGCTGCCTGCGTGGCGTAGCGGCGATGCTGGGCCCCTTCATGCCGGGCAAGGCGGCCGAGATCTGGCTGCGCATGGGCGGCGGGGAGGGCCTGCCCACCTACTCGGATGCGTCGGTCCCTCCGGCTGGCGTCTCAGGGGAGGGGGCGAAGCCGACGACGCCGCTCGAGGTCCGCCGCGGTCCTTCGCTCTTCCCGCGCTACGAGCCCGAGGCCTGACGCCAGGTCCCGTTTACGAACTCGAGGGCTGACGCCAGTAGCCAAGCGCGATCGGAGGACGGGGCTCCGCGCCGAAATCTTGACAGGCCACCTGACAGACGATAGCCTGACGGCGCTTATGGCAGCCCGGTCGAGCCCTTCGATCAGGCGGATTGGCGGTTCCCTGACATCGCGGCGGTCGCACTTGCAGCTGGAGTTCTTTCAAAGGGAAAAGCGCAACACGAAGTGGAACAGGCTTTGGCGCTTGCTGAAGGCTGATTCTTGGGCCTTCCAGCTCGTTCCCGAGGGCGTCGGAAGGGTCCGCATGCTGCGCATTCGCCGCCGCACCGTTCTCGGCGCCGCCGCGGGCATCGCCCTTCTCGCGGTCGCTGGCCTTATGGGCCTGGCGGTCGCCACCGGACAGGCGGCGCGGCAACTCGAGATCCTGCGCCTCAGCACCGAGAACCGCCTCCTCGCCTCCAGTGTCGTAGCTCTGGGTGAGCGCGCAGGAGCGCTGGACGAGGCACTCGACGATCTCGCCGTCCGCGAAGAGCGATTCCGTCTCCTCGCGGGACTGCCTCTCCTCGACCCGGAGATTCAGGAGGTTGGCGTGGGCGGGCCCGCTCCGATCGACGACGAGCGGGAGGAGTTCTTCCGGGCCCGGCCCGAGCTGGCCCAGGAGGCCTACGGAACCCGCTACGAGCTGGATCGAATGCTCCGCCGCGCGAAGCTCCTGGAGGCGGGACTGGCCGAGGCCGAGGATTCGCTGGCCTTCAGCCACGAGGCTCTGCTCGCGCGCCCCTCCATCTGGCCGGTGGCGGGCCAGGAGGCCTTTCTCAGCTCCGGCTTCGCCCGCAGCCGCCTGCACCCCCTGCTGCTCAAGCGGCGTCCGCACCTGGGGCTCGACGTCTCCTCGCCTCGAGGCGCGCCGGTCGTAGCGACGGCTCGGGGCACGGTTACCACCGTTGGGAAGGAGGCTGCGGCAGGCCGTGTGGTCGAGGTCGATCACGGCTTCGGCTACGTGACGCGGTACGCGCATCTCTCCGAGTGGAAGGTCCGGAAGGGCCAGAAAGTGGAGCGAGGAGAGGTGATCGGCTTGGTCGGCAAGTCCGGGCTGGCCAATGGGCCGCACGTCCACTACGAGATCCATGTCGAGGGAAGACCGGTCAACCCCTACAACTACCTTCTCGAGCGGCATACGATCGGAAGCGCCGAGTAGGACTGCCCGGCTCCCACTTCTTCGTTGAAAAAGCCCCTTAGCGGGTCTACATTTCTTCGCTCTCGCGGCCGGACTTCGTGAATTCAAATCCGTGGAGTTGATTCGATGCGTAGACCATCGGTTCTTGCTGGCCTGGTCGCCCTTCTTCCAATCCTCGCGGCTTGCGGCGGCTCCGAGCTGACAGTGATGGTAATGGCCGGGGAGGGAGACGAGCAGCAGCCTGTTGCCAACCATCAGATCGTGCTGCTGCCGTTTAACCGCGACTCGGTCTTCGAGACGCTCGCGGCCCAGGCCGAGGAGGCCGAGCCGCAGATCCCGGCAGACCTCCAAGCCCAGTTCGATTCGGTCGCGGCGATGCAGGAAGTGTGGCGCGCGGACGAGGCGGAGTGGGCCGAGGCGCGCGAGGCGCTCCAGAATCTCTCGGGCCGGCTGGAGCGGCTTGATAGACGAAGCAGAGAGTATCAGCAGCTTTACCGGCAGTTCGACGGGCTGGAATCCACCGAGCGTCGGCTGAACAACACCCGAGAGCAGGCGTTCCAGGCCTTCGACGAGCTGCAGCGGCAGACGCTCGCACGGGCCGACTCGGCGCGCGGAGTCATCGAGGCGTGGGAGGACATCGCGTTCATAGATTACATGGACATCGAAGCCGAGATCCTGCAAGACCTCGGACGCGAGATCGCCTACGACACGACCGACGCCGGAGGTGCGGTGACGACAAGCCTGCCGGATGGCACATGGTACATACACACGCGCCTGTCGCTTCCGTTCTCCGAGCTTTACTGGAATGTCCCGGTCGACCCGGCTGCGACCGATACGATTCAGCTCACGAGCGGAAACGCCGAGGAGCGAATCAAGTTCTAGCGACACATCCCGCGGACCGGAGCCCGATCGGCACGAGCGTGCGGATCGGGCTTCCTCATCTGCACCACCGCTCGGCGCGGTGACATGCCATGGCTGAAGATCGAGATCCCCTGACCCTCGACGTCGATCGCGATTACGTCGGCTGGATCACTCTGGACCAGCCGGAATCAAGAGTGAATCTCCTCACGGCGCCGTCGTTGGCTCTTCTCGACCGTCTCATCGGCGAGCTGGAGTCGCGGATCGCCACCGGCAAGCTGGTCGCGGTCGTCGTTCGAAGCGCGAAGCCGGGGTCTTTCGTCCACGGGTTGGACGTGCGCGAGCTCGAGAGGGTCCGCGACCGCAGCGACGCCTTCGAGAAGAGCCGCGAGGCGCAGAGGATCTTCCGTCGACTGGAGCGCCTCACGGTGCCGACGCTCGCCGCCGTCGACGGGATGTGCCTGGGCGGCGGCACCGAGCTCATCATCGCCTGCGAACATCGGATCGGATCGGACGATACGACCACGCGTCTGGGGCTACCGGAGGTCAGACTCGGAATCCTGCCCGGCTTCGGCGGGAGCGTGCGACTTCCGGCTCTCGTCGGGATTCAGTCGGCGTTGGATCTCATCCTCAGCGGGAAGACGATCTCCGCGGACCGCGCCAAGCGAATCGGACTATTGGACCGAATCGCGCCCAAGCCTCGCTTCGAGATGGAGGTCTCGGCGTTCTTGAAGGAAATCCTCGCAGGGAAGGCCAGAGGCAAGCCCAGGAAGAAGCCTCTGGCGAAGCGTCTCCTAGAGGACACCGGTCCGGGCCGATCGCTCCTGTTTTCGATCGCCGAGCGAAAGACGGCGGCCCGCACGAAGGGATGGTATCCAGCACCCGGCCGAGCTCTACGACTCGTCGCCGAGACCTACGGATTGCCAATCGATCAGGCGTTGGAGCTGGAGGCGCATGCCCTCGCCGAGCTGGCCGTGACCCGCGAGTCCCGAAGCCTGGTGCGCATCTTCCTCTTGCAGCAGGACGCCAAGCGAAGGCTGGGCGAAGAGGCGATGGGCCAAGCGCGAAGAGTGGAGCGTGCGGCCGTTCTGGGGGCAGGCGTGATGGGCGGCTCCATTGCCGAGCTGATCGCATCGCACGACGTCCCGGTCATCCTCAAGGATATCGAGCAGGAGGCGCTCGATTCCGGCCTCCGCCACGCCAACGAGCTGTTGCAGAAGGCGGCGAGCAAGGGACGGTTCGGCTCCGGCGAAGCCGGGCTGAAATTCGCGCTCATCCAGGGCACGCTGAGCTACGACAAGTTCAGCGAGGTGGACCTGGTGATCGAGGCCGTCGTCGAGCGAATGGCCGTAAAGCAGCAGGTTCTTCAGGACGTCGAAGAGAGGGTCCCGTCCCACACGATCATCGCCACGAACACATCTTCACTCTCGGTAACGACGCTCGCCGAAGCCTCGAGCCGCCCGGACCGGGTGGTCGGCATCCACTTCTTCAACCCGGTCCACCGGATGCCGCTAGTCGAGATCGTGCGGACGGAGGCAACCTCGGAGGAGGTGCTGGCAGCGGCGTTCTCGTTCGCTGTCGCGATGGGGAAGACCCCGGTTCTCGTGGCGGACCGGCCCGGCTTTCTCGTCAACCGATTGCTCGCGCCCTATCTGAACGAGACCGGGTATCTGCTCGACGACGGAGCGGATGTTCTGTCGATCGACGCAGCACTCGAGGAGTTCGGCATGCCGATGGGCCCGTGTCGATTGCTCGATGAGATCGGACTCGACGTGGCCGACCATGTCTCCGTCGAGATGGAGCGCGCTTTCGGCCAGCGAATGCGGGCGGCCGGCGTCGTGGACGGACTGCGGAGCGAGGGCCTGCTCGGCCGCAAGAACGGGCGCGGCTTTTATCGCTACGAGGGAGCGCAGCAAAAGGGCGTCGAGCCGGTCGTCGCGAAGAGGTACTCCGGGACGGGCGATGCTGACGCCCCGGATGCCGAAGAGATCCGGCAGCGGACTCTGCACCTGATGGTGAACGAGGCGGCCTACGCCATCGAGGAAGGGGTTGTCGAGAGCGCGGGCGAGCTGGACCTGTCACTCGTCATGGGGATCGGCTTCCCGCCCTTCCGCGGGGGGCTGTTGAGTTGGGCCGACCGAGAGGGAATTCCGAACATCGTAGAGAGTCTCTCGAACTTCGAGGAACGTTTGGGGGATCGGTTCGCTCCCGCCGGTCTGCTCCGCTCCATGGCGGAGGAAGACCTCACGTTCACTGACACTGACTAAGCGCCCTCTTCCGTTCCGCCGCCCTCTGGTCGCGGCGTCGGACATCCGGCCTTCGCCGGACGCCCCCTACGTCGAGATCGTCTACCGGCGTCCGCCCGCCGACATCACCCGCTACAGGCAGGAGCTTCTTCTGGACGGCGGGAGTTACAAGATCACGCTGCAGCACGGCGGCGATGTAGGCCCGGAGCCGGCGGCCGGCGCAGTCCTCCTGTGGTTCACCTTCCCGGAGCGTGGGCTCGAGGTCGCGGCGGTTTACGAGCCCGACGGGCGGTTGCGGGGCTACTACACGAATATCGTGCTCCCGGCGAATCTCGGGACTTCGGGTGTCTGGCACATCACCGACGCCTTTCTCGACCTCTGGCAACCGCGTCGTGGCAACGTGGAAGTGCTCGACCGTGAGGAGCTCGACGAGGCGGAGCGGGGCGGCTTGATAGCGCCGGCCGACGCGCGACGGGCCCGCGCGGAAGCCCGGAGGCTCATGGAGGCGGCTCGAAAGCGGAGCTGGCCTCCGCGCGCGGTGCGGCGCTGGCCGCTCGACAGCGTGTCATCCTTGCGGCTCCGGCGGGACGAGCCCGGCCGATACTTCGCCAACCTCGTCTCGACACGAGTGATAGCGTACGGACTCTACATGATGGGCGCTGTCTCCCTGACCTCGATCCTCTTCGCGGCGTTCACGGACGCGCTCACCGTCCGGGGCACGGCCCAGCTGGCGTGGCTCGCCACCCTGGGAGCCGAGGCAGCCCTCCTGCTGCCGTTCGCGCTGGGCGGTCGACTGCCGGCGACGGAGTACGCACGACCCAGCGAGGCGATGCACGAGCGGACGCTGCTGGCCGCCGCGGCAGCCACCGGGATCGCCGTCCTGCTCCTGAACCGAAGCGAGCTCTGGCGAGACCTCCTGATCGCGGTCTATGGCTCGCTCGCCTTTTTTCTGACGGTCTTCGGGGTCAGCAGGGCGTGGTTCGACCGCTCCTTTCCCCTTTCCGCGACCGCCGGCCTCCTCTTGTGCGTGATCGCGCTCCTCGTCCTGATATGAGCTCGACGAACGGCCAGCGACGCCGGACGAGTTCCGGCAAGAAAGGCACGAACGGCCGCCGGCGCCTCCACTTCGTCGCGGGCTTCGCGGCGTATTTTCTTGCCCTCTGGTTCCTCTGGGACACACCGGCGGTCTATCCGCTCAAGATCTTCGTCGTTCTGCTCCACGAGATCAGCCACGGGATCATGTCCGTCGCCACGGGCGGCACCATCCGGGAGATCGTGATCACCCCCGACCAGGGCGGCGCCTGCATCTGCCCGGGGGGATCGCCGTTCCTCACCCTGTCGGCCGGATATCTGGGCAGCCTGGCGTGGGGTGCGCTCCTCCTCGCCGTCGCCATGCGCGGCGGGCGCTGGGCCAGGTACGGCATGGCCGCGGTGGGCGTCATGGTCCTGGCCGTCGGCGCCTTGTTCATGCGGACCGGCTTTGGCCTGGTGTTCGCGGCGTTGTTCAGCGCGGCGCTGCTGGCCTCGGCCCGTTATCTGCCGGACTACGCGAACCGAACGCTGCTCACCGCGCTGGGCCTGACCAGCTCCCTGTACGCCATCCTGGACATCAAGAGCGACATCCTGGACCGGCCACACCTCGATTCGGACGCCCGCATGCTGGCAGAGCTCACCCATGTTCCGACGCTCGTCTGGGGAGGGTTGTGGATCAGCGTCGCGCTCGTGGTGAGCTGGTGGCTCCTCGCCCGCGCCTATCGGCGTACGTGAGATGACCGGAGGCTACCGGATCCGACCCGCGCAGGCGGAGGACCGCGACCTGATCGTTCGGTTCAATCGGGCGATGGCGCGAGAGACGGAGGGCCGCGATCTGGATGAAGCCACGATCGTGGCCGGAGTCGAGGCACTCCTGGCCGACCCGTCGAAGGGCCGCTACTTGCTCGCCGAACGCCAGGCCGAGCCGGCCGCGAAGTCCGGCGGGCACGCCGAGGTGGCCGGGCAGCTCATGGTGACGGCGGAGTGGAGCGACTGGCGCAACGGACACGTGTGGTGGATCCAGAGCGTTTACGTGGCACCGGCCCATCGGCGGCGCGGCGTATACCGGATGCTGCACGAGCACGTCCGAGAAACCGGCCGCGCCGAGGGCGTGGTAGGCCTTCGGCTCTACGTGGACCGAGACAACCTGACCGCCCAAGACACCTACGGCGTGCTCGGAATGAATGAGTCGCGCTACATCATGTACGAGGAGGTTTGGGCGTGAGGGTCTCCCACCTGTTCGGAACGACGCTCCGGGAGGCGCCTGGCGACGCGGAGGTCGCCTCGCACCAGCTCCTGGTGCGCGCCGGCTACGTGCGCCAGCTCGCGGCCGGCATCTTCTCCTACCTCCCGCTGGCCCAGAGATCTCTTCTCAAGATCGCCCGGATCCTCCGCGAAGAGCTGGACGCCATCGGCGGCCAGGAGGTCAGCCTGCCGGTCGTGCATCCGGCGGAGCTGTGGCAGGCGACAGGACGGTGGTACGAGATCGACGACACGATGGCCCGCTTCCAGGACCGACGCGGGCGCGACATGGTTCTCGCCATGACGCACGAGGAAGTCGTCGCGCAGATCGCCAGCACCGAGGTTCAATCGTACCGGCAGCTCCCGATCCTCGTGTACCAGATCCAGACGAAGTTCCGGGACGAGCTTCGCTCGAGAGGCGGACTGATTCGGGTGCGTGAGTTCCTGATGAAGGACTCCTACTCACTGGACCGTGACCACGAGGGTCTGCAGCGCCAATACGACGCTCATTACAAGGCCTACCTCGAGATCGGGCGGCGTGCCGGCTTGACCCTGCTCCCCGCGCTCAGCGACGTGGGGATGATGGGCGGAAAGGTGGCACACGAGTTCATGTACGTCACGGCGATCGGAGAGGACAGCCTCGTCCGGTGCTCGGCCTGCGATTACTCCGCGAACCTGGAGGTAGCTCGTTTCGATCGCGGCGACGCGCCGGATGAAGCGCCGCTGCCGATCGAGAGAGTCCATACGCCGGGTTCGAAGACGATCGCGGAGCTGAGCTCATTCCTGGGCGTCGAACCGGAGCGGACCGGCAAGATCGTCTTCTTCATGGGCACGTTTCCGGGCGGGGCTGACGACGAGGGCGCCGAACGACTCGTCGTCGCGATCGTCCGCGGAGACATGGACGCGAACCCGATCCAGGTGCAGCGGCACGCCGGGGCGCTCACCCTGCGCCCGGCGCACGACGAGGAGATCGAGGCGGTCGGGGCGGTTGCCGGCTTCGCTTCGCCGATCGGGATCGACCGAAGCGGCTCCCTCGTCATCGTGGACGAGCTCGTCGCCATGTCGCCGAATCTGGTCCTGGGCGCGAACGAGTCGGACTATCACCTGCTCAACACCAGCTGCGGCCGCGACTACGAGGCCGACGTCGTGGCCGAGATCGCGGCCGCGTTCGACGGTGCCCCCTGCCCCGAATGCCGAGGGACCCTTCAGATGATTCGAGGCGTCGAGGTCGGCAACATCTTTCAGCTGGGTACCAAGTACTCCGAGGCGCTGGGCGCGTACTACACGGACGAAGACGGCGAAGAGAAGCCCATCGTGCTCGGCTCCTACGGCATCGGCCTCGGCCGGCTTCTGGCCTGCGTAGCCGAGGAGCACAGGGATGAGCGGGGACTGGCCCTGCCGGTGAGCGTCGCGCCGTTCGAAGTCAGCCTCGTTTCTTTGGCAAAATCGGGTGAGACAGCGGCCGCCGCGGAAGACCTCTACGAGAGGATGAAGGCCGCCGAGGTCGAGGTTCTCTTCGATGACCGCGACGCGAGCCCCGGCGTGAAGTTGAATGACGCGGACCTGCAGGGGGTGCCGCTGCGGCTACTGGTCTCCGAGCGCTCGCTGAAGGCCGGCGGCGCCGAGCTCAAGCGGCGTACCGAATCGGAAGCCCGACTCGTCCCGCTCGAGGATGTCGTCGAAGCGGTGAGGGCGGAGATCGCGGCGCTCGAGGCGGAGTTGGCTTCCGGCGTCGCCTGAGCCGACGCCGGGCTACTTGTGGCGCTCGCCCCGCCGGATCACGAGATCGACGTCCTGTAGCAGATCGATGTGCTTGAGCACGTCGCCGCGGACGGCGATGATGTCCGCGTACTTCCCTTCGCTGATCGTGCCGACCTCGTCGGCCACCCCCATCATGGCGGCCGGCCAGTAGGTCGCCGAGCGAATCGCCTCCATCGGATCCACCCCGAGGCCGTTCACCCAGGTGTCCAGCTCGTGCCAGGTCGACTGGCAGTGGTACTTGCCCGGGATGCCGGAATCCGTGCCGATCAGCATCACCACCCCCGCCTCCCGAAGCTGCCAGAACTTCCGCTTCAGGGTCGGGCTGCGGTTGGGCGTGATCTGGAAGTAGGGCAGCTGGTCGTAGCCTTCTAGAGATGCCCGGATGTCGGCCACGATCTCGGCCGGCAGGCCGTCCTCCATGCACGGGTCGTCGAGCTGCTCCCGCCAGCTGTCGCGCACGTACTCGTAGTTGAACAGCCCCTCGATGGTGGGCGTCCAGTAGAGCGGGCCCAGGTTCATCTGGGCCGTGCGCTCGCGGATCGCGGCGATCACGTCGGGCGGGTACTCCGGCGCCGTGGCCAAACCCGAATGCTCGAAGTTGTCCACGCCGACCGCCACGCCGCGGCGGATCTCCTCGGGACGGTGGCCGTGCGCCACCACGGGTAGGCCGTTGCGGTGCGCCTCGTCCACCACGGCCTCGAGCTCCGCCAGCGTCATCTGGTCCTGGTCGATCAGCTTGACGACATCGACGCCAGCCTCGGCGAGCCGGCGCACCTTCACCCGAGCGTCCTCGGGACCGCTCACCCCCCAGCGAAAGGCCTCCGTTCCTGGATAAGGAGCGTGCTGGATGAAGGGACCCGAGACGTAGAGCGTCGGACCCGGAATCTCCCCCCGGCTGATTGCCTCGCGGATGGCGATGCTCTCGGCGAGGGGCGCCCCGAGGTCACGAGCGCTCGTCACGCCGGCCATGAGCAGCTGGCGTGCGGCCGCCGGCATGATCACCGACTCGAACTGGGGCGGGTAGACGCTGTCCCAATACGCGTAGTCCGCGTGCCCCACGATCATCAGGTGGACGTGCATATCCCACAGGCCGGGCAGCACGGTCATTCCCTCGGTCGAGATGACCTCCGCTCCCGCCGGGATCTCCACCTCGCCCACGCGCCCGACCGCGGTGATCCGCTCGCCTTCGATGAGCACCACGCTGTTGCGAAGCGGGGGGCCGCCGTAGCCATCGATGAGCTGGCCGCCCACGAGAGCCGTCGCGTCCTGCGGTTGCGCAGCCGCAAGCCCGGGAGCGCAGACGCCGGCGAGAGCGACCGCGGCCAGGAAGAGCCGCACACGCGTCCTCGAAGCGATCATAGTGATTCCTTTGTGGCCTGGAGATTCAAGAGGTGCCGGCCGGATCCAGCTCGAACCGGTGCTCCAAGAGGTCGTCATCCTCGAACAGCAACCAGCCGCGGAACTCCCGCCGATCGAGAAGCCAGGGAAGCCAGATCCGATCATCCGTCCACATCTCCTCGTAGGGGATCCGGTCGAGCGGCGTCCACAGGGGAATCGCCTCCTCAGTCTCCTCGGGCTCGCCCTCCCAACCCTCGGCGCGGAAGACGTACCCGTGGATGGAGAAGCCGTCCGTGAACTGGAACAGGAGCTCCCCGTGCTGCCTGACCTGTGTGGGCGTGATGCACAGCTCCTCGCGGACCTCGCGCACCGCTGCCTCGATGGGGGTCTCGCCGTCGTCGATGCGCCCGCCCGGCCCGTTGATCTTCCCTGCTCCGAGGCCGCGCTTCTTTCGGATCAGCAGGACGCGGTCATCTCCGATGACGAACAGGAGTGTGGCGCGCTCGGTCGGCTCCCAGTTTCCCCAGTCGACGTCCTGGAGGGTCCGAAAGCGCCGCATCAGGCCGGCGGAGCCGTCACCGTGTAAGTCCCCGTGCTCACGGCGATTAGCCGTCCCTCGTCGTTCCGCAGCTCGCTCCGGGTGACGGCGACGCTCTTCCCGGCACGCAGCGCCCAACCCGTGGCCTCGAAGCGGAAGCTGGCGCGCTCGGACGTGAAAGAGGTCAGCTCCAGCCCGACGCCGCCCGTCATCCGAGACGTTCGCGGAGGAGCTGACCGACCAGCTCGGGATTCGCCGTCCCCTTGGTGGCGCGCATCACCTGTCCGACGAAGAAGCCGAGCAGACCACTTTGCCCTTCCCGGTAGCGCGCCGCCTGGTCGGGGTGGCCCTCGATGGCCCGCTCCACGAGCGCCTCGAGCTCCTGCGGATCGCTGATCTGCTCCAGCCCCTCGGAGCGCACGATCTCCTCGGGGTCGCCCCCCTCCTCCACCAACCGCCCGAACACGTCCTTCGCGATACGCCCCGAGATGGCACCTTCCTCGACCAGCGCGACGAGTCGACCCAGTTGCGAAGCCTCCATCGGGAGGTCCTCGACGGATCGTCCCTTCAGCTCGCGAAAGAGCTCGTTCACGACCCAGTTCGCGACCGCACGTGGGGAACCACGTTCCGCGAGGGCTGCGTCGAAGAACCCCGCGACCGCCAGGTCACCGGTGAGGACGTCGGCATCCTCCTCCGGCAGATTCAGCTCGGTCACGTAGTACCTGAAGCGCTCCGCCAGCTCCGGTACCCTCGTTCTGAGGCCGTCGCGTTCTCGGCGTCCGGTGTCTTCACCGACGACCTGCGCCGCCGTCGCGATCTCTGCCTTCTCGACCTTCGCGGTGGGTTGATCGGCGAGCGCGAGATCGTCCTGAAGCTGTCGTCTCGCCCACGGGTCCTTGAGCTCCACGGTGCGGTTGTAGACGGGCCGGCCGCCTTCGCCCTCGTCGGGATCGCGGATGAAGTATCCGAGTCTCTCGAATTGGTAGCGCGTGCCGGGAGCATCGTCAGCGACGCTCGGCTCGATCCTGGCCTCGGGCACGATGACCAGCGACATCGGGTTGAGGTGCTCGTGGAAGTCCGCGTCCTTCTCCGGGTTCGGGACGGAGAACAGCCGGTCGTAAAGCCGAACTTCGCACGGGATGGCTTCGGCGTTGGAGACCCAGTGGATCGTCCCGGACACGTGGCGGCCGTCGGGCGCCGAGCCGCCGCCGCTGTCGGGGTCGTAGGTGCAGCGGAGCTTCCAGACCTGCCCATCGGGAGCCCTCACAATCTCCTTGCACGTGACCAGGTAGCCGTACTTGAGGCGGACCTCGCGGCCGGGAGCCAGCCGGCGGAATCCTTCCGGGGGATTCTCCTCGAAATCATTCCGCTCGATGAGGATCTGCCCCGAGAACGGGACTTTGCGCGTTCCCGTCGCTCCGACGTCGGGCGGAAAATCAGGCGCGTCGAGCCATTCCTTCCCGCCTTTCGGGTAGTTCTCGATCTCGAGGCACAGCGGCTGGAGCACGCACATGCGGCGCGGAGCTCGCCGGTTCAGATCGTCCCTCACCACGTGCTCGAGCGTGCCGATATCCACCCGCTTGTCCGCCTTTGCGATGCCGACGAGATCGCTGAAGCGGCGGATCGCCGCGGCGGTCACGCCGCGACGCCGGAGCCCGGTCAGCGTCGGCATCCGCGGATCGTCCCACCCGTCTACGCCCCAAATCCCAGGCTCCCGGCCCTCGCTCACGAGCTGCGCCAGCTTGCGCTTGCTCATGACGGTGTAATCGAGGTTGAGGCGAGCGAACTCGGTCTGCCGTGGTCTGGGATCCCAGCCGCCCGGCTCCCCCGTCTCGACGTCGGGGCGCGTGTTGTCGACGACCCAGTCGTACAGCTCGCGGTTCGGCAGGAACTCCAGTGTGCAGAGCGAGTGGGTGATCCCCTCGATCGCGTCCGAGAGAGGATGTGCCCAGTCGTACATCGGGTAGATCGGCCACTCGTCGCCCGTCCGATAGTGAGTGGCATGGCGGATCCGGTAGAGGAGCGGATCGCGCATCTTCATGTTCGGGGCCGCCATGTCGATCCTGGCCCTGAGCACGTGCGCCCCGTCCTCGAACTCGCCGGCCCGCATGCGTTCGAACAGCTCGAGGCTCTCCTCGATCGACCGGTCGCTGAACGGACTCGGGGTCCCAGGCTCGGTCACGGTGCCGCGACGCGCCCGGATCTCCTCCAAGCTCGAGCTGTCCACGTACGCCTTCCCGTCGCGAATCAGCTGAAGAGCATGTCGATAGAGCTGCCCGAAGTAGTCGGACACGTAGCGCGAGGGACCCTTCCACTCGAAGCCCAGCCAGCGTACGTCCTCCTCGATCGACCGTGCGTATCTCTCGTCCTCGGTCGCCGGGTTCGTGTCGTCGAACCGGAGGTTGCAGGTGCCCCCGTACTCCTGCGCGATCTGGAAGTCGAGACAGATCGCCGTGGAATGACCGATGTGCAGGAAGCCGTTCGGCTCGGGAGGAAAGCGCGTAGCCACGACGCCGCCGCTCTTCCCGGCCGCGACATCGCCCGCGACCATCCCGCGGATGAAGTCAGGCGCTCTCTCGGACGTGCTTTGGCTCACGCGGCGTCCCCTTCCTCTATTCCCGTTATTCCCCGTAAACCTCCGTCTCGGGGAAGGTCAGCGCGAAGCCGTACCACCGAGTGAAGAGCTGTAAGGGGCGCTCGACCTCCAACCGCTCGCCGTCGGCGTCGAAGAGCCTCCCGTCCCGGAGCGCGACGCCGTCATCCAGCCGGAGCTCGTCGTCTACCCACGTGGCGCTCCTCGTTTCCGCGTAAAAGGCGGAGGGTGCGCGGGAGGACGGCTCCACGTACAGCACGATCGGCCGGTCGTTCAACTCGTCCACCATCGCGTCGCCAGCCTCGACGATGACCTCCATCGGAAAGTACTTCGCCGACTCCTCCGTCCAGATCCCGATCCCCACTTCCATCGTGGGACGCCGCTCGTCCTCCTCGAGGATCGTGCCCTGCAGGCGGTCGGTAAGCATTAGGAAACGGTCGAACAGGCGCTGTACGTAATTCCTCCCCTTCACTTCCCGCATCGGCCGTTCCGAGACGGCGACCTTGAGATCGGGGTACGTCGCGAGCGCCGATTCGGCGTTCATGTGAAGGAGGTTGTAGACCGGGAGGCGATATCCCTTCAGCGGCCCGTACACGGCTTCGCCGGTGATGTGGTTCCAGATGGATCCCGTCTCTTCGTCCCAAAGGGTGGAGAGGCCGTCGTAGAGCCCTCGGTTCTCGAAGTGGTGAACCTCACCGTTGACGAGGGGAGTCAGACTGACCCCCGTGTTGCAGGCCACTCAGAAGCTCACCATCCAGGGCTCGCCAACGATCTTCCCCTGGGCGACGTGGTGGTAGGCCATCTGGTCGGTCACCAGCGCGAGGCGGCCGGCTTCGGGATGGTCCATGACGAGGAGCGACGTTTGCCCGTCGAGCTCGCCTTCCTCGAGAACCCTGAGCAACGGCCGCGTCGTCTCGACCCGGAAGGGGGCGTAGACGGTCGAGTCCACCTGGTAGGCGCGATCTACGTCGAAGTCGGCCGCTTCCTGACCCCGCAGGGCGCCGCTCGCCAGGAGGCTCACGATAGGCACGGCCGCGGGGGCGGTCAGAGCCCGTTTCCACCTTCTCCAACTAACGCGCATCGTGCCTCTCCGTCCTGATTCCGCTCTACCGGCCTTCCTCCTCCGCTTCGGCGGCGCTCGTCAACCTCGGATCAGGGGCACCCGCGCTCAACCCCCCGGGCTGAGCGACCGACGCCAATTCGGCGAGCACGACGTCGCGAATCGGGTCGATGGAACGGCCAAAGCCGTAGAAGCTCTTCACGATCCGCAGCTCTCGATCCAGGACGATCGTGTAGGGAAGGCCGCGGTAGTCGTAGCGGTCTCGCAGGCGCCCCTCGCCGGCCGCGCTCGCGTACGAGACTCCGCCGATCCCCTCGAGGAACTCCAGCGCATCCGAAGGGCGCACGTCCTCGTTCAAGCCTAGGACCACGGCTTCGGACGGGTTCAGCTCCGCCGCGAAGGCATCCAGGAGCGGCATCTCCTTTCGACACGGGGCGCACCAGCTCGCCCAAAAGTTCACGACGACGACCCGGCCGCGGTAGCTCTCCAGATCCACGACCTCCTCCCGTCCGAGCGCCGGGAGCCTGAACGACGGGAACCTCGCCCGCGTTGACGCCGGAGAACGCGACAGCGCTTCGGCGAGAGGGATCGAGAAGATCCGTCCGTCCCGGTCCGCGAAGACGGCCCCGCCGGCGGACACCTGGGCCCACCGGACCAGCTCTCCGCGGTCGTCAAACGCGAGTAGGCGCCTCGTCTCGGCTCTCGGCTCGGGGCTGGCCAGAACGTAGGCGAGTCCGACCGGTCCGAGCGCCAATCCGCGCTGCACCACCGTGAACTTCGGACTCACCGATCCGGCCTCGGCCACGAAGTGAGGCTCAGGGATCGCCGTCGGAGTGGGCCACCGACTGACCCATTCCAGCTCGCCTTCGGCGCTGAACCGCCTGAGCTCGGGCTCGAGCGCCGACGCGAAATAGGTTGCTCCATCCGGCGCCACGGCAACCCAGCCGGAGTTGGCGAGCTGCCCCAGCAGGCCGTTCTCGGGCACCTTCACACGTCCGACCGGCCTCGCCGGCCCGCCGTCCGGAGGGATGACCCAGAGCAGCGGATCCTCCGGGCGTACCGGCGCCAACGCGAACTCCATGAACGTGCGGGCGCCCGCGCTGCCGGCACGGCTGCTGCCGCTTATGGGGCCGGGAATAACGGGCTCCAACCAGACGACGGGCCGCCCCTCCTCGAACAGGAGCGCCGAACCGTCGGGCTCCACGGCCAGCACGCCGCGTTCGTCCGCCGCCACGCTCACCGGTCCCGTCAGCATCCGTCCCCGCGGGGCCGCTCCCTGCAGGACGCCGGTTACCGTGCCGTAACGATCGAAGAGGACCACGCGAGCCCCTTCCGTGTCTGCCCACGCGGCTCCTCCGGTCGGAAGCGACGACGCGGCGACGTCTCCCAGGAAGAGAGGCCGCAGCTCGCGCGAGGGCAGCTCGGTGTACAGAGTGAGGATCTCGCGCGGCCCGGTGTTCTCGACCGCTCGGAAGCCGCCGGCGTTGGAAACCGACGGCTCCACGTACCCCTCGTTGGGCTCGGCTACGGGCCGGCCGTCGCCCCCACAGCTCGACAGCGCCGACGTCAATAGCGCAAGGCCGAGGGCGAACCCCCGGCCTCGCGCGGAATGACGAGTCTGGGTCACCGCCATTCCGGTCAGACCACCTCGATGCTCTCGATGATGATGGTGTTCAAGCCGCCGCGCTCGATCACCTTCCCCTTCACCTTCACCTCTTGCTCGGCGTGGGGCTTGAGTTGCTCGTTCGCGCCCGTGCCCGGCATCGCCTTGCTCACGGGCACGTAGAGCTTACCGTCCGCTACGAGGCCGAGGGGTATTCCGTTGTCGGCGCAGACCTCGGCACACATGCGGTGCTCTTCGCCGCTCAAGTTGTAGACGACCTTGCACGACAAGTCGACGACCTGAGCCGTGAACTCCACGTCCTTGCCCTCGGCCATCTCCATCTTCATCTCCTGCGAGACGGCCGGGCGTGCGCCGAGCAAACCCAGCGCCACGATCCCGAAAGCGAGCTTCTTCATTCCATCCTCCTCACGAATGTTGGTGATTGGTCGCCGTCTCTGCCTCTTCCTCTGGCTGCGGCGAATCGTGGTGCCCGTGGATGGCTCCCTCCGGGGGCGGAACGTCGACCTCGAACGAGGCCGCGTTCACACCGATGTCCAGGTTCACGTAGACCAGCCATCGGCCCTCCATGGGAAGCTCCATCTCGACCAGATACTCCTCGGCGGATATGGCATCCGCGTCGAAGCGCGTGATCCCGTGCATCGGCATCTCCGGCGACATGACGTCCACGCTGACCGGGAGGGCCTTCTGTCCGGGGTTCTCGACCCGGATGTTCAGCGAGAGCGGTCCGGGCCGTACCGGCGGGTTAGGCGTCGTGACGGTCAACGGCGTTCCCGTGGCCGTCTCCCCGACCCATCTGCCCGTTTCCGCGAACGAAGCGGAGGTCTTCTCCGCGACCGCGGCCTTCCCATCGTCGCCCCCTGTTTCCCCGACCCCTCGTCCGTCCGGCGGCCCACAAGCCGTCAGCACCAAACCAGCAGCGCACGCAGCCAGGATCGCATGTCGGCGAGCTTTCATCTTCGAATCATCTCCCGTCTTCGACCGGCCGATCCGGCTCTAACGCCGGGTTTCGGGCCCGTCGACTACCAGAACAAGCCCGTGCCCTGACCGGTTCCTCGGCTCCCAGGTCCGACACCGACGCAGCCAGCCACGGCACCCGACGACTGGCCCGCCGACGGGCCCGACGTCGATCCCGTGTTGTGCGCGCCCGTAAGACGGGGGGAGATTGAGCGCGAGGAGCGGGTTGCGAGGTCGACCTGTCGCCCCCAGACGGGAGAGGCGCGCTTGGCCGGAGAGTGGTGGGAGTACGCGAGTCTGTTCGCCGTCGGAGTCGTGGCGGGAACGCTGAACGTCATCGCGGGCGGCGGCTCCTTCCTCACGCTGCCGCTCATGATCTTCCTCGGCCTACCGCCCACCGTCGCCAACGGCACGAATCGGGTGGCGATCCTCGTTCAGAACGTGGGTGCCGTGTGGGGCTTCCACAGGCACCGGGTCGTGGAGTGGAGGTGGCTGGCCGTGGCGGCACCGCCGGCGATCATCGGCGCCGTGATCGGCTCCTGGGCCGCCCTCCAGATCGGCGATGAGGCGTTCCAGCGGGTCCTGGCCGGCTTGATGGTGGCTTTCGCCATCTGGGTGCTCTGGAACCCGCTCGGCCGCGGCGACGACGAAAGCGACGTCGCACGGCGGGGAGGGCACCAGGCGGCCGTGGTATCGGGCTTCTTCGTGGTGGGGCTCTACGGGGGCTTCGTGCAGGCCGGGGTCGGCTTCTTGATCCTGGCCGTTACGACCCTCGCGGGCCTCGACCTCGTTCGAGGCAACGCCCTCAAGGTGCTGCTCGTTCTGACCTACATCCCGATCACGCTTCTCATCTTCGGGCTCGGAGGCAAAGTGGCCTGGACCGCCGGCTTCGCGCTCGCTGCCGGCCACTTCCTGGGCGGCCTCGTCGGGGTGCGACTCACCGTTCTCAAGGGACATCGGTGGGTGAAACGCGTGGTGACGGTGGCGATCGTCGCGTTGGCCCTCAAGCTCTGGCTCTCACCGTAGCCGCATCTCTCGCCCGGCGGGATCGCAGGGCAGCTAGAGCAGCAGAGCTACTTCCGGGGCTCGGAGCCTCCAGCCAGGCCGATCGTCAGCTCGTACTCCGCCGAGCCGCCGCGCTCCGCCTCGCCCCGCGACAGATACACCCGAACCGTGTAGTCCCCATCCCGGAGCAGCTCGTCGGACCAGGAGCGCTCATTCGCACGCCTCGAGTCGTAGACGCTCTGGCCGACGAACTGTACGACGAACTGCACGTAGCGGCTCTCCGAGTCGAGACCGACAGACAGCTGTTGGCCTCTTTCGGCGGTGACCACGTAGTTCCGAACCTCGCGAGCGACGATGCGACCCTCGTGGACAACGCTGGAGCTTCCCGGCTCTAACTCGACGGCGATGGGGCCCAGAGGCTGGGCGACCGCGATCTCCTGCTCGCCGCCGCCGGCCAGTGCCGCCTCGCGAAGGGCCTCGGATCTTCGCCGCACACTCAACTCCTCGTACCCCTCGAGTGGCACGGGAAACCCGTTCAGCGTCTTCTCCGCATGGTCCAGCCGGCCCTCCGGGTCGAAGTAGAGCCGTACGACGATCGCATCGGAGGTCGGCGGCCCTGCCGGGTTTAGCACCCGCGAGATCTGACCCTGCACGTAGTACGTCAGGGCGCCGTCGACAAAGTAGTAGTCGTTGTCCGAGTGACCGTAGGCACCCGAATCCTGGTACTCGCGGATCAGACGAAGACTCTCCCCATCGAAGTAGGCGCTGAAGGCGTAGACGAGATCGCCGGACTTGCCCCTTCCCCGAATCGTATCGTAGCCGGACAAGCGGGCTTCGATCTCCGCCTCCAGCTCCAGGGCGCGCTGCTGGATCCGGACCGCCTCGGCCGGTGAGATCGTCGCGACGATCGGCGCGCCGTCTGTCCCGTCGGCCGGCTCAGCGGACTCTCCGGCCTCACCTCCGCCGCAGCCCACGATCAGGCTTGCGCCGGCAGCAAGGCGGAGCGTTCGCCGAAAGGTCTTCGTCACCCAGGTCATTCGCATCCTTGCTGGAGACGGCAAGCCCCGGGCCATCGCTACCCGCTGAGCGGATTCTCGAGGATGAGGTGCTCCTCCACGATTCGTCCGTTGATAAGATGCTCCTGGATGATCCTTTCCAGCACCGCTGGGTGGCAGCCCCTGTACCACGTGCCTTCGGGGTACACAACGGCGATCGGACCATCCTCGCAGATCCGCAGGCAATTGGCCTTTGTTCGGCACACACCACCCGCCTCGGAGAGACCGAGCTCCTTCAGCCGGAGCTTCAGATATCTCCAGGCCGCCAACGAAGCCTCACGGTCGCAACACTTCGGGGTCGTCTGGTCGCAGCAGAGGAAGATGTGGCGCCCTGCGCCCGTGATGCCCTTCCTCTCCGCGATCTCGCGCAGCCGAGCGGCGGAGTCGGGACTCACGCGCCCCATGCCGGATCGGTCATCAGCTCTCGTCTCAACCGGTCTCTCTCGTCGGCTTCCAACCATGCGCTGCGGCCTCCAGCGTCATCTCAGCCCGCCGGTCGCAGACAGGCCAGGTAGGCGCCGGAGTCGTCCGTGTAGGCGATGTCACAGCGCCAGCCGCACAGCGCTGCATGGGCCATCATCACCTCCGCTCCCAGATAGAGCTCCCGAAACGGCGGCCCGATTTCCCCGCCGTACTCGAGCCGGATCCAGGCTTCGCCTCGGTACCCCTCGGACGTAGGTGGGGGCCACACGAGCTTGGGTGCTCCGGTCCGTGGCTCGCAGATCATCGCCTCGCCCGAGTCCACGAGGATCTGACCATTCGGAGCGATCAGCCGGCGAGCGGTCTCGAAGAACCTCGGGAGCTCGCCGATCGTCCCGACCGGACCGATCCCGTTCATCAGCATGAGCACGGTGTCGAAGCGGGCATCTTCGAGCTCGAACAGGTCAGCGCGCACGGCGTCGGCCACGCCCCGACCCCGCATGATGGCCACGGCCTCGGGAAGAAGGTCGATCGCCTGTATCTGGAAGCCGCGCCTCTGAAGCTCCAGGGCATGGACACCGGTTCCCGCGCCGGCATCCAGCACGCGGCCGCGACACAGCTCGAGAGCGGCCTGCTCGAACGAAAAGAAGTCCCCCTCGCCCCGAAAAAAGACCTGGACCGGGAGGGCATCGGACTCGCCGAGGCTGCTGTGAACGACGAGAGTAGCCGCCTCGTCGCCGGCCATGTAATCGGTCAGAGCGCTGGCGTACGGCGCCAGCGGCGCGAGATCGCGGCTCAGCTCGGTCGACGCGTCTAGTAGGCCACGCCGACCGCGTCGCACAGCCAGCGCTGGAAAGGCACGGCGGCCCGACAGATCGCGGTGAACTCACCCAGGAACTCCGGATCCGTGATCGCTTTCTGGCTCAAGCTCGTCCAGCCGATGAAGTCCTTGCGGCGAAGGTCCTCGATGAGCGGATGGTCCGCGTCGAAGCCACGCGGCGCCGTCTTCAGGGAATCCCCGGTTAGCTCGAAGGTCTCCTTGAATCGCTTGGCGCCCTTCGCCCTCTTCCACTTCGCGGGTTCTTCCACGATCGCCTCTCGAACCTTCAACAGCGACTTGGAGTCGGGATGCCACATCCCACAGCCCACCCCGCTGTGCCCCGGCTCGATGTGGAGGTAGAAGCCGGGCGCGTGCACGTCGCTCCCACGAGCCTCGTGACGGAACTGGATTCCTGCGTACGTCTTGTAGGGGCTCTTGTCCTTCGAGAACCGGGTATCTCGGTAGATCCGGAAGAAGGAGCGGCGGCCGGCGTGGAAGTGGGGGCTGATCTTCATGAGCCGACTCTCGAAGTCCTCGATAAACCTGAGCGCGGGTTCCTTGAGCTCCTTCTCGTACCTGCTCTTGTTCTCCGTAAACCAGGGCCGGTTGTTGTTCTTCTCGAGGTCCTTGAGAAACCCGAATGTCTTGGGCGTGAAGTATCGCGTCGCCATCGTCCGAGTGCCTGTCTGGGGTGGATGATCGGGCCGTCCCTGGCCGTCGACGGACGGCACGGCTCTGGCGCTCCGAGGATCCTACCGGTCAGCGGTCACCTGCGACAGCGGCGATGACGCCCGGGGTCAGTCGGAGGCTGGAGCGTCCTCAAGCGCTTGCTCGTCGGGGTCCGCGGGCTCGGTCCCGGACTCGCGCTCCCTCCACTTGAAGGCTTCGAAGACAGTGCGGCAGCCGTTGCAGTAGTACTGACTTAGAGACAGCGAGCTACCGAAGGTGGAGAACTGCTCACTCTCCTCGCTGCCGCAGAAGGGGCACTTGATCGCCGGGGGAAGCTCATCCGTACGAAGCGGCCGGCCGAGCTCGGCGCTCGGCTCGCCTGCGGTAGCGCGACCCGCCCGGTTATCTTTGCCGGACTTCACGATTCCACTGGGCTCCAGTCCATGGCTCGGCAAGCTCGGTCGAGACTCAGTCCATCAACAGGGAGCGGTTCTTGTCGCCCCGCACGCGCACCAGCGTGTCAGCGTCGGGGCCTCCCTCACGGCCTCGGCGGACATCGGAGTCCCATTCATCCCAAGCCGGTGCCACCCTGCTGCGCCAGGCGCCACCGTCCGCCTCGGCCAGGCCGAGACCCACGCTCTCGACCACGGGCGCCACGCGCTCGAGCCAGCGGGCTCTCAGGCCCGCCGCATCCTTGTCGGTAAGGCCTCCATCGCACAGAGCGCGCGCCACTTCGTCGTCGTCGGGCCCGAACCAGCGGACGCACACCTCCCACGCCGGAGCGAAGGCACGCCGCATCGCCTCGCGACCCGACTCCGTGCTCCCGAGTCGTGCCACCCAGCCGCGACTGTGCTCGAAGTGGAAACGCTCCTCGTCGAGCAGCTTGCTGACCTTGTAGTGCACGGGCTCGAACCGGCTCTCCGCCATCGCCTCACACTGAACGGAGAGCGCCGAATCCAGGAGCAGGTTGAGGGCCAGCAGATCCGTCCAGCCATCGGCTGGGCCGTCCAGCAGCTCGATGCTGCGATACTCCGGCGACTCGCGCCGGTGCTCCAGCTGGTTCGGGTCCTGGCCGAAATCGCGCAGCATCGCATAGAAGATCCGGCCGTGGCCCCACTCGTCCTGGGCCATCGCTGAACACGCGATGCCCGCCTCCAGGGCCGGCGCGCCGAGGATCCAGTCGGAGTAGCGCATGCCCAGCAGCCGCTTATTGTCCGCCAGGACCAAGATGAGGGCTCCGAGGTGCTCCCGAAGCTCCTCGGGCAGATCGGCCGCCTTCGAGTACTTGCCTTCTTCCGCCACCCTGAATCTCCCTTCCGGTGCCGTCCGCTCAGGTCAGCGCTTCGGCCGAGGGGTGCAGCGTGAACGGCTGCTCGGGCCGGTTGACGGGATGAAACGCGTCGCGAGGCACCACGATCATCTCGAACCACTTAGCCTCGTCGTATGTCTGCCATGCGTAGACCCTGCCCAGGTCCGAGTTCGGCGCTTCGACGCAGCCGATGTGCTCGAAATGGTCCGCTCTCTTGCGACGAGCGAACACCTCCCAGAGTCGATCGCCATCAGACATCTGTCCTCCCTGTGATTGGGCAGGCCGGCGGCGGGCCGTCAGGTGGCGCAGCGTTCAGGTGATCAGGGCGATGCCGGCGTCCTCGAGGATCCGGCGACCCCGCGCGCTGATCCGAGCCGTGGTCCATGGAGGATGCCAAACGACCTCCACGTCGACTCGCTCGATCCCGGGCTCCCGGAGCAGGCGGTCCCGCACGTCCCACTTGATGAAGTCCGTGCACGGGCACGCCATGGCGGTGAAGGTCAGCTCGACGGTGACCACGCCGATCGTCTCATCCGCCGACACCCCGTAGATCAGACCCAGGTCCGCGAGCGATATCGCGAATTCGGGATCCGAGACCTCGTACATCGCCCGCCGGGCCCGCTCGGCGAGATCCACGGGGGGCTCGGCCCATTCGGGCGGCGGCGGAAGCGCCCGGCCCCCGCCTATCGTCTCGGCGAGCACGGCCGAGAAGTCCATCCCCTCCTCCAACGTCATGCTTCGAGCAATCCTTCGACCGAGTAACGGCTCACCCGCATCCAGTCCACGAACTGTTCGTTCATCGGCCCCCGGGCGCGCCAGCGCGCCCACACCTGGTCCCACGTGATGGGCTCGTCAAACAGCCAGCGCTTCGTATCGGGGTCGTACTGGACGGGAAACTCGAACTCGAGCTCCACCTCCTCGGTGGCCGGATCGACGTGGGCCGGCACCTCGATGCTCAGCTCGTCACAGAGCGGCACGACGGCTTTCAGCCAGGTCTGCCGCAGTTGATCGTTGGTCATCCCCTTGAGCTTGAAGTCGAGCTGTGCGTTGTGATGCTTCTTCTCATCCGGCATCCCGAACCACTCGACGCCCATGGGGAACATCCAATCCACCGCCGCCTGCACCATGTCACGAGCTTCCCCACCGGCTTCGCACAGACGCTTCATCCACACCTCGCCGTGACGGAGGTGGAAGTTCTCCTCCATGCCCACCTTGACGAGTCCGCGCTTCAGCGGCCCGTAGCTCGTGTGCCGAAGCACGTCGCCGAGCAGCGTGATGCCGGCCCGGTCGTACAGGCCGTTGGCCGTCACGAGCTCCGCCCAGTTCACCAGCGGCTGGTCGAAGCCGTATGGGTTCTTGAACTTCTCCGGCGGCCGCTCGTACAGCAGCTGATCCCGGTCCACCCCGAGGTCCTCGAGGAGCCGGTAGGCGATGTTCGCATGGCCCATCTCATCCTGGATGATCGCCGTGGCCGAGACCATCGTGTTGGTCGAGGGCGCGTCCTTCGTGGCCATGTAGTACGCGGGGGCGCTCATGAGCTCCGTGTCACCCTGTACCGTCAGTTGGGTGATCAGCGCCTTTTTGTACGTCTCGGTCATGTCGGCTTCGGATTCGACGATGAAGCCCGCCTGCACCTTTCGCATCAGCTCGTCGTCGGTGAACCCTGCCATCCAGATCTCCTTCTTGTGCGGCGTCCGCTCATCTCATGTGGGGAGCGCCAATCTACCGCAGAGGCCTTGACCCTCAAAGCAGCCAGCCGGAGGCGTGCGGCGCGAGCACGAACCTCACTTCGCGTCCATGAACGGGTAGCGGTAGTCCGTCGCCGGAACGAACGTCTCCTTGATCGTTCGTGGAGACACCCATCGGATCAGGTTGAGCCAGGACCCGGCCTTGTCGTTCGTCCCGCTCGCCCGGCCTCCGCCGAACGGCTGCTGTCCCACCACCGCACCCGTCGGCTTGTCGTTCACGTAGAAATTCCCGGCCGCGTGGCGCAGGGCGCTCAGTGCCTCCTGTACCGCCGTGCGGTCGGTAGCGAGGACGGCGCCGGTGAGCGCATAGGGGGACGTGCCATCGACGAGCTCCAGCGTCTCCGACCACTCCTGGGCGGGGTAGACGTGCACCGTGACCACGGGGCCGAAGATCTCCTCGCACATGAGCCGGCTCGCCGGATCGTGGCTGAGCACCAGGGTGGGCTGGATGAAGTAACCGACCTCGTCCGAATACTCGCCACCCGCCAGGATCTCCATGCCGTCGGAGGCAGCGGCGTGATCGATGTAGGAGGTGATGTTCGCGAAGGCGCCACGATCGATCACGGCTCCCATGAAGTTCCGAAAGTCGGCCGGATCGCCGACGTCGATCTCGCCTACCATGTCGAGAACGCGCGTCCGCACCTCCGGCCACAGGTTGTCGGGCACGTAGATCCGCGACGCCGCACTGCACTTCTGCCCCTGGTACTCGAACCCGCCCCGAACGATAGCCACGGCCAGGGACTCCACCTCGGCGCTCTTGTGGGCGACGATGAAATCTTTCCCGCCGGTCTCTCCAACGATCCTCGGGTAGGAGCGGTACGACTCGAGATTGGAACCCGCCTGTCTCCACAGATGCTGAAAGACCGCCGTCGACCCGGTGAAGTGGATCCCGGCAAACTCCGGACTCGTCAGGAGCGTGTCGCTGAACTCGCCGGAGCGTCCGGGCAGGAGGTTCACGACGCCCGGCGGGAGGCCGGCCTCCATCAGGATCTGAAGGATGTAATAGGCGCTGTAGACGGCCGAGGAGGCGGGCTTCCAGATCGTGACGCCACCCATGATCGCAGGCGCGGTGGGCAGGTTGCCCGCGATCGACGTGAAGTTGAAGGGCGTGATCGCGAAAACGAAGCCCTCCAGAGGCCGGTAGTCCAGCAGATTCCACATGCCCGGTGCCGACTTCGGCTGCTCCTCGTAGATCCGCCGCGCAAAGTGCACGTTGAAGCGCCAGAAGTCGATTAGCTCGCATGCGCTGTCTATCTCCGCCTGATGGGCCGTCTTGCTTTGGCCCAACATCGTCGCCGCGTTCAGCGTCTGCCTCCGCGGTCCGGCGAGGAGCTCCGCGGCCCGAATGAAGACCGCGGCCCGGTCCTCGAAGCTCCAGCTCGACCAGTCACGCCAGGCCTCGCCCGCCGCCTGGACCGCCATCTCGGCCTCCCGGGCGCCTGCCCGGTGCCAGGTGCCGAGCACATGCTTGTGGTCGTGGGGCATGACAGCTTCGACCGTGTCGCCAGTCCTCACTTCCTGGCCACCGATGATCAGCGGTATTTCGATCTCCTCGGCAGCCATGGTGGCGAGCCTCGCCTTGAGCTCGTCGCGCTCCGGCGATCCGGGCGCGTAGCCCAGAATCGGCTCGTTCTCAGGCACCGGAGGTTTCGCGTCGGCCGCTATCGTCATGCTCGTCTCCTAGCGTGTAAATCGCTGTATTGCAAGGTGTTATGTCCTTTATTGCTCGTCTCGGGAACCCAAGATTGTTCTTTCTGTAGGGGACGGCACGTGAGACGGCACGTTCTCGTCACCACACAGGGTGGATAGAAGATGACAGACGGCATCGATTACCGCGACCACTGGGAGCGGGGATTCACCTTCGATCGCTTCCTCTCGGAAGAGGTGGAGGAGAACCTCTCACTTTGGGAGGGGATATATCAGCGAGCCCGGACTCCGGAGTGGGTCGCACGCCGCTCCGCGGTCGTCGGCGGCCGCTGGAAGCTGTTGGTGCTCGCGGAGGACTGGTGCGGAGACGCGTCGAACACGGTCCCGGTGTTGGCCCGGTTCGCCGAGGATCTTCCCAACTTCGAGCTTAGGATCATCAAGCGGGATGAGAGCCCGGAGGTGATGGACCGGTTCCTGACCCACGGGACGCGCTCGATCCCGATGGCCATAATCCTGGACGAGGCTTTCGAGCCCGCAGGCGCGTGGGGTCCCAGACCCGTGGAGCTCCAGGAGTTCGTGGTCGGCGAAAAAGCGAAGGGCGAGCGGCCGGCGAAGGAGATCTACGCCGACGCGCGTCGTTGGTACGCCCGCGACCGGGGCGAGACCACGTTGCGGGAGCTTCTCGACACCCTCGCGGCCGCGGTCGTGGTGGGCTGATACGCCCCCCGGTTCGCACCCGGACGGCACGCCGTGTCGCCCGGGTCCGGACGCCGAACTGTCCTATCCGGCTCCCCCGGCCATAACTTGAGCGCACAGGTCGTAGTCCGGGTCGAAACTTCTCCGGGATAGCTCCCATGCCATGTCTCTTCGCCCTCGCGACGCTGATTGCGCCGCGGTTGATGATCGTTCTCCTCTGGCTGTTCACGAACTGGTTCAACGGTCTCTTCGACACCGCGCTGTGGCCGGCTCTGGGCTTCGTCTTTCTCCCAACCTCCTTCCTCTGGTATTCGGCGGTGCAGAATTGGAATGGCGGCGAGTGGGACGTCCTTCAGATCGTGCTGCTCGTCATCGCCCTGTCGATCGATGTCTCGCCCGCGGGAGGACGCCGCCGATGAGATCCGAGCCGATACCGGCCGCGCGACGCAACATCGACCGACCGTCCATCCTGATCGGCTGCCTCCTCGTCCTGCTGGCCGGCCCCGCGACCGCCGGTGCTCAGACGCTGGAGAGCCAGCTCGAGGCGACGGCAGCCCGCTACGCCGAGGCTCGCGCGCAGCATCTGAACCTCATCTCTCCCCGGAACTTCGGGCGAGCGGCGGAGCAGCTGGCTCGGGCACAGCAGGATCACCGGCAGGGCGGCCGCATCGAACAGATCCGGAAGAGGTTGCTGGAGTCCAACCAGGCGTTGGACCGCGCTGAGGAGCTGCGGGAGATCGGCGAGGTGATCATGCGCGGAACGCTTGCCGCTCGGGAACGGGCGCTGGCGGCCAACGCATCCGAGTTCGCGGCGGAGCGGTGGGGAGCCGCCGAGAAGAAGGCCCAGGACGCGGGCCGGAAGGTCGAGGACGGGAATCAAAACGACGCGCGCAGCCGTGCGTCGGAGGCGGAATCTCTCTACGGCGAGGCCGAGCTCCAGGCGGTCCGCAACAGCGTGCTCGGCGAGGCTCGACGCCTCCGCGAGGAGGCGTTGGCCGCCCGGGCCGACGAGCGCGCCCCGCGGACCCTGGCCGGGGCCGACACGCTGCTGCGGCGCGCCGACGCCTCGCTCGGCGTGGATCCGAGCCAGCCTTCGGAGGCGCGGGAGCTGGCCACACGGGCTACCGATGGCTACGCCCATTCGACCTGGGTCGCCGTGCTCTCGGACAGCGTCAGAAGGCGCGAGGTGACCACGGAGACCGTCGTGCGCCGCCACGAGGCCGAGCTGATCGGGATCGCCGAGGCGCTCGGTCTGCAGGCCAGCTTCGCCCGGGGAAGCGGCCCGGTGGCGGCCGATGTCGTGGCGGCGACCCTCAGCCTGCTGGAAGACCGCAAGCACCTCGAGACGAGCCTCGCGGATCGTGAGGAGGAGATACGGCGCCTTCGGGCCTCGTCGGACTCGCTGGACCTCGAGCTGGCGCGCCTAGGCGAGCGGGAGGCCACGGCTTCGGCCGAACTGAGGGAGCGTGAGCGGCGGGAGCAGACCCTACGGGAGGTGCAGGCACTCTTCGACGAGGAAGAAGCGGAGATCATCCTCGGTGTTGAACAACTGACGATCCGGTTGCTCGGACTCACCTTCGACTCCGGCTCCCACAAGATCCGGCCGGAGGACTACTCCCTCCTCACGAAAGTCCAGCAGGCGATCCGCGCGTTCTCCGGAGCACGCATCACCGTCGAGGGGCACACCGATTCGCAGGGCAACGACGAGTTCAACCAGGCGTTGAGCGCACGGCGTGCGATCGCCGTCAGGGAGTACGTCCTCGCCAACATGGCGATCAGCGCTGACAGGATTCGCGCTATCGGGTACGGAGAGAGCCGACCGATCGCACGCAACGACACCGCGGCCGGGCGTGCTCGGAACCGGCGGATCGACGTGGTTCTGGAGCTTATCGGCGCTTCATGACGACGTAGATCGCGGCGCCGGCGCCGAGGGCTTTCGCCCCTACGGCGAGGGAAAGGCCGATCCAGCGGCCGAGAGAGGCGGCCGTTCCCTCGGCTCCCGTGCGCCACGGGCGCCCGGCATCGCGCTTCACGGATCGCCAGCGATGACGCACATAGCCGCGCGCCGCGCGCGTCAACACCGCCCTTCCCAAGCTTCGTGCCGCGCGGTTCACGGTCCGCCTCCCGACCCTCCAGCGACCGGATTCGAGCCACTCAGCCCCGCCCCGACGACGTCCTCGCCGCCGTCCACGCGGAGCACGTTGCCGGTCATCCAGGCGGTCTCCGCGCGGGCCAGGGCGACCAGGCAGCGACCGATGTCCTCCGGCGTGGTGAGCCTTCCATGCGGGTTGATCTGACGGGCGATCTCGATCATCCGCTCGTGTCCGGGAATCTTCCGCAGCGCCGGCGTGTCCGTCACGCCCGCACGGATCGCATTGGCCGTGATGCCGAGAGGCGCCAGCTCCAACGCCAGCTGACGGCAATGCGACTCCAACGACGCCTTGGCCGCGGATACCGGGCCGTAGAAGGGACTGACCCGATCGCCCCCGGAGCTGGTCATCGCGTAGATCCGGCCGCCGTCGCCCATGAGCCCGCGCGACACGAGCCCCTGCGTCCAGTACACCAGCGAGTGCGCCATCACGTCGAGCGTCATTTCCATCTGCTTGGGCGTGATGACGGACTCGGGATTTCGGTCCACCAGCGGGCGCAGGGTGCCGAAGGCGAGCGAATGCAACAGGACTCGGACCGATCCCGGTCCCGTCTCCTCTTCGATCTGGTCCAGCACGTCCGCCCGTTTCTCGGCGTCCGCGGCGTTCACGTTGAAGAAGCTAGCGCGACGCCCGGCGGCTTCGATCGCGGCAACAATCTCCGTCACGTGCTTGAGGCCCGCGCGACGGTCCAGATGGACCCCGTAGATGTCGAAGCCGCCCTCGGCCAGGGCGAGAGCGGACGCCTCGCCGAAACCGCTCGAGGCGCCCAGGATCAGCGCCGACTTGTTTCCCTCGGCCACGTTCTCCTCCGTCTGAGTCTTGTCTTCCGACCGGCCGCGTGGATCAATGTGTCGGCTTCCTGTGATCGGCGCACCTCCGCCCCGTCTACAACCGCCGCGCCGATGGCCACGCCGAGCCAACGTGCCCTCGACGCCGAGGTGTCGGGCGCCGAAGGCCCTGGGCCTTCCAGGTCTCGTCCCGCTCCGCTGCCTGCCGAATCGTCCATGCTCACCGCGCTTCAAGGATCCAACGGCCACGCGTCCGCGCCAGCTTGCGGTCCGGCGCCCGGCAACGGCAAGGCGCGCTTCACGAACGGGAGGCAGAGACGCGGCCGAGGCCCTTGCAGCCGCCTTCCGATTTTCAAAAAAGTCGCTGATACCGCATGGATGCGGTCCCGTATTGAACCTCGTCAAAGGCGGCGTCATCTCTTCCTTTTGAGGCCATCGCGCCCCTCGGCGTGCGATCGTGCACCAGAGAAATCCACGACGAGAGCCGAGTTTTCGACATTTTGTCAAAGTATTGTCATTACGACACTTACCTGATCAACGCCGGGTCAATCACCGGAGAGTGTGGGTTGCTTTGGGAAAACGCATCGTGGTATAGTTGATCGCCTTCAGGAACCACCGCCACCGCCGGTCAGGCCGGGCGGGTCAAAAAGAGCGACATTTTTGTAATTCTGCACTTTTTACCGATGGAGATACTGCGCCGAATGAGTGATACTCGACCCGTTGAACTCGTGGTGAATCTGCCGGAGGAGCTGGTGGACGAGGTGGAGGCGGTGCGCCAAACGGACCCGGAATTCTTGAGTGACGTCATCGTGTACGGACTCTGTCGCCGTACGATCTTCGAGGAGCTTCAGCGAACCCGGCGTAGCGACGTCGGCTTCGCCGGCAGCGGGTAAGCGGTCGCCGCGGCTCGCGTAGCCGAGGCTTCCCAGTCCCACCCGGACGGACCGGCTCCGCCGGTCCGGGTCAAGCCAACGGGCGGTTCACGGAGTCGCCAACTTGACACTTCCTCGGCGTGTGCCCCTATTTCTAACAATGGGTGCAGCCCCCTGGACCCGCGAACTGCGGAAGGACCCGTCCTCTTGAGCCACGATCCGGTCGGTGGCGCTGAAAAAGCCACGGGCCTGAATTCCGGCGACGGAATCGACGAAGTGCTTCGGGCGAAGTACCTCGACTTCTGCTCCGCCCGCCTCACCGAGGTGTTTCTTTCGCTCTCCGAAGAGAGGATCTACCGACTCGTCGAAGAGGCAGCTCGCGAAGCCAATCTCCAGGTCGGCGCTCTGAATTTCCAGACGATGGTCAGGCTGGTGACGAAGAAGCTGGAACAGAGCGTCCCGCTACCGGATCTGCAGACGTGGGCTCGCGAATACTCCGCCGACCCGGCTCGCTTCGATGAGCACCTCATGGGTCTCTGGAAGGATCTCGTCGGCGGATCGGCCGCGGGAGACGCGGAAGAAGACTCCTCGAAGGACTGAGCCCTCATTCCGAGTGGTGGCGTCGCCCGGGGCCACCGACGATCTCGCCGGTCAGCGTCCACAGTATCTTGATTCCGGCGAGAACCGAACCCCGCACGGATCCGGAGACCTTGGATTTCCCGGCCGTGCGGGCATGGAAGTCCACCGGCACCCCGACCACCCGGCA
>Ga0255057_10000206_pt1 | contig 33065 bp, 44 predicted proteins | sample Cases_109_6_MG_FD_189022 | JGI IMG/M metagenome (GOLD analysis project Ga0255057, IMG submission 189022) | Seawater microbial communities from Amundsen Gulf, Northwest Territories, Canada - Cases_109_6 | ecosystem: Environmental > Aquatic > Marine > Gulf | place: Canada: Northwest Territories... | reverse complement strand
GGTCGTCGGTCATCGCTAAACTAGGTGGTGTCGGAGCTCACGCAGATCATCCAGCAAAAGATCGGGTCCCGCCGCTTGGAGAACCGCGACCGGTCGCAGGCCGTACGTCACCCCGACGCTATAGATTCCAGCTCGTTTTGCCATTTCGATGTCCGCGGAGCTATCCCCCACCATGGCCGCCAATCGACCCTGGACTCCAGTGGCGCTGAGGATCTTCCTGGCCGGCTCTGGATGCGGTTTCCGTTCGACAGTGCTGTCCCCGCCCAATACGAACTCAAAGTGCGACTCGATCTCGAGCCCCGCAAGGATGCGCAGGGTGAAATCCAGGGGTTTGTTGGTCACGATCGCCTTTCGCTTCCCCTGGAAATGTTCGAGCGTCTCCCGGACTCCAGCATAGAGCCGAGTCTGATCGAGCAGGTGGACCGCGTAATACTCTCGAAAAAGCGCGACGCCCTTCTCTACGATGTCCTGATGGTGGGGACCGAGTGCCCGGCTGAGGAGGGTGTGGACACCATCCCCGACATACCGGCAGACCTGCTCCATCGAAAGAGGGGGAATTTCAAGTCTCTGGAGGGCGTTGTTGACCGCTGCCATGAGGTCGGCCCGCGTGTCGGCGAGCGTGCCATCCAGGTCGAAGATCAACACCTCCACGTGCCTGGGCTTCACCCCCCCCTCCGGTCGGAGAGATAGACCTCAAGGCGCCGAACCGCTTCCCGGATGTTTTCGAGCGAATTGGCGTACGAAAAGCGGATATGTCCTTCGGCCTCGCTCCCGAAGTCGATCCCCGGGGTGACCGCCACCTTGGCCTGCTCCAAGATCTCAAAGGCGAGCCGATACGAGTCGTTGGCGAACACGGTCGCATCGGCCAGGACGTAAAACGCGCCCTGAGGCTCCCGGGAGATGGTGAAACCGATCCACCGCAGGGCTTCAACCACGTACCGGCGCCGCTCGTCATAGATCTGCCGCATCCTTTCCACGTCGGCCTGGGCCCCTTTCAGTGCGGCGATCGCGGCTCGCTGGACAAAGTCGCTGGCAGAAATGAAGAAGTTTTGATGCATCTTCTGCAGCGGTCGCGTCAGCGCTCGAGGCAGAATGGCGTATCCCAGTCTCCAGCCTGTCATGGCGTAGGCCTTGGAAAAGCCGTTCAACACCACGGCGTGATCGGTGTACTCCAGAATCGAATGCTCCTCCCCCTCATACGTCAAACCGTGGTAGATCTCGTCAGAGACGATCAACAGACCGAGATCGGACAGGCTCTTGAGTACCGCCTCCGGAAGGACAGCCCCGGTAGGGTTCGCCGGGGAGTTGATCAGCAGGGCCTTGCTCCGCCCGCCGATTTTCTCTCGAACCGCCCGGGGGTCGAGCTGAAACCCATCTCGCTCTCGGACTGAGACAAAGGCTGGCTGACCGCCAGCAAATCGGATGAAGTTGGGATAGCAGGCGTAGTGGGGATTGCTCAGGATGACCTCGTCCCCGGACTCCAGGATCGCCGAGAAGAGGAGCCACATGGCGGGCGAAGTCCCGGTCGTGACGAGGATCTGCTCTGGCGAGACCTGAACCCGGTATCGGCTGGCGTAGTGTTCGGCTATAGCCTCTCGGAGTTCCCAGATCCCGAGACTGTGCGTGTATTTAGTCCGCCCCTCCTGCAGGGCCTTCAGCGCCGCCTCCTGGACGCAGGTGGGGGTGGGAAAGTCGGGTTCGCCCAGCTCCAGATGGATGATGTGTTCCCCCTGCCTCTCGAGCTCCTGAGCGCGTTCCAACACCTCCATCGCAATGAAAGGGGGGAGGGCCTCCGCCCGACCTGCACTCCGAACCATCTTTATACCCTTTCCAAGAAACGCCACGGAACCGGAAGAGGGATGAGCACCCCCAGTTCTGACATCTTGAGAAACTGCTCGAATCCCTCGAGGTGTTTCGGGGTAAGATCGAAGGAGAGCTGCTTGCGAAAGTAATTCACGCAGGCCTCTTCGCTAATGCCGACCCGCGCATGGAGAGCAGCACTGAGTGTCTCGGCCCGCCCCAGGCTATATGCCTTGGAAGCCATTAGCGCTCGATGGAGCGCCCGGGTCCCTTCAGGATCCACCTCGTAAAAGGCCTCTCGCACGGCCCAGAGGGCAAAGACGAACGGGAGCCCGGTGAGTTCTTTCCACCCCTGCCCCAGATCCAGTTGGTGCGGATACCTGCGTGCATGACCCGCCCTCAGCGCCGGATCGCCGATGAGGAGACCAGCGACCACCTCTTCGGGAAGAGCCTCGGGCACGTCCCCCCGAAGGTAGACCGGGTGCACCCCGTAGCCTCTCTCCAAGATTAGGCGGAGCAGATAGACAGAGGTCAGAGATTCTTGGGTGACGAGAACCTTTTCTCCATTTAGGTCTTTGAGGGGCAAACGACTCAGGCACTGCACGCTCCCGACCGCGCCGTCACAGGAGATGGCCAGGTCTGGGAAAAGTCGATACTTCTCGGGGGCCTGGGCATAGGCCACCGAAGAGATCACCGAGATATCGAGGTGTCCCTGCTCGAGCATTCGATTGAGTTCCGCCGGCGTCCCCTCGACAAGATCGCAAGCAGCCTCAATAGCCCCCTCTTCGATCCCGTAATAGACCGGTTCGCTATTGATGTAGCGGACCTTTCCGACCCGAGGTCGCCTCACGTTTCCTCCCGCTCGAACAACGAAACGCCGTTAACCATGGTCAGCCGCACCTTTTCTGGACTGGCCTCGTCCAGCAGATACTCATATGGGTCCGCTCCTGCCTTGCCCAGCGTCACGGCTGTGAGATCAGCTCGCTTTCCAGGTTCCAGGGTCCCTATCTCTCGATCGAGACCTAAGGCCTGCGCCCCCCCCAAGGTCGCCATGGTGATCCACTCTTCCGGGGAAAGAAGACCACCATGCGCCCGATGAGCAAAACGGACCTCATCCCAGAGACTGAGACTTTGGTTGCTGGCAAGCGAATCGGTGCCCAGGCCCGTCGCGATTCCACGACCTAGAAGTGCCTTCAGCGGCGCCTGGCCGACCCCGAGATGCGCATTGGACCGAGGGCAGTGGGCGACCTTTACATCGCTCTTGGCCAGGATGTCGAGATCCTCCTCCGTCAGGTGGACGGCATGGATGAGGAGACACTCCGGATCTAACACCCCCAAGCCGTGCAGATAGGCCACTGGGCTTGTCCCGAGTGTCGGCGGTGGAAGCTCGCCCCAGCCGGTGGCGGGTAGGAGACGCCTTCGAATCTCTCCGGTGCCCGACCGGAGGTACTCGATCTCAGCGGGACTCTCGGCGGCATGGATCGCCGCCTTGAGACGGGCGCGCTGCTGGAACTGTCGACACAGCCGTAACAACTGGGGCGAAACGCTATAGATGGCATGAGGGGATATTCCCACATCAAGAGGAGTCCCCCGGGCCTCCTCCCGCATAGCCTCAATATGCGCAAAGGGCATTTCACTGATTGCTTCGGCGCGGGTATCGTCCAGACCGATGATCTCCCGGTACACCACCCCCCGGAGACCACTCCGTTTGAGCCCCATAAAGCTCGCCCCAATCGAGCTGACCTCCCCCACGGTGGTGGTGCCCGACCGGATCAATTCAGCGATCCCTTCCTCGACAGCGGTCACATACGCCTCCCAACCGAGGCCCTGCTTCCGTTCCAGAAGCGTCAGGACCCAGTCCACGAAAGAATGACCCGGATGAACCTGTCCCCGAAGGACGCTGAGTTCGAGATGCGTGTGGACGTTGATGAGGCCGGGGAGGAGGATCGCCTCGCCCAGGTCCCGCCCCGTCGCTTCGGGATGGTCTTTCAGCAGGAGCGTCCGTGGCCCGACAGCCCGGATGCGGGACCCTTCGATGAGGATGGCGCCGTCACGGATTGCGGGTTGATTGACCGGGAGGACGTATCGGGCATTGAGGATGAGCATACTACCGTGTCGCCGAGAGCTGACGCCACCACTCCTCGGCCCGGGCAAACTCCTCCGGCGTGTTCACGTTGAACAGGCTGAGCCCTTGGGGATCGTGGGGCCGCAGTTCCTCTCGGTCGACCCGCCGGACCCGGACGTGGGGAAAGAACCGGGAGATTTTAAGATTGCCGGATTGGATCAGGCGCTCCATCTGGGGGAGACAAGTCTTGGCGTACAACGCGTACAATGGCTCCCAGTCATCCGTATACGGGATGACCGCGTCCCAGCCCTCGGTGAGGGTGGCAAGGTACCGGATCAGGCCAGGGTTGAAGAAAGGCATATCGCATGCCATGACAAAGGCCCACGGGTGGCTGGCGACGGCGGTTGCCGTATAGATACCGCCCAGAGAGCCCTTACCGGGGATCAAGTCCGGGACCACCCGTACGCCTAGGTTTTCGTAGAGGTCCGGCGTATTGGCCACGATGATGACTTCTGGGAAGATCTGGTGAAGGCCATCGACCAATCGGTCGATGAGACGCTTTCCCCCGATTTCCAAGACCGCTTTGTTGCGCCCCATCCGGGTCGACTTCCCCCCGGCCTGGATTACCCCGCTGATCGTCATTGCCTCTGCCATCCCTGGGGAAACAAGCTCGCGGGCACTCGAAATCCCGAGCACCCGCGAGCGGCTCAGGCCGGCCAGGGCCCAGAGGGGATGGTCGACTATGTCTCGTTCTCGACCTCGACCTCGTCCGTCTTCTCCACCTGGTCGAGACCCACCACTTCCCCTTCTACCTTCTCCGGGCCCTCTGCTTCTTCTGTTACTTCCTCCTTTACTTCCTCGGCTTCCGCCTCGACAGGGGCCACAGCCTCGAGCTCTGGCACCTCCTCTATTTCCGTCTCTTCAGTCACGACCCCCTCAGGGTCGATCTCCCGGAACCACATCGGTTTCACCGCCTCGGCAAAGGCTTCCGCCTGGGTCACTTCCTCGAAAGGTTTGGCTTCGTACTCGAGCCTCCCCGCCACCAGCTCATCCAGGGCGATATAGGTCGGCTTTACCGCATTCCTTTGGGCCAGGGGGCGCACACCCTGATTGAGCTGGCGACTGCGCTTGGCAGCAATGATCACCAGTCGAAATTTGCTGTCGACTTTTTCACTGAGGTCGTCCCAGGATACATAGCTCATGCGTCGTCATCCTCCTCAATTATTGTTAAATGGCCAGATCCTCCCGGACCTGGGGATCCAGGCGAAAGCTCCGGCACCGCTCACCCGCAATGATGGCGCAGAGATCGCCAACCGCCCGCTCAAGCACATCGTTGATGATCCCATACTCGTACTCGTTGAAACACTTGATTTCCTCCCGGGCCTTTTTCAGGCGGCGCTCGATTTCTTCGGGTGCGTCACTCCGCCGGGCCCGAAGGCGTTCTTCTAGCATATCCCAGGACGGCGGGAGCATAAACACAAAAACGCCCTCCGGATACTGCTGCCGGAGCTGGGCCGCCCCCTGGACGTCAACGTCCAGGATCACGTCCTTCCCTGCTGCCATGTTGGCCTCCAAGAGACGCTTGGAGGTGCCGTACAGGTGGTCATGGACACTCGCCCACTCCGCAAAATCCCCCGACTCCACCATGCGCTGAAAGGTCGCCTCGTTGACGAAGTAATAGTCGCGACCGTTGACCTCGTGGGACCGTGGGGGCCGGGTCGTAAAAGAGACGGAGTGTACGAGGTCCGGGGTCCGACGAACGGCTTCCTCACACAGGCTGGTCTTTCCGCCCCCAGAAGGCGCCGACACGACGATGACAAGCCGACGGGGTTTCTCCACCGCCTACTCCCTGGCTCCCGAAACCCCCGTCAGGCGCTGGGCCAGTGTCTCCGTCTGAATGGCCGAGAGGATCACGTGGTCACTATCCGTGACGACAATAGAGCGGGTGCGCCGCCCGTTGGTCGCATCCACCAGCTTTCGGCCCTCCTTCGCCTCGTCCTTGAGCCGCTTACTCGGGGCAGAACTCGGATTGACGATGGTAACAATCCTGCTTGCGACCACCATATTTCCAAAGCCTACATTGAGAAGTTCGGTCGCCAAGCCCCTCACCTCCCCCTTCCGCCCGGGGCAACTTTCTGAAGCGCCCCCGAAGGCCTTCACTCGATGTTTTGCACCTGCTCCCGTAACCGCTCCAGATCTGCTTTCATCTCCACCACGACCGGGGAGATGACCGGATCCGCGGCCTTCGTCCCAAGGGTATTGACCTCGCGATGCATCTCTTGCAATAGGAAGTCCAGCCGGCGGCCATGGGGACCCGTCCCTTGGAGGATCGTCCGGAACTGCTGGATGTGACTCTTGAGCCGCGTGCACTCCTCGGTAATGTCGGACCGCTCCGCGAGGAGCACCGCCTCTTGCGCGAGCCGATCCGGATCGGACAACGGCGCACCGAGAAGGGCTCTGACGCGCTCTTGGACCCGGCTGCGGTAGGCTTCCACCACCTCCGGCGCTCGGGTCTCCACCGTCGCGAGTCCCGCCTCGACCTGGCTTACGCACAGCTCGAGATTCCGCCCCAGATTCTCTCCCTCCTTTCTTCGCATCGAGTCCACTTCATCGAGAGCCGCGTGGATCAACTGTCTGAGAACGGCACTCGCCTCCGCCACGTCGACCTCCGAGGCCTCCAGGGTCACGAGATCGCGCACCCCGATCAGCGCCTCGATCGTGACCTCCCCCCGCAGGTCGAGCTCACGCTGGAGCTCCCTGAGTGCCCCGACATACTGCTGAATCGCTCCCCGGTCGACCCGCAAGTTTCGGGGAATCTCGCCAGAGAGCTTTTCCGTCACCTGGACGTCGAAGCGACCTCGATGCACCCGTTCGCGAATTTCCCGGTGAAACCCGTGCTCGAGGGACGCCAAGGCTCTCGGCAGCCTGATCCGGATGTCGGTAAACCGGTGATTAAAGGCCTGGACTTCAACGGTGTAGAGGTAGGGGGCAGTGGCACCCTCCGCCCTACCATACCCGGTCATGCTTTTGAGCATGGGGTCCGATCCAATGGTAACCATCCAGGGAAAGCCAGCGATGCCGCATTGGGGATCATTGCAGGGCCTAGAGCCCCAGGGACGAGGCCACGCGGCGTTTGTCTTAAATTTACTGTAGCTTGCGCCGCCTGTCAAATTGAAAGCCTCCGAACTCGCTCTCCTTTCCCTGCCTTTACAGGCTTGTCTGTGACGGGTAAGATGAGCAGGCGATGACGGAGTGGAAAGCATCACAACAGCGATATGTCCGCCTTCTCCGGCAACGGATCAGCCGACTCAAGCGACGGCGAGACAAGATCCTGGCGGATCTGGCGACGGCGCTACAGTGGGAGGACCTTCGCCGGAAGGGGGAACTGCTCCGTGTCCACCGCAACCGCATCTCGCGCGGTCTGTCCGAGGTGGCCCTGCCCGACTACTACGCCGGGCCAGGGAAAAGCCTCACCATCTCCCTCGACCCGGCACTCCCCGTCGACACCAACGCCGAGCGGTACTTCAAGCAGGCGCGCAAGGTCAAACGCGGACGCCCTATTGTGGAGCGCCGGCTCGCCGAAACTGAGGCGGAACTCAAAGGCTGGGAAGCGGCCCTGGAGAGAGTCATACAGATCCAGACGCCTGAAGCCCTGGAGAGAGCCTCCGCGGCCCACGGCCTAACGCGGCTTGAGCCGCCACCCCCCAAACCGAGGAGGGCAGACGACACCGAATCGGCGCTCGTGCCCCGACGCTTTGTCTCGACCGATGGCCGGGAGATCCTGGTAGGACGAAGTTCCGCCGGCAACGAACATCTCACCTTTCGCCTGGCCCGACCTCACGACCTCTGGCTGCACATCGAAGGTTATCGTGGGTCTCACGTGATCGTCCGGAACCCCAAGGGTCAGACGGTCCCCCCGCGCACCTTGCGAGAGGCCGCGCAGCTCGCCGCCTTTTTCAGCAAGGCCCGTAACGCCGGCAAAGTGCCGGTCCACTACACCGCTGTCCGGTTCGTCAGGCGGGTAAAAAGGGGCAAGCCCGGAACGGTCCTCCTCACCCAGGAGAAAGCGGTCGTAGTCACTCCCGATTCAGCAGTGGTGACCAATCTCGGCGAAAGAGCGGCGAGAAGTCCGGATACGAGTTCTCACGGCATTCGACGAGGCCGTACACGATGACGAGGTACGCGGCGATTGATGTGGGGACGAACACCATCCGTCTCTTGGTGGCTGATGCGCAGGATACCGCGACGTATCGCCCCATTTTTCAGGAACAGGTCATCACCCGGCTCGGCGAGCGGCTCCAGAAGACCGGCGTGCTGGAGGCAGGGGCGGTGGAGCGGACGATCGTGGTCCTCCAACGGTTTACCCAGACTGCCAAGAAGCTGGGAGCGGAGAAAGTCGTCGCGGTCGCCACCAGCGCAGCTCGGGAAGCCAAGAACCAGCGGGAGTTCCTCGACAAGGTGCGGAGAGAGGCGGGGATCGAGCTACAAGTCGCCTCAGAAGAAGTCGAGGCGACCTTGACCGCCCTTGGGGTATCCCATGCGCTGGGACCCGCATGGTCCACCATGCTGATCATTGATATCGGCGGTGGCAGCACCGAGTTTATCTTTGTTGAGCAGTCGAAATTCGCTGGACACCTGAGCCTCCCCATCGGGGTCGTCAAGATCACCGAGGCCTTCCTCAAAGGCGATCCGCCCCCTATGGATGAACTGGAAGCCGCGTCCAGCTCCCTTCGAGAAACCCTCAGCCGGGTTCCGGCATCGCTGGACATTCCGCCGAGAGGCGCCCTTGTGGGGACGGCGGGCACGCCCACGACACTCGCCGCAATAGACCTTGGCCTTGCGACGTATGATGCGGAGAGGGTGACCGGCCACCGTCTCTCCCGAGGCAGAATCGAGCAGCTCTTGGAGCATCTCTGCTCCCTCCCCCTCGCCGAACGTCGTCAGATCGTAGGTCTCGAGCCGGCTAGAGCCGATGTGATCATTGCGGGCATTCTTCTAACCCGTGAGATCATGATGCTCTTCGGTTTTGATGAGCTGACCGTGAGCGATGGGGGACTTCGTGAGGGCATCCTCCTCCATCATCTCGCACAACGTAATCCCCGATCATAGCCCGATTGGATGGCCAGGCTTGACAGTTTTTAGCCCACCTCAGGAACTTTTGGCGACGGACGCCTTCTCGGGTAGAATATCGGACGGAAGGGTATTTAGTTTTTGATCCTGATAGCTGGCGCTTCAAGCTAGGAGATAGAGCAATGTATTTTAAGCAGATCCTCGATGAACGGTGTGGTTGCGCGTCCTATCTGGTAGCGTCTCGACAGTCGCATGAGGCGGCGATCGTCGATCCGTCAATCGAGACGCAGCAGTACGAAGAACTGTTGCGCGAGCGCAACTTTCAGTTGCGCTACGTAATCGATACGCATGTGCACGCGGACCACGTGTCGGGAGCGCGCAAGCTTCGGGCCGACCATGGGGCCGAGTTGTGCCTGCACGAGTCGGCACAGGTCGCCTATCCGTTTCGGCCACTCAAGGACGGAGAAGAGCTGGCGATGGGGCAGCTGCGTTTACGCGTGTTGTACACGCCCGGGCATCGCCAGGAGCTGATCTCGGTCCTGATCATTAACCCGCCCCGCAGCCCGGAGCCCTCGATGGTGCTGACGGGTGATTCGCTGCTTGTCGGTGACGTCGGCCGGCCCGACTTTGGGGGCGGTGATGCCGCTGTTCAGTATGACAGCGTGACTCGCTTGCTCCGGCTGCCTGACTGGGTGGCGGTTTTCCCCGGTCACTTTGAGGGACCATGTGGCAGAGGGATGTGTGGCCGACCCAACACCACCATCGGCTTTGAGCGGCTGTACAACCCATTGGCCCGCCTGGGTCGCGGTGCCTTTGTTGCAACCCTCTTGGACACCGTACCCGCCCGGCCTCTGAACATGACAGCTATTGAGGCGACCAACCGGGGTGTTGCCGACGTGCCGTGGGCCATGTTAGCTACCAACCCTGCGGTCAACGAGATCAATATCGATGCATTGGAAACTCGTCCGCCAGAAGCGCTCGTGTTGGACGTGCGCGAACCACAGGAGTACCAACACGGACACGTGCCCGGCGCGATTAACATTCCCCAGGCAGACCTGGCCTCACGACTGGACGAGGTGCCGCGGGACCGCCCCGTGATCGCCATATGCCAAGGCGGGGTGCGTTCACTCCGGGCTGCGCAGTTTCTGATCCAGGTGGGCATCGATCGGGTGGCGAGTGTCAAAGGTGGGACCGCAGCCTGGCGCAGGGCGAGCAAGGCGGTTGCCGTCGGCGACACCAGTGTGGAAGAGCCTCGTGTCACCGAAACGGAGTGGATGCACGCTGGCGCCCGCCCCAGCCACCTGACTTAGCTCGCCATCCCCCAAGTTTCCCATCATAGGTCTTGTGTACGTCTGATAATCAAGTAGCCAAGCGCTTTGAAATAAAGGAGGCTGAACGATGCCGAAGTGTGATGCAGTGTTCGAGGGCGGCGGGGTGAAAGGGATCGGACTAGTGGGGGCTATTGCCGTGACCGAGGAAATGGGGTACGAGTTCGTCAACGTCGCTGGAACCTCCGCAGGGGCTATTGTCGCTGCCCTGGTCGCAGCGGGATACCGCGCCTCTGAGCTTCAGGACATCATGAAGAGTCTCGATTATTCTGAATTCAAAGATGAAGGGCTGTTGGATAAAATCCCTTTCTTGGGTAAGGTGCTCAGCCTCGGCTTCGAAAAAGGGATCTATGAAGGTGCGTATCTCGAGAACTGGATTCGAGAAAAATTAGCGGCGAAGGGCAAGCGTACCTTTCGGGACCTCATTATAGGTGAGTACAAGGATAACCCTCGTTACCGTTACAAGCTCCAGGTGATCGCCAGTGACGTATCTCGAGGGCGGCTCCTCGTCCTGCCTCAAGACATCAAGGATTACGGGATGGCTCCGGATGATTTTGAGATCGCCCGGGCGGTTAGGATGAGTATGTCGATCCCGTATTTCTTCGAACCCGTAACCCTGAAAGGCCACGAGACTGGGGAAGAGTGCTATATCGTCGACGGGGGAGTGCTAAGCAACTTTCCAATTCGACTTTTCGATGACGGCTCTCCTGACCCGCCGTGGCCTACCTTTGGGTACTTGCTCGCCGAAGATCCCGATGTCACGGGTACCACAGTGAGCCACAAGATCATCGGGCCACTCACCCTCTTTGCCGCCCTTTTTTCAACAATGATGGAGGCTCACGACAGGATGTACATCAAAAACGGGGCCTTCGCCAGAACGATCATGATCCCCACCTTGGGGGTCAAGACCACGGAATTTGATCTTTCGCCCGAGCGTGCGGATGAACTTTACCAGTCAGGGGGCAATGCGGCCAGAGAGTTCTTTCAGACATGGAATTTTGAAATGTATAAAGCGACGTTCAGGCAAAGGGCCGAAAGGAACCGTCGTGAGGCAATTTATGCTTAAGACGCTCCATCCCGGATTGCGTGGTTAACGTATTGGGCTTGGGGGTGCATCCGGCTACGCCTCGCTTTCAGCCTGTCGGAAGGGAACGAGCCCTTAGGTTGGCTGGACATCGGTCGGATGATAGACCCGCCCGGCCTTCTGGCCGGCGACCTCGACTTGTCGCAGGATGCGGAGGATGTCGGTCCGCTTGTGATCGTAATCCACGGCGAAGCGTTGGCTCCCCGGATCGTAGCGGGCGCTGACAACACCATCCAATCTTTGGATGAAATTTACGATTTTCTCGGGTGGGCTACTCGTCCGGTCCCCTGAGTAATCCGCCCCTTTCACTCGTAGTGTGATCCCTAGGTTCATAGCCGTCCCCTCCTTGCTCCCTCTCCACGGGAAGATCAAATGCAGATTCTCTTCCTTGTCTCCGTTGTTCCTACTCCGAACTGAATAATTGCTTCAACTGTGCCAAGAACATAGGGCGATGAGGCAACCTTTTGAATTCTCTCGCTCGACCGAGCCGTACGGCCCTCTTTTTCGGGCGAAGCGTGGATCTGGAGAGGGGGGTAAGTCTGCCATGCTGTCAGGAGGCCATTTGAGACAGACAACATGTCACACAGGGCGTCGTACCCTATCTCAACCCCCTGGTAAGCCCGCAGTGACATGCCTGGCCCTTGACACCCCCACCACAACGGACGATACTTGGGCACTCTTCAGGAGATGGGCGAGAAATTGAAATGGCTGTGACAGTTGTGACCGCTGACGTGATCATTCGGTATCCCGACGGCGGAATAATCTTAATCAAGCGGGGGAAAGAACCCTTTCTGGGATCCTGGGCTCTCCCAGGGGGAATCCTGGAGGAAGGAGAAACCGTAGAGCAATGTGCGGTGAGAGAGGCAAAGGAGGAAACAGGAGTCAGTGTCAATCTCAGGGAACTGGTTGGAGTGTTTTCCGAGCCGGGACGGGATCCGCGCGGCCACTACGTTACAATAGTTTTTCTCGCCGACCCTATGGAAGGTTCGCCACAGGCAGCCTCTGATGCCGCTGATCTGATCATCACGAAGGGTTTCCGTGACCTGCCGCTGGCATTTGACCACGCAAATGTCCTTCGCGCCGCTTTTCCGGAAGGTGCCTAAGCTTACCTAAGGGATGGTTTCGTAGTCCCTAGCGATCCAATCTCCACTTACTAGGGAGTCGATTTCTCCATCGGAAATGTATTCCCCGATCACCCGCGGCGATGCTCCCGGGACCTCCAAGAACTCTATCCCCGTCCGATAGACCCAGCCTCGCTCGCCGCTAGGCCAGACCTCATAGCGCTGAGCCTCTGAACGAACCGCCCTGCACTTGAGACGCACTTCGTGTCCGGGGAAAGAAAACGTCACGAATGAGATGGTATGTGGTGGGATGATATTCAAGTGTTCGACTAGGGCTCCGCTACGGCTGATGTCGACGACATGGGCCCTCTTACGAGTTGCGGTAATCCGCCCTTCGAGTCGGCCCCCTACGGCCAATCGCGCATGACGCCTCCTGTCATCCTTGACCTGGTCCACTCGCACGACTACCCTCCTCTTACATGCTTGGTCGTGATGAATCGCTCGTGCTGCCCGCTGGTCATCTCCAACAGGCATTCCGGCAATCTGCTGCTCGTCCACTCCCACGCCGGCGCGTCCCACTCAGGCGGAGGCCGAAAACGAACACCATCCTTCTCGAGAACACCGACATCGGCCCAATACGAATCGCATCGATTCGTCGTTGGCAGTAAGACTATGATCGGACGCGAGATGTCTTCATGGGACAGGATGGTCACCACGGTTCCGTCGTTGTAGACATCGTACCTCGCGGTGATGGTAAAGCTGCCAATCTTTTCTCGGTAGGCCACGGATTCGATGATCTGCCTGCCGTTTGGTGTCCAGTTTGGCGGCCAAGTGACGAGCAACAGTGTCGCGATCAACGCCGTTTTCATTGCCCGCTCGCGTCTCCTTTCCTCCCGGACAAAGGGAAAGACTCTGTGTGCATCCCAAAGGCCAACATGAATGGGAGCGCTGGATCCAGATCAATCACGCCTTTTGTTTTTAAGGACTTATCGCGATGGGGAGTAGCCGTGATTCGTTGCGGAGTGTTCAAATATCGGATGCAAGGCATGCATGAACATGCAAACATTGCGGGGCATGCAAAGCGCGAAGTTAAAGCGCGACCTAGACCTGAAATCGGGAAATGCAACCTATTTTCACGGGACCGATTTTGGTGAAATAGAAGGCAAGGATGTCGGTGGAGAAGAAGGATCAGGGTTAACAAATGGGGAAAAATTTGAGGAGTACGGGCCCTAGCGAGACGGGGGGAGCAATCGAGAGGAATCCGCGGACGCCTGCTGGTGAAGACGATCAACCACGCTGCCGATCACACCAGCCATGTACGGCTCGGGATTGAGGAACTGCACCCCCATGCCGGTAACGGGTTCCGTTTTACGCCCCCCTCCGCGAACCCACGCTACCCGTGCCGGCGTCGATACCGGACGGACCAGTATAGGTGGCGCGAAGTCAAGGAGGATCTCAGTTCCCGTCGCGAGCGGGCATTCGGTCGCAATGAACATCCCACCCTGGCTGAGATTGAGGCATGTCCCGTGATGCACCATCTCGGCTTGCTTGACCTCGACGGTGAACCGAACCGGCACTCGGGGATGGGACCGCTGATTGGCGTGATTCATCCACTGAAAGACTCGGTCCAATTCTGCTTCAATCTCCTTTTCCTTCAAAGGTTCCTTCCACGCATCTTCCTTGCGAACATTCTGAAAAACTTCACCGTGGACGAGGTGTTCAGGGTCTATTCCTGCGACGCCAGAATCCTCTCCGGTGATCTCCATGTTTTCGAACCGGAAAAAACCTGCATCCCAAGTCATTAGTTCGAGGAGCACCTGTTCGATCTGGTTTCGGACCGCCTGGTAGAGCACCTCTGGGGTAACGAATCCCTGCTCGACCAGAATCGTGCCGAGCCGTTTCCATTGGGGGGAGAGGTGCTGCAACTCGAGGCCGATCCTCAGTGCGTCTTCAGTCAGGTATTCGTGCTTGATCAGGATGTTGCCTAGGGCGTTCTGGACCGAGTCACAGGCAGCGGAGACCACTTCCCCGTCCCGAAAAAGAAATACTCCCGAACTTCCCAGGCGGGTGAGGGTTAGCTTACCCGACTTTTTAAGTAGTCCCAGGTACTGGAGAATATCGAAAACGGTCAGGCCTTCGAGCCGTCCTGTGAATGCCAACGTTTGTCCTCCGTCCGCCGGGCGGGGCCACAGGGATCTCCGCCTACGTGGCCCCGGCTGCATGTTGATTATTTCCAGAGAGGAATTCACCGAGAGAGCACTGTGGGATTGAAATTGCGGCAATTGTGCCAAAACTCTGGTGGACGGGGACAAAGGGTAACCTTCTGAAATATCCCGCTCGACTGAGGCCTGGAGCCGTTTTTCAGGCCAAATCTGAGTGCTGAAGAGAAAGGAACTCTGCCATGCTGTCGTCGGGCCGTTCGAGAGTGGACAGTTTGTCAGCGACGGGGCTACACACGCCCGAGGGCTTGTAATCGAACCTGCCCTCGGTGCCCTAGGTGGTCGCACTATGGGCCATGTGTCAATGGCGGCACGGCGTTCGTCGCCGGTGCTAAGACCCTCACGACAACCCGACGGTTTTGGGCCTGCCCTGCGGGGGAGTTATTGTCAGCCGCCGGGATCTCTTCCCCAAACCCGACCCCGGAGATTCGATGGGTTCCGATCCCGAGTTTTAGCACCAGGTACCGCACAACAGCCGCGGCCCGTTCCCGACTGAGCTGGAGATTGTACTGGCTAGGACCGACCGAATCGGTGTGTCCTTGTAGTTCCACGAGCGTACCCGGATCCTCCTGCAGCAGGCGACCTACCTCGACCAGAGAAATAATTGCGGCATCCTTGAGATCCGCCTTGCCGAAGTCAAAGTAGACCACGCGCGCCCCTTGTACTACATACGACGAATTGTGAGACATCTTGTTCTCGACGTCGAGGATTCTAGCCATGGCCTCATCCGCTTTTTCGTTGGCCTTTGCCGTTTCCTGTCCCACCTCCCCTAGGCGTGTGTTAATTCCGTCCACCTGCTGCTGGCGTGTCTCTGCCTCCTGAGCGATCATCCTATCTCGGATCCCCAGCTCGTGTTTGATGTACTCGTAGGTCGCACAGCCCGAAGCGAACAGGATGATCACCAATGATAGAAATATCCGTGGGCCTGATCTATGCTGAACCATAAGACGTCCTCCTCCTAAACGGTCACGCCAGCTCTACAATAGAGACGCCATGGGAGAGCACAAGGCACGTTCCATGCCAATCCAGGGAAAGTTTATCCGCGGGAGAAGAATTCACCTTAATCTTTCGGTTTTACTCACGACCCTGAGCAAAAGCTTTTAGGGGGTGAGGCTTTCCTCCTCAAGTGACCATGTAAGATTTATATGGGGGGACCTAACGATGAGACTTGACGGGCACGGCTCTTGCGTGTATCGTCGCCGTCAGAGTGGACCGTTTTAAGAAGTACCCCGTCGCGAGTGGACAAGGACAATCCCGGCCGAAGGAGACTATGATCCATCTCGGGCAGACCCTGGGTCGTTGGCTCTGGAAAGGGCGGGAAAATTCCTCCACGTGTCCTGCTTGCGAAACCTCACTTCCTCCCAAACGCGCCTTCTGCCCTCACTGCTACATGGTCCTTCGACCGGAGGGGATGGCGGAACTGCACCAGACACTCCAGGGGGCGAAGGTCCGCGAGGATATTTATATCCTGCGAAAGCTCCACGATGGAAACGAAGACGTGGTCATCTCCCTTGCCAAGGCTTCAGAGCCTGAACTTGACGGGCAACCTACTTCACCTCCAACGGAAAGGATCCCCCGACAGGCACCACCGAAAGAGGGCGGGTTTCCTACTCGCGCACCAGAGCCCCGGAGTCGAAAGCAAAAAAGTCAAAACCTGATGACCTATGCCTTTTCCGTTCCTCCCTCTGCCGGGCCCGAGAATCTCCCTTCCCTCATCCGGTGGTTTTTGAATCACGACCGCCTTATTCCCAATAACCTGGATATCCTAGAGGAGGCGCACCGAATCCTTTACGGAGGCGAAGGCAGTTGGACATACGAGCGCCACCTCGCCCGGGCTATCGCCGATGATCTTCGCACCTATAATTCCTCAGACTTGCTGCAGGAGCATTTGATCCTCCTGACGACGGTTTACGCTCGGACGCTCCAGGAGCTCCTCAGCCTCGGGCCCGACCAGCAAGACCTTCGGTCCCCTACCGACCTCCCGGAGTCCGAACGGCAAAGGATGTGGGATCTCTGTCTGCGGTTTGGTCTCACGGCCACACGGCTGCGGGTGGAAGGCTGGATTTATCAGTTGACCTATGGTGAACCTCCGAGCGTCAAGAACCCCACAATTAAGCGCCGGTAACTTTTACAACTCCCACCGTGTAAATCTTACATTCTCGCCTTCGAAGAAATGGTCTGCTACCCTTCACTACTGCGTTGAGCGTTGCAACAGAAAACCTAGTAGATCGGCGTGCTGTCCACCATCAATGCCTATGCTTCTCACGGTATGGCATGGAGATTGCCGTTTTCAGATCCCGAATTCCCCTCGTCGAGCGTGCGTGGATCGCGGAGGCCCCCATGATCGGGGCACGCACGGATCCCGGGCCGGGGAAAGCATCAAAGAGGGTATGGACTCAGAGCGAGGACAAGAAAAAAGAAAGGAGAGAATTATGCGACGGAGCTTCGCGCTAATAATCGGCCTGCTCGTCACTTCCTTTGCCCACGGGGAAGCGGCCAAGCAACAGATCTACCAGGGTGAAGGGGTCGTCCAATTCGTAAATGCGAAGGAAGAGATCCTCGTGGTGGAGCACGGACAGATCGAGGGGTTCGCCGACGCCATGACCATGAGCTACCAGGTCAGGTCCTTAGATCTCCTCAAGGGGCTCAAGCAGGGGCACAGAATCAAGTTCAAGGTCGATGGGGCCACGGAGGAGATCATCGAGATCAGCCGAGTGGAACGCATGGCCCAAACCGATCAGCCGAGACAAGAGAAATCCGAAGCCGCCAAGCCGGCCGTGCAGCCGGACGATCCCCGGGTGACCCGGGCTGCCCTCGCCACGGAGGTCATCGACCGAGAACCCGCAGAAACGTTTTCCCCGATTTCCGCTGAGATCGGCCGGCTTTACTATTTCACCGAGGTCGCCGAGGCGGGTCCCCCGAGGGAAATCCTCCACGTCTGGACGTGGCAAGACCGCAATGTCAGTGAAATCTCGCTCAAGGTCCAGGGGCGGCGCTACCGGACCTGGAGCTATAAGACCGTTCCCCCGACCTGGACCGGCGAGTGGCGGGTCGAGGCCCGCACGCCAGAGGGCGCGGTCCTCTCCTCTAAGAGCTTCCGGGTCGAGGCTACTCAGTGAACAATCTCACCAAAGGAGGATAGCGAAGAACCCGCAATGCAACCGTCCCCTGAGAGGTAAGAATCAGCAACTTCATCTCTTCGAAGTCTACCTCAAGGTGTCCAACCTCCAGAGACCAGTCCGTCTGGTCTCTCAAAGATCACCCTCATCCGTCCTAATATCTAAAAGCCATCACGACAGGCGGCGTGTGCTTTACCGAGGTCGCTCATCTCCTATCCGTAGGCATTTGCTGCCCATTTCCCGGCAGCCGCCTAGGGATCGGCACAGTCTGAGAAAAGCGGCTGTCACCAAACCTCTTTATTTTCAACAGGTTATGGGGTAGCAGGGTCTTGGCACAGTGATTGCGAAGGATTGCGAAGGGAAAGGTATATCACTAGGTCTAGCCCCGACCATATAGCGGCAAGTCTACACCTAGCACGGGGGAATCGGATGAAGCCATCTCAGGTCCTCGTTGTAGAAACTCCCTCAGGGACAGCAGAAGATATCCAGGGACTTCTTTCCTCTTGCGCAATCACGGACGTGGCCGTCGCCAAGGAGTCCGAAGCGCTCAATCGGCTGCGCCGTGGGGAATTTTACGCGGTCCTCTTTCACGAAGATGCACCGATGGACGGCCGCGGGCTTCTCGTGACCGCAAAAAGGGAGACTCCCAACACGCCAGTCATCGTTATAGTTGAAGGCACGGACCCGGGCCGTTGCGCGGAGTGGACGGCCGCCGGGGCCTTCGAGTGCCTGGTGAAGCCGGTCGACCCCCCCTCCTTGCTCGCCGCGATGCAACGGGCACTGACCCGGAGCCAGCTGTGTGCTGCCGGCAGTGTCAAGTCCACCAGATCACGACAGCGAAGTGGTGAGTGGTCCTTTGCGGAGATGGTCGGCGACTCCGAGGCGATGCAAGAGGTGTATTACTCGATCACGAAAGTCGCCCAGTCGGACGCCAACATCTGTCTGTACGGAGAGAGTGGCACGGGGAAGGAACTGATCGCCCGGGCAATTCATGACAGCGGCCGCCGGCAGGGGCGGCCCTTCGTAATCCTGGATTGCGCCGCTATCCCCGAGGGACTCATGGAGAGCGAGATGTTCGGCCATGTTCGCGGGGCCTTCACCTCGGCCGTGGGGGATCGGGTGGGGGTCTTCCAACTGGCGGACACCGGGACTCTGTTTCTCGATGAGGTGGCCGAGCTCCCCGTCCCTCTGCAGGCGAAACTGCTCCGGGTCATTCAGAACCGGGAGTTTCGGCGGGTGGGAAGCAGCCATCCCGTCCGGGTCGATGTCCGCATCCTCGCCGCCACGAACAAGGACCTGCCTGATCTGGTCAAGCGGGGTCAGTTCCGGGAAGATCTCTTCTATCGCCTGGATGTCATCAGCATCACCGTCCCTCCTCTCCGGAAGCGGAAGGAGGACATCCCCCTGCTGCTGGAGCACTTCGTGGAACAGTTCAATCGGAACAGCGAGAAGCAGATTCGGGGGATCAGTGCCCGGACCCAGCGGCTGCTCCTAAAGTACGATTGGCCAGGCAATGTACGGGAACTGCAGAACTGTATCGAACGGGCGGGGGTCATGGCGGACGAGGACATCATTGACATTGGGGATCTGCGCCAAGTGCTGCACCCGGTCGCGCAGGCCGCGGCGCAGACGGAAGGGGGGGCCGGCCTCCGCGACATGGAGCACACCCTCATCCAGGACACGTTGCGCCAGACGCGGGGCAACAAGACAGCCGCGGCTGCTTTGTTGGGAATCAGTTTGCGGGGGCTTCATTACAAGCTGAAGAGGCTCGAAGCTAAAATGCCTCGGGAGAACACCTAGCCCCCCGGTCCCGGACCCACCGGATAATTTGCACCGTCCCTACCCGGCCGAAGTGCTTAACTTCCGAAACGAACCTGTATCCGGTCGCCGTCGCGAGGAACGTAGGAGCGAGGGTCATTAGTCTCTCTGCCGTTGATGCGGACTTCCAAAATCCCTGGCGTGCCGCCCGGGCACGGGTCCCCCTCATTGTAGAGACGACCCCCCGGCAGTTCAATCATTGACCCGGTGAATCGCAACCCCAGCCCGTCGAAGAAACGACCCAGGTTGGACTGCCTCCTGGACTCCGGTTGCGATACCGGGTGGATGTGGATCCGGTATTCATTCCCGTGAGAGTGAATGCCACCAGGTGATCGCGGCAGCGGGGGCTCGCGTTTTCCGCAGACCTCGATCTCGAGCGTAGCATGCCAGTGGTCTCCGACCTGTGGTAGAGGTGGCTCAGTCCAAAGGTAGAAAGGAATTCCGACGGCTGCAATCAGAACGGCACCACCCATAAGCGTGCGGCGAATACGACGCGCTTTCTTTTGCTTCTCATGCCGAGCCTTCTTTTCCGCCCTCGACTTGCCCATGGGGACCCACGTCGAATTAGGAATATGGGAGCGGGAGCCGGGACAAGGCGCCCTATGGCGTGACCTTCACGATAATGAGCTTCGGGGTCAAGGCGGTGCGGCAGGGACTGATCTTACCCACATTAGGTATCCGGATGGATGTAATCACCGATTACCTGTAGTGTTTCGTCAGAGGGTTCGACAAATTGTAATCCGGTGTGGTAGATCAACTCCCGCTCCCCGTCCGACTGCACCTCTATCCGATCAGCCACCGAACGGGCCACGCGACACCTCAGGCGAATTTTCTTTCCCCCAAGGTCAAGCTCCAAGGAGGATGGAGTACCTGGTCGGACAACGCTGGCATGCTCAATCAGAGCCCCCCCAAGACTGATATCCAGCAAAACGGCATCCCAGATGACAGCGACTCGCCCCTTGGCCTCCCCTTTCACAACGAATCGGGCGTGTTTCCGCCGTCCTAGCGTTTGTTCTTCCTTTGCAACTTCCCTGATCGGGGCCGACACCTCATCGCGGGCGATACCCGGTGCTTCATCTTCGGCGATGACCTGTATCTCATCCCCGGCAGGTACCAACGCCTCATCCTGGAGGGGTGCTAGCGCCTCATCTTCGGCGACGACCTGTATCTCATCCCCGGCGCCTACGGGCGCATCATCCCCGACGATAAACCGGACCTTATCCTGGGTTGTAGCCCGTGCTTCACGCTCAACGGGGACCGGTGCCTCATCCTCGGAGGGTACTAACACCTCATCCTCGAGGGTCACAGACGACTCATCCTCGACAATGACCCGTACCCCATCCTGGGCGGCTACGGGCACCTCATCTCCAACGCTAGCGTGCGCCTCTTCCTCGGTGGGTACCGACGCATTGCCCTGGAGGGGTACCCGCCCATCATTCTGGGCGGTCGCGTTCGCCTCACATTCCTGGGCCGGTACCGGGGCCTTGGCCTTTCGACTTGCACCGGCCTTGGCCTTTGAACGCTTCGGTCGCCCCTTCTCTCTTTTCGTTGCCACAGCGACTCCTCGGAACTATCGCCGGTTTCCCTTTCTTCAATCTCCCGGGCCCTATAGGAGCGGAGGAGTGGTCTGAGGGGCCCGCCTATGGGGGGATTCGAGGGACTCTTGTCCGGATTGCCAGGACTTGCAATAACCGTGCTAAGCCCACCCGTGAGAAGCTGTATTCCTCTTACTCCGGCGGCGCGTTGAAGATTACCTTAAGCCATCGTCGGATCTCGACAGTTTCGAAGAGTCCTGCATTCACGTACGGGTCGTTGCGTGCAAATTCCTCCACCGCTGCACGGTCCCCCATGTCGACGAGGAGGAAGCTGCCCGTCATGGTCTGCCCGTCGTCGGTGAGCGTCGCGCCGCCGGCGACGATCTGCTGTCCAAAGCCCTTCGCGTATTCGAGATGGGCCGGCCGAGTGCCCTGCCTGATGTGGGCCGAGTTCGGCTTATCGGTTGTCAGGATGACGAAGTACATGTGTGTTCCTCCCTAGGAAACGTCAAGTGTGATGTTCGCCGAGCAGTCTCTCAGGACTCCACGGTTTCGTCAAGAGTGGCCAATAGGGATTCCGCCTGAACGGTCAGATTCTGAATGGGTTCAAACGAGACGGTGGATCTGTGACAAGACTGTGAGAGGGTCCCCAGTCGAGGGGCCGATGCAAACGGAAGACCCATTCCTCCATCACCGGCTCAGGAGGGTGAGAAGCGAAGCAGGAGCTTTCGGCGGTTGTCAAATTGTTACAGCATAACCTCCGTTGTGTGATACTTCCACTTCCTGTGCATGGAGTGGCACGGAAGAAGGAATGCTTCGGCGTTTCTTCGCCTGCTTCGGACGGGACGGCGCTGGGACGGACACGGACAAGGCCTGTCGGAACTTCTCGTCCGCGAGAACCGTCTGCTCAAAGACTTTGGCGAACAGGGTATCCTGTCGCGGGTCCTGGGGTTTGTAGCGATCCGCAATTTCTTTTAACTGGACGAAAAACTCTGTGGGTCGGAAGTCGGCGGTGCGGACGTAACGCTCAAAGGCCTTCTGGCGCTCATCGAGGTATTCAGCGAGGGTCTCGTATTCGGATTTCACCTCCGACTTGCGGAAAGACTCAATGATCTTCTCCTGCTCCGAGAAAATCTGGAGAAGGCGATTCAACCTTTTCTCGACCAGCTCCCGGTAGACGATCTCGATCGCCTGCCGCTCGTCTTCCAGATACCCCTGAAGTGGCCGGCGCTGTTCTTCGACATAATGACTCGCCTGCTCCAAAAGGTCACTGTGTGTAGCAAGGAACTGCTCGAAGGCCTCGAACTGTTCCCCGCCGGCTCCAGTGAGATGGAACGTCATCCGTTCGAGGTTCTGCTCCTCACCCTGAATGTACTGACGCATAGGTTTGAGCCGACCCTCCAGGTGCCTGAGGGCTTGGTCGACGTTCCGTTGGTGCTCTCCCACATGGCACTGAAACGGAACGAGCCGTTCATCGAGATAGGCTTTGAGCTGGTCAAGGACCTGCCGCTGTTCCTCGAGACTCTGATAGATCTTCTGTAAGGCTCCTGATGCAGACCATGGATACATCTGCTACCTCCTCTCAAGGGCTTTCATACGCGCGTGAGTGTCATTTGGCTTTCGCTGAATCCCATAGCCTCTTTCCCAATTAGGCAAAAGAATAAGGTCTGGAACCGACCCCATTGTGCATGTGGGGTGCCAGCATCAATCCGATTTCCACGCGGAACCGTGGGAGTCTTTTATTTCAAGGAATTGCGGCGCACGGCCCGAGGAGGATCTTCCTCCGTCACTGCTCGAGACGCATGAAGATTGTGCACCACAATCTTTGATCCGACGTGTCTGAGGGTCAAGAAATGTCAACTTTCTTGACACCTTTGAGGATAGAGTGCATGGGTGAAACATTTGCACCAAGTGAACCCCTGATTTAATAGTAACTTAGATGGCAAGCCGGGCGGGGTCGAAATTGAGAAGAGCGGTAATCATGCCGCGTCCGTATCGGCCCCTGTCCGGCCAACCTCTTGAGGGTGTGGGGAGGAGTCGCATCTTGACAATGTTTTGGCACACATACTAAGGTATGGGGCCATGGCTCGTGCCCCCCGTGTGTTTGCCCCCGGGCTGCTCTGCTATGCCATCGTCAGAGCCATCATCAGACGGAACGACTGCCCAAGGACCTGTCGCAGCAAGCCAAACGATCAGGCCATCCTCGAGCGAGGTGGGCACGGACGAAGGCTGACCCCCGGTCTGTGAGACAGAGCTGGATGTGTTGTGATGGTGTTCACCGACAAACTCTTTGAGGCGGCCCGTCCGATCTGGGCCGCGCAACTCGAGCACCCGTTCGTAAAGGGGATCGGGGACGGGTCACTGGACGAGCGGTTGTTCACAAACTGGGTCTTGCAAGACTACCGTTACCTGAAGGAATTCGCCCGGATCTTTGCGTGGGCCGTGGCGAAGGCCGATCACCTGGAGTCGATGGGCTGGTACGCCGCGGCTCTGAACTTGACCCTCAATACCGAAATGGATTTACACCGGCAGTACGCAGCGCGTTTCGGCATCAGTCCGGAGGACCTCGAGGCAGCACCGATGTGGCCGACCACTCGGGCCTACACCGACTTCCTCATTCGGACCGCAGCGGACGGCGATATGGCGGATCTGATCGCGGCGCTGCTGCCATGTGTATGGGGTTATGTATACATTGCGCAGCACCTCACACAAGGTGATCCGCCGAAGGATCAGCGCTACGCCGACTGGATCGTGCAATACGCCTCGGACGAGTTCGCCGCGGCGGCCGAGTGGCTGAAGGCGGAGATGAACCGCCTAGCGGAAAGCGCTAGCGGGGAGAAACGGGAGAAGCTGACCGAACTGTTTGTCCTCTCGAGTCGTTACGAGTGGCAGTTCTGGGAGATGTGCTGGGCTGGGGAGAGGTGGCGGGTATGAACCGCAGCGTGCCGGAGGGACTTTTGCGGGCACGAGGGGGGAGCTGATTATGGGTAAGAAGGCTGGTCCGAAGCAAGTCGCTTCCGCAGAAGAGCTGCTGTGGTCTATGCTCTTTGAACAGGAGGCCCTACGGCGCGTGCTCGTGCGCAAGGGGATCGTATCCAACGAGGAGGTGTTCGAGGAGATCACGGCGGTTCGGCGAGACTTAGCAGGGAAACGGGGAAAGTAACGGCAAGGAGGATGCTGGTATGAAGATGAGCGGGAGGGAAGGACATAGAACTGTTTATGCCTTATCTCAACTACTGGTTCTAGTAGGGATACTAGTCCTATGCGGACTTGCGTGGACGGGAGCAGCAGAACGAGGCCGTGCGATTACCCGTTCGTATTCCGTCCCAGTTCCACGTGGATTTATTATCCTGGTGGACCAGAAAAATCGACAAATTGAGCAATTGAGATCGAAGGGAGGCATGGTCTTAGTTCAGATAGAGAAACCTTCCTACGAAAACGCCTTTCTCGCCAGCATCGTGGTCGTGCCCGACAAAATCCCGCGCGACATCAACCCGCAAGATAAGACAGCATGTGCAAAGATCGCGAAGACGACTGCTGACTCCCTGAGGGGTACGGTGCAGACTGCGGAAATCGTTCAGTTATCAGATGGAGAACACTGTCAATATACCGCGCGCTCGCAGGAAAACACAAATCGAGGAGCAACTGGTACGATCTTCTCGACACCCGAGGAAGTATGGGTGGTTACTTGCAACTATGACACGCGCGACACCGCAGCCATATCGGCGTGTGCGCAAGTCGTTGACGGATGGAATTTCGAGTGATGCCGAGGGGTACTGTCTATGAGAACGGAGCCTTTTTTCGCCGCCTTCGCGGAAGCCTTTCGGGTGGTGTTCATTGACGGCAAATCCGATATCGAAGTGCCAGTCGCGGGTACGGCATGGATTTTAATCGGGTATCGCGCGGAGGGAACCTATGAATTCGGGTTTTACCTCAAACGAGGATTTCCGGAGGAGGACAATCGATAGGGGACCAGATCAGGGTCTTGGCTTGCCACTTGCAAATATGCACGTGAGAGCGATGGGCACGTCGACAGCCTCACTGGGCCCCGGAGGCTAGGGGGCTCTGATCAGATGCCGGATTCCTTGACAAGGGAGGGCGGCTGTGCTATCCAGGATGAAATCTTGAAGCCCACCCAATGGGCCATCTCCCAAAGGGCCATCTATGGAGCCGCATAGAGTTCTGGTTCTCAACCGATCCTTTGAACCCCTTCGGGTTTGTGACGTGCGCCGGGCCATCGTCCTGCTCTTCACCGGCCGTGCAGAGCGGGTAGAGGATACGGCCGATCTCATGCGATCCCCCTCTATCGCCATATTCGTCCCATCGGTCATCCGGCTCCAACGGTTTATTCGGCGGCCGTTGAACCACACCCTCTCCTTCAATAAGAAAAACATTCTCAAGCGAGATTGGTACACCTGTAATTACTGCGGCCGTAACAGCGGGGAGCGGATGACCATCGACCACGTGATCCCCCGGTCTCTGGGAGGGAAAACAATCTGGGAAAATGTCGTAAGTGCGTGTCGGTCCTGCAACACCCGAAAAGGTAGCCGGACCCCCCAACAGGCCGGGATGCGGCTCCTCCGGAAGCCAGTCAAACCGATCTCTGCCTTATATCTAACGATCTTGGCCCAGTCGGCCCGCCACTTGCATGTGTGGGAGAAGTACCTGCCCTCTAAGGCGGTCAGGTCACTGAAAGGCAACGGAAATAGCCAGGAGGTCTACACATGCAATGGCGACGTTCAATCCCCCTTGTCGCTCTCCTAGTCTTCGTCTCAGTCACCCTTCTGCGAGTTCAGGCGCAAGCGAGAGAGCCGCGTAGCTGGTCTGAGGCACCCCTGCCGACCGAGGCTCTGCATCAGGTCCAGAAGAGTGACAACCTTCACCTCTTGGCGGCGTATTATTATGGGGATGCCCGTCAGTGGGTCCGAATCTTTCAGACGAACCGGAGCACGATCAAGCACCGCAACCTGATCGAACCCGGCCAGACCTTGCGCATCATCCTCTCCCCCGGGTGGACCCCCCTGGAACCCTATGACCAGTGGAAGAGTCGCGTCCAGAGGTTCATACCTGCTGTATTGGCCCCCACCCCTCAGACCCCCCAGCAGACTCCCAGCTCTTGGGAACCGGAGGGGTCGTTCGACGGGGGGATGAAGCAGGCGGCTATCGGGACGACCGATGGTGGCGACTCGCCTCAGGACGTCTGGAGACGCGCCAGGGCTGCGGCGCAGCAGGATGACATGCGCGCGTTCTTCCGACTGATTTCGCCGGACGCTCGTGCCATGATGGGCTTCACCATGGTCCAGGGCGCCAACATCGCGATTAGCATGAAGGCCGCGATGCAAGGCGGGGATGCAAATGCTGCCCAGAGGGAGTTAGACGCCCTGCTCAAGAAGCACGGTGTCAAAGAGTTGCCGAAGGGTGTGCCCCCGGTCAACTCAGGTGACAAAGACGCTGTCGCGAGGGCGGCACGGGAGATGTTCGATGGCGTCAATGTGATCGCGCTCATCGAGGACCTCCAGGCCCTCATGGCCAATATGGGGTTTGAGGGCGGCAGCTCGAAGATCACGGGCAACGTCGAGGGCGAGCTCACGAACCTCAAGATTGAGGGTAACCACGCCACCGCCACGGTCGGCGGCAAGCCGGGGACGTTCGTAAACGTAAACGGCCGTTGGTATATTGAGCCGGACCAAAGCTAGCACGTCCCCACCTACCAGAAAGCCAAAATCCTCTAAATCCCAGGTCGGCCCCCAGTGTGTCCCGGACGGTGACCGTGAGTTGCACCACCACTAACCGTCCATATCGATCCCGGTGGGTCCCTTGTCTTTCCCCCCCCTTTCAGCGATAATCCTTCCAGACAAAAACAAAACGATAATCCAGAGGGGAGCATGCCGCTCTTCAAGCTTCACTGCGACTTCGAACCCAAGGGGGATCAGCCCGGGGCCATCCAGCAGCTCACGGAGGGGGTCCTCAACGACAAGCGGCATCAGGTGCTCTTGGGGGTGACCGGGTCGGGGAAGACGTTCACGATGGCCAATGTCATCGCAGCGTTCGATCGGCCGACCCTGATCATCGCACATAATAAGACGCTGGCCGCCCAGCTCTATAACGAGTTCAAGACCTTCTTCCCTGAAAACGCCGTCGAATTCTTTGTCAGCTACTACGACTACTACCAACCGGAGGCCTATATCCCCCAGACCGATATCTATATCGAGAAGGATGCCATGATCAACGAGCACATCAACAAGCTGCGCCACTCCGCCACGCACTCCCTGTTGGAGCGACGGGATGTCATCATCGTCGCGTCGGTCTCGTGCATCTACGGGCTCGGTTCCCCCGAGGCCTATCACGGCATGATGGTGTTCCTCGAGCAGGGGGGATGGTGCCAGCGGGAGGAGATGCTCCGGAAGCTGGTCGAGATCCAGTACCAGCGAAATGACTACGACTTTCACCGGGGGACCTTTCGCGTCCGCGGCGATGTGGTGGAGATCTTCCCCGCCTACGCCGACGCGGCCGTGCGCGTGGAGCTTTGGGGGGAAGAGGTCGAGGGGCTATGGGAGATCGATCCGCTCACCGGGGCGAAGCTCAAGCGGCTGCACCGGGCCCCCATCTACCCCGCTAACCATTACGTAACTCCCGAAGAACAGCGCCAGCGCGCCCTTCATGCCATCGAGGAGGAGCTGGAGGAGCGGGCCGCCTGGTTTGACCAAAACGGGAAGCTTCTCGAGGCGCAGCGTCTGCGGCAGCGGACCCTTTTTGATCTCGAGATGATGCGGGAGATCGGCACCTGTAAGGGGATCGAAAACTATTCTCGACATCTCACCGGCCGGGCGCCCGGAGAGCCGCCTCCGACGCTCATGGACTACCTTCCGAAGGATGCGTTGGTCATCGTCGATGAGTCCCACCAGACCATCCCCCAACTTCACGGCATGTACCGGGGAGACCGGTCGCGGAAGGAGACCCTGGTCGAGTATGGGTTTCGCCTCCCCTCGGCCCTCGACAACCGGCCGTTCACCTTCGCCGAGTTCGAGCGATGTGTGAACCAGGCAATTTATGTCTCGGCCACTCCCGGCCCATACGAAATCAAAAATGTCGGTGGGGCCTTCGTGGAGCAGATCATCCGGCCGACCGGCCTGATTGACCCCGAGATCGAGGTGCGACGGACCCGGGGGCAGATCGACGACCTGATGCATGAGATTCAGGTTCACGCCGCCAGGGATCAACGGATCCTGGTCACCACACTCACAAAGCGAATGGCCGAAGAGCTGACCGACTATCTAGCCGAGCACGGGATCCGAGTGCGGTACCTACACTCGGACATTGACACGTTGCAACGGTACGAGATCATCCGCGAACTCCGCCTCGGGAAATTCGATACCCTCGTCGGGATCAACCTGCTCCGGGAGGGGCTCGACATCCCCGAGGTTTCCCTGGTCGCCATCCTCGATGCGGACAAAGAAGGGTTCTTGCGCTCCGCCGGCTCGCTCATCCAGACCATGGGTCGGGCCGCGCGCAATGTCGAAGGCAAGGCGATCCTCTACGCCGATACCACGACCAGATCAATGAATGTGGCGATCGACGAGACCACCCGGCGGCGGATCCTTCAGACGGCGTTCAATCAAGAACATGGCATCACACCAGAGAGCATCAAGAAGCAGATCACCGATGTCCTCTCCTCGATCTATGAGCGAGATTATTATACCGTGCCCGCGGTGGCGGACGAGGAGCGGGCGAAGTACATCCCTCGTGAAGAGATCCCTCCCCTCATGGCTACGCTGGAGAAGCAGATGAAGCAGGCGGCCAAGAAGCTGGAATTCGAGAAGGCTGCCGAGCTACGGGACCAGATCCACGATCTGCAGCGCCGCATGCTCGGGATCATCGATCAATAAAAAACCCAGTGCAGAAAAGTGCTGAGGGTACAGCAGTACAGGGGTGCAGTGGTGCAAGCGGCAAAACGTTTTCAGGAGTTAGCGTTTTGGCTTGCGCAGACTCCGGCTTTCTAGCTCTTTCCCCACTGGTAGCCTCACAAAGCTTCTAGGACCAAGAACGGGGACTTCGTATGGCAGGCGACAAAGGGGAAAAAATACTCAGTCCTGTGGCCGAGCAACAGGCCATTTTCAGAGCTGGTTTGTCTGGCTCCGGTTCTCCCACAAGATGCGACCAAAGCCTCGCCAATAATTGTACTTATCCCTTTTTCCGTATTAACGGAAAAGTTCAGCGGCGCGCCCGTTTCTGGCGCGTCCGCTGGATCGAATTGTTAGGCGTAAGTTCATTAGTTCGCAACGTCCCCTCGCTCTCTTCCAGATCGAGGAACCCGAGTTGCTGAAACCGTAGGAAGAGTTCCCGGCAAACCCACGCATCGGTGGCGGCGTAAGCGATTTGCTTCGGCATCAGCCGGGGGCTGGCCCAGTTGGAAGTGGAGGAGCCCTTGGTGACGCGAAATCCGAGCAGCTGCCCAGCCAGATTGCGGATGCCTGATTGTTTGATGCCTTGCCGTTGCGCCACGAGGCTCAGGTCAACGATGTTTTGAGGTTCAAACGGAAAAACCCTCTTGAGATTCGAGAAATCGTCAGCCAGCCCGATGCCTGCTTTGATGAGTGCCGGATTTTCCAGCATTTCCACCAACGCGCCAGAAAAGTCCATCCGTTTCAACTGAAAGAGATACACCACGGACGCGGTGGCAATCTGTACCAGGCAGGGCAGATGAAATTGACCTTTGTGGAACGCGGGCTTCGTTTCCGTGTCCAGTCCCACCACCTGTTCGCCGTGGATCACATGAATCGCCCGCTCCACGTCCTGAGCCGACGAGACCAGGCAAGTCGTCCCCTCGTATTTCCGGATCGCCAACTGGGCTATTTCCTCTCGGGTCATGGTTTTCATATCTCGTGCCGAACTCCTCTGATCAGCCTAACTATGAGTAGCCTGTTCCGTATAACTCCCCATCCGGGTCAGGATATCACGCCGGCTGCCCGGGAATTCAACGGCAATTTTACTGTATTTGTCATCGGATACGCAAATCCTTCCGGACCTCCCGCAAGACAAACACTGCACAGCGGGTCAGGATATCTCGCTTCCTGGTTCGGGCGGCCATGCCAGGCCGTCGGCCGGGCTGCGGACTCCCACGCCCCCTCGATTAGGACATGGATATAGATCATAAGCAAATCAGGGGACATAATACATGTTTTCGGGAGGCGCTTTTACTCGAACCAGGCACCAGTTCTCTGGAAATCCTCGCCATGGGCGAAAGGTATTAGCCTGCCCACGTGGGAGTCAAGAAAAAATCAGTATTGTGTCCCCGAAATCCTGCAACAATGTCCCCCGTCTTGGGCTGAGTGATTTTGATTCCGAAGGCCTTGGCGTTCGGTGCGGCGCTTTTGCGGCTAGACCAGAGATAGACACCTAGGGCGAAGACCAGAGCACCACCGATTCCGCAGGCAACACGCGAAACTGGATCGTCAATGGGAAAAAAGGACTGGTACCGTACACCCCCACCGACGCTGCCGAGAAACAGCAGGATGCCATCAATAATGAGGAGAACAGGTACTGCGTCGACCAGACGATCCACAAGGTGTTTCAAGAATTCAGACACTTGGAGTCCTTGGAGCGGCGGTTACGCGTTTGACGCATAATGGCTGCGAGCTCAGCGGCCCGGTAAATCTATTCTGGAGCGAAGGCCGCGCGCTGGCCGGGTCCGCTGCAGCGAGTTGTTATGCTCTATCGAGTAGCTATTTCCCTTTCTCCTTCTTCCTTTTCCTTTTCTCCTTAATTGTTAGCTTGGGCTTTTTTTGATCTTCTCTTCTCCCTTTGTCTTTCTTTCCTTTATCGCCCATATCAACCCCCTTTGAATTGGAAATGGCAAAATCAGCTGTTCTGTTCTTGTCTGTGATTCATCATGCCGACTATCTACTGAAGAGCATAACTATGAGTAGCCTGTTCCGTATAACTCCCCATCCGGGTCAGGATATCACGCCAGCTGCCAGCAATTCCACGGCAATTTTACTGTATTTTTCATCTCATAGGCAAATCCTTCCGGACCTCCCGCAAGACAAACACTGCACAGCGGATCAGGATACCTCGCTTCTTGGTTCGGGCGGCCATGCCAGGCCGTCGGCCGGGCTGCGGACTCCCATGCCCCCTCGATTAAGGACATGGGTATAGATCATGGTGGTCTTGACGTCGCTGTGCCCCAACAATTCCTGCACCGTCCGGATGTCGTAGCCGTCCTCAAGCAAGTGCGTCGCAAATGAGTGGCGAAGGGTGTGACAGCTGACGGGCTTGGAAATCCCGGCTTCCCGGACAGCCTCTTTGACAGCCCGCTGTAAGACGGATTCGTGAAGATGATGCCTCCGTCTCTCTCCGGTGATCCGGTCGGTGTAATTGGTGGTTGCGTAATTGAGTATGGTGTCCCCCGAATTGGCCAAAATGGTTCCCTGACTCCAATTGGTACAATTAAGTCGTTATATATTAAGTAGTTATGATAAATCAGCTATGGCGGTCTGGCTCTTATTGACAAATTATGCCTTGACATGGTCTATTTATTTGACATACTATAGCTTGTCATGGCTGTTTTGATTGACAAGCAATACTTTGTCAGATAGTAGAACTATGTAAAGCTATGACTTTTCAAAAAGGGGCACGGAGACCATGCATACACCGCTTAAGCTCTTGCGCGTACGTCAGATAGACGACCGGACCCGCCCTTGGAGGCAGCTCCGGAAACAGGCGCCTCCACGTGGGGGATGGATCAGGGCCATACGACAGGCTCTTGGCATGACCACCAGCCAACTCGCCGCTAGGCTTAGAGTCACACGGCAGGCGGTTGTAGACCTCGAGCGAAGAGAGACCGAGGGCAGTGTAACACTCTCTGCGCTGAGAAAGGCCGCCAACGCCATGGAGTGTGATCTGCTTTACGCGGTCGTTCCAAGGCAACCAGTGAAGGACATACTTTGGAGCCGTGCACGTGCAGTCGCCGCCAAGCGCCACGAGAGGATTGCGCATTCCATGCATTTGGAGGACCAGACAGTTCCGTTTGAAGAATATGAAAAACAGGTCGAGGACCTTACCGCCGAGATCATGCGGAATTTCCCGCGTGAGCTCTGGAGCAAAGAGGTTACATGAGCCTCACGGTCATGCGCGTTGTCCGCTTCGAGTATGCCTGATTCGCTTCCGGCCGGTGCGACCCCTCTGGATCCTGATGAGGCGGTTGGTCTCATTCCAGAACATCTGTCGACCCGAGGGGAACTCAACGCTTGGGAGCAAGTCAACATCGCCAAGGCGGTCGACTGGTTAAGAAGGCGACAGAACGGCGGGTCCGTTCTCAACATGGACTTTCTGCGAGAGCTCCATCGTCAGATGTTCTCTGACACGTGGAAGTGGGCCGGCAAGTTTCGCTGGACGCTCAAGAACATTGGTGTGCTATCAGAGGCGATCCCTGAGCAGACGTACAATCTCCTTTCAGAAACTCGATATTGGATCGAACATCATACTTACTCGGTCGATGAGATCGCCGTGAGATTCCATCATCGGCTGGTTGCTATCCATCCTTTCCCAAACGGGAATGGGAGGCACGGCCGACTCATGACGGATGCCCTGCTCGCGGAACTTGACGCTCTTCCGTTCCCTTGGGGATCCGGCTCAATTGACGATCGGGGCGCGGTTCGCGACAGGTATCTTCACGCACTTCGCTCGGCCGACTCGGGCGACTACACACCATTGTTGGCGTTTGTCAGGAGCTAGCGTTGGCGCCAAGTACGAAAAGGGGGGCAGAGTACTTTTTCGAGGCTTGACGGGCGGATCTTGCGAGGTCTGCCCCGCGATTCACCGACCAGGCGTCTCCCGACCTTAGTTTTGATCTGCCCCTGAAAGAAGATCGCCTGGCGATTGTTTCCGCGCTGGATGATGTGATGCGGAAGGGCAGGGATCGTGATGCGACGGGCGCGCGCCATGATAGGGTCCCTCAACGTTCAAGG
>Ga0255057_10000205_pt1 | contig 33171 bp, 35 predicted proteins | sample Cases_109_6_MG_FD_189022 | JGI IMG/M metagenome (GOLD analysis project Ga0255057, IMG submission 189022) | Seawater microbial communities from Amundsen Gulf, Northwest Territories, Canada - Cases_109_6 | ecosystem: Environmental > Aquatic > Marine > Gulf | place: Canada: Northwest Territories... | reverse complement strand
CTTTTACTCAAACATCCACTTAGTTCAAGTTTTTCTAGTAAAATATGTATGGCATTCCCACTTCCATACAGCCGAAACAGTTAACTTGTCAGTACCGCAACGACTAATGAAGAAAGCGCTCGTATCTGGACTGAGAAATCGCTTCACATTTCACGATCTCAAAGCAAAGGGCATCTCTGATGACACCGGTGATAAGCAAAGAGGTTCAGGGCATAAGTCTGCAAGTATGATGAATGTATATGATCGTAAACCGGCTAAAGTTTCACCAATACGAACAAAATATCACGGCACGAGTACGGCACGGGATGCAGAGTAATTCTAAAAGCTTTTGTAAGTTATTTGAAAATGGTGGGCCGTGACGGATTCGAACCGTCGACCATTCGGTTAAAAGCCGAGTGCTCTACCAGCTGAGCTAACGGCCCATGCGAAGCGCGATATCCTACCGTAATTTTTAATAAAGCTCCATGCGTTCAACTATCCACTTCTGGCTAGTTTGATCAAACATAAAGAGTTGGATCTATAATTCCTGCGTCTTTAAAGCCTTGTTTACGAAAACGACAAGAATCACACTTGCCACAAGCTTTACCCTGCTTATCCGCTAAGTAACAAGAAATGGTATTAGAATAATCCACATCAAGCTTGCTCCCTAGTTTAATGATATCTGCCTTGCTTAATGAGATTAATGGTGTATGAATATTCAGCTCACTTCCTTCAACTGCTGCTTTAGTAGCTAAATTCGCCATAGCTTGATATGCCTGTATAAATTCTGGCCTGCAATCTGGATACCCTGAATAATCAACCGCATTTACACCAATAAATATATCTTGTATTTGCAATACTTCGGCCCAAGCTAATGCGATGGATAAAAATACTGTGTTACGAGCTGGCACATAAGTGACTGGGATAGCCTCTGATTCAACAGCCGCTTCATCTTGTGGGACACTAATTTCATGATTAGTTAAAGCAGAGCCCTTAAACGTAGAAAGCTCAATATCAAAGACTTTGTGCTCGATTACATTAGCTAATGTTGCAATTTTAGTTGCCGCAACAAGCTCCACACTATGGCGTTGACCATAAGAAAAGCTCAATGCATAGCAATTAAAACCTTCTGATTGAGCAATGGCAAGTGTGGTGGCAGAATCTAACCCTCCTGATAGAAGGACAATAGCTTGTTTATGACTGCTCAAATTCTGATAATTTTAAGTGCAAATTTTCATATATACCTGTGTATTTCATTTACCAGGCACATTTCCCCAAAGTATTTTATGCAACTGTAATTGAAAGCGCACATCGAGTTGATCTTGAATAATCCATTCTGCAAGTTGTTTGGCTTCTAATTGATTCGAACTTGGTGAAAACAATACTTCACACCTGTCTCTTAGCTGATATTCCACAACAATATTTTTTGCCCAAACAAAATCTGACTGATTGCAAATCACAAACTTAACTTGGTCTTGTTCGCGAAGATAACCAATATTTTCCCAGTGATTTTTTTTCACCTCACCTGATGCAGGCGTTTTAATATCCATTACTTTTATAACACGAGGATCCACATCACTGATGTCTAATGCGCCACTGGTTTCAAGTGAGACTTTGTAGTCTTGATCGCACAGTGTATTTAACAAATGCAAACAAGATTTTTGCGCAAGCGGCTCACCACCGGTCACCGTTACATACTTTAGATTAAATGATGCAACTTTCGTAGAAATTTCATCTAACTGCATCCAGTTACCACCACTAAACGCATACGCAGTATCACAGTACTGACAACGCAATGGGCAACCCGTTAGACGGACAAAAACCGTTGGCATACCAACACTAGTTGACTCTCCTTGAATTGAAGGAAATATTTCAGTGATGCGAAGCTTTTCAGCTTTCGGATCAATACCTATGGGGGTTACGGTTGCAGTCATTGAATTATATTTACGTTCTAAGCTTAATGCCTTGCTGCTAATGGCCTAACAATCAATGACCCTCTCTGGCCATTCGCTCAAGCCGCTGTTGAGCTAAGCTTGCAACACTTGAATTAGGAAACTGGGCGCGTAATCGAGTAAGTTCAATACGAGATTCTTCATATTGACCTAGCTCATAATGTGTAAATCCCAACTTTAACTTTGCATCTGCTACTTTAGAACTCGCTGGATATTGCTCAACGACCTTAGTAAATTCAGTTAATGCTTGCGGATAACGTTTAGATACATAGTTCGCTTCAGCCAACCAATATTGTGCGTTGGGTGCATATTTGCTTTGTGAATGAGTTTGCAAAAAACCATTAAATGCCACAATCGAATCCTCATACTTGCCTTGCTTAAGCAAAGTAAATGCATTCTTATAATCTTGTGCAACAGCATTTGAAGCACTAACTGAAACAGTCGATACTGTTACTTGTTGATCTGTATTAGCACCAGACGTTTGAGATTGATCTACTGTGCTATTATCAAGTAATACACCCTCATTAGCAGTGCTATTAGTAGCTGTCTCATCTGTCACCGATCTTGATCCTGAAGAATGTAAACGTCGATCAATATTTAAGAACTGTTCACGTTGACGTGCTTTCAAAGCGTCCAACTCATGCGTCAGTTGTTCATTCTCACCACGTAATTGCTGTATCTCACGCTGTAACGTGTTTATACGCTGCGACAAATTCACCAAAATCTCACTATTTGCAATTCGTTCGACATGCTGCACTCTTGCATCCATCGCATCAAGTCGTTCGTCATTAGCTTTGTGTGATGCAGCTATGGTAGACACTTGCATTAAAACAAGTGTCGCCAATAGCTTTAACAAATTCATCCTTAATTTTCTTTCCATAATATTTACCAGTTTATTTACTGAATGATCTCAACTCTTCTATTTTGCTGCCATGACTCTTCACCTGAACCTACTACTGCAGGTTTTTCTTCGCCATAACTAATGATATCCAGCTGATTTCCACTTACACCTTGTAACATGATTAAGTCACGTACCGTTTGGGCGCGCTGCTCACCTAAAGCAAGATTGAACTCTCGAGTACCACGCTCATCTGCATGACCTTCTAAACGAAGTTGTGCTGCTGGGTTTGCTGTAAGTGACTCTGCAGCTGCCATAATTAAAGGAATTGACTCGTCACGAATTTCAGTACTGTTGTAATCAAAATACACAACATTACCTGACTGAGCGATCACATCATCAAGGCTACTCATAGATAAGCCACCTTCACCGTCAAGACCAGTAGTAGCTGCTGAATCATCTAAAGAAGGATCACCACCTTCGTAATCATCACTAATTACATCACCAGGCATTTGCTTGGTACTAGTGCTACACGCACTAAATGCTAATAGTAAACTTATAAAAAATGCTAAAAATAGTTGCTTAGTCATAACTCACTCCTCTTTGTGGTTACTAATGAAAAAATTCGAAACGGGTCAAATTTCGAAACATATTTAACGAAATGGTGACCACGATGGTTCACGCACATCTCCTTCGGTTAAACGTAGCTTCTGCTTAACTCTCCCGTCTGCACTTACGGCAGCTAAAACTCCTCGACCTTGATCTGCAGTAGCATACATAATCATGCTGCCATTGGGTGCAAAACTAGGCCCCTCATCCAAACTACCATTACTAATTACTCGCATGGCTTGTGATTGCACATCCATTACTGCAACACGAAATCCATTGCCACTATTATTCACCAATGCAATAAAGCGGCCATCCGGCGAAACATCTGCAGCTGCATTGTATTTACCATCAAACGTAAGCCGTTTAGCTTTACCACCATTGACCGATACTTGATAAATTTGTGGCCCTCCACTTCGATCAGAAGTGAATAATAAAGTTTTCCCGTCTGGCATCCAACTGGGCTCTGTATCAATCGCTGGGCCGCTGATGAGATGCTTTAGGTTCTTAGAGGCAATGTCCAAAATATAGATATCAGGACTGCCTGAAGCTGACAATGTAAACGCCAATTGTCTTCCATCTGGCGACCATGCTGGTGCACTGTTGATGCCTTTTTTAGCAGATACTTTTGCCCGCGTGCCTTGAATGATGTCCTGAATGTAAATCGCTGAGTTGCCACTTTCAAATGAAACATACGCTAAGCGTGACCCATCTGGCGACCAGGCCGGAGATAATATTTGTTTACTGGAAGAAAAAATAGTTCGAGCATTGTAACCATCGGCATCCGCAATTTGTAATACATATTTCTTGGAACCGTCTTTATTTATAGTACTGACATAAGCTACACGTGTGCTAAATGCACCACGAATACCCGTTAAGGTTTCAAAAACCAAGTCGCTAATTTTATGGCCGACTTTGCGTACATCTTTCGCATCTGCAGGAATCACATTACCTAGCACTCTTTTCTTTCTAATCAAATCGATTAACTGAAATTCAATACGAAATTGATCTCCATTAGTTTGAGTAATTTTTCCAAGCAATAAACTTTCTACCCCAGCATCACGCCAAGCTTTGAAATTTAGCTGTGAAGGATTCGCTATAACTTGTGGTAATCGCTGCTTATCGAGAACATCAAATAAACCACTTCTTGCTAAGTCATTCCGAACGATAGTCTCGATAGCTTCTGGAGCGGTATACGTATCACCAGTGAAAACGGCAATCGCAATTGGCAACCCACCCTCGACACCTTGGGTAATTTCAATTTCTAAAACTGCTTGCGCGCTTTGCCCAATAAAAAGAAAAACAGCTAAGGAAAACACTCTAACTAAAGTTTTCATTAAATCTCCGGAATAAATTTAAAACGCAAATCTCGATCAAATAGCTCAGGTATTGGCGGCTCTGGCAATGGATCTGATTTCCAAACTGCTTCTTCTACTGAACGACGAAACGCCTCATCTCCAGTACATTGCTCCACCACCACATCTTCCACATATCCACCAGGCGCCTGACGCACATAAACTTTACACCAAGCGTCCGGCTGTTTACTTATTGGCTTGCGCCAGCGACTTTGTACCCTGCTACGTATCGCATCCTGATAAATCGCTATCTCTCTACTCATTGCGCGAGCTTTAGCAACACGCTGTGCTTCTGCTTCTGCGGCATTAATTTCAGCCTCTTCTGCTTCTAGTATCTTTGCTAAACGTTCTTGTTCTGCAGCTTTTTCTGCTGCTAACTTTCCCGCATCTTTACGTTTCTTTTCTTCTGCTTTCTTTTGTTCAACTAATTTTTTCGCTTCTTTGGCTTTCTTTTGTTCAACTAATTTTTTCGCTTCTTTGGCTTTCTTTTGTTCAACTAATTTTTTCGCTTCTTCTGCTTTTTTCTTTTCTGCTTCTAATTCAGATTGAAGCTGCTTCTTTTCTTCAGCTAGCCGCTTTTGCAAGTCATTTTGTTTAGGTGGTTTTTTTTCTGCATCCAACGTTTCAGAGCTAATAACCGTTGCATTAATTGTATTAATATTATCCAGCGGATTTGTTTTTTTATCGCTTTTGAATTGAAAACCGATCACCAAAAATAAAATTACCACCACATGAACAACAATCGCAATTGTCGCCGACATTGGCAAATGTCGCTTGAATTTTACCATGGTCTATAATGGATCGAGTTCTACCGGTGAAAATTCAGACATAGTCGAATCAGAGACTGTTGGATCGGTAATCAAGCCAACATTCTCAGCACCTGCTTCTTGCAACATCACCATCACGGTTACGACCCGCCCATAATCTACACCCTTATCTCCACGTACATATATAGGACTAGCTTCTTTAGACAGGATCTCTTTGATTTGGTTTCTAAATAACTCATCTACTACAGGTTCGCTAGGAGTATCCGATTTATTCACAAATATCTGTCCAGCACGATCTACTGAGATTATTAGAGGCTCTTGATTCTCATCCGTTTTTTCCAATGGCTTTGCTGGGGCAGAAGGTAAATCAACCTCAACTCCTTGATGAAATAAGGGCGCGGTTACCATAAAAATCACAAGCAACACTAAGGTTACGTCAATGTAAGGAACCACATTTATCTCTGACATGCGCTTGCGACGCTTGGTGCCTACATACGCCATGTTATTAGTCTACTTTATCCACGAGCTTGTATATCCATATCTTTAGTCAACGCCTGACGTTGTAACAAAGCAGTAAATTCTTCAACGAAATTGTCATAGCGCATAATTAAACGCTCAACATCAGTGGAATAGCGGTTATATGCAATCACTGCTGGAATCGCAGCAAACAAACCCATCGCAGTGGCAATCAAGGCTTCGGCTATACCAGGTGCAACTGCGGAGAGCGTTGCTTGTTGCACATCACCTAGTGCGCGAAATGAGTTCATAATTCCCCACACAGTGCCAAACAAACCTATATATGGCGCAGTGGAACCCACTGTAGCTAGAAAAGAAAGGTAATGTTCCAAAGCTTCTACTTCACGCGCCATGGCTACTTTCATCGACCGCAATGCGGTGTCGGTGATCGCTTCTGGCGAAACACGTTGTTGGCGATGCAATCTCGCATATTCTTTAAAACCCGCAAGGAAGATATGCTCCATACCAGTTGGATCTTTCTTTACTCTGACTTTTTCATACAACGCTACCAAGTCTGTACCAGACCAAAACCGATCTTCGAATTTTTCCGCATAAATACGGGCATCGCGAATAATTTTCCATTTGCTAACAATCATGGTCCATGAGATGACCGATGCAATTAGCAAAATCAACATCACCAGTTGCACAACCAGGCTGGCTTCACTTATCAAGCCCAAAATACTGGTATCAGTAGTCATTATCTTATTTCCCCTGATTGAATAATTTTATATAAATACTTAGGAATAGGGTTGGGTGAAAAATTTTTGGCATCTAAACAAACAACATTCACTTCACTTGTAGTAAATAAATTCGTTTCGTCACTTTGTAGGCTTATGTCTTGCTTGAATGAAATACTCGCCGGTTTTAATGCATAAGGCACTGCAGTAACAGTTAAGACATCATTAAATCTTGCAGGCTTTTTATATTCTATAGTCACTGACCGTACTGCAAACAAAACGTTCAGTTCTTTTGCCAAAGCATTCTGCTCTACTCCCAGTGCGCGCAACCATTCAGTACGCGCACGTTCCATATATTTCAAATAATTGGCGTAATACACCACCCCACCAGCGTCGGTATCTTCATAGTACACATGCGTTTGCCAAACAAAGGGCTTCATTTTTCGTAACTGAGATTATTTATTGAACTTGTTACTGTGCGGCTTCACCTGATGAGGACGAAAACAGATCTTCACTAGAGTCTGCTTCTACTGAAGAACTTAAATTGTGTCGTGGAATTTTAATTCCGAAATGTCGATAAGCATGCCCTGTTGCAATTCGGCCACGGGGTGTGCGCATTATGAAGCCTTTAAGAATTAAAAACGGTTCGATAACATCTTCAATAGTACCGCGCTCTTCACCAATTGCGGCAGCCAGACTATCTACTCCAACAGGACCGCCTTCAAACTTTTCAATCACAGCCAAAAGAAGTCGCCTATCCATATTGTCAAAGCCGTGCTCATCGACACTTAGCATATCTAATGCAGCATCTGCTACTTTGCTAGTAACAACTCCATCTGCTTTTACTTGCGCGTAATCGCGCACTCGACGCAACAATCGATTTGCAATTCGAGGTGTGCCTCTAGAGCGTTTTGCTATTTGTGTTGCACCATCATCATTGAGCCTCACCTTTAAAATGTTTGCGGAACGTCGTACTATCGTTGAAAGTTCTTCTGTATTGTAAAACTCAAGCCGTTGCACAATTCCAAATCGATCGCGCAATGGAGAGGTAAGCAGCCCTGCTCGCGTAGTGGCGCCCACCAATGTAAAAGGCGGTAGATCTAATTTTATTGAGCGCGCTGCCGGTCCTTCTCCAATTATAATATCTAATTGAAAATCCTCCATAGCAGGATATAAAACTTCTTCCACCACAGGACTTAAACGATGAATCTCATCCACAAACAAAACATCTTTGGGTTCTAAATTAGTAAGGATTGCAGCCAAGTCTCCTGGACGCTCTAATACCGGGCCAGATGTATGACGCAGGTTTACTTGCATTTCATTGGCAACAATATGCGAAAGCGTTGTTTTACCTAAACCAGGTGGTCCAAAAATTAATACGTGGTCTAAAGCTTCTTGACGCTGTTTAGCTGCAGATATAAAGATTTCCATCTGCTCACGAACTTTAGCTTGACCAATGTATTCTCTTAGCTGATTGGGCCGAATAGCATTTTCGGCAACCACTTCATCTTTTTCAACACGAGTATCGACAATTCGTGATTCTTCTATTTCAGTAGTTGTATTTGGCATGATTATTTATTGCACTTAACCTGTTTTAGGACATGCTAGATTTCAGTGCTAAACGAATAATGTCTTCACTGTTTTGGGTCTTTGTATCGACATTACCTACCATACGGCTTGCTTCATTAGGCTTATAACCTAACGAAACTAATGCGGATACCGCATCAGCTATCGGATCTTGCATATAACCATTGACACCATTTCCATTTTTATCATTACTCGCAACTTGCATGGTGACTTCTTTATTCAGTCGATCACGCATATCTATTATTAATCGCTCTGCTGTTTTCTTCCCAACGCCTGGAATTCTCACTAATGAACCAACATCGCCATGATGAATACAATGTGTAAAGGCATTTGCATCCATGCCTGAAAGAATGGCAAGCGCCATCTTTGCACCTACACCATTCACTTTTAACAAATTGCGAAACAAACTTCGGTCTCGTGTATGCATGAAGGCATAAAGTTTGTGCGCATCTTCTCGAACTAATAAATGTGTATGCACCATTACTGATTGACCACACTCGGGTAATTCGTAAAACGTAGACATGGGCGCTTCTAGCTCATATCCAACACCTTTTACATCAAGCAAAAGATACGGCGCTTGCTTTTCGATGATTTCGCCCTGCAAACGTCCAATCATGTATAGCTCCCAACAATAGATTTAGCAACTGTGCGTTTGCTATTTAGCATTAAGGCAGTATGCGCATGACATAAGCTTACTGCTAAAGCATCTGCCTCATCGGCTTGCAATTCTCCTCTCAAACCAAGCAGACGCAACACCATATGTTGAATTTGATCTTTATTGGCAGCACCATTTCCCACCACAGCTTGTTTCACTGAACGTGCGCTATATTCGCTAACAGGAACATGCTGATGAACCGCAGCACAAATAGCTGCACCGCGCGCATGACCCAATTTTAAAGACGAAGATGAATTTTTATTAATAAACACTTCTTCAACTGCAACTTCATCTGGTTGAAATTGCTCAATGGCTTCAGACAGCTTGCTAAAAATAATTCCTAAGCGATACGGAATGCTTACATCATTATCTTTAATATTTTTCGCACGAATGTTAGCGCTATGAATATAACGATTACTTCTGCCATCACTTTCGATAACCCCAAAGCCAGTAATTTGTAAACCAGGGTCAATCCCCAAGATTCGAACCATGTTTTCTTTCTTTTCAGGTACGTTGTATTGCATTCAACGCTCTACGCGACAGCCTCATAAACTGAATCAGGAATATCTGCATTAGAGAAAACATTTTGCACATCATCAAGTTCATCTAAGGCATCTAAAAGCTTTAGCATGCTTTCACCTGCCTTATTTGATAACGAAGCCATGTTATCTGCACGCATGGTTAGCTCAGCTTGTTCAGGATTTAGATCAGCTGCAATCAAAGCATCTTTCACGGTAATAAAATTATCAGCTGACGTCAGTACTTCAATACTGCCATCATCAGCAGTTATAACATCTTCAGCACCAGAATCTAAAGCGACTTCCATTATCGCATCTTCATTAGAACCTGGTGCGAATTGGATAACTCCCATATTTGCAAACATGTATGCAACCGAACCAGCAGTACCCAAGTTGCCATTAAATTTAGTAAAGGTGTGGCGAACTCCTGCAACCGTACGGTTACGATTATCAGTCATACAATCCACTAAAACTGCACTACCCCCTGGGCCATAACCCTCGTAGCGAATTTCTTCATAATTATCACCATCCTGCTCACCTGCTCCACGTTTAACCGCACGCTCAACCGTATCTCGGTTCATATTGGCGGATAAGCCTTTGTCCACGGCAAGACGCAAACGTGGATTAGAATCCATATCTGAGCCACCCATTCGGGCGGCAACCGTTATTTCACGAATTAGCCTGGTGAATAACTTTCCACGCTTAGCATCTTGTGCTTTCTTGCGGTGTTGGATATTGGCCCATTTACTGTGACCAGCCATTGAAACTCCTCTAGTTTTCTAACCCCACTAAATCTATTTTGTACTTAGCAAAGCTCTCCCAAATCAACGGCAGCATTTTAGCACTTTCATCCCAATTAGTAGACAATCGCTATCTAAAGAGCAGGTTAAGGGAAATATGGGCAATTTGGCTAATGACAGTCCCCAGTGCGAATAAACTCATCCACTACTGCAGCCACATTTTTCGATAACAATAATCCAGTATGACTGTAAGGAACCTTAATATGTACTGTGCAGTTACTCAATATAGTTTCAGATACCGCGACCGTGCCATCATTAGGCTTTTCTAGCGGCGCACCTAGCAATTGACCCACTCCATAGCCTTTAGTGCCTGCAATGATAGCTAGCGGATGGGTGCCTTTCCAGTTTGGCACACTTCCAAGTAAAGTGTTTGAACTTGCCCCTAACATATTATTATTTAAGAAATTAATTCTAGATAAATGTTTAGCGACAGCACTCCCACTCACTGGTGAACCAAGCATTACCACCCTGCCTGGCTTCGCTGCATCAAACATTTGGAAATAATGCAGCAAAATTAGCCCACCGTAGCTGTGAGCAACAAAATGTATGATATCAGCATCTAATTGCTGTACAAATCTACCCAGCATCAGTGCATTTTCTCTAGGACTGAGCCTGACACTTTGATATGAATACTGCACACACTCGTGACCGTGTGTGCTTAAATATCGTGAGAGCGGCTTCATGACCCAACCCTTCATCCAAATTCCATGTGTACAAACAATAACTTCTCGCATTATCTTAAATAATATTTTAAGTAATTAATTGGCTTTTTCGTGGCATGGTTTTGCAGGGTCATTCAATTTTAATTACTTTACACTTGGTACCCAGCGTTGAATGGCCTCTTTATTAGTATGCGAAAAAGCCAAATCAAACGCTTCTTGTTTAGACAACCAAACAAACTCTTGGTGCTCTCTAGGATCCAACTGAATATTGATTTTTTCAGGAAGTCCCAAACTAAACACATGCTCCCTATTTACATTAATTCCGGGCTCGTAACGGTCACGCCAAATCGAGTAAATCTCGAAATTCTGTGAAAATTGGCAATCATGCAACTCAGGTTGAGCAATTCCTGTCTCCTCTTGCAGTTCACGTATCGCAGCTTGCAGAGGATTCTCATCCCACTCAAGACTACCTGTTACCGACTGCCAAAAGTCATTAGGATGCTTGCGGCGCATCATCAAGACTTCACTTGCTAGCGTGTATACTAGTACCAGCACCGATTCGGGACGTTTATATTTCATCTAACTCATTTTTTTTGTTTATTTAGCCTTCGCAAAGATTACAATGATTTTACAAGCAATGTGTACAAATAAAGCACAGATATTGCCTAAACGGGTGCTGAGCTTTATATTGATTTGTTTACTAGCTTCCTGCTCAAGCACACCCTCGAAGAAAAACCCTGCCCAAGATGAAGGCTATGTAGTTCAAGCCGTGCAATATATGAATGCTGACAGATTAGATGCTGCACTCGCTTCTGTAAAGAAGGCTTTAGAACTTAATCCTAAATCTGCAGACGCCTATACCGTAGCCGGTCTTATCTACAATAGAAACAATCAAACCGAACAAGCTGAGCGTTATTTCAAACGCGCTTTATCTTTTGACCCTAACCACTCTGCAGCACAAACCAACTATGCAAGCTTTCTTTGCAGACACGATAAACCTCTGGAAGCGGAAAAGTTTTATTTAGTTGCAGCTAAAAATAAGAATAACTCCCAACCCGATGTAGCGTATACGAATGCAGGGTTATGCGTGTTAGGTATTCCAGACAAAGTTAAAGCAACAAATTATTTTAGTATTGCATTAAAAATTAACCCGAAATCACCCGTACCTTGGTATCAACTGGCTAAAATTCAGTATGGCAATTACAGCTATGATAATGCTTATAAGTTATTGCAAGAATATGAAAAAATTGCACAACCCACACCTAAGACGCTTTTATTAGGAGCACAAATATCCAATGCAAATGGAAAATCTGATCTAGCAGAAAAATATAAACTGTTATTAGTCCAGCAATTTCCAAACTCAAATGAAGCAAAACAATTTTCTTCCAAATCTAATTTACAGCAACAACCAAATACCTATGATGTTCGCGAACAATTAGATAATGAAAAAGCTTACTAACACTGAGACTTAAGTTATTGATTCACTCTTTTTGGTTTTAGATACACGCTTACGGATATGCAATTCTTTTAGTTGTCTCTCACTAACTTCTGCGGGTGCGTCAGTTAACAAACACGTTGCATTTTGTGTTTTAGGGAATGGAATCACGTCGCGAATGGACTGGCTCCCGGTCATTAACATTACTAAACGATCTAAGCCAAAGGCGATGCCTCCATGGGGTGGTGCACCAAATTTAAGTGCTTTAAGTAAAAAACCAAATTTTTCTTCGGCTTCTTGCTCATCAATACCTAACACCTTAAATACTGCTGTTTGCATATCTTGTTTATGAATACGTACTGAGCCACCGCCCACTTCGGTACCGTTTAACACGATATCATAGGCTTGTGACAAGGCTGCACTAGGATTATCAATTAGTTTTTTAGTATCAGTAAAATCAGGCGCAGTAAATGGATGGTGTAATGCAGTCCACCGTTTAGTATCTTGATCCCATTCAAACATTGGGAAATCGATTACCCATAGCGGTTTCCAACCTTCTTCAACCATATTTAAATCGTGACCAATCTTTACGCGCAATGCGCCTAGTGCCGCATTTACCACCACATTCTTATCTGCACCAAAGAATAGTAAGTCGCCATTTTCAACTTTAGAGATCACTACAAGTTGTTTAATGGTTTCTTCTGGTAAAAATTTCAATATGGGTGATTGCAGACCTTCTTTAAGATCACTTACATTATTACATTTAATATAAGCCAAGCCTTTGGCACCATATTGCCGTACATAATCGGTATAACCATCTATTTCTTTACGAGAAATAGATGCACCTTGTGGAATCTTTAACATAGCAACACGGCTTTCTTTATCATTTGCAGGTGCGTTAAATACTTTGAACTCAACAGTTTTCATTAAGTCAGTAATGTCGATGAATTCAAGTGGAATGCGTAAATCAGGCTTATCACTTCCATAACGGTACATGACATCAGCATAAGTCATTTTTGGAAAAGGATTATCTAAATTGACATCACAGATTTCTTTAAATGCTACTCGAATCATGTCTTCCATGATCGACATTATTTCATCTTGGCCCATAAATGATGTTTCAATATCAAGCTGAGTGAATTCTGGTTGTCGATCTGCACGTAAGTCTTCATCGCGGAAACAACGTACAACTTGATAATAACGATCAAACCCACTCATCATTAATAATTGTTTAAACAATTGTGGTGATTGTGGCAAAGCAAAAAATGAGCCTGGTTGAGTTCGGCTTGGTACTAAATAGTCACGCGCACCTTCAGGTGTAGCTTTGGTTAGTATTGGCGTTTCGATATCTAGAAAACCATTGTTGTCTAAAAAGTTTCGTAAACCACTAGCCACTTTTGCTTTGGTACGAATGCGTTCTTGCATGAATGGACGACGTAAATCTATATAGCGATATCGTAAGCGGTTTTCTTCGTGAACGTCATCATCGTCTAATTGAAAAGGTGGTGTGTCGGATTCATTTAAAACTTCTAATGACTTAGCCAACACTTCAATTTGCCCAGTTGGCAAATCAGGATTGATAGTACCTTCTGGTCGCATGCGCACACGACCTTTAATATGCAATACATATTCATTGCGTATTTGTTCGGCGAGAGCAAATATTTCGGGTGTATCTGGGTCAAATACGACTTGAAGTATGCCTTCGCGATCTCGCAGATCTATGAAGATAACACCGCCGTGATCACGTCTTTTATTTACCCAGCCACAGGCAGAAATTTCTTGATCGATCAGCTTCTCTGTAACCTGCCCGCAATAATGAGTTCGCATTTTTTACCTTAATAATTCAAATATAGCTTGATGGCAAATTAATTACCAAGCGGCGAATAGTACGATTTGACCCTAACCTATGCAACAAAGCAGATCTTAATAGAGAGAAGATATCTAGAATGGGTAACTTTATGCTACAGGCTTAGGCTTATCAGATTTTTTGCTAGATTTGGCAGAGCTTTTATCCAATACCGCTTTTTCACCCTTGCCTTTCTTATCATTTTTACTCTTACTATCTTTAGCAGAACCGTCTTTCTGTGAATCATTAGATACCAGATTGCGTTTTTTGTCCTTATCGGATTTAAAATCTGTCTCGTACCAACCCGTACCGCTCAATCTAAAACTAGGCGCAGAGACCAACTTCTTTAATTTAGCTTTCCCACATTCTAGACATTTCTTTAATAAAGGTTCACTTGCCTTTTGCAAGACTTCATGTACAGATCCACATGCTTGGCATTGATATTCGTAAATTGGCATAGTTACAAAATTTTAAAATATTTAATTGTTTGCTGATTATTCAAAATTTGATACACAATATATTTAACCATCGAGTCTTTTGGTTCTTGAAACAACTATTTTTTTAAGATGTCCTATGAAGCGCACTTCGCAACTGGAAATTACTTCTATACTTACACCACTTAAATAATTTTGCATGCGCTTTAAAGTTCAAACGTAATGCTTACCCACGCGTCAAGACACAAAACACCCTGTACCATGCCAAAAACAGTATAACGAATACAGGCAATATCTTCGCTTGAATTCATTCTCGTTTATATATCCATTAACAAAAGAAAGACTAAACGCTTACTTATTATCATCTATATAATCAAATATAATGCTATTCTATCTTTGACAGGCTGAATATAACTGGATTTAAAGAGGAGAAAAAGCTGTAATGGGCACGAATCAGACCGTTATCTATTTCAACCCCAAATGCTCTAAATGTTGTATGGCTTTAGAGCTATTAAATGAAAAAGGTACTGAACCAGAAGTAATCGAATATCTGCAAACTATCCCTTCAAAAACAGAGATAAAAGAGCTTCTTTCCAAACTTGGAATAGCTGCAAACCAATTGCTAAGAAAGCGCGAAAACGCTTATCAAGAAGCTGGGTTAAATGACTCCTCTTCTGAAGAAGAGATACTCGATGCAATGATAAAATTCCCAATATTAATTGAGCGACCCATTGTGGTACACAATGGCAAAGCTGCGATTGGCAGGCCACCTGAAAATATACTAGAGATTTTATAAATCCCAATATATAAATGAAAAAAAATATTTTAGTCTTATATTATTCACGCCATGGTGCCACTAAAGATATGGCTCAATATATTGCTAGAGGTGTGAATTCGGTAGAAGGTGCAGAAGCTAAACTCCGCACAGTAGCCTCTGTATCTACAACTTGTGAAGCGATCGAAGACAGCATTCCTGAAGAAGGACATCCCTATGCTGAACCTGCTGATCTTGAACAATGCGACGGTTTACTGATGGGTAGTCCAACCCGATTTGGTAATATGGCGGCACCATTGAAGTACTTTTTGGATAGCACAAGCCCACAATGGTTATCTGGCGCATTAATTGACAAACCTGCAGGACTGTTTACTTCTACTTCTAGCTTACACGGCGGGCAAGAAACGACCCTACTTTCTATGATGCTACCTTTATTGCACCACGGCATGATGATTGTTGGAATTCCCTATAGCGAAAGTGAATTGTTTAGCACTAATACGGGTGGCACACCCTATGGAGCCAGCCATTTAGCAGGACCAGAAAGTAATGCTAAAATAAGCGACGAGGAGAAAAAGTTGTGCTTTTCACTCGGTAAACGTGTAGCTACTTTGTCGCTTTAATTTTTACTCAACATTTAATACGGATTTTACAAAAGGTATAGTAACCTTTTTTTGCTGAACTAAAGACTCTTCATCTAGCTTACCTAATAATTCTATAAGTTTGTTGAGGTCGCGCGGGAAACGTTTCAGCAAAAAACTGCATACTTCTGCTGATATTTCCAATCCTCGTGCTTTCGCATGTTCTTGTATTGCGCGACTTTTCCCATCATCTTCTAGCAAATTTAATTTATACACCGGACCCCACACTAGCCTTGAAGCAAGGTCAGGAAATGAAACTATTGCCTCGTGCGGATTAAGTGTTGCCGTCATCACAATGCTTTTATTGTTTGCACGCAGTTCGTTAATCAATAAAAACAATTGTCGATCCCATTCTTTATCGCCCAATACTGCATCTACATCATCTATACACAACACATCTAATTGATGCATATCATTTAATATACTCGCTGGTTGACAAGAAAATTCTTTGATCGGCAGATAAATTGCATTTTGTTGAGTATTTGCCTGATGGTTACAGATAGCTTGAAGGAGATGCGTCTTTCCTGTGCTTGCTCCACCCCAAAGAAAGAATTGGCGCGGTTCAGATAATGACTCTTGTGCTAATTGTTTTAAGACGGATAACAGTTGACTATCACTTGTATCAATAAATGTTTCAAAGGTTGCAAATTTTGGCAATGCAATATCAAGTAAATATTGCGTAGGTGTCTGCAGACAGGAAGTTGTCATTCAAATTTACTAATAAAGAAACGTTAAAACTTATGCTTGCTTACTGGACTGTTTGGATGCTCGTCTTGAGCGTTCTTCTACTAAATAATCGTATCCACTTGTAATGGTAGTAAATAGAGTTAGTCCAATAAGTATTTGGATAATAATTACTGGAAAAGCATTTATTTGACTATAGATTACTGCGAGTACTAATAGGATTTGTACAAAAGTATTGAATTTGCTGATTAAGCTAGGTTTAATTTCTAAACGTCTCGTCATTGATACATAGGAAACGGCACCTGAGAGCAAGGCCATATCACGTATGATTACTATTAATACCAACCAATGGGGCAATAGGCTCAAGGCACCTAAGGAGATATAAGAACTAATTAACATGACCTTATCAGCTGCAGGGTCTAAATATGACCCCAGCGTGGTTTTCCAATTGAAGACTTTCGCTAGATATCCATCTAAAGCATCCGATAAACCCATCAGGAAACACAGCAATAAGGCATTATAGAATTGGTTATCAAATAACCACCACACGAGGAGTGGCACCGCCGCAAAACGCACCAAAGTAATAATGTTAGGTATAAATCTCCAAAAAGACATGTTATGCCTTAGCTCCACCATGTAATACAATTAATCGAACGACAATATAGCCCGCGTTTACACACTATTAAAAATGCTTATTATTATTGTCAATCTGATGGTATAAGTAACCGAATAACGAAGCAATGGTAAATCTAAGCAACTCTATGCGAACATTTAATGTCTCATTTTAATCCAGTAATTTCAATTAGTTAAATCACATACTTATGTTAATAATTAAATGAGTCTTAGCTATAAAAACTCCGGTGTCGATATAGACGCTGGAAATAAACTCGTTGACCTCATCAAACCGGCCATACATTCAACTCACCGACCAGAAGTCATGTCCAGCATTGGCGGCTTTGGTGGCCTATTTGCACTACAGCAAGATAAATATCAGGAACCTATTTTAGTTTCTGGAACGGATGGTGTAGGTACTAAACTACGCTTAGCCCAACAACTTAACCAACACGCTACCATTGGCATAGATTTAGTCGCAATGTGTGTGAATGATGTCATCGTGCAAGGGGCAGAACCCCTATTCTTCTTAGACTATTTTGCTACCGGAAAACTATCAGTCGATGAAGCTCGAATAGTTGTTGAAGGTATTGCTGAGGGATGCCGACAATCTGGCGCAGCTTTGATCGGTGGTGAGACTGCAGAAATGCCTGGTATGTATGACGACGGCGAATACGACCTAGCAGGATTTTGCGTGGGAGTAGTCGAACGCGAAAAATTAATTGATGGTAGCAAAATTAATGATGGCGACGTAATTATGGGCTTACCTTCCAGCGGTATTCACTCCAATGGATTTTCTTTAGTAAATAAAATTATTGAAACTACGAATACTTCATTAGATGAAAATATTGATGGCGGCAACTTAGGCGAATTACTTTTACAACCAACTATCATTTACACAAATATCGTATTGGCACTGTTAGATAATTTTGACATTCATGGCTTATGCCATATAACTGGCGGTGGGCTTACAGAAAATGTGCCACGTGTAATTCCTGATGGATTACTTGCAAGCATTGATACCAATAGTTGGAAACGTTCTACTGTATTTGATTGGATACAAAAAAAGGGTCAAGTTGATAGCCAAGAAATGCTACGCGTCTTTAACTGCGGTATTGGCATGTTAGTTGTATTACCTGAAGATCAAGCAAATGGAGCAATTAAATTCAGCCAAGAAAATAATCACCAAGCTGTAAAAATTGGCGAAATTAAAAAGTCGTCTTCAAACCAAAAAATATTAGTGCAGTAAAACTGTGACAGAACGTTCCTGCAAGATTGCTGTCCTAATCTCTGGCAGCGGCAGTAATTTGCAATCAATTGTTGATCATGTTGAACAAGGTCATATTAATGCAAATATTGTATGCGTGATTAGCAATAAACCTGATGCTTATGGCTTAGTACGCGCCCAAATGGCAAATATTCCTACCTATATTATTGAGCATAAAATGCATGCCTCACGTGAAGCCTTTGATGCAGAACTCGCTAAAACCCTCGCGGTCTATAACGCTAACCTAATCATATTGTCAGGATTTATGCGTGTACTTAGCCCAACATTTATAAATGAATACCCAGATAATATTTTAAACATTCATCCTTCCCTATTACCTAAATATGCAGGTCTACACACACATACTCGCGCACTGAAAGCTGGTGATAGTGAACACGGTTGTTCGGTACATTTTGTTACTACAGAACTTGATGAAGGACCACTAGTGATTCAAGCAATGATAAATATAAAAAAAACGGATACTGCAGAAACTTTGGCAACACGTGTATTAGAAAAAGAACACATCATCTACCCACTGGCAGTGAAGTGGTATTGCGAAAAACGCCTAAAGCTTGAAGCCAAAAAAGTATACTTTGAGGGTTCATTACTCAAACAAGCCTTACTGCTTACATCGGAACACGAAGCTGAATTGAAAACAGGCCTATGAATGTAAAATTTTCAATAAAAAAAATAAATTTGGTACTTATTGTCATATGCATGCAAGCTCAATCTGTTTGGGCCGATTCCACTTCAATACTGAATAAAAGCAATCTACCACCCGAATTTAACGCTACTTATGATATTCATAAAGGATCTATGCGTGTTGGTCAGATGGAAGTTAGTCTAGAAAAAGTTGGCGGTGAACTGATTTATCAATCAATTACTAAACCAGTAGGAATGGCAGCACTATTTCTTGACGATCAAACAGTAATTGATCGTGCGATTTTAAAATTAATCGATGATAACTACCATACAGTCGAATTTACCCATGAGGTGAGAAACAGCGATAAAGATCGATACGAACATTACGTGTTTGATTGGGATAATAACAAGGTCGCAGTTAAATACAAAGACAGAAATAATGAGTTAGACATCCCTGAACATACTTTTGATAATTACTCTGCTCAATTATTATTGATGCGAAAACCAGATGACTCTTCTATAAATATCTATTCCGTTATTTCTAAAGGCAGACTTAAAGAATATAAATATGAACTAGAAACTACAGAATTAGTAGAAACTAAAGCTGGGAAGTTTAATGCTAATAAATATGTGCGCAAGAAAGATAACGAAAAAAAGACAACTTACATAGGTTGGTACGCAGAAAAACTCAATTACATACCCGTTAAGTTAGATAAATTTGAAAATGGAAAACTAGATGTCTCTATTCGAATTAATGGGGTACAATGGTTAGATACACACTCTGCCAATTAATTTATAGCTTTATTAACTTCCTGCAACCATCATTTTATCGATCAACAACGATGGTGTAATAATATTGCTGCGCCGGTCAATATCATTCCCAACCTCAACAATCTTTTGATACATCTCTTTTAAATTACCTGCTATAGTAATTTCATCTACAGGATATTGAATCTCACCACCCTCAACCCAATAACCCACTGCACCTCGTGAATAATCACCGGTAACCGTATTCACACCATGGCCAATCAACTCGGTTATTAGTAAACCCTTTTGCATTTGTTTGACTAGCTGATCTAAATTTTTTTCGCCTGATTGCAATTCTATATTATGAACTCCACCTGCATTACCCGTTGTTTGCATAGACAACTTTCTAGCTGAATAGCTACTTAAGACATAACCTCTCAGTACACCACTTTCTACTAAAGTACGTGCTTTTGTTGCAACTCCTTCCATATCAAACGCGCTACTACCAAAACCACCTTTAATAAATGGATCTTCGGTTACCGTAATGGAATCAGAAAATACTTTTTTATCGAGATGGTCAATTAAGAACGATGCATTACGATATAGTGAGCCGCCACTTACTGCAGAAATAAAGTGCGACAATAATGATCTAGCCATATTGGCTTCAAAAATAACAGGTGTGATTTGTGTAGAAATTTTACGTGCACCGAGTCTACTTATAGTTCGTTCAGCCGCTTTTTTGCCTATGCTCGCTGCAGACTCTAAATGCTGAGGATCACGCGTAGTTGAAAACCAATAATCTCTTTGCATATAGCCATCTTGCTCAGCTATGACAGCGCAAGATAAACTATGCCGGGTCGAGCAGTAACTTCCAACAAAATCATGCGAGTTCGCGTACATAGTAGTGCCACGCGAAGTAGTTAACGAAGCACCTTCTGAATTAGAAATTTTGTCGACATCACGCGCAGTGCTTTCACATTCAATCGCAATTTCAATTGCTTCTTCCGGTGACACTCCCCATGGATGATCAAGATCTAAATCTTGCATGTCAGTCGCCATAAGTTCTGCATCTGCTAATCCAGCACAATCATCTTCTTCGGTGAAATTTGCAATGTTACAGGCCGCAGTTACAGCATCTTTAATCGCCGATGTTTCAAAGTTAGTAGTACTGGCACTACCTTTCTTCTGGCCCATATAAATGGTAATGCCTAAACCGCGGTCATTGTGATGTTCTAGCGTTTCTGCTTCACCTAAACGCGCAGTTACGGATAAACCATACTCGACATTTACACTCGTCTCTGCACTTGTCGCACCTTGCAGCTTAGCCTCAGCTAAACATGACTGCACTAAGTTTTCTAATTTATCTTTGGTATATGGAGAGAGTTGAATTTTCATTTTAAGTATATGCAGTTAGTTTTTATTGGGAAGTTCCGCCTACAGTAATACCATCAATACGCAAAGTGGGTTGTCCCACGCCTACTGGTACGCTTTGACCTTCCTTACCGCAAGTTCCCACCCCCTGGTCTAATTTTAGATCGTTACCTATCATGCTGACACGTGTGAGTACATCTGGACCATCACCAATTAAAGTAGCACCCTTTACAGGCTTGGTGACCTTACCCTTCTCAATTAAATAGGCTTCGGATGCTGAAAAAACAAATTTTCCAGAAGTAATGTCAACTTGACCACCTCCAAAATTCACTGCATAAAATCCTGAATCAACTGAAGAAATAATTTCACCAGGATCATGCTCTCCTGCAAGCATATAAGTATTTGTCATACGCGGCATTGGCAAGTGAGCATAAGATTCACGTCTTCCATTTCCTGTAGATTCAGTGTTAGAAAGTTTTGCATTCAGTTTATCTTGCATAAATCTTTTCAAGATCCCATCTTCGATCAATGTCGTACATTGTGTAGTAGTTCCTTCATCATCAATATTTAGCGAACCTCTACGTTTTTCCAAGGTACCATCATCAACTACAGTAACCCCTTTACTTGCTACGCGTTCACCTATACGACCACTAAATGCAGAAGTCCCTTTACGTGTGAAATCTCCCTCTAAACCATGACCTATAGCTTCATGCAACAATACACCTGGCCAACCCGGACCTAACACAACATCCATTTCCCCTGCGGGAGCTTCAACAGCTTCTAAATTTAAAAGCGCCATACGTACTGCATCATGCACAAATGAGTGCGCATAATTTTCTTGGGTAAAAACATCATAACCCACGCGACCACCGCCACCTGCACTGCCTTGTTCCAAGCGCCCTTTATTTTCAACAATTACAGATACATTCAATCTAACCAATGGCCTAAGATCCGCAGCCATTGAGCCATCACTATTTGCGACTAAAATAATTTCATGAGTTCCTGCAATCGACGCCATCACTTGTTTAATACGGTCATCTTGTTTGCGCGCTAACGCATCTAATGAACGCAATAAATTAACTTTGTCAGATTCGGTAATCGAATCTAATGGATTATCTGGCATGTAAAGCTGATTACCAGCATTAGATTTCCAAGTTTGTACTTTCCCATCTTGATTACCTCTTGCAATAGCTCGTGCAGCTTTACAAGATTCTAATAAAGCCGGTAATACAATTTCATCTGAGTAAGCAAAGCCTGATTTATCACCCTTAATTGCACGTATGCCAACACCCTGACTAATATTGTAACTCGCGTCTTTAACGATACCGTCTTCTAATGACCACGCCTCATGTTTGCGCACCTGAAAATAAATATCACCACTATCCACTGATGAATTTAATAGTGTCGAAAATGCTTGCGACAAATGGGATTCATCTAAGCCAGAAGGATCTAAGATGCAGCTTTTTGCAAGCTCAAAGGGATTATGCATAATGTAATTAATTTAAGTGAAAAGTTAAAAAACTATTTCATTCGTCTGTGCTGGATGCATGGAAAAGTTTTTCGTCTAGATTGCAAATAATCAATATTAACCTCAGCAAGCGTAAAACCTGCACCATGTTTAATGCGATTTAATATCGCGCCCCAGGGATCTACGATCATACTATCACCATGCGTGGCACGGCCATTTAAATGATATCCGCCCTGGCCGGATGCAATAATATACGTTAAATTTTCGATGGCACGTGCTCTAATCAAGCTTTCCCAATGCGCCCTGCCTGTTGCAGCGGTAAATGCAGCTGGCAAAATAATAATCTCTGCACCCAAGTCTAATAGACCTCTAAATAGCTCAGGGAACCGCAAATCGTAACAAACTGCTAAACCAATTTTTCCAAATGGTGAATCAACTACTTTTAAATCAATGCTGCCAAACTCAATCGTTTCTGATTCAATATAATTTTCGCCCGTATCTACCAAATCCACATCAAACAAGTGAATCTTGTCATAACGTTCAACAAAAATTCCTTTGTTGTCATACATCATGCATGCTGCAAGAACTTTATTTGGATCTTCACATTCCAGCGGTATCGTACCCCCCACTATCCAAGCATTATGTTGCTTGGCTTGATTGGATAAGAATGTTTGGATAGGGCCATCACCCTGTGCCTCTCGCACGGTTACTTTGTCACTTTCTTCAATGCCCATAATGGCAAAGTTTTCAGGCAGTACTATTAATTCTGCTCCTGCTGCCGCTGCCTGAGAGATTAACCGACCTGCCTCACGAAGATTTGCATCCACATTAGGACCGGATGCCATTTGTATTGCAGCAACTTTACTCAAAATAATTTTAAAAGTGGTTTATTAACGACGGTGTATTATCGCATATCCTGGTATGAATCGAGTCTACTAAAGTAGAGATATAAACAGGCACTGCACACAAGTCCAGATAAGACTTTATGGTGAAGTGCGATTTGAATTCGGTTCTGCTTGCTTTTTAGGTGTTTGTGGTGAAATCTGAGAATTTGAGTTAGGAGACGGCTGACCTTGAACTTGTGGTACTGATTTATTTTCTGCAATTTTTCGTGAGATGGGCTCAACAATGGGTTCCTGCCAACTACCTTTCATGCTGTACTTTACTTCGGTGACTTTATTTACGTCCACACCCATTGTTTTTGCAATTTTCTCACCCACAATCACCCCAACTGCACCCAATGGACCGCCAACTGCTAAACCAATCCACGGCAAACCTCCACTAACGTGAGGCGTAACGGTAACCACTTGATCATAATCTTGAGCATTAATGCCAGTACGTCCTTGAATCAATAAATCTGCCGATGAACCTTTGATCTTTACATTCTCGGTAAGTAAGTTTGCATCTTTGAATTGCAAATCACCACGAATCTTCTCGAACGAATAACCTTTGGAGAAAAAATCTTTGAAATCCAAAGATAGGCGTCTATTGATTTCGCTTAAATTAAATAAACCAACTATTCTTCCAGCCCCACCTTGCTTAACAGAGGAAAATGAACCATCTTTAAATCTTATTTTTGCATCTCCAACAAACGATGCTACGGAAAATTTATAAGGAGCATTGGGCCATGAAAAATTAGCTGTAACACTGCCTTCTCCTCCAACAATAGTGCCATCAAACCCCAAGCCTGAAACAGAATTTTGAATATTTTGCGAGACAAGATTAATTGTTAATTTCGTACTCTGAATTTCATCTTCGCCAACTGTCCATGCGCCATTCGCAGAAACTTGCAAATCCCTTCCATTTCCTTGAAGTGAATCTATTGTTAGACCATTTTCAGATGGCTTTGTTTTTAGACTGACATTACTAAATACTGCATCCTGATACTCGAATGCTTTTGCATTGACGACTAATGCTGGCAAGGTGCGCGGATCTAGTTCAGTAGATTCAGTGGGCGATGAATTAGTTTGTTTAGATATAAAGCGAAAATAATCAAAGCTTGCCGTAGCTATACTTCCGCTATTCGTATCGATAGGGTATTCAAAACTGCCTTTAGCAACGGATGAGCTGATATCACCAACCCAAAATTGTGAATTTTTTATAGCATGGAAATCTACGTTGTCAATTTTTAAAGCTCCCATCGCGACTTGATTGATAGATAAGTCAATTTCTTTTACATCTATAGCTTGTTGATCTTCTGAATCCATTAATTCTCTCCATTCGGAAAAATCTAAGCTAGTCATGTTTCCAGAAATTTTGATTCCATTCTCTGGCAAATTAAACTGCTCATCACCCATTCGCAATTCCATGCTAGTTAACTTGCTAGTACCATTATCAATAAGAGCATGCATAAATACCTGATTTTCCAAACTGGCATATACTTCGCTATCTAATCCCTGTTGATGCTTAGTTCGAATCGAAACTTTTTTTGTCTGATCAAATACTTTATGGAAAAATGGCTCAGGAAGTAATGACACAACACCATAAAGATCACTATTGACATTAACCACTAATGATTTATCCGCATTGATTTTGCCAAAGCGAGGAAGATCTATTGTTGCGTCAACAGGAGCAGTGCCCTTAATATATTTATTCAGTTTTGTATAATTAGATGAAAAATAAGTGTCAAGATCAAAATCACCCGAGACAGATAGTAATGTACGCCCATTGCTAGATTTTATTGCTTTTGCACGTACCGGTAAGCCATATAGCTTGGCGCTTAATCCATTTCCTTCTGCACCACTTTGATCAAAGTTTAATTTTCCATTCAAATTGGTAAATGGAAGTGATAAAGCATTTACCTTCAATCCAGCATTATCAAATTCGACAACACCTTCAACCAATATCTGTTTTTTTAATTTTTTAGTAAGTGTTAATGATAAATCTAAATCTAGATTGATATTTCCGCTAGCAGTAATATGTTTTATTACTTTGCTGTTCTCTGGAAGAATGGAAGATTGCTGTAAATATTTTAGAAAATCACTTGCCGGGCCTATTGCTCTACCATCAAGCATTAGCCTTGGTAGTTTTAAATCATCAATATACGCATGCACATTATTTAACGAAGAATCCAGTATTGTGCCTTGGTTTAAATTAACCTCAAAGTAATTATTTTTAACTTCAATATCAGCAATAATATTGCTTGCGATCGGCCAATTTGGGCGATAAGCCAGAACACCATCCTCAACATTTGCAGTTATTTCAAATCTACCCGGCTTATTTTTTAATAGAAAATTTTTCGGATTACCATGGAATAATAATTTTCCATCTTTAAACGTGCCTGCAACAATACTTTTACTGAGCCACTTCGATAACTTTGGCTTCATTCTCTTATATGGTAAGTATTGTTTAATAGTTTCTGCTTCTGCATAAGGAATATCTATTTGGACATCTATATAGGGTTTCTTATCAAGAATTTGTAACGACCCCTGCAAACTTGCTGTCATCTCATCCGATTCTACCGACAGCTTTTGCATTGCAACTAATAAACTTCCATCTATATGTTGCCAGCTCACAACCCCTTTTATATTTTGATTTTCTAATGGCTTATTTAATATCTTATCTATTTTTATACCTAAGGAATCACAAGCTAAGTTAAGACTTCCATGACGGTGATCTACAGATATTTCGCCCACTAATGAACTCAGAGCAAATCCTTGCTCTGGAAGTGAGATTTTTGCATCTTCTAATTTTGACTTAAATGCATATTTTATTAGTTTATTTTCATTAAATTGCGCTAATAGTTGTGGTGATTTCAATATTCCATGAATTTTAGTCTGATCTAGAATTTGATTTACACGCTGCGCTATAAATGGAAAGTTTTGCAAGGTAGAAAATACTTGACTTGTATTCATATAATCCAACGCTACTGCGAGGGTATAATTTTGCTGACTACAATTCTCACAGCTAATTTCATATTGTTTGCCAGGCCATGCATGACTAGTGGATTTAATATTCACTTCTGTAAGCGCTAGCTGCCAATCTTCTATATTACCCTGGAGACTAAAATTTGCCTCTATGGCTTTGATTTCTTCATTTTCGCTAGCGTTTTTTATTGGCACTTTTACGTCTTTAAAAACCAAATCATGCAGACCTAGTCTGCCTACAAATGTGCGTTGCTTTAAAGACGTAAAATTACCCCATACTTGAAAATCTGCAACTCCCTTGCGAATCCCAACCCGAAGTTTTGGGAAAAAATCATCTAATAGTTCTAAATTAATATTTTCACCCTTACTGTAAAGCTTACCATTTATATTATTAAAGCCTTTATACAAGCCACGAAGATCTGCGCTTAAAACAAATGAGTCGCCCAATGTTTTTGGCAAAATGAATTTAGAAGAAACCTTAAAGCCATCGCCCGAAAAATCGAGTGCTACATCCACACGATCAAAAAAGTAATCTAACTTCTTAATTTTATCGATGATCGATATTGAACTATTCAGTAAATTAACTTTTAGCTTATCACTCTGATTTTTAAATTTTGTACGTCTGACAAAACTTTCGCTGATATCAATACCATTTACAATAATTCTTTCATCTGCAGTGCGAATCGCTTCTAGATGTCCACCAATGAAAGTTAATTTATTAAACGTAATTTTCCTGCGCATAATACTTCTATAGGAATCGATAGAAATAATCGCTTTATCTACATTTAAAAGTTCCTCATATTGATCATCACCTTCAAAGACAGTTAAATTGCGCGTGGTAATTTGAGGCGTGATACCGCGCCAATCTATACGAATTGAGTCCATATGTACGGGTTTGCCCAATATCGACGAGATATTTTCTTGAATGACTGGAAGATAATTTTGATATATAGAAGGATAAGCACGTACGATACTAATGACTATCGCAAGCAATACTACAATCGTAACCAGGATATACCAGCCGCCTGTGAATAATTTACGAAGCATAAATACGATTTATTTAAACAGACTAATTATAGAGGCACCACATCAAACTGCTCTTGAGAATAGAGTGATTCCACCTGCAACTTAATGGTTTTGCCAATATAATCTTCCAATTCCGCTAAGCTTGTCGACTCCTCGTCTAATAATAAATCAACTACTTGTTGAGACGCCAAAACCAGCAATTCGTTCGTCTCATATTGCCTTGCTTCACGCATAATTTCACGGAAAAGTTCAAAACAAACCGTCTCAGCTGTCTTAATATAACCGCGCCCCGAACAGGTCACACACGGTTCACAGAGAACATGCTCTAGGCTCTCACGGGTTCGCTTACGCGTCATTTCTACTAAGCCCAATGGTGAGACCTCACAAACCTGACTTTTAGCACGATCCTTATCTAAAGATTTTTCAAATACACGTATAACTTGACGCTTATGCTCTTCATCTTCCATATCGATGAAGTCAATAATGATGATACCACCAAGATTGCGTAGTCTAAGCTGCCTAGCAATCGCCTGCGCTGCTTCAAGGTTTGTTTTGAATATTGTCTCTTCTAAATTACGATTCCCTACAAAACCACCGGTATTTATATCAATAGTCGTCATAGCCTCTGTCTGATCGAATATTAAATAGCCTCCAGATTTAAGCGTTACTTTCCTATGTAAGGCTTTTTGTAATTCATCTTCGATTGAATAAAGATCGAAAATCGGCCTATCCCCCGAATATCTAGTTACGGAATCAGATAACTCAGGCACTAGCTTTTCAGAAAATTCTTTCACAGTATCAAATGTTGTGCGTGAATCGATTCTTATAATTTCAATATCATCTACCGAAAGGTCTCTTAAGGTTCGCACCGCGAGCGGAAGATCTGAATAAACCTCATCGACTGAAGACGCCTTATTTACTTTATCAACAATAGTTGACCAAAGATTTAGTAAAAATTTTAGATCTCTTCCCAACTCAACCTCACCAACTCCCTCAGCTGCAGTACGCAAAATACATCCACAATTTGCGTTCAGCTCATCAACCAATTTCTGTGTAGTGGTGGTTAAGCGTTCTCGTTCACCTTCATCTTCAATGCGTGTGGATAGATGCACATCATGCGAATAAGGCAACAACACCATATAATGTGACGGTAAAGTAATATTGGTAGTAAGACGCGCCCCTTTCGTTCCCAGCTGATCTTTTACAACTTGCACTAAGAGCTGCTGACCCTCATGCAATAAATTTGTAATATTATCGTTTAGCGAATGAAGAATAGTTTCACTAGGTTGACTTGTTTCAGTTTTTTTTCCTCGATAACTTTTAGGCAGAAAAGCTACATCCGAACTATGTATAAATGCTGCTTTGGATAAACCAATATCAACAAAAGCAGCGTCCATGCCTGGCATAACTCTGCTCACACAGCCTTTATATATATGTCCTACCAAGCCTTGCTTGCTGACTCGCTCTACTTGCACTTCTTGCAAGACACCATTTTCAACAATCGCTACACGAGTCTCCTGCGGGGTCACATTGATTAGAATTTCTTCACTCATTATTCATTGTACCCAGTTGTAGTTAGGGTTGTACTTATACATCGTCATAATTATACAAATTTGCCTGTTTTAGCAAATCGCATACACTTGTTAACGGCAACCCGACAACATTGGTATAGCTGCCAGATATATAATCAACAAACGATGAAGCTAAACCCTGGATCGCATATGCACCTGCTTTATCGTAGGGCTCATCTGTTAAACAATAAGCATCTATTTCATTATTTGTAATCTTTCTGAATTTAACTTTTGTTCGCACCATTGTTTCATAGTCGTGATTATTAGTTTTAAGATATAACGCAGTTAGTACTTCATGCTCAACAGCTGAAAGTTTTTGTAAAATATTTTTTGCATGTTGAATATTTTCAGGCTTTCCAATAATTTCACCTTGTAATGAAATTATAGTATCGGCTGCCAACACAGCATGACTGGCTGATAACATTCCATAAACTCTCAAAGCTTTAGTACGCGCCATCCGACAAACGTATTCTGTGCACACTTCACCCGCCATTTCACTCTCATTCACATTTGGCGCATATGTACGGTACTCGAGATTGAGTTTATTCAGTAATGCATGCCGACGGCTTGAGCCGGAAGCTAGGATAAGATTACACATGCGTCTAAAGCATCTAGATTAAGTAAACCTATTCTCGATGGTAAGGATGACCTTGAATCACCGTCCATGCACGATACAGCTGCTCCACTAAAACTAAGCGAACAAGCATATGCGGCATGGTTATCAAAGATAAAGACATTACTAGATCAACTTGATTGAGAAAATCTGGCGTAAATCCGTCAGGACCTCCTATGTACAAAGTAACTACTGGGAAACTTTGCATCCACGCTTCTAGTTTCGAAGCCAATTCTGTAGTGGTCCATGCTTTCCCATGCTCATCCAGTGCAATACGATAACTATTATTGGGCGTATTTTTTAACAGCAAAGCCTGTTCACGTTCTTGTGCCTGTGAAATAGAAATATTTTTCGCTCGCTTTGTTGTGCTTACAGTTACTAGCTTGACTTTACATTCATGCGGCATCCGCGAAAGATACTCAGTCACTCCAGCTTCAACCCACGTTGGTGATTTATCCCCTACAGCTACAACATAGATTAGCACAACTACTTTTCTGGCTTGGAAATATATTTAAAAAATGTCTAAGCTATGAAACTTGCTTTCGATCTGTGCTAATTTCCCAAAGTTTTTCTAAACTATAAAACTCTCGCGTTTCTTTTAACATGATATGCACGATTACATCATATAAATCCACTAATACCCACGAACGATCTTGCTCTACTCCAAGCACTGTCAAATTTTTATTCTTAGCTTCTTTTACTAAATTGTCTGCTAATGATTTTACATGTCTATCCGATGTGCCTGTTACGATAATCATCGTATCGAATACATCCGTTTTACCCTGTGTATCAATTATTGTTATATCATTACCCTTCATATTTTCGAGAGCATTAATTGCGATTTTAACAGTGTCAGCATATTTCATATAAAATTATTATTTGTATAGTTTATTTCGACGAATATAGTTCCAGACATTACCCGGTAGTAAATACTTAGGCTGCTGCCCCTGAGAAATTATTTTTCTAATCGTAGTAGATGAAATATCAAACTTCTCCAATTCACTGATATATATATTCCCACATGGCGTACTCGATAACATTTTAAAATCTTTTGAAGATTTTAAATCATAGTACTCTTTTTCACATCCAGACTCAGGTATACTATAACCAGTGCGTTGCATTAATAGTATATGGCACTTCGATAATATCTCTTCATAGCGATGCCATTTACAAAAACTTAAAAAAGCATCCACACCAATCACTAATACTAACCCTTCCTGTTCGCCAAATTCTTCGCGTAACTCTAGCAAAGTATCAATTGTATAGGATGGCGCTTGACGTTTTAGCTCTCTATCATCTGCAATAAATTTTTCATGGCTGCTGCATACTAAATTCAGCATCTGCCAACGGTAGCTTTCACTCGCATGCGCAAATTCTTTATGTGGCGAAAGCTGACATGGGATAAATCGAATTTGCTCAAAATCAAAACGCTCCAACAATGCTAACGCTGATTTGATATGACCTAAATGTATGGGATCAAAGCTACCGCCAAATATACCTAGCACACTCCTACCTTACATATAAATATATTACGAGAGTTATCATTCACGTATATTGCCATCCCCTAATACGATGAATTTTTGAGTGGTTAACCCTTCTAGTCCTACCGGTCCCCTTGCATGCAGCTTGTCTGTACTGATACCAATTTCAGCTCCTAGACCATATTCAAATCCATCCGCAAAACGAGTAGAGGCATTTATCATAACCGAGCTGGAATCCACCTCACGCAAAAATTGCTGCGCAATAGCTTGGTTATTAGTAACAATTGAGTCCGTATGATGAGAACCATATTTTTCAATATGCTGCATAGCTTGAGAGATATTATCAACAATTTTTATTGCCAATACTGGCCCAAGATATTCTGCATACCAATCTTCTTCAGTTGCAATTGAAATATCAGTAAGAATCTTGCACGTTTCTTCACAACCCCTTAGCTCTACATTTTTTTCTTCGAATTTATCCTGCAAAATTGGCAAAATTTGTTTAGCAATATTTTTATCAAGTAGTAATGTTTCCATCGCATTACAAACCCCAAAACGTTGGGCTTTTGAGTTAAATGCAATTTTAGCTGCCATCTCGATATCCGCTTCTTCATGGATATATACATGACACACACCATCCAAATGCTTAATCAATGGAATTCGAGACTCTTGCATAATCTTTTCAATTAAACCTTTGCCTCCTCGCGGAATCACAATATCAATATAACCGTCTGCATGAAGCAATTCGTTCACTGCTTCTCTGTTCGTTGTTGTGATGACTTGTACAATATCTTTAGAAAGTCCAGCTTTGTCTAAACCTGTATGAATGCAATTAGCTATTGCTTGATTTGAATTCAACGCTTCTGAACCACCTCTTAAGATCGTCACATTCCCTGACTTAATACATAGAGCAGCAGCATCTGCGGTTACATTAGGACGAGACTCATAGATTATAAGTATCACGCCTATAGGTACACGCATCTTACCTACTTGAATTCCACTAGGACGTGTTTCCATATCCGTAGTTTCACCCACCGGATCTGCTAATGTGCAGACTTGCACCAATCCCTCAGCCATAGCATTAATACGAGCATCCGTTAATTCTAAACGATCGAGTAATGCGCTATCTAAGCCACACTTTTCACCAGACTGTAAATCAAGTTGATTTTGTTTCTTTAAGATTGCACTTGATTCCAGAACCTCACTAGCAATAAACTTCAGCGCTAGATTTTTTTTGTCTGTACTCGCAGCAGCAATTTCAGCACGTACCACAGAGGCTCGTGATATAACGCTTTCAACGTAAGCTTTAATGGATGATCCTTTTTTTTGTACTGCGTTACTCATACTTATACATTTTAAATTAATGTTTAAACAGAATATCGTGTGGCGATACTCAATTGCAACAACTCTTGCCAAGGATCTCCGTAAACACGGCCCTTAATCACCCGATCTACCTGCGCGCATTGTTTAAGCAAGTCTGAAGTCTTTGAACTTAACCCCTGCCGACAAACACCTGTATTATTTTGATGCACCATGCAGAATGCATGCAGATTATCTTTTTGAACATTTTTTCTGGCTTTTGCTCTATCTGCAGAATAATTTGGGGCAATACTTGGCTTACTCTCAATCAATTTTCTCACTTGTTCCGTCAGCCCCCACAACAATAATGGCGGCGCAACACCCTCTTTTTTGAGACCTGCAATGATTCGAATAACTCTAGCCACATCACCCTTCAGCGCTACATCCATTAATTCATTCAGCGTATAATGACTACTATTGGTTA
>Ga0255057_10000204_pt1 | contig 33307 bp, 29 predicted proteins | sample Cases_109_6_MG_FD_189022 | JGI IMG/M metagenome (GOLD analysis project Ga0255057, IMG submission 189022) | Seawater microbial communities from Amundsen Gulf, Northwest Territories, Canada - Cases_109_6 | ecosystem: Environmental > Aquatic > Marine > Gulf | place: Canada: Northwest Territories... | reverse complement strand
CGCTGGGCGAGCTTGGTGTCGGTCCCTCTGGCCTCGAAACGCTCCACGGTGGAGTAGAGATGGTCCTCCATCTCGGCCACCAGGTCTTCGACGTCGCGACGCCACCGCACCCGGGTGCGCATGGAGTCGAGATAGCCGTCGATCAGGGCGTACTCGGCCACGGGGATCCTTTCAACACGTTGGCCACCGCATCTGAGAACTCGCCCCAGGCACGGCGCTGCTCACCGAGCGCACCCCGGCCCCTATCCGTCAGCCGATACGTGCGCCTTCTTCTTCCCTGCACCACCGACCAATCGCTGGACAAGTAGCCGCCCTTCTCCAATCGATGCAACGCGGGATACACCGTTCCCTCGGGGAGATCGAACGTGTCGTCGCTGCGCTCCCTGAGGTCGTCGATCACGGCGTACCCGTGCCTGGCACCGTCGGCAAGGACCGCCAACAGCAGTAGGTCGAGATGCCCTTTCAGCGCCTGCCCTCTCATACCTAGACAATCTAGGCTAAGACAACCTAGGTGTCAAGAGAAAGTCATCAGTCATCAGTCATCAGTCAGCCAGAGGGTGGGCGGGAAGGACAAGCGCACCTTCGGGCTGAAGACTGTGGACGGAAGACTGTGGACTTTGGAGTCATCAGTCATCGCCCGTCCGACTCTGGCTGATGACTCAGGACTGACGACTGAAGACTCCTTAGGGCGTATGGGCGTGGAAGCGCTTGATCCCGGTGGCGGCGCGCAGCTGCTCGGAGTGGCGCATTGATCCGGGGCCTACCGGCATGCCGGTGGCGTCGGCGAGGCGGTTCATCTGGTTGAAGTTGCCGAGCACGGCGGCCGCTTCCACCGTGGCCGCATCACCGAGCGCAGCGCGCAGCTCAGCCCGCGCCGAGGCCAGCACATCGTCTTCCGAGCCGTGGGCGGCATCGACAAAGCCAACGAGCTCGCGCCCGCCCGCCAGCAGCGGATCAACGCTCGGATCGGTGATCGACCTCGGATCCCAGGCGATTCCCATGTTCTGCGCACTCCAACTGAGCATCGATGCATGCGCCAACACTCAGTAGAAGCACTCGTTGACCTGCGACGTTCGTGCGGCGACGAGCTCGATCTGCGTGCGGTGGAGCGATCGAGAAAGATCGGGATCGCCCATCTCGTCGAAGGTCATGTAGGTCGCGTCGGACAACGCCTGCCAGGCTTGGGTCTCGGGCGGGACCAGCGAGATGGTCTGCGGAATGCTCACCGGTGGCACCATCGGCAGGAAGGACTTCCCGACAATGAGATCCGTCGGCGGCGGAAGAAGGGTCGGCTCCCCGGCCTGTGGTTCCGGCAGCGGCGGGAGGGGAAGGCCCAACGCACGGTGAAAGAAATCAACCGCCGACATTCGGGAGGCGATGCCGATGATCTCGGCATAGGCGGGCAAAGTCACGTTCCGTTCATCGAGACCAGCAACCCAATCGGCGTCGATCAACGGCGACGATGACGCGACCATGTCAACCACGTCACGCAGGGCTGGAGGGAGGCCCTCGCCGGCCGGCTCGCCGGCCATTCTTTCCGGGCGGCTCGCACTCGGCTCGCCGCTGACTGCCTGAGCTCCACGCCTGTCATCGGAGAGGGATTCGGTCATTGCCCTTCGTGCCTCGGCGGCGATCTCCACCCGTTCCCCGCCCGAGAACCAGGTTCCTGGTGCAGCCAGGAACGACCATTCCTTGGCGAACGCGTCGTCCAACGCTTTGGGGATCGGTATCTCGGTAGCGAGAGACATGGGTGAAGCCCGGGTAGTTGATGAGCCGAACAGCCGCGAGGCTAGGTTGCCGGCATGGCGACGATGACGAGCAGCCGGCGCGTGGTGTTCGTCGCGCTCCTGTTCAGCGCGATGGGTGCCGCCACGCTCGCCGCACCCTCGATGGGGATCCTGGCCACCTTCATCATCGACGACCTCTCGATCTCCCGGACCACGCTGGGCTGGATCATCGCCACGAACGTGGTACTCGCCGCCGTGCTGTCCCCCGCGATTGGATTGGTCACCGACCGCATCGGAGGCAAGGCCGCTCTCATCTTTGTCTTCAGCCTCTCTGTGGTGGCCTTCGTCGTCTTCGGCATCGCCCCTGCCCTGACGTGGCTCTTCATTGCTGCCGCTCTAGCCGCCGTCGGCCAGGCGGGGGCGAACCCGGCGACGAACAAGTTGATCGGTGAGGACCTCCCCCCCGGGGAGCGTGGCGTCACCACCGGGATCAAACAGTCCGGGGTGCAAGCCGCGATCACCGCGGCCGGGCTGGTTCTGCCGACCTTGGCGATCGCATTTGGTTGGAGGGCGGCAATGCTCGCTCTCGCCGTCTTGCCCCTGGCTGGTGCGGTCATCGCCTTCATCGTCATCCCGGCATCCGATCGATCGGCGCAGTCGACCGGTGCCGGAGCACACCGCCTGCCCCCGTCGATCTGGTGGCTTGGCGCCTACGGGCTGGTGATGGGCTTTGCCGGCGCCGTCACGTTCTTCATCCCGCTCTTCGCCGAGGAGTCGCTCGGCCTCGATCCGCGCATCGGAGGGCTGGCAATCACGGTGGTGGGCAGCGTCGCCTTTGCCGCACGGATCCTCTGGGCCCGGTATGCAGAGCGACGGCACCGCTACTTGTGGTCGCTCGGCGTCATGGCGATGCTCGGTGTCATCGCCTCGATACTGCTGCTGGCCTCCACCCGGTGGATCTGGCTGCTGTGGGTGGGCGCAGTGCTCATCGGGGCCAGCACCTCGGCGTGGAACTCGGTCGGGATGCTGACGGTCATCAACGAAGCGGGAGCAGCGACGGGTCGGGCCTCGGGCGTGGTACTCCTCGGGTTCTTGACCGGGCTCGGCGTTGGCCCCCCGCTGTACGGAGCGACGGTGGACGCCACCGGAAGCTACGCGGCGATGTGGATCATGTCGATCGTGGCATCGGCGGCCGCTGTTGCACTGGTCGGGGTTTGGCGGGGCTACCGCGACGCACCCACCGCCGCGACGACGGGCTAGCGTCGCCTCGGGACACGTGATCGATGGCTTCCAACGACATACGCAACGACAAACGCACCATCTTCGGATGGGCGATGTACGACTGGGCCAACTCGGCCTACATCACGGCCGGGAGCCTCGTTTTCGCCATCCTCTTCTCCGATGTCATCTACCCGACCGATGGTTTGACGATCGGCGGGACCACGATCGGCGCCGAGGCCTTCTTCGGCATCGTCATCGGCCTCGGGGCGCTGCTGCTGTTCATCGCCATGCCGGTGCTCGGGGCGATTGCCGATTACACCGACCGCAAGCTGACCTTGCTGCGGTTCTTTGCCTATACGGGCGCTGCATTCGCCGTCCTCACCGCACTGCCCGGTGCCGGCGATCTCGTGTTCGCCGTGGTGCTGGCGCTCGTCGCCCAGATCGGATTCGCCGCAGCCAACGTGATGTACGACGGGTTTCTGCCCGAGATCACGACACCAGATACCGTGGACCGGGTATCGGCAAGAGGCTTCGCACTCGGCTACGCCGGAGGCGGCCTCCACTTGATCTTGGCGGTAGCGCTGCTCCTCTACGCCGACCAGAACGCCTGGGTGGGCGAGACCGCGGAGCGCGTCGTCATCGCCTCCGCCGGATTGTGGTGGGCCGGTTTCGGCGCCTTCGCCTTCACCCGGCTGCCACGCGCCGGCGACCGCGCCGAGCTGCCGGAGACGCCGGACCGGCCCATCCCTGCGTATGTCAGGATCGGCTTCAGCCGTACCGTGCAGACCACCCGAAGCGTGCTGGCGTTCAAGCAGCTCGCGCTGTTCTTGCTCGCCTTCCTGTTCTACAACGACGGCGTGTCGACCGCGATCCGGATCACCCCGGTCTACGCAACCGAGACGCTGCTGCTCGACGCGACGGCCATTGCCGCAGCCTTCGTCGTCATCCAGCTGGTCGCATTCGTCGGGGCGCTCGTCTTCGGATGGCTGGCAGGCGTAACGGGGACCAAGCGAGCAATCATGGTCTCGATTGCCGGCTGGGTCGGCGTCGCCGTCGCGGCATATCTGCTCCCAGCAGAGCAGCCGCTCGGATTCCTGGGCGTCGGCGCCCTAGCGGGGTTAGTCCTCGGCGGTGTCCAAGCACTCTCTCGCTCCCTCTATGCGTCGATGATCCCCGAGGACGCCTCGGCCGAGTTCTTCGGGTTCTACTCGGTGTTCTCCAAATTCTCGGCGATCTTCGGGCCCCTGATCTTTGCCGCGGTGGGCATTGCCACCGGCTCTTCGCGGCTCGCCATCCTGTTCCTGGCGATCTTCTTCGTTATCGGCGCCGTCGTCCTGTCCTTTGTCGACGTCGAAGCCGGTCGGGAGGCGCGCAACCAACCGCGGACCCTCAGCCGGTAACGATCCCGGCTATTCGCGACCGATTCGGTAGGTTGTAGCGACCTTGAACAACGGGAACGAGCCGCAACCAGCCGCATTCACCAGCGCGGTCCTGCAGCGCCGCCTCGGCCTCTATGGCGTGCTGGCCATCTCGGTCGGCGCCATGATTGGCTCCGGCATCTTCGTGCTCCCTGGTCTCGCGTTCACGATCGCAGGACCGGCGGTCATCCTGGCGTTCTTTCTCGCCGGGTTCGTGGTGATTCCCGCTGCCCTTTCACAGTCCGAGATGGCCACGGCTATGCCCCAATCCGGCGGCACCTACGTCTACATCGACCGGGCCATGGGTCCGCTCATGGGCACGATTGCCGGGTTCGGTGTCTGGTCGTCGCTGGTCTTCAAAGCTGCATTCGCTCTCGTTGGCCTCTCTGCATATCTGGAATTCTTCTTCGAGCATGATGAGCGGCTCGTCGCCGCCGCGATCGCCGTCGTCCTCATCGCCATCAACCTCATCGGTGTCAAGGAAACAGCAGGGTTCCAGGCCGTGCTCGTCACCGTCGTCCTCCTGCTGCTGGCCGGGTTCGTGTTCCTCGGCGTGCCCAACACCGAGGGCTTCCGCTACGACCCCTTCCTGCCCCACGGGCTGAAGGGACTGCTATCCGCGACCGGGCTCGTCTTCGTCTCCTACATCGGAGTGACCCAGGTGGCAAGCGTCGCAGAAGAGGTCAAGCGGCCGGGACGAAACCTCCCGCTGAGCATGCTGACCTCGGTAGCGATTGCGATGGTGCTGTATCCGTCGGTCGTTGCCGTGATGGTCGGTGTGACTCCCGCATCGGAGCTTGCTGCCACCGAGACGCCGGTGTTGACCGCGGCGGAACAGTTCATGGGGAGCTTCGGAACCTACGTCGTGGCAGCCGTCGCGGTGCTTGCCCTCATATCGATGGCGAACTCCGGCATCATCTCGTCGGCCCGATACCCCCTCGCCATGGCGCGCAACTCGCTGGCGCCCGGATTCCTCGCCAAGGTGGGAGAGCGAAGCAACGCACCATACGCGGCCATCCTGGTCACCGGCAGTGTCCTCATCCTGCTCGTCCTGACACTTCCGCTGTTGGAGCTCGCCAAGCTGGCATCTGCCTTCCAGCTGCTGGTGTTCGCCTTTGTGAACCTGGCGCTGATCGCCTTTCGTGAAGCCGACCTCAAGTGGTATCGGCCCGAGTTCCGTTCCCCCTGGTATCCGTGGCTCCAGGTCTTCGGGATCATCGCCCCGATCGTTCTCCTGACCCAGATGGGCATCGTTCCCACGGTCGGTGCCCTGTTGTTCATCGTCGCCGGGGTGCTCTGGTACCGCGGGTTCGGGCAGGCTCGCGCCGTCAAGGAATCGGCGGCCCGCGAGGCTCTCAGAGGGAGGGCGGATGATCGCCTCGTCGATCTCACCGCAGCCGAGGTCGCCTCGGGGGGACGCAAACACATTGTCCTGCTGATCAGACGACCGACACGGCTCGCCCGGCAACACACGCTTTTTCGTCTGGCGCTGCGGCTCAGCATCGCACCGGGCGGGCATATCCACGTGATCAACTTCGACACCTCCACGGCAAGGCTGGTCCCTACCGCCGCCGACCAGGCAGAGGCCGACCGTCTCGGCATCGCGGTCACCGCAACGCACTACACCGACGAGGATCGGCGCGGGGCGGTCCACCAGTACGTGGAAAACGAGGGCGTCGACCTGTTCATCGCCGACCTGCCCCAGGAGCTGCGCGCCACCAGAACCGTGACGAGAGACCTGAAATGGCTGCGCGAGCATCTGGTGTGCGACTCGGTCTTCCTCCGCAATCGGGCGGTAGATTCGATCGACTCAATCTCAGTGCTCGGCACCGGCGGGCCCTATGACCCCGTCAAGATCGGGATGGCCGATCACATCGCCCGCTACGAAGATGCGACGATCCGGTTTGTGCACGTGACCGCGCCGGATGCGCCCGACGCCCAGACCGAGGCCATCCACGAATACCACGAGCGGCTCGGCGACGTGCTCACCGTTGGGTGGGACGATCTCATCCGGCCGACCGAGGATCTGGTGTCGACGCTCACCGAGCTGTCACGCGGCTCCAACCTGGTCCTGCTTGGCGCGCCGACCCATCGATTCCACGTGGTGACCGATCTCGCCGACCGCATCGCCGAGGCGGTCGACTGCCCGGCCCTGTTGGTTCACACTCCGCTGCTGGAGAAACCGAACGCAGCGGTCCGAGCGGTGCAGTGGTTTATCAGCTGAGTCGCGAGTCGCGAGACGCGAGACACGAGCAAAAAAGGTCGGATCGGGCCTCGCGACTCGCGACTCGCGACTCAAAAGCAGGAGCCCCCTTACGGGGGCTCCTGAAGTGAACCTTGGAAGACCGATGCAGGTCTGTCTGTGAATCACCCTGCATAATGGGTATAACTTACCCCGCTGGCCGTCCCACCGGTTCAACGCTGAATATCGACCATCATCACCCGGATCTTGAACACTCTCAGTGTTTTGATTCGTGCGACCTACACGCCACTTCCCCTTTGGATCAAAGGATTTTCGGCTCCTGACAACGGATGCGACGGAACTAGTCCTCGGTCGGCGCAGCCCGGCTGCGTAGCGTCGTTGCGTGCCCGGAACCAGACCCGCCTGCCGCCCCTTCCCAGTCCCGATGGAGCTTGGCGTAGACCCCTCCCCGGGCAACGAGATCGGCGTGGGGGCCGCGCTCGACGATTTCCCCGTCGTCGAACACCAGGATCGTATCGGCCGCCTCGGCTGTGGATAGCCGATGGGCAATCGCGATCGACGTGCGGCCTGCGGTGAGGCGCTCGATCGCCCTCCTGAGTTGCACCTCCAACGCCGGGTCCACGGCCGACGTGGCCTCGTCGAGCACCAGGAGATCCGGGTTGGCAATCCAGGCCCTGACGATGGCAACCAACTGCCGCTCACCTGCGGAGAGATTCGAACCTCGTTCGCCGACTCTGGATTCGATCCCGTTTGGGAGCGACTCGACCCATTCGAGGAGACCGAGATCTGCAACGGCGGCGCGAATCCCCGTGTCGTCTGCGCTCGGCTTTCCGTATCGAATGTTGTCGGCGACGGTGCCGTCGAAGAGGAACCCTTCTTGCGGAACATATGCGACACGGGTTCGCAGCGAAGCAAATCTCACCCGGTCGAGGAGAACGCCGCCGACCACGACGCTTCCGCTCTCCGGGTCGAGTAGCCGGGTGGCAAGCCTGGCGAATGTCGTTTTCCCCGAACCGGTTTCCCCAACAACCGCGATCCGCTCGCCTGCCTGGATCGACACCGTGGCGTCGCGCATGACGTGCTCGCCGGTCGGGTAACGGAACCACACGTGGCTGAAACGAACATCGAGGGCCTGGTCGGGAAGATCGACGCCGTCGGGCGGATCCGGCACCTCGACCTCGCTGTTCAACACACCAAGGATCTTGCGCAGCCCGGCTCCGGCGGACTGCGCCTGGTTGACGGTCTCAACCAGGATCTGGACGGGCGCTACCAACAGCGTGACGAGAAACAAGAAAGCCACGAGGGTGCCGGCACTCAGCCCCCAGTCGACGCCGAAGGTGATGCCAAAGGCAACGGCCGATGCCGTGATCACGCCGGAGAAGACCTCGGCCGAGGAGAACAGGACGGCGGCGAGCGCTCCGGCCCCGAACTCGGCGCGGTATTGCCGGTCGAGGGTGTTCTTGACCCTGGCCATGCCGGCGTCTTCCATGCCGAATGCCCGCACCGTCGATAACCCCGCCGTGGCCTCGCCGATGACGGCAAGCGAATCACCGACCCGGTCACGCACGCGGTCGTGGGCCCGCTGCAAGATCCTCTGGAAGAGGAGAAACAGGCCCGCGTAGATGGTCACGCCGATGGCGATAATCAACGCCAATCGCCATTCGTACACGACCATCACGATCAATGCCAGCGTCACCTGGGCCGTCCCGAGCAACAATCCGACACCACCCCACTCCATGAACTCCTGGATCGTTTCGACGTCCGATGTGACCCGGCCCACGAGGGCGCCTCTCCGCTCCGACTGGACGTGCAGCATCGACAGCCGGTGGACCTGGCGGAAGGTCGTAACCCTGAGATCGGCGAGCCCGGCAGCCGCCGATCGGGCGAGACGCGCCAGAGAGAACCTTCTCGCCACCGCGGCGGCAACGATTGCCACCAACGCCGCCGCGGCTGCCTGGACCGCTTGGCCGCGGTCGATGCCGCCCGGGGCGGGCGACCCGGAGAGCAACACGCTGTCGATGATCCGCTGCACCGTGATCGGGACGACCAGCTCGAGAACCGTGCCGAAGCCCGCCAGAACGAGGGTGAAGACCAGACCCCGTGACAGTTTCGGTGAGACCCGGAAAGCCTCTCTGAGCACCGAGGTCGTCGAGTCGTTCACGGTGCCGACCGGTCGTCTTCTCGCCGCGCCGCGTCTTCTTCGTATGCGCGCAGAATCCGTTCATAGCCGGGAACCGTGGCAAGCAGGTCCTTGTGGGTCCCGTGGGCGACTATGCGGCCATCGTCGACGAACACCACCTCATCGGTCAGCATGATCGACGACCGGCGATACGCAACCACCACGATCGTGGCAGGAAGGTCGGCGCCCTGGAGCCCCCGCAGGATCTCCGTCTCCACAGAAGGATCGACCGCAGAGGTCGCATCGTCGAGCAACAAGACCCTCGGCTTTCGGACCAGGGCCCGAGCGAGTGCAACCCGCTGGCGCTCGCCTCCCGAGAGCGCGGTGCCCCGCTCCCCGATATTCGTGTCGTAGCCATCCGGCAGGTTGCCGGCGAAGCGCTCGACGCCGGCAAGGCGTGCCGCCTCGCGAACGTCATCCTCCGGGATGTCGACCCCGAGGGTGATGTTGCCCCACACCGTGTCGTCGAAGAGGAAGGTGTCCTGGGAAACGAACGCAACCTCCAGCGGCAGCTCGGAGCGGGCGAACTCGCGCAGATCCCTGCCGTCGACCCGAATGGCTCCGTCCGACGGATCCCATAGCCGCGCCAGCAGCATTGCCATGGTCGACTTCCCCGAACCCGTCGGGCCGACGACCGCCACCGTGCGGCCGGCCGGGATGTCCAGCTGGAGATTGGTGAGAACCGGCTCATCGGCGAAGTAGGAAAAGGCGATCTCATCCGAATCGACCGGCGCGCCCGATCTCTCGGCCATCGCCTTCAGCGAACCATGGTCGACGAGGTCGTCGGCATCGAGGACCTCCTGAACGCGGCTCCACGCGGCCTGGCTCTGCGCCATCTCGAAGATCACGAAGCCGATGAGCTGAAGAGGAAATGCCATCAGCGTGATGAGGTAGGCGACCGAGACGAGTTGTCCGGTCGTCATTACCCCGTCGGACACCAAAACCGCCCCTACGACAAGGATGAGCACATTGATCGCAACGGGGATTGCTTCGACCACGGCCCGGAAGTCGGCGAATCGCACACCGATGATGGTCAGTCGATCCTTCAAGATTTCGGCTGCCGCCCGGAATCGCTCCGTCTCCTCAACCTCGCGACCAAGGGCCTTGACGGTGAGCGCACCGTCGATGCTCTCGTGGGCGATGTCGCCTACGACCCCGCGCTCTGCCTGTGCTGCTTCGAACTGGGTGAACAGCGAGAATGCTCCGAAGATGTCAATCACCAACAGGATGACGAGGCCGATGAGTGCAATCACTCCGAGGATCCAGTTGGTGACGAAAACGATCACGATCGTGCCGACGAGCAGGAGCGAGGCACCGGTTGCGTAGGGCAGCGGCGCCAGCACAAAGGTCCCGAGCTCAGTATCGACCTCGCTGACGGAAAGCAGGTCGCCGGTCGATCGCTGATCGTGCCACGACAGGCCGAGGCGGAACTGGTGGTCGACCAGCCATTCGCGAGCATCCGCCCGCGTCCGGTATTGGAGCGCGCTGGCCGCCGTGCGCCGCAGTGTGATCCCTGCGGCCTTGACGACCGCGACCAACATGATGGCGCCGGCTGCCAACGCCACCTTGTTGCCGATCTCCTCGCCCCCGTCGAGGACGGGGATGATGACGAGGTCGGTGATTCGGCCGATAACGATGGCAGACGCCACGATCGCCGAGACGAAGATCACCGCACCGAGCACGGCGAGCGCGAACGACCAGGGGTGCCAGCTAACGAACCTGCCGATAAGGCGGAAACCGCCAGACAACACCCCGCCGAGCGTGAGGGCCTCGGTAATCGGTGGCGCGTCACGTCTTTTCCCGGTGGTGGTCATAGCCGCGATGGTAGGTGCGGGGGCCGGGCTTCGAGCAGGCAGCGTGCGGCGTGGATCTATCCTCTAGGCATGCTCCTCATCACCGTCTCGCTGTTCCGCATTGCCCTTGAAGGCGGCGAGGCCACCGACTACGACGAGACCCTGATGATCCCTGGGCTCGTGCTCGGTGCCATCGCCCTGGCGTACGCTGCGACCGCTGCCTGGATGGTCACCCCAAGGCTCGAGCATTAGGCACGAACAGCCCCACCGAATCGCTGCTCGAACGAGAACTAGCGACAACGCAGTCGCCCGGCAAATCGAGGAGGCTCGCCGGAGGGTTGCTCAGCAACCCCTTACCGCCAGAGGGGCATCACCGGCGCATCGGCGATGCTGCTGAGGAACACAATCGTCTCCACGGAGAGGTGTTGCGGCTCGACGACAAAGACGCCGTACCCGGGTCCGTCGTTCGGCGCCTCTCGCGCCCGGTAGCGAACCCACTCCTCGCCGACGGCGTAGTAGAGCGTGTTGCGCGATCCGGAGCGCCCGATGCCTTCGAACGCGGCGTTTCCCAGCGAGCCCTCCGGATCGACGAAGTCCATCACCGTGACTGCGACTCGCTCGCCAAGGACGCCGAGGGCAACCCGTTCGGCGTCGCCAAGCTCTTGGGGATCTCCGAGCATGACGATCGAGAGTGGTGCCGGCGGTTTCGTTCCTCCGGAGAGAGTCCCGGCCGACCCGATCTCATCGGCGTAGTCGACGGCGCTCCGCGTCTCCAGCTCGGCGGACACCTCGACGACCCTGCCCCGAATCTCACGGGCGGTCGCAACGGAACCCTCGATCAATGAGAGCAGATTCGTATTGACGCGAAGCTGATCGAGGACTTCCGGCATCCAGAGATCGCCAATGACCTCGATTCGAGACGGTGACAGCGCGTCGATTGCGTCAAGGGTTGCCTGTGGGATGACCTCCCATTCGCTGAGGAGGAGCGGGCCATCGAGCTCGAGGGGCGCATATCCATCCTCGAGCATGGCCACGTAGGGGTCGATCGCCATCAGGGTGACGGTCGGTGCGCCCTCGGGATATGCATGGAGGGCGATCTCAGCGACCGTCATCGCCGGGTCGCCGATCCCGACCTGGCGAGCCGTGATCCGGCGTGCCGCTTTCAGCGAGCGCAGTGGATCGACCGGGAGGCCCGAAGGCATCCGGATCTCAAAGTGGATGTGGGGCTGGGTGTTCTCGGCGTTGCCCGAGTCACCGACCCAACCGATGAGCTGGCCGGCCCGAACCGTGTCGCCGAGCACCATTCCGGGTGGGAGGCACCGGTAGTTCTCGTCGTCGTAGCCGGGGGAATCATTGTTGAGGTGGACGTATCGGCTGTACCAGCCGTCCGCTCCGGTGATCTGGACGTTGCACCATTCACCGTCATCGCGGATCTGGGTGACAACGCCGTCGTGAGCGGCGACGACCGGAAGCCCTTTCCATCGGTAGGTCAGGATGTCAACGCCGTGGTGCTCTCGGGTGCAGTTGTCTCGGCAGGAGCCAAAACCGTTGATCGAAACGGTGGCCCCAACAATCGGAAAGACGATGTCGCGGGTCACCTTGACTCTGCGGACCGGGTTGGGAGGCCCGGCGAGCGCCTCGGGTGTTCCGACGCGAGCAAGTGGCGCCACCGAAACGGCGAGGACCGTGACCAGAAGGAAGGTGAACACACGGCGCATGCAGACCGTATCCATCGACATGCTGCGTGTCTTACTGAAGACCCGCCGTGGTTAGCGAGGCGGTGTTGTTTTCCAATCCCTGGAAGGCCTAGAAGGGCGGTGAACGATCCTCCAGCGGGCCGTCGCGCTCAGGACAAAGTGCGTCACCACAACACTCAAGCGAACGGCGGCTCAGGGCACTCGTCATGGTTCAACACCGTCCTAGCGGTCCCGGCGCTCCAGTTCGTGCCGGAGAGCGTTGGTGGAGTACCTGACGAGTCCTGGGTCCCATTCGAGCAGCTCGATCCGGGCCTCGGCCTGATCGTCGAGGAGGTCCTCGATGGGGTCGCGCAGGGTCCGTGCCCAGGCCCGGCCACGGGCGGTTGCTCGCGGGCTCAAGGTGGCGTCAGCGTTCACGGTGTAAACCTGGGCCTCGATGGCCGGGTTGTCCCGGCTTCCCTTCTCACCGTAGACGAGGAGGACCGCACCGATGGGGACGTCCTGGATCCCTCCGGTGGCAATGAACTCCCCGTCGAATGCCCAGCCGGTGGCGAGCGAGTCATCGACATTGGTCACCACCTTCGCCCAGTTCTTCCTCCGCTCGTCCCCGACCAGCGGAACCTCGACCGCGATGATGACCGGCATATCCATGCCCAGCAGCGTACCGAGTGGATCGGACAGGCGGGCTAGCAGCGATATGGGCACTCTGCGTGGTGACGAATAGTGCGTCAGCCGGATTCGATGAGGCCGACTGCACAACGAGTATCGAGGTGACTAGTTGCCGGTGGGTCGAGTGACCCAAATTTTAGCAACCACTCGATCTGGTCACGCATCGAGTGGTCTCTGTCAACCCGGACGGCTCCTACATCACGAAGGGGGATGTGAACGGTGGCAACGATCGCGATCCGATTCCTGAGGCAAACATCCGGGGAACGGCCGGGTGGATCGTTCCCTACGTCGGGCTCCCCCGTGTCTGGGTCGCCGAGGGTCGGTGGATGCTCGTCGCCCTGATGATTGCCTTAACCGCCTCGGCGATCTGGCTCTCGCGCTTCGGATTCGATGCCCGACATGACCCGTGGCGTGAAGAAGCGCAGCCGCACGTCGAGGTATCGGCGTGAGAGCTCGGATCGGATTGGCAACGGCAACGGTGCTCGCATTGCTGCTCTCCTTGCCCTCGGCTGGAGCCAATCTCACCAATCCCACCAGCAACGACGGCAACTCATTCACCTCGCTCGACGACTTCAACCTCAACCCGAGTTTCCGGGTCGTCACCTATGAGATCACTGGATCAGCCTTCTCGGGCACCACCTATCTGCTGACGTTGAACCAAACCCTGAGCGCCGACTACTTCGTCATGCTCAGGGGCGCGGCCGGCGACTACACCAGCGGCACCACGCGAACCCCCGATGCCAACTACGCCAGGGTCGACCAGGACCCGCACGGCAACTTCACGGCAGGAAACTCGGCGGCCAATCAACTCAGATTGGCCCGCGGGAGCAGCACGGGCAACTGGACCGGGCAGGTCAGCGTCATTGAGTGCATTTCCGATTGCGCGGCCTCGGGTTTTGGACTGAAACGGGTCAACGAGATCACGATGACGTCCGGCCAGACCTCGGCCAGCAGCAACAAAGGCGGGTCATGGGGTGGCGGCATCGGGCAGATGGGTGCCTATGGCGGTTCCTATGGCGGGGGCATGGAAACCACGGCGAGCTCCGCTGCCGATCACAAGACCGGCTGGGCCCGCATCTGGCCGCAGGGCGGAAACAAGATCAACGTGAGTCGCTCCAACACGGGGCCCGGCGCCTTGGGGGGTACCACCACGTTCTCCATCTACGTCGTGCACTGGGGAACCGAGTGGGCCATCCAGCGAGCCAGGGTGCAGGGCAACAACGGTGGAAACGGCATGAGCTCAACGAGCGATTACGACACGGCCACCATCACCTCGGTGGTCCGTGAGAATACCTGGGTGGTTGCCTACGGGGAGGTCGATCACAACACCCTGTCCGCGGGATGGGAAGGCAACGTTTGGACGCTTGGCGACGGGGTCACGGTCAACGCCAACGAGACCTCGGTCGCCGTCGGCGCCGAGACCGGAGCCCAGCGCGATGTCGAGGTCTACATCCACGAGCACATCGACTTCGGGAACCAGTACGTGTTCGGCGCCGATGGCGTCGCTCCCGGCATCGTCAGCGGCAATCTCTCCGGAACGGTAACCATCCTCAGGTCGCGCAGTCCCGAGACCCACAACCCCACCAACACCGCATCGCGGCGCTTCATCCTCGTAGCAAACAGCTCGAACGGCGCCACGACCGACTACCCGCGGTCGATCGTGTGGGGTCAGCTCGACGCCTACACGACCGCCCGCTGGTAACGATCGCGCAGTGGTGAGCCCGGGGCGTACTGGCTACAGACGCCGGACTTTGGATGGATCGAAAGCTGAGCCCGGTCCCGAGCCTGCGTTCCCGGCCAAGCATTGCGGATGCAAGTCCTGAATGGCTGCTCGATGGAAAACTCGGCGTCAGGCTCTCGGCGCCTCGCGCCGAGCAAGCATGGCCTGCTCGACCGGGCCAGACCGCCGGGTCAGGAACTTCATGCCCTGGAGTACCAACACGGCGCCCCACAGCGCCGCCACGTAGTAGAACCACCATCCGCCACCGTTGAGCGCATCGACCAGTAGCAGGCTCGATACGACGACCGCATACACCACCGCATGGCGGACAAAGCGCATCCGTCGCCTGACCCGTTTCTTCGCTTGCTTTGCCAGCCTCCGACGATCAGCGCCATCGGTGGCGACGGCGCGCTCGATGGCCTCCCGGGAGATGCCCACCTCGCCCGCAACGCGGACGAGGTCGTCGTAGGAGAGGGCACTGGAGGTAGCAAGGTCGTCGAGGCGTGCGGCCAGGTCGATCAGCTCGCCTACCTCGTCGGTGGAGAACCGTCGCTGTTGTCGTTGCAGGTCGGACATCTTCGGGACATGGTACCGGGCGACCGGCGTGCGCATCTCTGCTCACTACGATCTTGGGCCATGCACGATGATCTCGCAACCGCCGTCGATACCGATTTCGCCAGGGCCCGCAAAGAGCTCGAGGAGCTGGTCAACATCCCGTCGGTGTCCGCTCCAGACTTCGACAGCGCTCAAGTGCGCCGCTCCGCTGAGGCGGTGGCCGGGCTGCTCCGCGCCTCGGGGGTTGAAGCGGTTCGCCTGCTGGAAATCGACGGGGCTCACCCTGCGGTCTACGGCGAGATCGCGGCCCCTCCCGGTGCGCCGACCGTACTGCTGTACGCCCACCACGACGTGCAGCCGCCGGGCCCGGCCGAAGAATGGGAAACCGATCCGTTCCAGCCGACCGAACGCGATGGGCGCCTGTACGGGCGAGGGTCGTCGGACGACAAGGCCGGGGTGATCGTCCATACCGCTGCCATCAGAGCATTCGACGGATCGCTGCCGGTCGGCATCAAGCTCTTCATCGAAGGTGAGGAGGAGATCGGCTCGACGAACGTGGACGCGTTCATGAGCGAATACGGGGACCTGCTCGCAGCCGACGTCGTGGTCATTGCCGACTCCGGAAACCTCGCCGCGGGTGTGCCGTCGCTGACGACGTCGCTGCGTGGCCTGGTCGATTGTGTCGTCCTCGTCGAGACGCTCGACGCCGCGGTGCACAGCGGCGAGTTTGGCGGCCCATTCCCGGACGCCATCACGGTGCTGTCGCGTATGATCGCCACGCTCCACGACGACGAGGGAAATGTCGCGGTTCGCGGCCTGGTCGCCGGCGAGGCAGCCGACGTCGACCTCACCGAGGCCACGCTGCGCGAGCAGACCGGCGCTGTTGCCGGGCTCGAGCTGATCGGATCCGGAACCCTGACCTCACGCATGTGGCGGAAGCCGGCGATCGCCGTGCTGGCGTTTGACGCACCCCCGATCTCGCACGCCATCAACCAGATCGTCCCCCGGGCGAGCGCAAAGGTCTCCATGCGCATTCCGCCCGGCCAGGATCCCTCCAGCGCCATGGCAGCCTTGATCTCACACCTCGAGGCCGCAGTGCCGTGGGGCGCAAAGGCCACTATCACGCCGGAGGCAACCGGCGATCCCATCGAGATTGACACGGCCGGACCGGTGCCACGGGTCTTCGCCGCGGCAATGGAGGCGGGCTACGGCGCCGAGGTCGTCGAGATCGGCGTCGGTGGGACGATCCCGATCGTGGCGGCCTTGGGTAAGGCACATCCCGAGGCCAGTGTCATCCTCAACGGCGTCGCCGATCGCACCAGCCGCGCCCACGGCCCGAACGAGAGTGTCAGCCTTGCCGACCTGCGCAGCGGGATCCTTGCCGAGGCGATTGCCCTTCGATTGCTTGCACCCGCATAGTCGGCAAATCGTCACCTTCCTACCCTCGGCCGAATGAAGCGAACCTCGTGGCTGATGATCCTGGTGATCACCGTCGTGGCAATTGCCTTTGCGTTCATCCTGCGCAACGATGCCGTCAGCACCACCTCGACCGACGACGAGCCACCCGGCCACGCCCTCGAGGACACGACCGCAGCCGCCGCGTCATCGTCGACGACGACGACCGCCGCCGAGGCACCGCAGAGCACGGTCCCCGCAACCGTTCCCTCAACGCTCGCGCCAGGCGCATCGGCTTGCGATCCATACCAGTCGACGATGACGACGGGAACGGTCGGGTCCGATGCTCTATTCGAAACTTCCGGTATCGCCGCGTCGCGGCTGGCCAGCGGCGTCATCTGGGCACACAACGACTCGGGTGACGAGGCATCGCTGTATGCCATTGGACCGAACGGTGAGGACCTCGGTTCGACCAGCCTGGGCCGAGGCCTGGCCTTCGACTGGGAGGATCTGGCGATCGGGTCGGGGCCCGAAAGCGATCGGCCCTATCTCTACGTCGGCGACATCGGCGACAACTTCGGGATCCGCGACGGGCGGATCACCGTCTACCGCGTGGCAGAGCCGGATCCACTCACGCTGCCAGAGACCGTTCCGATCGAGGGAGTGTTCGAGCTCGAGGCGCCGGGTGGCCCGCACGACTTCGAGGCCCTTTTCGTGGCCGACGGTTCGATCTACGTCGTCACCAAGGACCAACAGACAGCACGGGTCTTTCGCAGTGCCGACCTCATCGAAGATCCGGGCAATCAATCCCTCGAGCTGGTCACCACCCTGGATCTTGGCGCCGAGGTAACCGCCGCGGACATCTCCTGGGACGGGTCGACGATCGCGTTTCGCGGCTATGAGACGGTCTGGCTATGGCACCGGACGGCCGGCACCAGCATTGCCGACTCCCTGCAGACTGTGCCGTGCACTGCGCCGTCTCCCATCGAAATCCAGGGCGAGGCTCTCGCCTTCCTTGCCGACGGCAGCCTGATCACGATCTCAGAAGGATCACACCCCGAAATTCACCGGGTTCCCAGGGCTTCCTAGCTTCGCCGGCTTCACTCCGAGCGGTCGAGGACCGATAGTTATTGCATGCGCGATTTCGATCGGAGGCTGCCCCACGGCGCTCCGTCGCGAGCGGTCGAACGGACCCTTCTTCAACTCATGACGGCGCTGGCATTCGGCGCCGTCCTGGCTTTCCTATGGGCCGGCTGGTACCGCGGCGACCTGGGCATGGTCGCAGGCGTAGCCGGCCCGGCGATCGTCACCGCGGTCGGCGTGTTGCTGTTGGTGACCGACCGGCACTACCTGCTTCCCGTGCTCTTTGTCGCCGCGATAGCGACCGTTGTCCAGAATCGGCTGCTCGGCAACGTCGCACTGTCCAATGCGTCGGTCGCGCCGCTGGCGATCATCGGCATTACCGGCGCCTTCTTCATCACGCGTCGCTGGGTGGTCCCGTATATCGTCGCTTACTCGGCGCTGGTTTTCATCTCACGACTGTGGTGGCCGGCGGATGACATCCAGATCGTGCAGGCGGTCCTCGTCACGATCTCGATTGCTTTCGGGGCGGCGTTGTTGTCATGGATCCGCAGGGAGTTCGAACACCGCGAGCAGCGGCACCGCAACCTGTTCGACAATGCGCCGGTCTCGTTGTGGGAGGAGGACTTCTCGAGGGTGGAAGTCGAGCTGCAACGGCTCCGTGCCGAAGGTGTCGGGCAGCTGGAGCCATACCTTGCCGAGCATCCCGACGAAGTCGGCAGGCTTGCTTCGATGGTCGAGGTGACCGACGCCAATAATGCCGCCTTGCATCTGACCCGGCGCCCCGCGCTCGATGAGCTGCTCGGCCCGCTCGACGGCGACCGCCTCTCCAGCGGCGCGCTTGCCTCTTTGGTGCCCCAGTTCCTGGCGATCTGGCACGACGAGGAGACCGTGTCGACCGACCTGTTCGGCGGCCTTGGCGTCACCGATCTGCCCATCGAAGCGCTGCTGGTGTGGAGCGCCGCACGAGTCGATGGGGAGCTCGACCTCGCCAACGTCATCGTCGCCATCGTCGACATCACCCATCAACGCGACGTCGAGCGCCAGCTCCACGAGCTGATTCGATCCAAGGACCAGTTCGTCGCCGCAGTCTCACACGAGCTGCGCACGCCACTCACCGCGATCGCCGGCATCTCGGAGGTGCTTCGCGACGCCAATGGCGAGTTCTCAGCAATGGAGCAACAGGAGCTGATCGCGCTCATCGCCGACCAGAGCTTGGACGTGTCGCGCATCGTCGATGACCTGCTGGTGGCGGCGAGAACCGGTACCGGCGACCTGGAAGTCTTTGCACAGCCCGTCGACCTGGCCGTCGAGGCGGCCGCGGTTCTGCGCTCGGTGAGCGATGCGATTCCGCTCGATGCCGACGCATCCGTCGCCCCGGTCCTCGCCGATCCGACCCGGGTCCGTCAGATCGTGCGCAATCTGCTCACGAATGCCGCCCGCTATGGCGGGCCCAGCATCCGCGTCCTCGTAAGCGACGCCGGCGACCACACAACACTGGAGGTCCGTGATGATGGGAGCGCGCTCCCCGAGCAACTCCGGGGAACGATATTCGAGCCCTACTTCAGGGCGAGGCAACGCACCGGTGTGCCGGGCTCGGTCGGGCTTGGCTTGACCGTCTCCCGCCAGCTTGCCCGTCACATGGGCGGGGACCTCACCTACGACCACGACGGGTCCGAGACCATCTTCACCCTCAGTCTGGAGAAGATCCCAGAAGAAGCGTTGGCGAACTAGGCCGAGTTGCTCCGCAGTCGAGAACGAGCAACCACGCAGTCAGGCGGCGAGCCCCTGCGAGCCGCCCAACAAGCATGCCGGCTAAACCGGCCGGTATTCCACATACTCGGGGTACCACATCTCCCCGTCGACGGCAGCCTCGATGTCCTCGATGGGGTCGGCGAGCCCCTCTTCGATTGCCGCGGTGACGACCGCAACGGCGACGTCGCGCGACACCGATCGCACGTCGGCAATGTCGGGGTAGAGCCGGCCCTGGCCAAGCATCTCATCGGTAACACGATCGGCGAGGGCCCGGGCTGCGGCAAGGAACATCCCGTCGCTGACCATCGCCGCGTTGCATACCAGCACACCGAGTCCCACACCGGGAAAGATGAAGACATTGTTTGCCTGTCCGATCTCACGCCTCGACCCGTCGTAGACAGCAGGCGGGAAGGGGCTGCCCGTGGCGATCAGGGCCCTCCCATCGGTCCAGGCGAGGGCTTCATCCGGTGTCACCTCGGTGTAGCTCGTCGGGTTGGATAGTGGCAGAATCACCGGGCGTTCGACGTGTGCGGCCATCTCCTTGATCACCGCCTCGTCGAACAACCCCGGGGTCCCGCTGACGCCGACGAGTACAGAAGGGTGCACGTTTCCGACCACGTCGGCCAATGACGGCGGGGACCCGGTCGTGACCCAGCCATGGGTGACATCGTCTGGTGTCGCCAATCTCGCCTTGATCCCGGCAAGAGTCTGCCGGCCCTCCTCCACCAGGCCCTGGCTATCGAGCACGAAGATCTGGCGTCTTGCCTCTTCGAGGGCAACGCCCTCGTCGGCCATCGCCATGGCGACCTGCTCGCGAATGCCGTAGCCCGCTGAGCCGGCTCCGGCGATCACGACCCGATGTTCGGCCAGCTTCCCACCGAGGTGCCGCGTCGTCGCGATCATCCCGGCGACCACCATTGCCGCGGTGCCCTGGATGTCGTCATTGAACGACGGCAGCGCGCCGCGATAGGCCTCGAGGTTGTGGAAACTGGTTCGGTTGGCGAAGTCCTCCCACTGGACCAACGCTCCGGGGTAGACCGCCCTCACCGCGTCAATAAACTCCTTGACGAGCTCGTCGTAGGCGGCGCCTCGCTCCCGCGGCGCCCGGTAGCCGAGATAGAGGGGATCTTCGAGCAGCTCGGAGTTGTCGGTCCCAACATCGATCGAGACCGGGATGCACCGCGCCGGGCGGATTCCTGCTGCCGCGGTGTATAAAGCGAGCTTTCCCACCGGTATGCCCATTCCCCCTGCGCCCTGATCGCCGATGCCGAGGATCCGTTCGTTGTCGGTGACCACGATGATCGGCGGCTGCTCAACCGCTCGGGCCCGGAGCAGGCGGGCAACCCGTCCCCGGTCGCGGGGGGTGATGTAGAGGCCGCGCGCCCTGCGGTAGATCCGGCTCCAGTACCGGCAGGCAGCGGCGACCGTTGGCGTGTAGATGATCGGTACGACCTCGTCGAGGTTGTCCATGACGAAGCGGTAGAACAGCGTCTCGTTGCGATCCATGAGGCTGTTCAAATAGATGTTCTTCTCGAGGTCGCTCTCCTTGCGGTCGATCTGGTTGCGGGTCCGGAGCAGCTGCTCGTCCATCGTGGCAACGTGGTCGGGGAGCATTCCCTCGATGCCGAGGTCCATTCGCTCCTGACGGGTGAACGCCGAGCCCTTGTTGAGCAAGGGATCCTGGAGTACTTCCTCACCGCGCTTGGCGATCGGGAGATAGCGGTTTCCGGTATCTGGATCGAGGAGAGGCCGAAACTGCATCTGCTCAGGTTATCCCCCCGACGCCGCTCGACTCACGACTCGTTACCGTTGCGCCAATGATCCGCTTCCGACGATGGGTGAGACAGCAGTTCGTCGCGCGCGGAACTGCGCAGTTCCTGACCGCGTCCCTCGCCCTCGGCATTCTCGTCGGCCTCGGGGCCGCCGCTCTCGTGTGGGCCATCGGCGGCGCCTTCCGGATCTGGGTCTCGGCCGACGACGCTCTTGGATGGGGAAGATGGTTCCTCCTGGTCTCGATCCCGATCGGGTTGCTCGTCTCGTGGGGTCTGAATCGACGATTCGGGCCCGGCGTTTCCTCCGGCGGCGTCACCGAGACCATGGTTGGGATCTCCCTGCACGGCGGCTATCTCCCCACCCGGATCATCCCGACGAAGATCATCGCCACCGCCGCGACGCTCGGATTCGGCGGCTCGGGAGGCCGGGAGGGCCCGATCGCCCTGATCGGCGGCACCATCGGGTCGGCGTTCGCCCGATACACCGGCTTTGGCCAGGACCAGATCAACAGCCTGGTCGCCGCGGGTGCCGGCGCCGGAATCGGCGCCTCGTTCAACGCTCCCATTGCCGGCATGCTCTTTGCGATGGAGGTGGTCCTGCGATCGTTCTCGGTCAGACACCTCAACGCCATCGTGATCACGTCGGTGATCGCGGCGGTGACCACCCAGCAACTGGTGGGTGATGAGCGGATTCTGCAGTCGCCCGCTTACGACCTCACCGATCCTTTCCAACTCGTGCTGTACGCAGCGCTTGCCGTGGTGGCGGTGCTCTTCGGCGTCCTGTTCCTTCGGGTGCTCGCCCTGGTCGGCAGATTCCGGCTTCCGCGCTCGATTCCCGGCTGGGTGCTTCCGCTCGGGGCCGGAGTCCTCGTCGGCACGATCGGCCTGTTCGAACCGCGCGCCCTGCGGACCGGCCAGGAGTTCCTCGGCCAATTGCTGTCCGGCGCCGCCGACAACACCGAGGTGTGGTATTCGCTGTTCGCGCTGGCTGCGGTCAAGGTATTCACCACGACCCTGACCAGGGCCGGAGGTGGTTCCGTCGGCACTTTCATGGCTGCGTTGTTCATCGGTGGCGCAGTCGGAGCCGGATTCGCTCTGCTCGTCGATGGGGTGTGGACCTTCTCCGAGATCGACTCCGGTGCCTTTGCCGTCGTCGGAATGGCCGCCACCTTCGCGGCGGTGGCGCGGGCCCCGCTGACTTCGGTGATCATCGTCTTCGAGGTCACGGGGAACTATGGGCTGGTGCTACCGCTGATGCTCGGCGCCGCCCTCGCCACCTTCCTCGGCGAGCGCTTGCATGCCGACTCGGCGTACACGATCGAGCTGACCAGAAACGGCATCCATCTGCCCACGGCACAGGACATCGACCTGCTCGACACGGTCAACGTGGGAGACGTGATGGGCCCGGTGGACCAGCCTGCGAGCCCGCAGATGACGGTCGATGAGGTGACCGATCTGCTCGACCGGACCAAACACCACGGGGTCCCGGTGGTCGAAGACGGGCTACTGGTCGGCGTCGTGTCGTACACCGACATCGCCCATGCGGAGTCGGGGGGCGACTCATGCGCCTCGATCATGACCGATCGTCCGATCACGGTGACCGCCGGCCTGCCGGTTTCTGCCGCCCTGGCCAGGATGGCGGCCCTTGGCCTGGGCAGACTCCCGGTCGTCTCAGACAGTGATTCCGCAGAGATCGTCGGCATGTTCCGCCGCGAGTCGGTGGTGCGGGCATATCACGCAGCGCTCGGAACGGCGACGGGGCGAGAGCTCTACCGGGATCGGGTTCGCCTGCGGTCACAACCCGATGCGTCGTTCTTCGAGGTCTCGGTCATGCGGGGCTCCGCCATCGCCAACGAGCAGGTCAAAGATGTGCCGTGGCCCGACTCGGCCACATTGGTGTCGGTACGCCGGGGCACGGCCGTGCTGATACCCCACGGCAATACCACGCTGCAGCAGTCGGACGGGCTCACCTTCTTCGGGACCGCGGAGGCTCGCATCGAACTGGCACATCTGACGGAACCAAGCGGAACGCCGACCACCGAGTGGCGGGTTTGAGCCATGCTTGTTGGGCGGCTCGCGGGGGCTCGCCGCCTGACTGCGTGATCGCGAGTTCTCGGTCGAGAAGCGATTCAGTCAGGGGCTCGCCGCCTGACTGCGTGATCGCGAGTTCTCGGTCGAGAAGCGATTCAGTCAGGGGCTCGCCGCCTGACTGCGTGATCGCGAGTTCTCGGTCGAGAAGCGATTCGGGCCATGCTTGTTGGGCGGCTCGCAGGGGCTCGCCGCCTGACTGCGTGATCGCGGGTTCTCGGTCGAGAAGCGATTCGGTCATGTTTCACCGCCTGACTGCGTGATCGCGGGTTCTCGGTCGAGAAGCGATTCAGTCAGAGGCTCGCCGCCTGACTGCGTGATCGCGAGCTCTCGGTCGAGGAGCCATTCGGTCGCTGGAATGTGCTCATATCTTTGGTCAGGCGCTCAGGAGCCGATACATTCCGAATCATGAGCGACCAGATTGTCCCGATCATCCTTTCCGGGGGCGCCGGGAGCAGGCTTTGGCCGGCATCCCGGCGGCGCCAGCCCAAGCAGCTCCTGCCACTCGTCGATGATCGGTCGATGCTGCTGATCACGCTTCAGCGGATATCGGCGCTGCCCAATACCGGCATGCCGATGGTCGTGTCAAACGAGGACCAACGCAGCGGTATCCAGCGCGAGCTGCACAGGGCCGGGTTGTCCGGCAGCAGAATCGTGCTCGAGCCCGTTGGTCGAAACACCGCTCCTGCGCTTGCCGTGGCCGCCCTCGACCTCAATGGGCGCGGCGAAGATCCGCTCTTGCTGGTGCTGCCGGCAGATCACATCATCCAGAATCAAGGTGCTCTGGCAGAAGCGGTCGACGCCGCGGCCGGACTCGCCGAACAGGGTTATCTGGTCACGTTCGGCGTCACCCCGACGCATCCCGAAACGGGCTATGGGTACATCGAAGTCGGAACAGCGCTCGGCGAGTCGGCCATGACGGTCTCACAATTCCGGGAGAAGCCAGACGCCGACACCGCCGCCCGATACCTGGCAGACGGCAAACATCTCTGGAACAGCGGCATGTTCATGTTCCGAGCGCGCCGATACCTCGAAGAGCTGGAGCTGCACCGGCCAGATGTGCTCACACCAGCGAGAGAAGCTCTGCTGGGTGGCAAGGACGACGACGGGGTGGTCACACTCGATGCGGCCGCCATGGCACAGGCGCCGTCAATCTCGATCGACTACGCGGTCATGGAGTCGACGAAGAGAGCCGCGGTCGTGCCGCTCAATGCCGGCTGGACCGATGTCGGGTCGTGGGAGGCGCTGTGGACGCTCGGGCAGGCGGACTCCGCCGGAAACGTGATCACCGGCGATGCGGCGCTGATCGACGTCACCAATAGCTTCATCCGCACCCACGGTCGACTGATCGCCGCTATCGGGCTCGACAACATCGCCATCGTCGACAGCCCCGACGCCACCCTCATCGCCGCCCGTGATCGAGTGCAGGACGTGAAGGAGATCGTTGATCGGCTGTCCGAGGAACGCCGAAGGGAGGTCGAAACCGATGGGACGGAAGCACGGCCTTGGGGCGGCTTCGTCACCCTTCTCGACCTCCAGGGTTTCCGAATAGTTCGTCTCTGGATCGAGCCAGGCGCACGGACTTCGTTGCAGTCCCACGATCATCGGATCGAGCACTGGATCGTGATTGGTGGCACGGCCAAAGTTACGATCGGCGGCGAGACCAGACTGGTGGAGGCGGGGGACTCGGCGGTGGCGGCCGCAGGCGCCGTCCACCGGATCGAGAACCCGTCAGACGATGTGCCACTCGAAGTCATCGAGGTCGACGTGACAGCGGAGGGTGATCAATGACGCTCGCAATCGTTGCCGTCGGGTTCGCATTCGTGGTGGTCATGGTGCTGCTGTCGCGCATGGGGCGCGGCAGGAAGCGCCAGGCAGTGGAGGATCTCGAGCGCGAGCGCGAAGCAATCAAGCCACCCGACATCCTCGAACTCGTTCAACAGGAAGTGGTGGAGTTGGGGATCGACAAGATCGACGGCAGCGACGGTATCGATCCGTCGGTGCTGCTTCAGGTCTATCGCCGGGACGTCGTCAACTGCTTGGACGAGGCCGAGCGCCGATTCGTGCTCGCCGACGGGACCGATCCAACGGAAGCCGACCAGGACACACTCTCCCTCAACTGCGACGGGTGACCGGGGCGCCTGCCGGTCGGCTTCACCGCCCTGCACCGGTACGATCCCGGCAATGGACGTCGTAGCCGTATTCGGTGCCTCAGTAGCGGAAGCCGGCGATCCGGCGTACCAAGACGGCGTGAGATGCGGCCGGCTGCTCACCGAAGCCGGTTTTGCCGTTGCCACCGGCGGTTACGGCGGACTGATGGAGGCGGTTTCACTCGGTGCCAGCCATGCAAACGGCCGCGTGATCGGGGTGACGGTGCCATCGGTCTTTCCCAACCGCGACGGCGGCAACGCGCATCTGACCCACGAGACCCGGGCGAGATCACTGTTTGACCGGATTCACGAGTTGGCAGACACCACCGTCGCCGCGATCGCGCTCTCCGGATCCCTCGGCACCGCAACCGAATTGCTCGCCGCGTGGAACCTCGCGTACGTCACGCGATTCGGCGAGGAGCGACCGAAACCGGTGGTTGCGGTCGGCGAGCCGTGGGCCACGCTGGTGCCACTGCTCACCAACGCGCTGGCGACCGACGGATCCCTGGTGACCCTGGTAGCGACGGTCGAAGACGCCGTCGACGCGGTGGCAGCCGGGGTCGGACAACCCTCGTGATCGAGCTCATCAACGTCACCAGAACCTTCCCCGGGGTCGAGACACCGGCGGTCGACGAGCTGACGTTGCAGATCAACGAGGGGGAGCTTGTGGTGCTGGTCGGGCCATCGGGCTGCGGCAAGACCACCACGCTACGCATGATCAACCGGCTGATCGAGCCCACGTCCGGGTCGATCCTGATTGACGGCAACCCGATCGACGCGGTCAAGCCCCACCAGTTGAGACGGCGCATCGGCTATGTCATTCAGCAGGTCGGGCTCTTCCCGCACAAGACAGTCGGCGAGAACATCGCCACGGTCCCAGAACTCCTGAATTGGAAGGACGACGACATCGCGGCGCGTCTCGCCCAGCTGGCAGCAACGGTCAAACTCGAACCCGAGTTGCTCGATCGGTACCCCTCCGAGCTCTCCGGCGGGCAACGGCAGCGAGTGGGTGTGGCGCGTGCCCTCGCCGCCGATCCTCCGATCCTGCTCATGGACGAGCCATTCGCCGCCGTCGATCCGATCGTTCGTGCCCACCTGCAGGCCGAGCTCATCGCCCTGCAGGACCGCCTCCACAAAACCATCGTATTCGTGACCCACGACATCGACGAGGCGATCAAACTCGGGGATCGCATCGCCATCCTGAGCGACGGAGGACACCTCGAGCAGTACGGGCCTCCGAACGAGATCCTCCGTGACCCGGCAAACCTCTTCGTTGCGGACTTTCTCGGCACCGACCGGGGCATCAAGCGACTCTCACTGATCCCCGTCTCGGCCATCGATCTCGACCGCGGTCCGGTGGTGGGTCGAGGAGCATCAACAGCTGCAGCACAAACGGCCATGACCGATTACGGCACCGACTGGTTCGCCGTGGGAGAAGGCACCGAGCTCGATGGCTGGGCGAGTGCCGCTGATCTCGGACCGGACGGAGTCGACAAGGTGAAACTCGAGCCGTTCAGAACAATGCTCTCCCCCAAGAGCACCCTCAAGGACGCGCTCGACGCCGTCGTGTCCTCCCACACGTCGGTGGCCGCCATCTTCGACGGCGACCGCTTCCTCGGCATGATCACCGCGGACGAGATCAGCGCAGAGATCCTGCGATGACGGCCGCGCTGTTCTCATGGCCGTGGGTGTTCGACCACCTCGACGACATCTGGGCGCAGACGCTCGAACATCTGTGGCTCACCACCATTGCCGTCACGGTGGGCCTGCTCATCTCCCTCGGGCTGTCCGCATACGTGTTGCACACCCGAAAGGCTTACGGGCCCATCACCTGGACGACGGGCGTCCTGTACACGATCCCGAGCCTGGCCCTGTTCGCGTTCCTGGTCCCGATCACGGGCCTGTCCGTGCTCACCGCCGAGATCGGCCTCGTCTCATACACGCTGCTGATTCTCATCCGCAATATCGTTGCCGGGATCGACGGCGTGCCGTCATCGGTACTCGAGGCCGCCGTCGGGATGGGATACACCCGACGCGAGCTCTTCATCGGGGTTCAGCTACCGCTGGCGATGCCGATCATCATCACCGGCGTTCGCATCGCTGCGGTCACCACCATCGGGCTGGTAACCGTCACGGCCCTCATCGGCCAGGGCGGGCTCGGATTCTTTATCTTGCGCGGCTTGAGCCTGCTGTTCTCCCCCATTGGAACAACCCAGATCGTGGTCGGCACGGTCCTCTCGGTGGTACTCGCCCTGGCGGTGGACCTGGCGCTGGTCGGGACCCAGCGGGCGCTCACGCCGTGGGCGCGCTCGAAGGAGGCGGTGTGATCGAATTCCTCGGCGAGGTCGTTGCCTGGTTCAGCGATCCCGCCCACTGGACCGGCGTCAACGGCATCCCCAATCGAACGTGGGAGCACATCCAGATCGCGGTCACCGCTACGTCGCTCGCCGCGCTCATCGCCATACCAACGGCGGTGGTTCTTGGCCACCGCAAACAAGGTGGAACGATCGTGGTTGGCATCGTGAACCTGTTCCGGGCAGTGCCGTCTTTCGGCATCGTCGTGCTGGCTCTGCCGATCACCATCTCACTCGGGCTCGGCTTCGGGTTCTGGCCAACATTTCTCGCCCTGCTCTTCCTCGCCATTCCTCCCATGTTCGCCAATTCGTACACCGGAGTCGCCGAAGTCGATGCCGATATCGTCGAAGCCGCTCGGGGCGTCGGGATGACCGACGCCCAGTGTCTGATCGGCGTCGAGCTCCCGACCGCATCGCCGATCATCATCGCCGCGGTACGGGTCGCCGCCGTGCAGGTAGTGGCGACGGCGACGCTTGGTGCGGTGGTCGCTTGGGGAGGCCTCGGTCGCTACATCATCGACGGGTTCGCCACCCAGGACAGCGTGACCGTGTTCGCCGGAGCGTTGCTGGTCGGAAGCCTGGCACTGGCGACCGAGGCGGTGATGGCGGCGATTGAGCGCGTCTTGGTGCCGCGGGGCCTCAAGACTGCCGGGAATGAGGTCACAGGAATCGCCGTTTGAGACCTCAGGCAATATCGTCTGCACCGTGGAGTTAGGAATGCCAAGAAGAAAACGTCCCGCCATCCTTCTGCTCGTCGTCGCCATCGCCCTCATTGCGGCGGCATGTTCCAGCAGCGATGAGCCAACCATCACCGTCGGCTCGGCAAACTTCAGCGAGAGCGCACTCGTCGCCGAGATCTACGCCCAGGCGCTCGAAGCCGAGGGCCTGCCGGTGAAGCGAACCCTCAACGTCGGGAGCCGCGAGATCTACGCAACCGCATTGGAGAGCGGCGAGCTCGACCTCGTCCCCGAGTACATCGGCACCATGCTGACCTTCCTGGGCGGTGAGGCCACCTCGGACTCTGCGGCAACCCACGCTGCGCTTCAGGATGAGTGGGCACCCAAGGACATCTCCGTGCTCGACTACGCCTCCGCCCAGGACAAGAACGGGATCGTCGTCACCCGGGCAACCGCGGACGAGCTCGGCGTCACGACCACCTCGGGACTGGCCGCCTTCAACGGCACCCTGGTCTTCGGCGGCCCACCGGAGTGCCCGAACCGGGAGTTCTGCCTCATCGGGCTCCAAGATTTGTACGGGCTCGACTTCGTCGAGTTCAAGCCGCTCGACGTCGGTGGTCCGATCACCGTCACCGCGCTGGAAAGCGGCGAGATCGACGTCGGGCTGCTGTTCACCAGCAGCGCGGTCATCCTCGCCAAGGACTTCGTCCTGCTCGAGGACGACCTTGGCCTTCAGCCGGCCGAGAACCTGGCGCCGGCGATCCGTACCGAGATCATCGTCGCCTACGGCGACCGGGTAAGCAACGCGCTCAACGCGGTCTCCGCCGCACTCACCACTGTTGAGCTCACCGCGCTCAACAAACGGGTCGAGATCGACGGCGAAGACCCGGATAAGGTCGCCGCGGACTGGCTGACGTCCAACGGCCTGGTGGAGTAGGAACGCGTACCCAGGGTTCACAGCGTCATATATCCGCTCTACAGCCCGCGGTTCGCCATCAAGGCAGCGCGGACTGTGACAACCACGTGGTCCGGACGCTCCGTGACGTCCGCCCAAGTGAACCGCAGAATGCGCCAACCGTGGAGAACCGCCCGCCGGTCTCGCTCGCGATCGCTCTGAAAGGCATCGAGCTGGGTATGCCAGCTGATCGAATCCCATTCAATGGCGAGGCGGTCACCTGGGTATGCGGCGTCGAATCTGCGCTCCTCTTCTTCCCAGGGAATCTGATACTCGTACTCCGGCTCGGGAAGACCGCCATCGATCAGCACCTTGGCTCCGAGACGCTCCAACGTCGTACCGCGCCCGGGACCCGGCGCCCGATCATCGAGCACCGCCCGTAGCGACGTGATTCCGGGCTTGCCTCGCCTGGCGACCCGATCCCTCACCGAGACGAGCTCGCCGATCGAGACCTGTTGAGTCGCTAGGACGTTGTCGACGATCGCAGCCAGGTGACGCTCCGACACGACGGAAGCGAGATCGATGATCGTGCGCGCGACGGAGGTCGTGGGCAGTTGTTCGAGCTCGACCACATCCTCAGGAGCAAGGTCGTGGTTGCGACGGACAACAACACCGGGAAAGACATGCGTGGTCTGCGAGTGGACGGAAACAACCGCGATGCCGCGCGGGACTCTCGGTATCAAGTGAAGCTCGGCCGCCGCTTGGTGTGATGCGACAGCGGAAGGCAACCCCGCAACGGCAGCGCGAACCCGATCGATCGGCTGGGTCATATCCATCAGCAAATACCCGTATTTGCCGATTCTCTGCCAGCGACCCTCCTTGACTCGGTGGGAGATCTGGTGGCGAGTCAGCCCGAACTCAAGAGCCTGATCGCGGCGAAGAAATCCCCCCTGCCGTGCACTCAGATCGACAGCTGCATGGTCCGCATTCATCCATGCATCGTGCCAGGCCGGTGTGACAGGAACCGTTAGCCGTTCCGCGGGCCGACAGCGTCATATATCAGCTCTGGAACCCTGGGTACGCGAGCTCGCGAGGTTTAGACCAGGTCCTGTTCGCGGATCCCGAAGGAGGGGTGACGGAGGCGGCAGAGCGCCAGCTTCTCGAGCTGGCGGATCCGCTCCCGGGTCAGGTTGAACTCGTCGCCGATCTCCTCGAGGGTGCGCGGCACCCCGTCGTAGAAGCCATAGCGGAGGGCGAGAATTCGCCCCTCGCGCTGGGGCAACCGATCGATGGAGACACGGAGGCTGTTGGCGATATCCAGCTCCTCGGTCACCCGGACCGGATCGACGGCGTCCTCGTCTTCGATGAAGTCTCCGAGCTGGGCGCCGTCTTCGCCAACCGGCTGTTCGAGCGAAACCGTGTCGGCGACGCTCAGCGCCAGCTCAACCTTGGTGACGTCGACGCCGGCCTCCTCGGCGATCTCCTCCGGCTTCGGGTCGCGCCCGAGCTCGGCCTTCAGGCTGGCCTGAGCGGCCCGCACCGCAGCGAGGGTGTCGTGGAGATGCACCGGGATGCGGACGGTCCGTGACTTGTCTGCGATGGCACGGGTGATGGCCTGTCGAATCCACCAGGTGGCGTAGGTCGAGAACTTGAAGCCCTTGCGCCAGTCGAATTTCTCGACGGCACGGATCAGGCCGAGGTTGCCTTCTTGAATGAGGTCGAGGAAATCGATCCCGGACGTGTTGGCGTACCGCCGTGCGTTGGCGACAACGAGCCTGAGGTTGGCGGTGAGGAACGCGTCCTTGGCAGCCTGACCGCGACGTGCTTGGCGCCGTAACGCGATCATCTCGCCGCGACCGTCGTAGTCGGTGCCGTCGAGGCGGTCCTGGGCAATCTGGCCGGCCTCGATCTTCTGTGCGTAGTCGACTTCCTTCTCGGCGGTCAACAGCTCGTATTCGCCGATTGCCGTGAGGTACTGGCTGACCAGGTCGGTGGTCAGCCGGCCGCGCTCATCCGTGAGCTTGTTGCGATCACGCTCGCGACGAGTCCGGGTCAGCGTGTCGCGCTGCACCCGCTCCTTGGCTTCCTCCCGCTCGCGCAGCGCTCGGTTGATGACAGCCTTGCGCGGCTTTTGGTCTGATGTCACAGAATCCTCCAACGTGGTTCCGCCGTCCGCCCAATCATTCCCACCCGACGGTGACGCGCTTCGATGCGCGAAACCAGTTCTCAGAGTCCCAATATCACACATCTCGCGTGATTTGTGAACCCTGTTTTTCGATCACCCCCACCGCCACCGCCGATTGGCTGCCCGCCGGAATCGTATGGAATTGGGCGCTATAGCGCCGATTCAGAGGGTCTGATGATTGACGCGTCGTCGAGGCCGAAGCCACCGGCGGAAGAGAGGAAGTCCAAAGGATTGGGCTCGAGGTGGCGGCACTGCTCGCTTGCCTCGAGCCACTGCTCCAGATCGATGGATCCCTCCAAGAGCGAGCCCGGCACGGTGATGACCAATCCCCCGTCGCTGCTGACCTCGACGACCGGGACATTGGCACCGTGCTCAGAAAGACAGCCGGTGTAGCGCTCGACCTGGCCGGCAAGAGACTCATCCTCGCCGTCGCCGTCTGTTGCTGCGAAGACGCCCCAGGCCACCAGACCAAGGATCACTGCGGCAAGGATCAGCAGCGCTGGCGGAATCCAGTTCTGCGAGGTTGCATCGCCCATAACGACATGGTGCCAGGCAGTTGCGACTATGCGTATCGCGAAATCCCCGTCTATTCAGGACCTGCGCATATCCTCTTCGCAATGTCGACATCGGCCCAGCTCCCGCTCTGTGTGTACTGCGGAACGGAGCGACCCGCCGACCGATCCCAGTGCCCGCAATGCGGCAGGCCGTGGATCGACGTACGGGTCGGCAACCTCGCTGAATCCACGGCGCAGATCCTGGTGGGGGCGGCGGCGACCACAGAAACGCCGAACGTGTCCGCGGTTCCGGCGGCCCGGGCGCTCGGCACCGACCCGGACGTTGCCGTCGATCTCCGAGAGCAGGAAGCAGCGTCGGCCGACGAGTCGCACCCGGCGCCATTGCGATGGCCGATCCCGGTGGTGCTGGCGGTATCGGCGGTTGCGGTTTTGGCGATGTTCGGCTTTGGCCTGCTCGACGACAACGGTCAAAGGGATGCCGCCCCTGCGCCCACCACGGTCCCAAACACAACAGCGGCCCCGATCACAACGGCGCCCGCTCCCACGACCACCGGGCCTCCCCCGCCCACCAGCACCATCCCCACGACCACACTCCCCGCCCCCCGGGAACTCGCCGTCGCCGATGAGCCGGTGCCGGTGTCCCGCCTGACCCTCCACGCCGACGGGATCGGACCGATTGAGATTGGCACCCCGGCCCCCGAGGCGATCGGAGTGCTCGCTGCCAGCCTCGGCACACCAGAGGAAATCGCGGTCGCCGGGGCGGCGCACGGCTTGTGCGCAGGAGAGGACGGGCGGCTGGTGCGCTGGGCGGGGCTGACGGCCATCGTATCGGGAACCCTGGAGGGTGGAACCTTCGTGGGATACCGGTACCAGGAGCCGACCGTCCCCACCAGCCACCTCAATCTTGCAACTCCCTCCGGAATCCGTCTCGGCGACGCCATCACTACCTTGAACGAGGTCTACGCGACCTATGCCATTAGCTACGAGGCGATCGGTGAGCGCGCGACGTTCAGCCTGTCCGACGGCGAGGACCTGTTGCTGTGGGGCCCGGTGTCGTCCATCGAAGCGACCGGTCGGGTCGAAGGGATTTTCTCTCCACCGTCGTGTCCTCCGGCGTGATCGCCTGAGACGCGAGACGCGAGACGCGAGACGCGAGACGCGAGACGCGAGACGCGAGACGCGAGACGCGAGACGCGAGACGCGAGACGCGAGACGCGAGACGCGAGACGCGAGACGCGAGACGCGAGACGCGAGACGCG
>Ga0255057_10000203_pt1 | contig 33559 bp, 27 predicted proteins | sample Cases_109_6_MG_FD_189022 | JGI IMG/M metagenome (GOLD analysis project Ga0255057, IMG submission 189022) | Seawater microbial communities from Amundsen Gulf, Northwest Territories, Canada - Cases_109_6 | ecosystem: Environmental > Aquatic > Marine > Gulf | place: Canada: Northwest Territories... | reverse complement strand
CCTCGCCCCGCTGACGGAATGTCGTCGATACACCGGCTAGCTCGATGATCGTCTCATCACCGACTCGACTCTCTATGGAGTGTTCCGGTGGTTTGGGGATATCAGCGATACGGTCGCTGTGGTGACAGCGGGCTAAGTGCCCGCCTCCGACGTCGACCATCGGAGGCACCTCGGTGCGACAGATGTCGTCCGCCAATACGCATCGGTCGACGTAGACGCAGGTGGGAAGCTCATCTCCGATCTGGGGAAGGTTGCCGGGAATGGTGAAAAGGGCCCGATCGGTCTTGCGGAGACCCTTGCGGGGGATGCTGTTGAGTAACCCGACGGTGTACGGGTGGTTGGGGTTGTCGAAGACTTCAAGAGCGTTCCCTTCTTCGACGACCTTCCCCGCATACATGACACCAACGCGGTCACACATAGTGCGGATCACACCGAGGTTGTGGGCAATGAGAAGTATCGCAGCACCGATATCGGCCCGAAGCCCGCGGACGAGGTCGAGTACTTCGGCCTCCACAGTGGCATCGAGGCCCGTGGTTGGCTCATCGAGCACTAAAAGCTCCGGGTCCGAAGCCAGAGCCATAGCGATCACAACTCGTTGCAGCATGCCGCCTGAGAGCTGATAAGGGAATCGGTCGAGCACACTGCCGGGATCGCCGATGTGTACTTTCACAAGTGCTTCCCGCGCCTCGTCCTCGGCTGTCTTCTTGTCATGGCCCAAGACGGTGAAGCACTCGGTTACCTGTCGGCCGATACGCAACGACGGATTCATCGCCGCCACCGGGTCCTGATAGACCATCGAAGCATGTTGAGATCGCATGCCGCGGAGCTCACGTTCCGACATTGCAGTTACATCTTCGCCGGTAATGTGAACGCTGCCTCCGGTGATACGACCGTTCGATGGCAGATAGCGCATGGCGGCATAGGCGGTTGTGCTCTTGCCGCATCCCGACTCACCAACCAGGCCATACGCCTCGCCGGCACCGACCGTGAACGTAGCGCCGCGGAGTACTTCCCGGGGTATGCCGCGAACCATATAGGCGAGCCTGAGGTCCTCGACCACAAGTGCGTCCGGAGCTGTCGATTCACCGCCATTGTTCTGAGTCCGCGTTGCGATGTCGCTCATGCCTTGTTCACCCTATCGATAGTGTCCGCCACAAGATTGACCGCTATGACCAGTGCGGCAATGGCGAGCGCCGGAAAGATGGTGGGCCACCACTGGTTCGACTGAATAAGCACGAAGGTTTGGTTGATGTCTACACCCCAGTCGGGAGTGGTAACGTCGCCGGACGCTATGCCCAAAAAGGCAAGTGTTGCCACGGTGAAAATGGCGTAGCCGAGCCGCACAGTCAGCTCCACCACAACGGTCCCGGTGATGTTGGGGTAGATCTCCCGTGTCATAATGAAGAAGCTGCCTTCACCTCTGAGTCGAGCTGATGTCACATAGTCGAGTTGGGCTTCGGCGATCACCGATGAACGAATCGTTCTGGTGACCACAGGTGTGAACAACACCGCTATCACTGCGATGATCACGCCGCGGGAAGTGCCCAGAGTGGTAGCAGCCAGCAGGGCCAGCAGGATGACGGGGATGGAAAGAAACCCTTCGATGACCCGACTGATGATGTCGTCGACCAAACCGCGATAGAAGCCTGTGATCAAACCGAGCAGTGTGCCCATTATGACGGCGAGGATCGCCGCCGCCGGGGCGGTGAGGAGCACGCTCCTCGCGCCCCATATGGTGCGGGAGTACACGTCTCGACCGATTTGATCGGTGCCAAACCAGGCGTCGCTACTGGGCGGCAAGCGGGCACCGAGGATGCTGCCGTCATCGAGGCGCACCGGATCGAGCGGATCGTATCGGGCGAGAACGTCGGGGAACAGTCCGCAAAAGATCCAAAAAGCGACAATAAGGAGGCCGATGACGAAAGCGGGGCTCCGATAGAGGAGCCTCAGCCGTTCCCTACGGGCTTTTTTGCGTTCGGCGGCCCGGTCGATTTCTGGTTCACCGGCTGCTGGCACGAGGTCGGTCGCCGGCCCGCCGTTTCCGTTGTCGTCGCTCATGTCAAGCTCTTCATTCCTTGATATCGAGTCGGGCCCGGGGGTTCATCCAGGCAATGGTGATGTCGGCTGCCAGCGTTGCGATCATGAAAATGATGGCGACCGTGATTATGCCCGCTTGAAGGACTGCCAGATCCTGTTTCTGAGCAGCACGCAGGATCAGATTTCCCAAACCCTTGTAGTTGAAGAGGACCTCGAGGGCGACCAGGCCGCCGAAGAGATAGCCGACCTGGGTACCGATAACGGCCACGGTTGGCTGAAGAGAGTTGCGCAGAACGTGCCTGCTGATGACCTGGCGACTACTGAGTCCCTTCATGTACGCCGTGCGGGTGTAGTCGGCCTCTACGGCTTCGATCGTGCCCGCTCGGGTAACTCGCGCGATGTAGCCGAAATAGACGAACAGGATCGCTAGCGCCGGGAGCACCAGGTAGTAGAGCTTTTCCGCCAAACCTGCCCCGTCGGGTGGGTCGGCAATGGCCGGGAACCAACCGAGTTGGATGCCGATGAAATACTGCAACATTATTCCGGAGACGAACTCAGGAATCGCCGCACTGGATACTCCAACGGTGACAATTGATCGGTCTATGAAGGTGTCTTTATGGCGCGCGGCGTAGACCCCAGCGGCGATGCTGATGGGAATTGTCATTGCAAGAGCGAAGGCAACGAGCAGGGCCGAGCGACCCAACGCCGGAATGATCAAACCGCGTACCGGTGTGTCTAACTCGTAGGAATCACCAAAGTCGAAGGTGGCTGTGTCCACCAGCAGTCTCCCAAACTGCGTGAGCATGGGGTCGTCAGACCCGATACGGTCCCGAATCAGCAGATAGGTCTCTTCGGACGCAAACGGCCCGGCGATCGTACGAGCCGGATCGCTGGGGAACACACCAGTGAGCAGGAACACGATGACGATCAAAACGAACAGTGTCACCAGCGACAACGCCACCCGCCTGAGAATGAATCGTCCCATCTATCCGAGCAGCCTAGAAATGCTCTTCAACCCTTCTTGCAAATCGCGATGGGGACCGGGCCGTCCGGATCCCCATGGCGATGACTTGATCCGACTTAGGCGCTCAGAGAGGCTCCGTTCACAATGACGTGACCCAACGGGGTGAAGACTATCCCCTCAACACCTGCCCTTGTTGCCGACAGATAGTCGAAGAAGTACGGGTAGATAGCCGGCACGTTCTCCCAGAGATGTTTTTGGATCGATCCGATGGCCGTCTTCTGCCCGGCGACATCGACGGCCCCTTGGTAGTCCTTCACCAAGGCGTCGAAGTCGGCGTTGGCGTACACGGACGAGTTCCACACACCGTTGGTCTCGAGCGCCGACGTGAGGTACACGTCCGGCGTCGGGCGATGGCCGTAGTCGACGATACCGAACTCACTGGAATTGAAGCACGGTGGCTCACCTTCAGCGCTCTCCGGACACCAGCTGTCTCCATAGAAGGTGGCCTGGGGATGCTGGTTGACCGCAAGGTCGAAACCGGCATCCGCGGCGTTGCGCTGGATGATTGCCGCCAAGTCCGGAATCTCCTGAAGCTCGCCGTGATTGATGGCGCTCGAGAGGCCGTCAGGGAACCCGGCGTCGGCCAGCAACGATCGGGCCTGCTCGATGTCGCGGGTCCGTTGCGGCACCGCGTCGGGATCGTAGAACGGCAGACTCTTGACGATGGGATGGTCGTTAGCGATCCGGGCTTTCCCTCCATACAGCAGCGTCACCATCTCCTCACGGTCGATCGAGAGGGCCATCGCTTGGCGCAGACGAGGATCGGCGCCGCTGAACTGACCCACCTGAGTGTTGAACCACACCTGACGGTGGGTAGCTGCCTCGGTTTGAGTCACATTGAAGTCGGGATTATCCAGGAGTCCCTCGCCACCGATCACCGAGAACTGCTGGATGGCGTCAACCGAGCCGTCCTGAAGTGCGATGACCATGGTGTCGGTAGAGTCGAACTGCTGAAGCTCGACCGAATCGAGGAACACCCCCGGGCCCCAATAGCTGGGGTTCGCCGAGAAAACGGCACTCTGGCCCTCGGTGTAACTGTCGAGAATCCACGCCCCTGTACCCGCTGGTCTGCCGTCCAAAGTGGTTCCGATTGTGTAATCCGCAGGTGTGATCAACGACTGGGCGTTGAACGTCGACACCAGCACCGGGAAGTTCCCGTTGGGACTCACCAGTGTGATGACAGCCACAGCAGGATCCGACGCATCGGTTGACCCTTCGGCGATCACACTGCCGAGGCCGGCGTTGTTAGCCGCGGCCATACGATCCATCGTCGCCGCCACATCAGCCGACGTGAAGTCCGAATCGTCCTGCCATTTCACACCTTGACGAAGCTGGAACGTCCACACATCGCCGGTCTCGTTGGTTTCCCAACTGGTGGCCAGACCTTGGTCGCCAAGAGTCACCCCGTCGTCGGAAACGGCGACCAGATACTCGAAACTCGATGCCAACACGGCGTAAGTGCCGAGGTCTTGCATGTTGACCGGATCGAGCGGGCTGGACGGTGTCTGGATGGCGATGACGATCGAGCCGCCAGCGACCGGTGCCGCTGTGGTGGGCGCGGCGCCGGCTGCCGTCGTGCCAGCCCCTGCTGCCGCTGTTGTTGTGGTCGCAGCAGAATCGCCACACGCCGCGATGATCGTTGTCAAGAAAGGTAAACCAAGCCCGAGAATTGCGCCGCGCCTCAGAAAATCGCGGCGATTGATCTTTCCCCCGGCGTAGTGCTCAATGAGGTCTAACTCGATGGGGTTTGCTGAACCACGAGCCCAATCAAATGTCTTCCAGTCCATTATCCACTTCCTGATAGTCCAGAATTTGGACGGTTCCAACCGAATTGTGCCCACACAAGCGATGCAAGTCGGCAAAGCCGCCCGATTTGAACGTAGTCGATTCGCTGTGACCGAGCAACCAATAGTGGTTTTTATCTGAAATGACCCTTGAAATGCTTCAGAGCCAATCAGATACTCCGGTTTTTAAGCTTGCCACCAGGTGGAACAAGGCGCGAAAATTACCGAGGAATGGAATCAATCGGCTGCGAAGCCAACTCTAGGTCGACCGGTCCGAAGGTAGGGTGCGCTGAAGGACAAAGACATGAAGATCACCAGCGTGCGTGTGACTCACGTGAACGTGCCCCTCGACGCGCCTTTCTGGTGGACAGCAGGGCTCTATCCAGGTGCTTCCAAATCGATCGTCGAGGTCAACACCGACGAAGGTCTGGTGGGCTATGGCGAGGCGCCGTGGTGGCATTTCGGCGAAGTGATCGAACATGAGATCGCTCCGGCCTTGATCGGCGCCGACCCGCTCGATCTCGCCGATTGCAATGCCCGTTGCGTCCCGGCTTCCCAGATCACGGCTAACACCGGCGAGACCGCATCGATGGTTGCTTTCGGCGCTGTCGAGTTGGCATTGTGGGATATCAAGGGAAAAGCTCTTGACATGCCCCTCTACAAGTTGCTTGGCGGTGCCGTTCGCAAGGAAATCCCCTTCACCGAATACTTCTCTTTCAGGCCCGAGCACGAAGGAGCTGGCGGCGAGATGTCGGCCGAGGACATCGTTGAATACTGCCTGAGGATGCGCGAAGAGCACGGCTCGACCTATTTCGAGGGCAAGTTGATTCTCGGCGACCCCGAATTGGAGATACGGACCGTCCGGATGTTGCGCGAGGCGCTCGGACCGGAGGCCATGATCCGCCTCGACTCGAACATGCAATGGTCGCTAGCGACTGCCCGCTGGGTTCTGAAGGAAATTGAGCCGTACAACATTCGCAACTATGAGGACCCGGTCGCGACCTTCGAGGAGATGGCGGAACTGCGTCGCCACACCATCATCCCGTTCTCCAGCCATGTGCCCGATTTGAGACGAGCTGTTGCCCTAGGAGCGCCCGATACCTTCGTATGCAACGTCGCCGCACTCGGCGGCCTTTCGGCAACGCTCAGATTCATCGCTGCCTGCGAGGCGATGGGCAAGGGTTACTGGAACTACTCAAACGACCTGGGCATCATGACCGCGGCTTATCTCCATCTGACGGCGGCTACTCAATGGATCACCGAGCCGTCACAATCACTGTTCCGCTGGCAAATCGGGGACGTCATCGAAGATGGACCGTTCCGCCAGACGAGCAACACTGTCCGTGTTCCGGAAGGACCGGGCCTCGGTGTCAACCTCGATTCGGAGGCGATGGCCCGTTGGCACCAGCATTTTGTAGACAATGGGCCCATGGGTCATTTTCATCATCCAGACACTCCGAACAGATACACCCGCTTGCCACTCGATTGACAGGCACCAGTTTCCCCGCGGCCCGGCACGCCACCCTCTACCCTGCACACTGCGCGCCCCTTGAGGTTGAGATCCAAGGAATGCACCCTGTGTTGCAGTTGTCCACAACGGCCGGATCCTTCTGTCGGCCCGCCTCCCGCTCACCGGGTTTTCTGCACCGTGACTCGCCCTACTTGCGGTGCTCTTGATGCTCTTCGGATTGGCGCCGACGAGATCTTCGGCAACAGCCCTCGAGACAGGACACTAGGCGCAGGCCGGGTTGTCGAGATTGGATAGCCAGCGCGCCTGTTCGTAGATCTGAGAGTCGTATGCGTCTGCAAGGAGACGTTGTCGGGTGTGCTCCCATCTTCCGATACAACTCTGGGTCCGAAGTGACTGACTCTGGAGAGGAAGTGCTAGGTGCTGTGAAACTGGGAACGCCGGTCTCCCGGCGGGCTGACAAGATGGGCAGGAGCGGGTCGGCGCCCGAGAATGGTCGCCCAACATCGTGCGACCTCTTGAGGATGCGGTCGGTTGCGAGATTCTCGCCCCAGGTTTTCCGGCCGAAATGTTGGACGACGAGCCGGAAGAAACCGGAGCCGAAGTAGTCGCTAGATCTTGACCCGGAGACTTTTGGGGTCGTAAAACGATCGCAGTGACGCTGTTGCCGAAATCCGATTTCCCGCAACTTCAATCTCGAAAGCCCCACCATCCAGATACGCGAGCGTCACGCCGTCCTCATCGCTCACATACCCCATGGCCAGACATCGATCTTCGGTGTAGCTCCATGCTCCCGAAGTAGTTCGACCCACCAACTCACCGTCATTGAAGATGGGTTCGTCGTGATAAAGCATGAGGTCGGGATCCTCGAGACGGAACTGGACTAGACGTTTCACTCGGGGTTGTTCGCGCTGGGTGAGCAAAGCCTCCCTGCCGCGGAACCCACCAGTTTTGTCCCAGGCGACGGCGAAGCCGAGACCCGCCTCCAGAGGTGTGTCCTCGTCGGAGATGTCGTGACCCCAGTGTCGATAGCCCGATTCCAGGCGGAGCGAATTCATCGCGTGGTATCCGGCAAGCTGTAGCCCGTGTGAAGCGCCAGCCCTCACAACATCGTCAAAGAGAGACTCGGCGTCTGACCATGAGACATAGAGCTCCCAACCCAACTCCCCCACATAGGTGACCCGCAACGCGAGCACCTCGTGACCTGAGACGACGATCCGGCGAGCCGCTCCGAACGGAAAGCCGTCACTGGAGAGATCGGCGTCTGAAAGGGTTAAAAGCAGATCACGGGAATTAGGCCCCATGATCCCGAACATCGTCATCTTCTCGGTGATGTCTCTGACTTCAACGTCCATCCCAGCCAGGGAGCGGCGGAGATGTGAAGCGTCGCGTGTCGGCGCACCGGATCCGCTGACAACCATGAAATGGTCCTCCGCAAGACGGGTGACCGTCAGGTCCTGTTCGATCCCGCCCCGCTCGTTGAGCCACTGCGTGTAGACAACCCGCCCGCTCTCACCGGCAACATCATTGCCTGACATCCAATTGAGCCCTGCTGCGGCGTCGGGGCCACGAACGTCGAACTTCACGAATGATGTCTGGTCGTACAGAGCCACGGCCTTGCGTGTGGCCCGACACTCGTCGCCTGCATTCTCAAACCAATTCTGCTTGCCAAACGAGTATTCGTACCGCCGCTCCTGGCTTTCACGTGCGTACCAGTTGGGACGTTCCCAGCCCGCCATCGAGCCAAACACGGCATTGGCCCGATCGAGTCGATCGTGGATCGGAGATTTCTTGATTCCTCGGGCGCTCTCGTATTCGCGATGCGGCCAGTGCATTGCATAGAGGAGCCCAAGACTCTCTGGAATCCGTTTGTTCAGAAACGCCGGATCAGCTTGGAAAGGCAGCGTTCGCCGAATGTCAACTGGCCACAGGTCCATCGGGGGGTGCCTGTCGACGATCCAATCGGCGAGAACCCAACCGACACCGCCCGCCGACTGGATCCCGACCGAGTTGAAGCCGGCAGCTACGAAACAACCATCGACTTCGGGCGACTCACCTAGGTAATAGGTCCCGTCTGGAGTAAACGACTCCGGCCCGTTGAGGAACAACTGGATTCCGGCTTGCCCAATCGCCGGCACCCGGTGGATCGAGCGTTCAAAAATGGGTCCAACATGGTCCCAATCTTCCGGAAGTGTGCCGAAACTGAAGTCCCTCGGAATCCCATCAAGATTCCACACTTTTCCACGGGGTTCGAAGAACCCCGCCATGATCTTCCCGGTCTCTTCCTTGAAGTATGTGTAGTTGGTCGGATCACGAAGCACCGGAGTGTCGGGTGCCAAGCCGTCGATCGGCTCGGTGACGATGTAGAAATGCTCGCATGCCTGCAGTGGCACGTTGACGCCAGCCGTCTTGGCAAGCTCACGAGTCCACATCCCTCCAGCCAGAACGACCGTCTCTGCCTCGATCGCTCCTTGTTCGGTCTCAACACCGGTGATCTTTCCATTCGAAGTCAGGAGCGATGTGACACCAACTTCTTCGATGATGGTTGCTCCTTTGTCTTTGGCTCCTTTGGCCAAGGCCATCGTGGTGTCAACCGGGCTTGTGTGGCCGTCGTCGGGTATGAAGGCGGCGCCTACGAGATCGTCAGTGTTGAGGTGGGGCCACATGTCTTTGGCTTCTGCCAGCGAGATCTCATACATGTCGACACCGACTGTTCTGGCCATCGAGAGCCCACGAAGGATCTCCTCCCAACGTTCGGGATCGGAGGCAACCGAGATAGACCCTGTCTTCCGGAACCCGGTGGCCTGGCCAGTCTCTTCCTCGAGTGACATGATCAGGCGGGTTGTGTACATGGCCAGCTGGGTGAGGCGGTGAGATGATTTCAGCTGGCTCACCAAACCGGCAGCGTGCCAGGTAGTGCCACCGGTCAATTTGTTCTGCTCCAGTAGGAGGACCTCACCCACGTCGCGCCGAACCAAGTGATAGGCGATGCTGCAACCGATGATCCCGCCACCAACAATCACCACCTGAGCCCGCGAGGGCAAATCATTACTCATTGAATGTGCCCATCTAGTGGAACGATCCACTCAGTGGGATCCGACGTCCGATGCAAGCAATCGAGCGAGCCTTCGAAGCACTTCGGGCAGTCCGAGCGAACGAAGGAAGTGCCGGGGTCTCGAAGGTAGCCAGAACAACTGGACTTCCCAAGAGCACCGTCTCGAGGTTGCCGGCGGCTCTCGAAGAGTGGGTGCAGTGGATCGTGTCGACCCTACGAGCGACAGCTATAGATTCCCCGGCGATCGCGATGCCAGCGCTATTGGAGACTCGGTGCGGGAGATCTCGCGACTCGTCGAGGAGCAGATCCACCGTTGAAGACACCTCAGACCCCGCTTCGAACTGCTTCAACCGGGAGCCTGATGGGAAATCGCTTCCGTATCTCCTGGTCAGCAGCATGAGAAACATGGTCCGGAAAATGAGATGCGAAGATCCTTTCTACATAATCATGGGCCCGATCTGCTGCTGACATGCCACCGGCGTCGGCCCAGTCGTCAGGGCTGAGCCGGTCGCCGACTTCGGGATATACATAGTCTTTTTCCATCAGACGAAGGGTCTGTTCGTGACCTAGGAAGTGACCAGGGCCGTTGACAACATCAGCAATGACCTCCACCGCCAGTGTGTCCTCGTTGACCTCGATGCCGCGCACCGTCCGGTTGGCCGCACCCAGGAGGTCGTTGTCGATCACCATCATTTCTGGAGAGCATGCAAGGAGTGAGGCCAGCATCCCGGCCGATTCGTAAACGAGGTTGGCCCCTGCTTGGGCGGCGAGCCCGATGGTCAGACCCTTCTCGTGCCCCGCCTGTGCGTCAGAAACCTTTGAGTCCGCCATTCCTGCGGGGACACCAGAGGGAAGACCCATCCAGTTGACGATCTGTGCTCCCCCAGCCACAAGCACCGCCTCCTCACCACTACCACCCGTCATGGCTCCTGTGCGGAGATCAGACACGAAAGGCCACATGCCCATCAGGCAAGGATGGCCGGGCGAGAGCAGGTTGACACTTGTCAGGGCGGCGAGACACTCGGCAAGGGCCTGCACCAGAGAACCGGCGAGCGAAGCCGGGGACGTCGCCCCTGCCTGCCCCGCTGACAAGAGGTTGATGGGCATCCCGGTTTCTACCTGAGCGACCAGGCCTTCTGCCGCGTCCGTGGCATACCGCAGAGGCGGCACAACAAACGTGGTGTTGGAGCAGGCGAACGGGCGTTTTCGAAACTCTCCCTCGCCGCCCAGGGCGATATCAAACATGTCGACGGCGTCGTAGACGTTCTCTTTCTTGAAGAACGACGTCCCGATCGGCTTGGTTGTGCCCATGAGACAGGCGTAGGCAGTATTGAGGTCGAGTTCAGTCAGATCCACGAGTTCTGTCGTCACCACCGTCCTGGCAAAGAAATGAATGTGCTCCAGCGTGTCGGCCAGTCGAGCAAAGTTGTAGAGGTCCCGGGTGGTTGAACGCCGGAAGGACTGAGAGTCGTGGTCGAGCACGAGAACTGCTGCGCCCGCCGTCCCGAAATGAACACTCGAATCGGAGAGCTCAATGCTGTGCTCCTCATCGAACCCATGCCACACCCACGACTTCGCCGCCATTTCGATTCCCTTTTCGACGACGTGACGCGGGTAGCGAAGACGACCGTTCTCGTCGACGTGACCACCAACCTCGGTCACGACCTCGATGAATTCGGGCAGAGGGTCGGCCATCCCCAGGTTTTCGAGAAGCTCGAGTGCCGAGTGAAAGATGCGTTGCATGTCGGGTTCTGTGAGCGGCTGGTATCTACCGCCTTGTTGCCCGCGTTGCACTGGACGTTCGTCCTGGGCGAGACCTGCTGCTCGCGCCGCGTGCCTGGCTGCCCGCCCCCCGGAGCGGCGGCCGGTCACGCTCGCACCCGCTGATTCGAGGGATCCCATGCAGGCTCTGCCAGTACCGTCGCCCTACGACGTCGGTCGAGGACCTGAATTTCGAAATCCGACCCTGGCTCAGCGTATTCGGGGGCGACGTAGGCAAAGAAAAGGCTTTTCGCAACTGTGTGCCCGTATGCACCGGCCGTAGTCAAGCCTATTAGCTGATCGCCCGACCAGATCGGCTCGTTTCCTCGTGCATCGGCACCGTCAGCGTCAAGCTCTCCGTAGACACACAACATCGCGAGGTCAGTGTCACGCCGAGCCCATGCGGCTTCCCTGCCGACGAACTCTTTTTCCCAATTGACGAACCGCTGAATGTCCGCCTCCACCGGAGTGATTTCCGTCGTCAATTCAGTTCCCATTGCCTTATAGGCCTTTTCTATGCGCATGACGTTCATGGCGTAGCTGCCGTAGTCGAGTAGCCCGAGGTCGGTTCCGACCTTGTGGATCGCCGTATACAGCTCACTCATTCGATCGATCGGGTGATGCAGTTCCCACCCCAACTCACCCACGTAGCTGACCCGAAGAGCGAGACAGGGCACACCAGCAACCTCGATCTCTTGGCCGGTCAGCCACGGAAAAGCCTCGTTGGACAGATCTGCCGCGGAGAGTCTTGCCAACAGCTCACGGGCCTGTGGCCCGCTAACAGCAAGCAGACCGAGCTCGTCGGTGACATCTGCAACCGCAACATCCTCACCAGATTCGACGTGGAATTTCAGCCAATCGAGATCGTGTTGCTCCATCGTGATCCCGGAGTTGAGATAGAACCGTTGTTCTCCAAGTCTGGTAATCGTCATCTCGGTCTCGATCCCGCCGCTGTCGGTGAGCATGTGGACAAGACGGATGCCTCCAACACCGGGAAGACGGTTTGCCGAAAGACGATCGAGAAGCGCAGCAGCTTCGGGCCCGGTCACTTCATATTTCGAAAAAGCGGTGAGGTCACAGATCCCGACACCATCTCGAACTCCCCGAACCTCTGCTCCAACCGCTTCGAATGCCGAGGATCTCGCAAACGAATAGTCCTCTGCAGCCCCGAAATACTGAACTCGCTCCCAACCCCACACCTCCTGCCACCTGGCGCCCTTGGCGTCGAGCACGTCATATAGCGGGCTCTGCTTCTGGGGACGCCCCGCATCTCGATACTCACCGGGCATACGAACCTGATACATCTCGTGGTATTCGTCGAGTGCTCGGTCGTAGGTATACCCCCCGTTGGCAAAGGGGCCGAAGCGACGTGGATCCATTTCAGCCACGTTGATCTCGGTTTGCCCGTGGACCATCCACTGGGCCAAATACTTGCCGGCGCCCGGTCCCTGGGTGATCCCGATCGAGGCTCCGACACACATCCAGTAGTTCTCCAGACCAGGTGCCGGTCCCATGAGGAATCCAGCGTCGGGCGTGTGAGTGATCGGCCCTGAAACCACCTGCTTGATCCCGGCCGTCTGGAAAGCAGGTATCCGTTTGCCGGCGAGCTCCAGAGATTCAAAAAGACGGTCGATCCGGGGAGGGGTCAGGTAGAAGGTTTCGCCCCAATCGAAGCCTTCCAGCCCCAGCGGCTCAGATCCGGACATCTCATAGGGGCCGATGATCAGACCATCGTGTTCCTGGCGGTAATAACACGAAGCCCTTGGGTCGCGAACGACTGGCAGTTCGACATTCAAGGACTGCACTTCAGGAATGGCCTCGGTGACGAGGTATTGGTGCTCGACCGACACGATCGGGACATCAAGACCGACCATGGCACCAAGTTGTGGGCCGTAGTGACCAGCAGCATTCACCACATGTTCGGCAACGATTCGACCTTTCTCAGTGACGACCTCCCACCTCTTGTCAGGGAGTTGATTCAGATCGGTCACCCGGTTGTGTCGGACGATTTCGGCACCAAGCTGGCGAGCGCCTGCAGCCATGGAGTTGGTGGCGGCCGACGGGTCGGTCCAGCCATCTCCAGGAGTGTGGAATCCCATGACGACGTCGTCGATTTCGAGTAGGGGGTTGAGCTCGAGAATCTCCGATGGCCCAATCAGATGGGACTCGACACCGGCCAACGTCAAAACACCATGGACGTATCGAAACCAATCGGCCTCATTGGCGTTGGTGGCAAGACGTACTGCGCCACATCCGTGCCACCCTGTGTGCAATCCGGTCTCCGTCTCGAGGTTCTTGTACAACTCCACGCCATAGGCATGAACCTTGGCCATGTTGAGGCTGCCGATGAAATGAGGGATCAGCCCGGCGGCATGCCAGGTGGACCCTGATGTGAGTTCGTCTTTGTCGATCAGGACGGTGTCGGTCCAGCCTTCGTGCGCAAGGTGATAGAGGAGGGACACACCCATAGCTCCTCCCCCGACGATCACACATCGTGCCTCTTCACGCATCCCGCGTCCTCCGGCCTTTCAGGGACTGTTCCAATGAATGGAACGTTCTATTCAGCAATACGCGCCCAGGACTGTACCGCGAGGCCTTCAAAGCTCGTTGGCTCTCAGATGTCGGCTAGTGAAGTCCGAAATCTCGGCAAGCGACTGGGCCGCGTCGGGGATCTCCGCGAACCTCAGGTTGGTCGATAAACGGCCCTGCAATGTCCGACACGAAGGATGACAACTTCTAGTCGATCGTCATTGATGCGGTAAAGCACGTTATATGTACCTCGTCGAGCACCCCATACTCCTTCGAGTTTGCCCCGCAAAGGCGCTCCAAGCCGCTTCGAGTTATCCACCAACGGTCCCGTGATGAAGTCGATCACAGCGAAAGCCACCTTCTCCGGCAGGGTCTCCTGGATAGCGCGTGCCGCGGGTGGCGTGACAACAATCTCATACGGAGAAGTCGTCACTCTGTTCGCAGAGCTTTGACGGCTTTGACACCACGAATGACGTCACCGTCAAGGTAGGCGCGATGAGCTTCTACCAATTCGGCTACCGCATCAGAATTGCCAAGAACCGCAAGTGTTTCCTCCATCGACTCGAGATCATCAGGGCTGACCAGCACCGCGGAAGGCCTCCCGTTCTTGGTAACAACCACGCGTTCATGGTGCGTTTGCACTCGGTCGATGAACTCGGAGAAACGATCTCGCACCGTGTGGAGAGACTCATTGGACATGGGCACAGTTGTGCCACGTTCGCCAATCGAAGGGAAGAGGCGGCTTTGTCGCGTAGGTCAGGGAGTCGCGTAACGCTTGCGGAGCGTAACCCCTCGTTTACGCGCTTACGATCGCAGCAAACAAGGCATCGGCGACATCTCTGTCAAACGGCTCACCAAAAGTGATGAAGCTGGCGACGATGGTGCAGGCCCCCATTCGGGCGCCCTGGAATTCGACGAAAACCGAGCCGGCGAACCCCGAAACGTCAAACGACATTTCAAACCGGGCTCCAGCCTGAGACCCCTCCACGGTCACTTCTTCAAACGAGAAGATCAACTCCTCGGCTGGGATGTCATCGCCGGCGAGACTCTGAACCGCGTCAGTCATGCAGTCCAGGCCCTCTTCAGTGCCAAAGACCCTCTCGAACACCGAAAATGCCTGGACCGCCAAATCCTCACTCTCGAAGACTCGAGCTTCGATCGAGCCTTGTTGGCCAGGGAATGGCGGGGTTACGGACGGGCCCTCGAACTCCGTGAGCAATGCCGCGTCTGAGAAGTCATCGAGGTGGTCTATATCGAGATCGTCGGGCAACAGGCACGATTCGTAAAAGGACTCCTCTGTCTGCTCATCCGTTGTTGCAGGGCCGGTCGTCGCGGTCCAACCCTCAGGCATCGACGCTTCAACAGCCGCGGTCTTTGCCATCACGAGGGCATCGGCATCAACATCCACAGCCGGAGTGGTGGTCGTCTGGGCCAACGTGGTCGCCTGGGCGGGTGATGCAGTCGTCGTAGTTACGGCACCGCCTCCCCCATCGGTGGTGGCTGACGGGACCACAGTCGTAGTGGTGGCGTCGGAACCTGACGGTGAGCAGGCGGCAAGAACCAGGGCGAGAACAACGAATGAGCGGATCGGCTTTTTCATACGCATCAGCCTATGCGCGAACCGCGAGACCAACGAAGTCATAGCGAAGAGAGAATCGATCACCTGTGTCGAGGGCCGGTATCATCTAATTCGCACGCCACCCTTGAACAAGGATTCTCTTGTCTGACAACCCATTTCGTCTGCCCCGCCACGTCGTGCCGACCCACTACGACATCCAACTAGAACCCGACCTGGAGACTTTCACTTTTGTTGGCGCGGTGGGGGTCGACATCGAAGTAACCGAGGCAACTTCATCGATTTCGCTCAACGCGGCCGAGGTTGACATCAAGTCCGCCACATTGTCTTCAGGTCATGTGGTCGCAGAAATCTCATATGACCATCGATACGAACGGGTGACGCTGACATTGGCGAGTGAGTTGGCTCCCGGCTCATATCGCCTCGAGATAGAGCACACCGGGATCATCAACGACCAACTGCGCGGGCTCTACCGCTCGGTCTACAAAGACGTCAACGGTGATGAGCACACCCTCGCCGCCTCCCAATGTCAATCGACCGATGCCCGCAGAATCTTCCCGTGTTGGGACGAGCCTGACTTCAAGGCAACCTTCCAGCCGACGTTGGTGGTCGCCGAGGGTTTTGAGGCCTACTCCAACGCCCGCGAATTGGAACGCAGGGCCCTTGACGACGGTCGGATCGAGTTCAGATTCGCACAGACCATGAAGATGTCGACCTACCTTCTGGCCTTCATCGTGGGCGCGTTTGAGGCCACCGAGCCAGTTGACGTTCGAGGCACGCCGACCCGGATCATCGCCCCCAAAGGCAACCTCCACCTCACCGAGATGGCGTTGGAGAATGCCATCTTCTGTTTCGAATATCTCTCCGATTATTACGGGATCCCCTACCCCGGTGACAAGCTCGACCACATAGCGATCCCTGACTTCGCAGCGGGAGCAATGGAGAACGTCGGCCTGATCACCTACCGAGATGTATACCTGGTTATTGACAAGGACAAGGCCAGTCAGGCCGAGCTACAAAGCTGCCTCGATGTGATCGGGCATGAGGTTGCCCACCAGTGGTTTGGCAACCTGGTCACGATGGCGTGGTGGGAGGGAGCTTGGCTCAACGAAGCATTCGCCAGCTTCATGGAAATGAAGGCGACGGTTGCGATGCGGCCCGAATGGAAACGCTGGCTGGCATTCGCCAATCTCGAAGTGCCCTGGGCGATGGGAATCGACCAGCTTGCCAGCACCCGACCCATCGAGTTTGAGGTCACCGCTCCCGAAGAGGTGGACCAGATGTTCGACGCCATCACCTATGGCAAGGGATCGGCAGTGCTTCACATGATCGACGAGTTCATCGGCGTAGAGCAGTTCCGCGCAGGCGTCGGCAAGTACCTGCGTAAGCACGAATATGCCAACACCGTGACATCCGACCTGTGGGAAGGTCTCGATGGCGCGTCGGAATGGCCAGTAGGTGACATCATGAACGCCTGGGTTTACCAGCGTGGGTTTCCCCAAATCGATATCACGCTGAGGGACGGCGGCATACAGCTACATCAGCGTCGTCACCTGGTCATCCCCGACGAGACAGACACCACGATTTGGAAGGTACCGATCGTTCTTCGCGGGTCGGCCGATGGTCAACCATTCGAAACGAAAGTTCTGCTCGATACCGACGAGCGGCTCGTAGCCATCGATGGCGATCTCGACTGGATTGTGGCCAACGGGGGAGGGACCGGCTTCTATCGGACCGCCTATTCCGAGCAGCTCTTCGAAGCATTGCTGGCAAATATCGAGTCTCTCGACGACTACGAGCGCTACACACTGCTGGTTGACACTCTTGCGTTCGTCAAGAACGGTTCCGTTGCGTCTTCTGACTTCCTCGACCTGGCGGGTCAATTCGGTGACGAAACCGAACAAGCCATATGGTCGGTGATCACCGGTGGACTTGCGCTTCTCGAGCACCACGCCCTCGATGATGAGATTCGCGACAAATTCGAGGGCTTCGTTCGTGACCTTGTCGGACCGGCTCTGGATCGTCTTGGCTGGGAACCGAACGACACCGAAAGCGATCTTGATCGAAAACTGCGTGGCGACCTGATTGCATGCATGGGCAATCTGGGCGAGGACATCTCCGTGATCGAGAAGGCTCGAGATGTCGCTGGTCAACTCCTCGATGGAGTATCACTCGACCCCGAGGTGAGTACTGCCGCGCTTAGCGTGTACGCCCGCCACGGAGGGTCCGAGGAATACGAGATCTTGTGGAACAGCTACCAAGAGGCGACCACTCCCCTTGATCAGGTCAGGTACCTGCGCGCAGTCGCAGGAGTTTCGAAACCCGAACTCGCCATCTCGACGCTCGATAAGGCGATCGATGGCGAGATTCGAACCCAGGATGCCTTTTGGGTGTTTGCCCGGCTGCTGATGGGCAAATCCGGACCTCAGGTCTGGGAGAGTGCCGTCGCGCGTTGGGAAGCAGTTCTCACAACCATGCCCGGGATGACCCGAGGCAGAATTGCGGAAGGTCTCTCGGCCCTGTCCCATCCCGATGTGGCCGCGTCGGTGAGGGGATTCTTTGCCGAGCACCCCGTGCCCGAGGCCGCCCGGGCAATCGAGCAGAACCTGGAGAAGCTCGACGCCAACGTCGTCCTGCGTGCCAGGGAAACCCCGGTCCTCGCCGCCTACCTCGGCTAACCACCTCACAGGTGGTAGCCCTCACAGATAGTTGCGGGATCAGCTCATCCAGAAAGAGAAAAACCCCCTTCCGGGGGCCTTCCCTAAGTGGATGGAGAGAAGCCCAACGGGCTCTCTCCACCTTGTCCACACAGTGGACGAGCAGCTACTTGAGCTCGACGGAACCACCGGCGGCCTCGATGGCCTCCTTGGCTTTGTCAGCCGTCTCTTTGTCAACACCCTCGAGGATGGCGTTGGGGGCACCATCCACAAGGTCCTTGGCTTCCTTGAGTCCGAGGCTGGTAAGCGCGCGGACTTCCTTGATCACTTGGATCTTGGCGGAACCGATGGCGGTGAGGACGACATCGAACTCGTCCTGCTCCTCTTCGGCGGGGGCGCCATCGCCACCACCGGCCGGAGCCGCAGCTACGGCTACCGGGGCGGCAGCGGTCACATCAAACTTCTCCTCGAACGCATCAAGGAAATCCTTGAGCTCGAGGACTGTCATTTCTTCGAACGAGCTGAGGAGCTCGTCGCTGGTCATCTTTGCCATTGCTTATTCCTCCTCGGCCGGTTCGGCCGTGGTTTCGGCGGACTCGTCCGCAGGAAGGCTGGTCTCAACCGCACCTTCAGGCAGATACTCGCCCGACTCTTTCTTATCCAAAAGCTGAGAGAACATTGAGGCTGCATTGCGGTTGAAGGAGCCGAACATGCCGGCAGCCTTGAACAGCGGAGCCTTGGCAGCCCCGGCAATCATCGCAAGCAGCACCTCGCGGGGCTGAAGCTCGGCCAGTTTCGAAATCTCTTCAGGGGTCAAAATGTCCCCGGAGAAGAAACCGGCCTTGAGAACAAAGACGTCGTTCGTCTTCGAGAATTCCTTGAGAGCTTTTGCCGTGGCGGCGGGGTCGCTATCGGCGAACGCTAGGGCCGTTGGGCCGGACAAATAGTCCGCCATCCCTTCGATCCCAGCCTCCTCGGCAGCGAGCTTGGTCAAGGTCATCTTCACAACCTTGTAATCCCCTCCGCTGGCGCGCACGCTCTTTCGGAGCTCCTGAACCGCCGAAACGGTGAGCCCTCGGTACTCAGTGAGAAACACCGCTTCGGCGCCCTCGAGTTTTTCTCGGATGTCAGCTACAGCTTGAACCTTTTCTGGTGTTGGCATTCGCTTTGCTCCCTAGACATCAATAAAGCCCCTCAGCAGAAGTAGGGGCTTTCGATAAGCGGTCCTGCGCTGGTGGGGTCTGCACTCCGTGCAGAATGCCCTTTGAGTCCTCCCGCAAGCAGTGCGGGCCCGACACCGGCGGTCTTCGGCCGAGGTATTGGAGTTACGAATCGGATTGTAATCCCACCGCATTCCTGGGCAATTCGAGATATGTTGACCTCTTGGAGAGTGGACACACTAAAAACGGGTTGTACTGGCAGGTAAAGGGTGAAGGTCGCGCCGTCCTTTTCATTCACGCCGGCGTCGCGGACTCTCGCATGTGGCGTGATCAGATGGACCTCGCAGGTTTTCGATGTGTTGTTTTCGACCAACGCGGATTCGGTCAGACGCCTTGGGTGTCCGGGTCTTATGCCGATTGGCGTGATGCCCTAGAAGTGCTGGATCACCTTCAAATCGAGTCGGCCGTCGTGGTCGGATGCTCGCTTGGCGGTGGGATAGCAATGCACCTGGCGCTGTCCGTTCCCGAGCGGGTGGACGGGCTGGTCTTGATCGGAGCTGCGGCACGTGGTTGGGAACCGAAAGACGGCTGGACCGAAATTCCCGAAGTCGATGAGGCGGAAGCCGCTTCCGCAGCCGGCGACGTCGAACGCGTTCTGGAACTCGAGGCGGCAATCTGGCTAGCCGGACTCGGGAGGTCCCTCGATGACATCGATCCGAGTCTGGTGAAGTTGTTTATCGAAATGGACCGGATCCCAGCAGTGACCGAGGTTGAGCGAAACAGACATGTTGAATCGTTCGACCCACCCACCAACGAAAGTCTGGACGAGATCAACGCCCCCACCTTGATCATGGTCGGCGCCTATGACCTGGCGGAGATGCTCGAATCGGCGAGATATTTGGCGGTTCGACTCAGTGACCAGCCGGCGATTGTGGTCGAAGACGCCGCCCATCTGCCGTCTCTGGAACAGCCCGACCGCGTCAATAAAGCACTCCTCGCGTTCCTGAACTCCCGAGTGCGGTCGTAGCGTGTGCACTGGGGTGGATTTCCAGAATCTCCCTGGACACCCGGCTACCCCCGCGCGACACTGGGAGGGTTGATAACAGGGGGTCTCCGTGTAGCCGGGCGGGTTTCCTGACCGCCCCCGCCCGCTCCTCGGACCCGAATAAGTGAGGGTCGCGTGGCCGACTTTGGAGACCAGTACCTACCCTGGTCCACAGACAAAGGGTCGGCGGCGTGCGGACAGTGGACCTGGCAGCCGCAGCCCTCAAGCCCACGGATGTTCCGGGGCGCGGAGATCCCCCTAGTTTGAGCGTCTGCAGGACTGCACAGCTATTGAGAAAGCCCCCAGTCGGGGGCTTTTCGTCACTTGGTTGAGGGAGGGCTATTGAGCGAGTTCGGTGAGCTCGTCGAGATGACCGGTGTCAACCTTGACCCCGGGCCCCATAGTGGACGACAGTGACATCGCTTCCATATAGCGGCCCTTCGCACCGGGAGGTCTGACTCGCTCGATTTCGGCGGTCAACGATGCCAAGTTCCCCACCAGTTGATCGAGCCCAAAGCTGACCCTCCCGACCGGGACATGAATGTTGCCGTACTTGTCGTTGCGGTACTCGATCTTCCCAGCCTTGAATTCGGCTACGGCTTTGCCGACGTCCTGAGTGACCGTGCCGGCCTTCGGGTTGGGCATCAGCCCACGGGGACCGAGGACGCGACCGAGCTTGCCGACCTCAGCCATCATGTCGGGTGTGGCGATGGCAACGTCGAAATCGAGTTCACGACCACTGGCGATTGCCTCGGCGAGCTCCTTGCCGCCGACTACATCGGCGCCGGCATCGTTTGCCTCCTTCTCCTTGTCGGCCGGGCAGAAGACGGCAACACGCACGTCTTTGCCGGTGCCGTGGGGAAGAGACACCGTTCCACGCACAAGTTGGTCGGCCTTGCGGGGATCGATGCCCAGGCTGTAGACGACTTCGACTGTTTCGTCGAACTTCGCCGACGAGAGAGTCTTCACCAGCTCGAGGGCTTCTTCAGCCCGGTACGGGGTGTTCTTGTCGTACCGCTGCGAGGCTTGTATGTACTTTTTTCCGTGTGCCATGTCTACTCCTTGTGGTCCAGGCGGCCTTGCGGCCTCCCACTATCCGCGTCTGACGAGGCGATGCCCTGCCGGGCGTCATCCGCGCCCTAATGGCGGGGTTTTGTTTGTCAGCCTTCGACGACGATGCCCATCGAGCGGGCGGTGCCTTCGACTGTTTTTATCGCACCGTCGAGATCAACGGCGTTGAGATCGGGCATCTTGATTTCCGCGATCTCTTTGACTTGGGCTTTGGTGACCGAGCCGACCGTTTCCTTGTTGGGCTCGCCAGAGCCCTTCTCCACTCGGGCAGCTTGACGCAACAGAGCGGCAGCAGGCGGGGTCTTGGTGATGAAGGTGAACGACCGGTCCTCAAAAATCGAGATCTCAACCGGGATGATCTGACCGCGCTGGCTTCCCGTCATGTCGTTGTATGCCTTGACGAATTCCATCAAGTTGACACCGTGCGGGCCAAGGGCAGTACCGACTGGAGGGGCCGGGGTGGCCTGACCGGCCGGAAGCTGAAGTTTTAGAGTTGTTACGAGTTTCTTTCTAGCCATTTTCGGTTCCCGTTAGTTCTTTTGGATGTCCCCGAAACCGAGTTCGACCGGCGTGTCTCGGCCGAAAATGTTGACCAACACAACGATCTTCTGCTGATCGATGTTGATCTCCTCGATGGTTCCGTTGAAATCTGCGAACGGACCAGTGACGACACGGACCTGTTCGCCGACTTCCCAATCCGGCTTGAAGCGTGGTTTGCCTTTGTCTTCCTCTTCCTGCACACCGAGGAATCTCTCGACTTCGCGACGAGATAGAGGCGTGGGTTTCTGGGCATTTCCAGCAACGAACCCAGTGACACCGGGCGTATTACGCACGGCGTACCAGGAGTCGTCGTCCAGCGACACCCTCACCAGGATGTAGCCAGGGAAGACCTTCTTGGCAACAGTGACCTTCTTGCCGCCCTTGAACTCGACAACGTCCTCCATCGGGATGTGCACCTCAAAGATGCGGTTCTCCATGTGCATCGATTGGATTCGGGTTTCGAGATTGGCTTTGACCTTGTTCTCATATCCCGAGTAGGAGTGGATCACGTACCAATCGCCTGGGAGGTCATAAGGGCTGATCGGAGGCGGAGGCGGTTCCTGAGCAGCGTCATCGGCTACAGCCTCTTCGGCCGGGGCTTTCTCGACGACGGCGTCCTCGGCGGCCACGTCCACAACCTGCTCCTCGACGGCAACGTCTTCCGTTTCGATCATCTCGGTCATCAGCGTGTCAGACCAATCAGCCAGATGACGAACTGTTTCGCTCCGAAGTCGAAGGCGAAGATGACGCCGGTGAGGGTAATCGAAGTGATCAGGGTGACAGTGGTGAAAGCCACCATCTGGTCACGGGTTGGCCATGTGACCTTTTTGAGCTCGACACGAACCTCGTGCAGGTAGTCAAGGACACGTCGGAAGATAGACTTGCGTTCTGTCGGTGCTTGCTTTGACTGCATCTGAGCCGCTTTGCGTTGCGCCTTCGTGCTGCCTTCTTTTTCCTTCTGCTTCCGTCGCTCCTCGCGTTCCTGGAGGCGACGCATCTCTCGGTTCATCAGCTATTCCTATAGATCTTTTTTGAAGTCCTGGCAGGGGTGGAGGGACTCGAACCCCCAACCTCCGGTTTTGGAGACCGGCGCTCTAACCAATTAGAGCTACACCCCTTGGGGGGTTCGCGGGTCCGTCAAGTATACGGCCGCGTTCCATTCTGTGGAAACTCGGCGGGGATATAGGGGACGCCCGAACCCGGACAGGTTCCTCGTCCCCGTATTTAGTCTCGGCTGGATAAGGGGACGCCCTCAGCGTCCTCATCGAACATGGCTAGCAAACCGAGAGAGCCGCGGAATGGGCGCAAGGTCCTGAGTCGGCGTTGAGGCGACCTGCGTGGGAATTGTCCCTGCAATGACTCCCGACTGGTACGAAGGGCAACCGGCGGAGGCTGTTCGGTAGAATTGAACGGTGACGTCTGGCGCTGCGTCGGCTCTTATACGGATTTCCCTTGGTGAACTTCGGGGCTCTGCGTGCCCCAACCCGGACAAAAGACTCCGGAGTTTCGTCTCCGGCACGCGATGCGGTCACCACTAGGTCGTCTGTCGGGGATTTAGGAGCTTGCGGGAACGCGGCTGAGTTGACGAGCCGACCGCCGAGTCCGCTGTGTGTTGTGACCGTCAGCATTCGGGCGAGCGTGACCGCTCCGACGCGACGTTCGAAGGTGACTCCTCCGCCGCCAGAACTGTATGGGCTAGTCGCTTGAGACATCGAACCCTCTGTTATCGAGTCCACCTAGGTCAGATCGACCTATGATACAGCGAACATCAGTTCGGTCCGTCGGAGGTCCTGCTCTCGAGCGTCATCACCTTCAGTCCTCACTCTGCTCCCAGAGTGTGACAAATATCGGCGAGTTTCCCAGTCTGACGTTTCCCGGCATTTCCGCTCAAAGCCAACGCATCTACGCGCAACTTATTGGTAGAACTTGCTGACGTATTCCAATGGACGACTGCGCATTCGATCGATGACTCTCGAGAGTGCGAACAAAAAGACACCAGATGCGCCAATCGCTACAACCGTCGAAAGTTGTCCGGTCCCAGCGACAACGGCGCCAAGAAATACCAGTATGGCCATGAATAGAAGCGTCAAGAAGCGTCGCATCATGTGCGCTTCGAGATGACGCTGCTCGATCTTTTCTGCAATCGCTTTCATCTCGCTGAGCGACCTTCCCGTCCACCCGTTATCGGTAGGGAGGGGATTATCGAACGTAGAACCGTGATCGGTGCGAACCAGCGATTCAGACTTGGCGTCATCAAGACGAGTGAGAACCCACCGCTTTGGCCCGAGTAATTCAATGACGTACGGGCCACTCTCCCAGTTGTCCCGGTTTTGGATCCACAACATGTTCATTGACCCTTCCTGTGAGAGTCTATCGACGTGACCCCCGGTGGTGCCCATCGCGCTGCCTTTCCCGCGTGGGAGTAGCTGTTGACGATGATTGAAACGTTGGAAGGGCCGCAGTCCCTCTGGACGCTCTTGAGGAGATGCCCTACGTAAAACAAGCCTTACCCAAACTGCGGGCATCGTTATCCAGAACCAACCCGCCAGGCGATACCCCAAGCATGACACTGAGCCGATATGTGCGGCCTGAGCCGAGGTTATGGTCGGCTGGATGGCAAACCCGTTCGTTCCGCTGAGCTTCGAAGTGCCGGATGTGCACAACTGGTCGGAGTTTCACCTGGAACCGCTGAGCGAAAAACACAACGACCGTGATCACGCTGCATGGATGTCGAGCGTCGACCACATCCGGTCTACTCCCGGATTCGATGAACAAGAAGAGCAAGTTTGGCCGGTGGCTATGACCTTGCAAGCGAACTCGGAGGATCTGGTCCAACACGCCAAGGACTTTGAAGAGCGCATGGGGCTTCACCTATTCGATCCTCGACGGTGACGATGTCATCGGCTGTATCTACATTTATCCAGGTCGCCGACCGGGCCACGACGCGGTTGTCAGCTCATGGGTGCGTCAGAGCCGTGCCGCGTTGGATGCGCCGGTTTGGGAGGCGTTGTCCGCGTGGATCGATGAGGCATAGCCGTTCTCGAATCCGTACTACGCGACAAGAGCGTAAGCCGCCCATAAGCGCCGTGCTGGATGCTCAGGGTTCCTAGTGAGTCATTCGAGTGGTGTTGGTTTGCCTAGTTGGCCGAGTTGTGACACGTCCCGCGGGAAGAGCAGGCTCATCGTCCAATCACTCACGATCCGGGCCTTGCGGGCAAGGCCGGGGATCATTACTAGGTGATATGAGCGACCCATCCACCATGCCAGCGGACCGGTGAAAGTGAAGCGGCGTACTTTGGCGGTGCCCTGCCATTTGCCCAGTGTGACGGCGAGCCCCCGGTTGCGATATGTGTAGCGGGCTGGCTCTCCGGCGCCGAAGTGGGCCGCCACGTTGCGTGCTGCAACCCTTGCTTGGCGGAGGGCGTGTTGCGCTGTGTTAGGAGAAAGCCCGCCTTCAACGTCTGGAACGGCAGCAAGGTCGCCTATCACGTAGAGGTCGGTCCGCCCTGATATCCGCATGTAGTCGTCGACCGGAACGAATCCTCGTGTATCAACAGGAAGACCCCAACGAGCGGCGTGCGGCGAGGGGCGCTGGCCTGCTGTCCATACGATGGTCTCTGACTTGTAAGGGGCTGTCGGGTCGGAGGAAAGGACGATGACCCGGTCCTCACAGCTTTCGAGGCGCGTGCTGAGATACACCTCGACGCCACGTTTGCGTAACACGCGCAGACTGAAGGAGGCGAGCCTCGGGTGGAGGCCGGGAAGCAACGAGTCCTCCGCTTCGACCAACACCCACCGGAAGTCCGCCGTTGTCAAGCTCGGATATACCTTGACCGCGTCGCGGGCCATCGACTCAAGCTCGGCGAGAGCTTCCACGCCTGCGTAGCCGCCACCCACGAATGTGAAGGTGAGGAGTTGGCGCCTTCGCTCCGGGTTGGCCGCCGCTTCAGCGGCGTCAAGCTGGCGTAGAACCCGGTTACGGAGCCAAATCGCGTCCGCCAGCGTCTTGAACCCAACCGCGTGTTCCTTCAAACCCGGGATTGAAGGAACTGTCGGCACCGATCCCGCCGCCAAAACGGCTACCTGAAACTCGATCTCGTGGCTGTCCCCGTTGACATCGCCAACCAGGGCCTTACGTTCATGGATATCGAATTCGTGGACGGTGCCGATCAGCAAATCGACACGATCGAGCATCTCCCGGAGAGGGATCACGGCGTGGCGAGGCTCGATCATCCCCGATGCCGCCTCAGCTAGCAGCGGAGAGAACAACATGAAGTTGTCGGGAGCGACCAACAGCACTCGTTCGCCGCGACCTTCAAGGTGCTTCTCGAGTTCCCTAGCGCAGAAGGCGCCACCGAAGCCGCCACCGACTACAAGGATGTCAAACGAGGGCATCGCCCACCGCCAACTTTCAGCATCGACCGTGTCTCGTAATTGCAGGGTTGGGTGATCGGTGGATGGCGATCACGGGGGCGGAATATCACATGGACAGGCACAGCAAAGACGGTGAACGAGTCGTCCGCAACCGAGAGGTCGATCGCAGCAACGATTCATGAGATGTTGCGACCGTCACGAACCGCTGTGTGCTGGTCGGTGTTCGACCTGTGCGGTGGTTGGTTAACCGATTCGGGTGACTGGTAGCGGCTGCCAGGTTCCGTCGAGTGCGGCGGGTTTTGGCCAATACATTCGCAGAGCGAGGTAGAAACGCCCTTCGGGAGTTGGCAGCCAATTCGCTCGTTCCTTCGCATCGGTCGGTTCGCCACGCTGAATCGTGATCGTGAGCCCCCCGTCGTCATCCAACACAAGATTGTCGGTGGTCGAGTTGATCAGATACCGGTTGATTGGATTCTCAACCAGATAACCGGCGGTCCCGTCATACGAAGTGTTGTACATGGTCACCGACCAGAACGCATTAACCGGCGGTGGCGTTTCGAGGGTCATCTGATATTTGGCGTCGCCGTCGAATGGGTTGCCATCCGCGTCGGCTCGACCCATCGGATAATGGGCTTCGCCTTGATCGTTGCCTCCCCACCCAACCATCGCGGCCGCAGCACGTTTCATATGATCGCCGCCATAGAAGTCGTGGTTGCCGAATGGGTCCATGGTCATCCATCCGTTGATGTTCTCTCCCAGCGACTCGGAGGCTTCCGCCATGAGGGTTCGAGCCGAGGCAACGCCTTCTGCGAGAGCTGTTCTGTGTTCTTCGCTCAAAGACTCGGCGTCGAACACCAATCCTGGTCCGATGCCGATCTTGGCGAAACGTTCGAACATCTCTCCCTCGTCAGGATGGGCGGGTAAGGCGAATGTCAGCAACGCGTTGACGTACCCGATGAACCGCTCGTCGCGAGACGCGTCATCGTCCCAATAAGGCCAGTCAAACGGAGGCAACTGCGGAGCCTCCCCGCCCTGATACACCTCCAATGGTTCGAGTCGATACTGCGACATCACCTTGGACAGCGCATCCTGATCATCGGAACCCAAGAGTTGAGTTCGACCGATGAGAAACACCAGGTCAGTCTCGAAGCGGAAGGACCCAGCGAAACCGTTCGGTATGTCACCGTCCCACCGCGGACCCATCAGGAGATACGACCCAGGGGCAGTACCCGTCGTTCTACTACCGACATAAAACTCGTTGTGGCCCAACAGATTCTCGAACTGCATCCCGTAATACCGGCCCGAGACTTCAGGCACGGTCAGGACGACAGGTTCGGCTCGCAGGTCCAATAGGCTGAAGGAATACGGCGTGTCGGCATTCGGTGAAATTACGTCCGTGAAGGTGTGGTCCAGAGTCACAGCCTCGCCGAACGGCCCCTCATTCGCCGGACCTGCATAAACAGGAGAGGCAGGCTGAAGAAAAGTCGCGTACCCGTATCGGTATCCCATCAACATGGGAAAGGCATAGACATAAGCCTCAGAGGCGATAACCGAAACCTGTTCACGCGTTAGAGACTCTTGACCCATGTATCAACTCCTTTGAAACGACACTATCAATCGGAGACCGGCGTCAGGAATTCCAGAAACTACGCAATGCCACCCCGCTGACTAGAAGACGAGCAGAAGGCTTGAACACTCCAGAAATCATGCGACGCCTCAAACGATATGTGGCCCGCCAAACCTACAAACATCTAACCGTCTGACATCTTGGGAGAGGTCTGACCCAATCAAACCGGCTGACGAAGATGGCCTCTGTCCTGATAATGACCTGTCGACCCCACCCACCCCTTCGGCGGACCATGTGACCTAAATAAGAGCCTGTCCACCCCACCCGGTGTGACCCATCGCAGTCCTGTCCACAAACCGCCGGCACCTTGACATAAGAGAATCATTGAGCCCCTCGGGTGTCACTCGGTCTCTGATGTGAGTTCGCTTATGTGCTTTTTGTAGGTCTGCTGGTTTCGCCAGTTTTCGCTCATGCTTTGGAACATTTTCTCGGGTAGTACTTCTATCGGAGCAACGAGTTCGCCATCGACAGGCCAACTGTCCAGCACGCCTGGTTGGTAGCCCTCTGGGTAGTACGTCTCGGGTGGGATTTCATGGTCCCTGACAAAGGGTTCTTGAATGTCTTCCCTCCCATGGTGTGGAGCAGGGATCACCAACTGTCCCTCATCGAAGTCGAACTGCGGAGCTTTGTTGTTGGGGTAATCGGGGAGGATTCCTTCACGCACCCAAATGTCGTCTTTGGTGACATTGACCACTATCCCGTCGGGAGCGCCGAAGTGGTAGGGACCGTCCCAATGGTGACGCACCTCAGCGACAGTCTCCTCGTTTAGGTAGGTGTCGAAAGGCATGTGAGTCGTCATCAACAGTCTCGGCTGAATCTGACTCGCCAAATACCCTGCTGCGTATGCGGGAGTGTGGTGCATGTCCACGGTGAACCGACCAACGAACGGTGGCACTCCCTGAACGCCAGAACTGATAGCAATCACCTCTGGTTGGGCTTCGGTGATATAAACATCAGCCCCGGCTGCGTATTCGATATCAAGGTCGCTGGGACGCCCATCGCCTGTCCACACCACCGACATGCCGTTCCAGTTGAGCCGGTAGCCCGAAGCTCCATCTTTCGCATGAGAACGCTGCCAGTGGATCACTTCCACACCGTTCTCGTTGTAGATGACACCGCCGTTGTCACGGAAATCGAACTCGTTGACCTCAATATCCCATGCCTTACCAACCGGGAAAATGCTGAAGGCGTCCTTGTGCCAACCAACCATCTTCTTCATACCGTCGATCATGGCTCCGGTTCCGTACTCGGGGTCATGGCCCGAAGGTCCGAACACTCGGAGCGGCTTATGCCACCGGCCGGCCCAACCACCAAACATGTACAAATATGGCAACGAACCGAAATGGTCAACATGGAGGTGAGTGATGAAGACCTTATCCAACTCGTTCAGAGCCATACCTCCGGCGACATAGTTGGCGATCGCACCCTCACCAAGGTCGAACACGAAATTGTCACCGTTCCCCAACTGAACCAGGATCGAAGTGTTCATCTGACCAGGTCGAATAGTCGGTGAAGTCCCCATGAAAATGATGCGAATCTCATCCGGACCCAGTTCCTCGGTACGAGGGAACCAATTAGAAGCACTCCTCAATCCAGGAGTCGGGTTCATGCCCTCAAACATCAACCCTTCCTTCCAACGCTCCAACGGGACACCCGCGGTCAGGGCCTTTTCAAGCACCTCTGGCGAAGAGGGTTCTTTTCGATCAGGCATCCAGGACTCCTTTGGTTGATGCAGATGGTTCAGAAGCCCACGGAAGATATAGGCAAGTAACGAAAGCCCGTAATCAGCCGCCCTATAAGTGCCGATATGAGAGGAGGTTCTGGTGCATACTGAAGCCGTGGAATACGTGTTCGAGTGGCGAGCCATGGTGGAACACGGCGTCTACATAACCGCGGGGGCACGAAAAGTGTTGTGATCGCTGACGACTCGGTGAAGATCATCACCTACGCCAACTGGATCGCCGACGGATTAGGGATTCCCCTCGAGAACTGGATACCAGATTGACGTTCCGGTACTTCGCATATGGCTCCAACATGTGGCCGCCACAACTGAAGAGCCGATGCCCCACAGCAACACCAATCGGACGTGATGTCCTCGAGGGATGGTCGAGGGCCTACGACAAGCCGTCGACCGATGGATCCGCGAAGCTCAACATTCGACCAAGTCCTGGGGAGTCGACCGAAGGTGTGGTCTACGAGGTGGCCGATGCGGACCGGGACGCCCTCGACGCTGCCGAGCCTCGATATGAGGCGATCGAGACCCCGGTTGGTCTGACCTACACGTACACCAGAGACCCGACCGCTGCGCTCCCATTCGACTGGTACGTGCGCACAGCCGAAAAGGGAGCCGAGCTTCACGGTGTCCACATCGAGCCGTCGGCTTTTGACGTCGACCCCGTCGCTTCGGATGTCCGCCCTTCCGGTGAGGGCGAACTCCCGCTCATGCAATCGATCTTGAGTCGTGGCCTCTCCGCAACAACAACCCGCTACTACGTCCACCCTGGAGAACTCGGATGGTGGATGTATCACTGGGATGAGCGGCGGCGTTCGCCGACCTGGTGGATTCAGAATGACGAGGCGTTCGTCGTAGTCGATCCGGTGGACCCCGGCGAGATCAGCATCTTCGGCCTGCCCGGCGTCGATCTGTGGCCATTGATCCGCTGGTCGCGTCGGCGGCTTGGGGGCAAAGGCGAGGTGACATGGGTTTCTGACCGTGATCGGGAGTTCGAATCGGAACTGGAGGCAAATGGATTCGCTCCCACATACAACTACCGGGCGTTCGAATGGGATCTCACCTCTACCGCGATTCCGGCGCCGAAGCTTCCCGACGGTTGGTCAATCAGACACGTCGAGGGTGAACATGAAGCCGACAACAGACGCGCCGCCTCTCACGCAGCCTTTGAGTCCTCGATGCCGCCGGACCAGCACCTGCAGAGATACCTGCGCTTCATGCGCTCACCGGTTTATACCCCTAAACGAGATCTGGTGGTTGTGCACGAGGACGGAACCATCGGATCTTTCATGGTCTGGTGGGCCGACGAGTCGGGTGTGGCCCAGATCGAGCCTTTTGGTACCCACCCCGACTTCCATCGCCAGGGGTTGGGTCGGGCACTTCTCCACCATGGGCTGAGAGATATGAAAGCGGCCGGTATGCATCTCAGTCGGGTGATGACCGACGAAGATCGCCCTGCTGCCACCACCTTCTATGAGGCTGCTGGGTTTGAGGTGATGGGCAAGCTGAGTTGATGGGATCTAGATTCGAATGCAGGGCGATACGAGTCGAAGGGTTGACGGGGGTCGGGACTACTTTTTGGTCGCCTTCGGTTCAAGTGTTCCTATCCACACATATGCCTTCTCGAACCAGGAGCCGAGTTCCTCGGTATCGCTCAAGAGGTCGTCGGGAACAGAGACGTAGCCTCTCATGACGCTTCCATACTGACTGACCGGGCCGCTCTCGTATCCGGAGAGAAACTCATCGATCAGCTCATCCGACAGACGCAATGCCATTGCTCCCTCCACATCAAGAAAACTGAACATGTGGCCGTTGCGTGAGGTGTAGGGATTTTTTGCACCCTTTACGGCTTCACCCGCCTTCCCTACAACGGCGGCATATCGTTCGAGAGCGTCGGAAGGTCCCTGATAGTCAGATCCACCGGGCACGAGTACTCCTATCGGAAGAAGCAGTCGAACCTAGCATTCCGGCGCGTTCGAACTCCTTCACCTGAGTCGTAACAAACGCCTCCCCGAGCCGCAGTTAACGGCAGGGTGCAAACAGTGTTAGCTGGTACGAGGCCTCAACCGCCAAATCAGCACCGCCGCAGTCATCGACACCACCGCGGCTACGACGGCTATCGGGGTCCTCCACGACCGAGCCACCGCCAAATCGCCCTCCAGCGAGGAGAGAACTCGCCACTCCATGTTGGCCGGTGCCTCGGACCTCTCAGCCGACATGGCGTGTAATTCACGCGCGGTCTTGCTCATGGCGGCGTGCCTGGCCTGACATCTGAGACAGCTGCCCGTATGGAATCGCAGGGGGCGGACAACTTCGCTTTCGTCGACCGCGCTATTGGCCACAAATGGGGCGGAGATCTCACAGAGCAGACTCACGATGCCTCCTCCAGATCCTTGGCAAGACGTGCCCGAGCCCGATGCAAACGCACCTTGGCCGCAGTGACGCTGATCTCCATCGATTCCGCGATCTCAGCATGGGACCAGCCGTAGACATCCTTCATGATCACCACTTGCCGTTGTCCCTCCGGAAGATGATCAAGTGCTGTGCGCAAACGATCCCGAAGTTCAAGAGTCTCTCCGGCTGCTTCGGGATGATCCGGTCCCATTGGAGCCGGTAATTCTGTGAGCTCGTCGATGGACGGGCCGGCGTGGCGTTTGGCTCGCTTCTTCTGTGTCCAAGCGGTGTTGACCGTGATCCGGTGGAGCCATGTTGAGAGCTGGGCATCGCCACGGAACCGAGGTAATGCTCGCCAGGCGCGGATGAGTGCTTCCTGGGTTACATCAGATGCCAGGTGGGGATCGCCCACAAGTCGTCGCGCCAATGTGTAGACCTCGTTTTGGTGAGCTCGGACAAGAGCGGCAAATGCCGCCCGGTCGCCCTTCTGAGCCCGTGCAATGAGCTCCTTCTCCTTCTCACCTTCGACCTTTTGGGGGTCGGGAGGGTTACTCACGGGCAAGCTCGATACGGGCGCTGAGATACTCGGTTGCGGTATCAGAAATGGTCACGGTGTGGTTGGTCGCGCCCTGAGACAATGTCACATCAACCGGGCTAGCTGGGAGCAGTGGTTTGCGGAATCGTATCTTTGCCGAAGACAGAGGCCGATCTCCATCTTGAAGGTCGGCAGCAGCTTTCAAAGCCCAGTTCGCTTGGAGGAGACCATGGACAACAACCCCAGGCAATCCGGCTTCAACCGCAGAGGTGTGATCCCAGTGAATCGGGTTCCAGTCCCTGGTGGCAGCGGCGTACTTGACCAGGTCGAATCGAGATGCTGCCTGTTGACCTCGAGCAGGCGATCCGCGGTCGTTGGCTGAGGGCTCGAAACGTTCCTCGACCGAAGATGTGACATTCGCTTCACCTGCGGCGAGGAAGCCGGCGGAACCCGTGGCGACGACACCATCTGAATCGCTGACCTCCATCTCGAAGGTGATGAAGTGGACGCCACCGCGCTCTCTGGCACGGGTGACCTGCCCGGTAACCACCATCTTGGAGCCCACAGTCAGCGGGCGATCCCAGGCGAAACTTTGATCGCCGTGAATCACCGAGTGCTTATAGAGAAGCGAAAGCAGTTCGGGCGCCACCGCGAAGAGGGCAACAGACATGAAGCCAGGCGGAGCAGCACTAAACCATCTATCCGGGTTGTCACCGGTGGCCTCGACAAAATCAGCGACACCGTCAGGTGAATTTTGCAGTGTTTGGGGGCCAAACGAGCGACCGGCGAGATCACTGAGATCCATCGGCGAAACGCTAATCGCTCGAACCAGGGGCTTTCCTCCCTATCAGACCCGCTACTAACGGGTCTCGCGATGCAAAGTGTGCTCGCGGCACCAGCGGCAGTATTTCTTCAACTCGAGCCGATCTTGAGTAGTCGATTTATTCTTGGTCGTGACGTAGTTCCGCCGCTTGCACTCTGTACACGCGAGCGTCACCGGCGGTCTCTTGTCGCTTGCCATTCTCTTTTTCTCGTTTCAGTTGGGCCGGCCTGGCGCCGGTCCTATTTGGTGATCTTTATGACTCGTCCGGCGCCGACGGTGCGGCCGCCTTCGCGGATAGCGAAGCGGAGTCCCTCGTCCATGGCTATTGGATTGATCAACTCAACCGACATTTCAGTGTTATCGCCCG
>Ga0255057_10000201_pt1 | contig 33675 bp, 31 predicted proteins | sample Cases_109_6_MG_FD_189022 | JGI IMG/M metagenome (GOLD analysis project Ga0255057, IMG submission 189022) | Seawater microbial communities from Amundsen Gulf, Northwest Territories, Canada - Cases_109_6 | ecosystem: Environmental > Aquatic > Marine > Gulf | place: Canada: Northwest Territories... | reverse complement strand
TGAAACCCCGGGACATGGCCAGGGGCAATCAGCGGCTGTTCTTCGGCTATGGGAATCGCGGCAACAAGCGCGAGTTGCAGTTCTTCAACGACGCGCCGGCATCCAACGATCCGAGAACGCTGGCCGATGCGGGCAACGGTTTTCTCCTGCGCCGCGGTTACGCCTTGGTATGGGCCGCCTGGGAAGGTGATTTGTTGCCCGGTGACGGACGCCTGGTTCTCGACGTCCCCGTGGCCAGCGACGGCGATCGGCCCATCACTGGCCTGGTACGCAGCGAGTACATCGCTGCCGCCAGCGGAATCACCACATTTCCGTTGAGCGGCAAAGCCTCCACCCTCAGCTACCCCACGCATGCCATGGATCCGCGCAGCCACTGCCTCACCCGCCGCCGTTACGCCGATTCCGAGCGTATTCCGGTCGCTCCGGATGACTGGAGCTTTGCGCGGGTGGAAGGTGGTCAGGGCCTGGATGCTCAAGGGTCCGAAACTGCCGTAGTGCCTTCGGACATCAATATCCATTTGCCCCACGGGTTCGAGCCCGGATGGATATACGAGCTCGTGTATACGGCGAGGGATCCGCGCGTGCACGGTCTGGGGCACGTGGTGGTTCGCGACCTGGTCAGCTTTCTCAAGCACGAGGCACGGGATTGCGCCGGCAACGCGAACCCGCTGGGCGACAACGTGGATAAGGCATACGCTTGGGGGCGATCGCAAACCGGTCGCTGTATCCGGGACTTTCTGCATCGCGGATACAACGCCGATGCCGCCGGTAGAAAGGTGTTCGATGGTGCGTTACCCCACGTGTCCGGCGGCGGGCTCATGTGGATGAATCATCGCTTTGCCAGCGTCGTCAGCCCCGCCGGACAGCAGTACGAAGATCACTGGAACTGCGCGGACCGATTTCCCTTCTCTTATGCCGAATCCACCGATCATCTGACCGGAAGGACGGACGCTATTCTCAAGCGGCCGGACACGGACCCACTGGTGCTGCACACGCAAACTGCAACCGAGTACTGGCAACGCCGCGGTTCGCTGGTTCACACCGATTCACAGGGCAACGACCTCGCGCAGCCGGACACCGTGCGCGTCTATCTGTGGGCGAGCTCGCAGCACTTCGCCGATCCCAACAGGCAAGCCCCCTCCACCGGTGGTTGTCAGCACTATACGAACGTGGTGCAGACCTCGATGCTGTTTCGCGCCATGCTGGATTCGCTGGACGCCTGGGCAAGCCACGGCACGCCACCTCCCGACAGCCGCATACCGCTTCGCGCCGACGGCACGCTGGTGCCCTATGCGCAATGGGACGAGATGTTTCCGGTGATCCCCGGGGTGGCAATTCCCTGCGGCGCCAACTCCCTGCCGCTGATGGACTTCGGACCGGACTTCGAGGGAGGCATCTCGAGCAAGGAACCACCCGACATCACCGATGCGAGGGGTTATGCGATCCTGGTGCCGGCCGTGAACGAAGACGGTAACGATATAGCCGGCGTTCGTGCCCCCATGGTGCAGGCACCGCTGGGAACCTACACGGGCTGGAATCTGCGTTCCCGCGGCCACGGCCACGGCGCCATGTACTTGTTCGACGGCAGCTACCTTCCTCTTGCCGACACGACGGAAGAAAGGAGGATGACCGGCGATCCCCGCCCGTCCGTCATTGAACGCTACGCTGATGCCGGCGAATACGCCCGCGCCATCGAGAAGGCTGCGCGCAGCTTGGTGGAAGAAGGTTTAATGCTCGAGGAAGATGTGGAGCGCTGCGTAGCCGGCGCCGCGAATTGGGGCCGGCCGTTGCACGACGTGAAGCTATAGCGTGTCTATCCAGGCTCCGTCGCGTTGTCGAGCAGGGTCTTGATCTTGTCCAGCAGCCGCTGAAACTCCACCGGCTTCGTGTCGTAGTCGTCGCAGCCTGCATCCAGCGCCGTTTCACGATCGCCAACCATCGCATGAGCCGAAAGCGCAATTACCGGGATGTGCTTCGCGCGCTTTGAGCATGTAGACATTATCCTCGTTGTCTTCCACGTACAGAATCTTAGTCATGGCTATCGGTCTCACTATGGCCGGGGTCGCGCTGCATGTTCGGATCGTCCTCCACGACCATTACTCGGTTCGTAGAGTCCGGCGCTCGGTAATTTTCCAGTATCGACAGCAACCGCTCTCGATTTATCGGCTTGATGACGTAGTCTGAGGCACCGAGAGCATAGCCTTTGTTCTTCTCGTCGATGATGGTCAACATGATGACCGGTATTTCTGCAAGTTCCCGTTCCGACTTCAAGGCTCTGAGCACATCCCAGCCGTCTTTCTCCGGCATCACTACGTCCAGAGTGATTACCGACGGTACGATCTTTCTCGCAACCTGCAATCCCTCGTCACCGTCCTGCGCAGTAACGACGTGAAATCCCTCCCGCACCAGCTAGCGCAGCATCATCTCTCGCGCGGTAGGATCGTCATCGATCACCAGCACGGTATTGCTGCGTGCCTCCGTGGTACCGGCCTGGGTAGGCTGCAAGTGTCTGTTCGTACCGTCGCCGGTCGAAGCCGAATCGACGGGCAACCGAATCGTAAAGATTCTCCCTTCGCCGGAGGTGCTCTTCACGCTGATGTCGCCGCCCATATGATTGCAGAGCCGGCGACTGATGGCGAGACCGAGACCCGTGCCGCCGAACTTTCGCGTCGTGGACGGGTCCGCCTGACTGAATTCCCGGAACAACTTCCCCATTTCCTTTTCTGTCATGCCGATGCCGGTGTCCGATACCGAGAGCGATAGCCAGCCCAGGCCACCTACGGTGTCGCGACTCGCCTCGATAGTGACATCGCCGTTGTTGGTAAATTTGCAGGCATTGCTGAGCAGGTTGAGGATCACTTGACGAACCCGGGTCTGGTCGGCAACCATGCTGCCGAGATCGTCGTCGTATTGAACGCTCAAGCGATTGCTGTTTCTTTCCGCACCCGGCCGGGCGGTTGCCACCGATTCCTCGATGGTCTTTGCAATCTCGAAGCGCTCCAGAACCAGATCCAGCTTGCCGGCCTCGATCTTCGACAGGTCGAGGATATCGTTGATCAGATGCAAGAGCTCTCTACCAGCGCGCACGATCCTGTGCAGCGGCTCGACGTTGCTGGTCTGGCCGGACGCCTCGCTATCCTCGTAGAGCATCTCGGAAATACCGATGATGGCATTGAGTGGCGTGCGCAGCTCGTGGCTCATGTTGGCAAGAAACAGGCTCTTGGCGTTGGTTGCGGCTTCTGCGACCTCCTTGGCGCCGCGCAACCGCGCTTGCGCCTGATTTCGCTCCATGACGCGGGCGAGCTGCGTACCGACCTGTGCCATGAGATCCAACACTGCCTCATCCGGCTCCGCAGGCTTGTCGGAGAAAAACTCCAGCACGGCCAGCACCTCGCTACCGGCGAGCACGGGAAAAGCAAATCCGGCCCTTACGCCGATCTCCTCGGCAGGCTTCGCTCGTACGAAACCCGGATCCTTGGTCACGTCCATAATCCACGCGGGTTTCCCGTAGATCAGAACCCGTCGTACCAGCCCGATCTTGGAGAGCCCCAGCTCCTGCCCTCGGTGACTTTCTTGAACACTGCGAAGCGCTCTTCGTCATCGAGATGCCACGAGCCGGTGGACACGGCTACGCCGCCTGCCTCGTCCATCACCGTGTATGCGTGGGCCACCGGCCACCCGGTAAACGCGCAGACGCGATCCAGTGCAATCTGCAAGGCACTTTCTGCGGTGACGGCCTCGTTTGCGGCGCTCGTAATGACCTGCAGAAGCTGGACGACCTCGGCGCTCTTGCGCAAAGACGCTTCTCGCGCCCTGATTGATTCGAGGGTTTCGTCGCGCGCGGCGCTCAGCTCCGCGGTGCGCCGCTGAACGCGCTTCTCGAGCTTGTCATTGAGGCGTTGCAGCTCGAGGTTCGCCTGATGAAGCTCACGCTTCTGCTCCTCGGCGATAGCCTCGGCCTGCTTGCGGGCCTGCTTCTCGCGCTCCAGGAGCTCTTGTAGATGCTCGCGATCACCCATGGTCAATGTCCCGGTGCGATAGGGAACCCGTTCAGTATTGCCTTCTTCACTGCACCCTCCCGTGCGACCCGGCTCACGGCGCGGCCCTGGGCGGCCCTAGATTAGCGTGAGGGTCACCGGAAAATGAGTAGTGGGGCAAATCCACCCCTGGAGCCCGAGTTGATTGACCTTCTCGCCGGGAACGATAGCATCACGCTTCATGACACCGGGCAAAAGGAAACGCGGATGCCACAGGAGGTGAATGAGTTGGGTGAACCGGTCGGATCCGCCGTCCGCGACTGGTGCGCCCCGGATCCGCCGTCGAGGCAGCCAATGGTCGGTCGCACCTGTCGCCTGGAGGTGCTCGACCCGGAGCGCCACGCCGGCGACTTGCACGCTGCGAACGTGCAGGATCGCGAGAACAGGATATGGACTTACCTCGGCTATGGACCCTTCGAGAGCCTGGTCGAGTACCGCAAGTGGGCGGATGAGGTAAGCAGGAGCAGTGATCCGCTGTTTTACGCGATCATAGACACCGCAATCGGCAAAGCGGCAGGTGTTGCCAGCTATCTGCGAATCAGCCCGAGCAACGGATCCATCGAGGTTGGGCACATCAATTATTCGCCCCTGCTGCAGCGTACCCCCGCCGCCACCGAAGCCATGTATCTGATGATGAAACGCATCTTCGAAGCGGGCTTCAGGCGCTACGAATGGAAATGCGATGCGCTCAATACGAGATCACGGAATGCGGCACAGCGACTCGGCTTTTCATATGAGGGCATATTCCGCCAGGCGACAGTTTACAAGGGGCGTAATCGAGATACGGCATGGTATGCAGCCATAGACAAGGACTGGCCCGAATTGGAGAGTGCCTTCACGCGCTGGCTCGACGCTTCCAACTTCGACAAGCAAGGCAGACAACGACTGCATTTGGCGGAGTTAACCCAATCGATCCTGAAAGCACGCGGGTAACCGATGTATCTTGATGCACCTCTACGTAACTTCCCCCTGGCCGAAGTAGCCGTAGAGGCGCGACGTCTGGAAAGCATGGGCTTCGGCGCATTGTGGAGTTTCGAGACCAGCCGCGATCCTTTTCTGCCGCTGCTGCAGGTGGCGCTGGCGACCGACCGTATTCAATTAGGCACGAACATCGCTGTTGCTTTCGCACGCACGCCATTCTCCATGGCCATGACCGCGTGGGATCTGCAACGGGCGAGCGGTGGCCGGTTGTTTCTCGGACTGGGCACCCAGGTGCGGGCTCACGTGGAGCGCCGCTTCTCGGCGGAGTTCGAGCATCCAGCGGCGCGGATTACGGACTACATCCGTTGCCTGCGCGCCATCTGGGAGACCTTTCAAAGCGGAGCAAAACCGGACTACGAAGGGCCCTTTTACCGCTTCAAGCTGATGAACGAGATGTTCACCGGCGGCCCCATCGACCACCCGCAAGTTCCGATTTTTCTCGCCGGGGTGAATCCACGCATGGCGCGGGCGGCCGGAGAGGCGGCCGACGGTTTCAGCGTGCATCCCATGCACTCGCCGGACTATCTCCGTGAGGTCGTGCGCCCGGCCATCGATGAAGGGGCGCGAACACGGGGCAAATCAGTGCAGGACATGGTGCTGGTGACCGATTGCTTCATCGTTCGGGGGACTACCGAAAGCGAGCGCAGCCTCGCGGAAGAGGGGGTACGCCGGCAGATCGCGCTTTATGCATCGACGCCAAGCTACCGTGGTTTCCTCGAGTTTCACGGGTACGCCGACATCGGAAAGCAATTGAGTGCGCTGATGCGTGAAGGGCGGTTGAAGGAAATGCCCGCACTCATCAGCGACGAGTTGCTGGGGGCTGTCGCTATCTCGGAGGCCGACGGCGATCTCGCCGATCAAATCCGACAACGTTACGCCGGAAATCTCGTGCAGCGCGTGCTCTTCTACGAGTCGGTTCCCGCCGATGCGGACGAAGAAAGCATGCGCGCGTTCGTCCGGCGCGCCCGCGGCGAAGTGCAGCAAGGCCGGAAGGCGTAAAGGTGGGAACGCGGGCGCGGAAACGGGGCGACTGGAGAACAGGGCTCACCAGTCGGAACGTACCTTCGCCGATCGCGAATACAATAAGCACGTGTGCCAGGGTAGTGATGGCCATAGGGTGGTTGAAGATGTCCAAGATCTTCCTGGCCGGAGCATGAACCAGCATCGAACCGCGGAGCTCTGGGAGCGTGCGATGGCTGCGGAGCAACGCGAAGATTGGTCCAGTGCGAAACGTCTGTACCGAAAGCTGGTCGACGCCATGCCGAAGCATGCGCCGATCTTCCAGCGCCTTGGTCTGATTGCGCTTCGCGAAGGCCGGCCGAATGACGCGGTGGACCATTTTCAGCATTCGCTTTCCATCGAGCCCGCCGATCCTGTGTGTCTCAACAATCTCGGCAACGTGCTGCGAGAGTTGGGGAGACGCCGGGAGTCCGTGTCCGCCTACCGGCAGGCTCTAGGTTATCGACCGGACTATCCGAGTGCGCTCTACAACCTTGCGGGAACGCTCGCGCTACTCGGCGAGCATTCCCAGGCTGTCGGCGTGTATCGGGATCTTCTCCGACTGGCGCCCGATGACGCGGAAGCCTGGAGTGCGCTGGGGTTGTCGTTGTTGGAAATTGGCGAAGAGGCGGAATCGAAAAAGGCGCTCGAGGAAGCGCTGCGCCTGAAGCCGAACGATGCGGAGCTCCTGAGTGAGCTGGGGGTTGCAAACCAGATCGAGGGGGATCTCGAAGCAGCCGGTCGCCTGTACCTGGCGTCCATCGAGTCCGATCCTGGTTTTGCCTACGCTTACGACAATCTGGTCCGATCGCGACGAATGAAAACCGACGACCTCGCTCTCGTCGAACCCATTATGAAAATTGCAAGCGACCAATCCCGGGATGACGAATCGCGGCTGATCGCCCGTTTTGCACTCGGAAAAATCTACGACGATTGCGCGGATCATGCCAAGGCCTTCGAGAACTACGCCATCGGGAACGCGCTCAAGCACCGAATGGTCGACTTTGATGCCGCCGCGCACAGTGCCTGGGTAGACCGAGTCCTCGCGGGATACGATGAAGAATTCTTCCGCGCGCGCTCGGGCGAAGGTAATCCGTCGGCACGCCCGGTGTTCGTGATCGGGATGATCCGCTCCGGTACTTCCCTGGTTGAGCAGATTCTCGCCAGCCATTCGCGCGTGTATGGCGCGGGCGAGCTTATGGAGATTACCAGGCTGGCCACCAATCTGCCGGCCAGCCTGAATACTCCGGTGGAGTATCCCGAATGCATCCGACAACTGGATGCGAATGCGGTTCGAGCAGCAGGGAACCAGTATCTCCAATATCTCGCCGGTCGCGACGACCGGGCGCAGCGCGTCGTCGACAAGCTACCGACGAACTTTCTTCACCTGGGCCTCATCGCGGTCCTGCTGCCCAATGCTCGCGTCGTTCATTGCCGGAGGGAGCCCCTTGACGTGTGTCTATCGATTTATTTCCAGCGCTTCGCCCACGGTCATTACTACGCCTACGATTTCGATGATATCGCCGCTTACTACGCGGAGTACGAACGCCTCATGGGGCATTGGAGAGATGTACTGCCGCTGGAGATTCTCGATGTTCAGTATGAGAAATTGCTGGACGCTCAGGAGAGCGAGACCCACCGCATGCTGGCCCACTGTGAACTGGATTGGGAGGACGCGTGTCTTGCGTTCCACCGAAACCAAAGGCCGGTGCGGACCGCCAGCTCCTGGCAGGTTCGGCAACCTCTCTATCGAACGGCGAAAGCCCGCTGGAAGAAATTCGAACCTCACCTGGATAGGCTCAAGAAGGCCCTGTCGGCCCGTGCGGTACACTGGGGCTCGGCGGGATGATGATGAGGCTTTTGTTGACCGTGATCTCGAAAGTTCCTTTCGCCGCGCTTTATTTCGTCTCGGACGCCTTTTACCTGCTCAACAGGTACGTGATTCGTTATCGCTATGACGTTGTTCGAAGCAATTTGCTCAACGCGTTTCCGGAGCGGTCGGAGGGTGAGATAAACACCCTGACAGAGCAGATTTTTCGTAATCTTGCCGATCTTCTCGTCGAAACTATCAAGGGAATCGGGATTTCCCGCGACGAGCTGGAGCGCCGCATGGCAATTACGGCCTCCAGCCGCGTACACGAGTTGGCCAACCAGGGAAAACCGCTCATATTCCTCACGGCACACTATTGCAACTGGGAGTGGCTGTTGCTGTATTCGTGCATGCACCTGCCTCATCCCCTGATGGTCGCGTACCAGCCGTTTCATGACCAGCGTTTCGACGAATTCATGCTCGAGGCACGTACTCGGTTCGGCGGTGAACTCGTCCCCGCCACGAATTTGATCAGGCAAATCATCAAGCATCGAAAGACCTTGAAAACGCTGACACTGCTGGCCGATCAAAGTCCGGTGAGAAGCGAGCGAAAGTACTGGACGACCTTTCTGAATCAAGACACGGCTTTCATCGATGGTACCGACAGCCTCGCATGGCTGACCGGTATGCCGGTGATTTTCGTGAGCACAAAACGCCGAAAGCGTGGTCACTATGATGTGTCCCTCGAGGTGATCGCGGAACCGCCATATGAGAAGAACGTCCATACCGTCGTCGAGCGCTACGCGCGTGAGCTGGAAGCGATGATCCAGGCGGACCCTTCGGCGTGGCTGTGGTCACATCGTCGCTGGAAGTTCAGTCGATCGGATGACGATTGTTGATGAGTAGCTGCCTGGAATGTGAGCATTGGCGTCGCTTGCCCTGTAAGCTGCCGGAATCGGACTGGACGGCGGAGGCCATTTTGTAGAATTCTAGCCGGGCCCCGAAACGCGGCGCCCCACTCCGGCCGAGCCTATGGCATCGCATCCGGGCTCGTGCCGAGGAGCGGGGAATAACAATAGAGACGCGCTGGAATGCGTATTTTGCTCCTTTCCGTCGAGTCCGTGCCTGCCCGAATTCGCCCTCAGAGCGAAGTCCGGTGAGCACATCCGTCGACGAATTCGAATTCGGTTTCGACTTGCGGGCCCAGCGCCGCCGTCGCCTGCGGCGTTTCCTGCGCATCGCGATCCCCATCGTCACCCTGTTGACCCTCGTTGCCGCTATCGCGGGCATCGGCGCTTACCTGTATCAGGCAAACCGCGAGGATGCGCGGGTACTCACCGACGATCTTCTCGAAGAGCTGGAGCGGCGTATCGTCAGCGAGGTGGTGGACTTCCTCGAGCCGGCGTCGCTGATGGTTCGCCTGGCGGAGGAGATCCTCAAGGACAGGGCGCTATATGAACAGCGCGAGCGCCTGGCCGAGCCGCTCACCATGCATATCCTCAAGAGCAATCCGCAGCTCGCCATGTTCAACTTTGCCGATCCCCAGGGCAATTTCATGATGCTGAAGAAACTGCCCGACGGTTCAGTCCATACGAAGTTCATGGACAGGCGCGGCGGCGGAGTAGAAACGAGCTGGGTTCGCAGGGACGCGAGCGGAAAGGTTCTCGGTATCGAACGGGACGCGGGCGACACCTACGACCCCAGGACTCGGCCCTGGTATCAGGGAGCGGCCGCGACGGGAAGACTCTACTGGAGCGATGTCTATGTGTTCTTTACCGATCAGCGCCCGGGCATCACGGCGTCGCTCCCCATATACGATGACAGCGGCGATCTGGCTGCCGTTTATGCAATAGATATCGCCCTGGAGCAACTGAGTGCGTTTCTCGGGAGCCTCGAGATCGGCCGCAACGGTCGCGCAATGATCATCGACGACGACGGCGTTCTCGTCGCCTTTCCAGTGCTGGAGCAAATGGTCAACAAGACAGATGGCGGGCTCGAGCGTGTTCACATCGAAGGGCTCGCCGACCCGGTGCTCAACCGGGCCTTCGACCGATTCCGGGTCGACGGCCCCGGAAAGCGCGAGCTCGTCGTGGAAGGCCGCCGCTACATCAATACGGCAACTTCCCTGGAACCGGTACTGGGCCGTGACTGGACATTGTTGATCGTCGTGCCCGAAGAGGATTTCATCGGCTTCGTTGCCGAGAACAACCGCCGGGGTCTGTACATGTCGGTGGCGGTGCTCGGTCTCGCGTCGCTGCTGGCGGGTCTGTTGGTTTTCCAGGGACTGCGTGCCGACCGGAACGCGCAGTTGGTACTCGAGCGCCAGAAGCAGCTCGAAGCACAAAGCCGTGCGTTCTCGGGGCTCGCTTCGCAAGCTGCGCTCTTCGACAGCAACGACGATGCCGCCGTTGCCGCGCTTACCGAGACCGTTGCACGCACCGTGAGTGCGCGCCGGATCAGTGTCTGGCACCTGACCACCGACGCACGGCGGCTCGTCTGCGAGGATTCCTTCGACAAAGAGACCGGCGGGCACACGCAAGGCCTGGAGCTGACGGCGGATGATCTGCCGCAGTTTTTTCAATCACTGGTGCAGCAGGATGAAATCGTCGCCATCGATGCCGCCGCCGACCCACGTACCGCGGAGCTTCATCGCATTTATCTTCACCCACTCGGCTGTCGCGCACTCGCGTCGTTGCCCATTGTGCAAGGCGAGCAGGTGTTGGGCGTGATCTGGCTCGAGGACGATGCAAGCCGGCTCGACGGCGGTACGCAGGACGTGGCTTTCGCACGGGCCGTCGCCAATATGCTCGCATTGCGAATGCGTGGTAGCGAGCCCGGTGAGACCGAGAAAGTTCGCAACGGCACGGCCCGACGATCGGCGGGAGAGCACGGCCAGCTCGCCGAGCCCATGCGTGAAACGGAACTCGTCACAGGGCGTCGTGCGGAAGCCTTACTCACCCGCATCGCCAGGGAGCGCGGAGAGGGCGCAGCTTTCGGGGCGCAAATATTCGAAGACGTCACCGTCGTGGCCATGCGTTTTTCCGATCCCGTGTCTCTTGCCGCGGTCATCGACGACGGCGATCGAAACGCGGCCGACGACCTGGTGCAAAAGCTCGAAGCGCTTGCTCCGGAGTACGGGGTGGAGTATCTCAAGCTGCTTGGTGACAAGATCGTGTGCGCCGCGGGATTCAGCGGGGAATCCCACCGAGGCGCGGACGTCATGGCGGACTTCGCTCTGGCCGCACTGGATCACTGCGTGCGGCTGTTCACCAAGTTGGAACGGCCCCTGGAGTTTCAGATCGGCATCGACTCGGGGCCCGTTATCGGTAGTGCCGTGGGTCGAGAGCGCTCGGTCTTCAATCTTTGGGGCGAGGCGGTGCTCACCGCGTCGCGAATGGCGGAGACCGGCGTCTCCGGGCAAATCCAGGCTACCGAATCCACCTACCGGCGGCTCCGCGAAGATTTCCTGTTCCGCGTACGGGGCAGCTACTACCTGGAGGGCTTCGGTGAATTCACGACATACATTCTGACCGGAAGGCTCTGAAACCATGGCGATTGCCCCGGCACAGGTACGCAGAGCACACAGGGCCCCAGTGCGGAAACGCGGGTGGGTCGGACGCGTCGGCGCCATTCTCATCGACGTCTGGCGGCGCGTTGCGCTGTCGATATCCGTCGGTTTGATTGCCCTGTGGCGTATACCGTGGTTACGCACCTGGCGACCCACGGTGCGACAGGAGTTCGTGCGCCACTGCTGGCAGGTGGGCATCAAGGCGCTGCCGACCACTGTGCTCACCGCCGTTATCATCGGAATCGCGCTGATATTTCAGGTTATCTACTGGCGGCGCGAATTCGGCGACGTACTCGGCGCGCTCAACATCAACACCCTCGTGCTGCTGATGCTGGTGCGGGAAATTGCGCCGCTGCTGGTGGGGCTGATCATCATCGGCCGAAGCGCGACGGTGATGATCGCCGAGCTCGTCGAGCTTCGCACCGGCGGCCAAATCCACATGCTCGATGCGCAGGGCATCGACGTCTTCGACTACCTCGTGGTGGCGAGAATCTCGGCCCTTGCGGTGTGTAGCTTCGCGCTCGGCGTCATATTCGTGCTGACGGCGCTCGTGGCCGGTCATTTGTTAGCCGCAGTCGCCGGTGTATTTCAGGTCGGATTCTTCGAGTTCCTGGTGGAGGCAACCAAATTACTATCGCCCACGGAGTATTTGATTCTGCCGCTGAAGACTCTGAGCATTGGTGTGCTGATCGGCGTGGTCGCCTGCGTGACCGCACTCAGACCCACCAGGCTCGCGCCGGACATCAGGGCGCTGCTGCCGCTTGGCTATATGCGCGCCGTGGTGTCGACGCTCATTCTATCGGGTGCGATTACAGCGATGGTGATATTGTGACCGGAATGAGGGCCAACGGCCTCCCGAACGGGCACAGTGTGCTGGAGATCGCGCAGGCGACCGTTTTCAGCGGTGACCTCGAAGGCGCCAACCTCATGCGCGGAGGCATGCAGGCGGACGCCGGCGACCTCGTGCTCATTCAAGTCGTCGATCTCCATCAGGCCGAGCTCTGGGCGGACCTGGCGGTGGGACTTCTGACCCCGGAAGAAGGTCGGGTATCTATTCTTGGCAACCATCTATCGGACCTCGATACGGAAACCTGCAATTGGCTGCGTGGCCGCATCGGCCGGGTATTCAGCCGCGGGAACTGGATGGATCGTCTGAGTCTTCTGGACAACATTCTCCTGTCGGCACGCCACCACTCCCGGCGCGACGATGACGATCTCAGAGCAGAAGCGTCGGCGCTCGCCACGGCATTCGACCTGCCGGGCATACCTCTCGGAATGCCGCATGGATTCTCGCGCATGGAGTTACAGCGTGCTGCCTGTGTGCGCGCGTTTCTAGGTGATCCCCTGCTCGTGATTCTCGAGGATCCCACTTACGCCGAGCATGCGAATTTATTGAAACCGTTGATGGACGCGATCCGTGCCGCCCGAAACCGCGGGGCAGCGGTCATGTGGTTCTCAGCCGCTGCGGAAATCTGGCGCGACCGATCCATTCCCGTGACCCGTCGCTACCGCATGGCCGGCAACGAGCTGATGGAGGTCGGGAGCCGCTGATGGCCGAGAATACGACCCTGCACAGATACGCCAGCGAGATCGTAGGCACCCTGGTGCTGGTAGCGCTCATCGTCTTCGTCCTCGCCTTGTTCGTTGGTGGTCGTATCGACGAGTGGCTGAATCCGGGTCTCAGCGTGCGAATTATCATGCCGTCGGACGGGCTGTACGGTCTTTCGGAAGGCGCCAGCGCAGAGATACTCGGCTCGAAGGCGGGGCAGGTGCGGCGAATCGTCATCCAACCCGACGAGAGTATCTACGCCGATGTGCGCATCAATGATTCCATGGCGGACTTCGTGCGCCGCGATTCCAAAGTGTTGATCAAGAAGCGATTCGGCGTCGCAGGGGATTCCTTTCTCGCCATTACCCGCGGCCACGGCCAGCCGCTGGACGAGCAGTACGCGGTCCTGGAAGCCCGGATCGATCGCGCGGCGACGGAAACGGCGGGTGAGCTTCTCGCGCAAATCAGGGAGAAGACTCTGCCCGTCATCGACGATGCCGCGAGCACCATCAATGCGCTCGCCGCGCTCACCGATGGTCTTCAGGACCCTGAAGGCAATCTGCAGCAGACCCTCGCCAATCTCAATGCCGTTACCGGCCGCCTCGCCCGGGGTGAAGGCGCTGTCGGCCGGCTGCTCGTAGAGGATGCCCTCATCAGGGAGTTGGAGACTCTGGTTGCCGGGCTCAATCACACCCTGGGCGGCATGGGTCCCGTGCTGGATGAGCTGCAGGTAACGGTGCGAAACATCGCCGTCATGAGCGAAGCCATCAGCGCCCAGTCCCAGGCGATTCCGGAAGTGTCCAGGCGTATGGGGTCGGTGCTCGATTCGGTGGACGACATCATGAAGGATCTCAAACGCACCACGCCGGAGCTGCCCAGGATCACGCGCAGCATGGCGGACACCACAGAGAGCCTTCCGATTCTTCTCCTTCAGACCCAGCAGACGGTGGCCGAGCTGGAACTGTTGATCCGTCAGCTTCGCGCCAGCTGGATCGTGGGGGGTGGTGCAGGCGAGCCGACCCAGCCAGCATCGCGTATATCGCCCCTCGACGTGACTCCGTGAGCAAGCGGGTGGCAGACTCTTGTCGAAGACTGCCGGTCTGGACGCTGCTTCTGTTGCTGGTCCTGGGTCTCGTTGGTTGCGCGTCCGGCAAGCCCGCCGAGGAGCAGCTCCCGGCCGATGACCGTCTCGAGCGCACCAATCGGGTCGCCCACGTCGCTTTTCGACTTGGTCGCTATGCGCAAGCCGCGTCGCTGTACCGTAAGGCGGCGGATCTCGCCTACGAGCGGGATGACATCAACGCGGCCGTGGACGCTCAGTACAACGCCGCCGTCTGTCTGGTACGTCTCGACAAGGTAGACGATGCCGACGCGCTGCTTCGGCGCACCAAGGCGGAGCTGGCCCGGGCGGGCCAGACCGAGCCCGTCGAGCTGCGCCTGCTGGAGGCGACGGTTCTCTATCGCCAGCAGCGCTACGAAGAGGCCTGGTCTCTGTGCGAAAACATCATTTTCACCGTTCCCGAATCCCAGGCGGCGCAGCGGGCGCAATTTCTACGCGGCCTGATCGCCGCGGACCAGGGCGATCAGGCACGCTTGCGCGCCGCCATTGCCGATCTCAGCATCCCGAGTGACACTATTGACGGCCGCCTGAAGGCCGACCGGTTCGAGCTCTCGGGGCATCTTGCACTCCTCGAGGGACGCTACGACGCCTCGGTTTCAGATTTCGTGCAAGCTGCCCGGCTTCGCAGCGCAGGCACAGATTATCGCGGTACGGTGCGCGCTCTTTCCAAGGCTGGAGAAGCGTCCGAAGCGGCCGGGCTCGTATCGCAAGCCTCGGTGCACTATCTGCGCGCCGGGCGCAGCGCTCTGCAGCAGGGTGCGCGGGAGCGCGCGCGCAAGCTCCTGACGCGCTCACGCGCGCTGGCCTACCAGGCGGGAGACGCGGAAACGGCGCGCGAAGCGCAGCGCTACCTCACGTTGCTGAAAGAATCCGAACCGGAATCTGCTTCCGACAGCTGACTTCAGTTCGAAACGACGTGCGCCATGGGCATTTCTCGCGCCCTGGCAATAATGTCTGGCGGCTGCATCCGTCGACGCTCGGGGGAATCGAAACTTGCTAGCGATCCTGGTCGCCATACCGTTTCTCGGCGCAACTCTTCCCCCCCTGTTCAAGTCACGCTTGCGACTCGATCCGGCACTGGCGGCGGCTGTCGTCGCCGGCCTCGCTTTCGCTTGCCTCGTGACCCTCACGCGGGCCCCTTTTCAGGGCGAGACGTTGATTCTGAGCTGGCCGTGGCTTCCAAGCGTCGGATTGGAGCTTGCTTTTCGCTTCGACGGGCTCGGGATGCTGTTTGCGTACCTGATAGTCGGCATCGGGCTTCTGGTTATTCTGTATGCGCGCTACTACTTGAAGGCAGAGGATGCCACGGGCCGCTTTTATGCGTTCCTGCTGTTGTTCATGGGCGCGATGCTCGGCGTCGTGCTGTCCGAGAATCTGCTGCTTCTGCTGATCTTCTGGGAGCTCACGAGTCTCTTTTCCTTTCTGCTCATCGGCTACTGGAAGCACGACGCCCAAGCGCGCCAGGGTGCGCGCCTCGCGCTGTTGGTGACGGGCGGCGGCGGGCTTGCATTGTTTGCGGGAATTCTGCTCCTCGGGCACATTGCCGGCAGCTTCTCGCTCAGCGACGTTCTGCAGGCCGGGTCGCTGGTAAAAAGCCATCCACTCTATGATCTGATGCTGGTTCTGATCCTGCTCGGCGCATTTACCAAGTCGGCGCAATTTCCGTTTCACTTCTGGCTGCCCCACGCCATGGCGGCGCCGACCCCCGTCAGCGCCTACCTGCATTCAGCCACCATGGTGAAGGCAGGCATTTTCCTGCTGGCCCGCCTGTTCCCTGTGCTTTCGGGCACTGACATGTGGTTCACGCTGGTCGGCGGCGCCGGCGTCATCACGCTGGTGATGGGCGCCTACCACGCGCTCTGGCAAGACGATCTCAAAGGACTGCTCGCTTACTCCACTATCAGCCACTTGGGGCTCATCACCTTGCTGTTCGGTCTGGGGACGTCACTGGGCGCCATCGCCGGTGTCTTCCACATCATGAATCACGCCGTGTTCAAAGCCTCGCTGTTCATGGCCGCCGGCATCATCGATCATGAAACCGGCACCCGCGACATGCGCAAGATCAACGGATTGTTCAAGTACATGCCCTACACGGCGGTGCTCGCCATCGTCGCGGCTGCCGCCATGGCGGGGGTGCCCCTGCTGAACGGATTCATCAGCAAGGAGATGTTCTTTCAGGAAACGGTGGATCTGGTCACTCTCGGGTTTGCGGGTTACGGGTTGCCGGTGGCGGCGGTGCTCGCGGGCATCGGCGCGGTGGCTTACTCCTCACGATTCATCCACGACGTGTTCTTCAACGGTGAGCCCGTCGGACTCACGAGAACTCCCCACGAACCGCCACGCTGGATGAAGTTTCCCATGGAGTTTCTGGTTGTGCTGGTTGTTGCGGTAGGTGTCGCACCGGCCTACACGGTGGGGCCGATTCTCGATGTGGTGGCCGGCAGCGTACTGCAACGCGGTCTTCCTGAATTCAATTTGAGCCCCTGGCACGGATTCAACATTGCTTTCATGATGAGCGTGGCGGCCCTCGTCGGCGGTGTCGTCGTGTATGCGCTCCGTCATCGGATATTTGCGTTGCACGATCGCATATTCCCGGAGATCAGCGGTCGCAACCTGACCGAAGATCTGCTCCACCGGATTTTCCGCTGGGCGGTGCACTTGAACGCGCTCATCGAGAACGGGTCGCTTCAGCGCTATCTCTTTCTTTTAATAGCGAGCACTCTGGTGGTCGGAGTGGCGGCCTTTCGCGGTGAGCCGCTATTCGGATCGGCGCCCACTCAGCCCCTGGACACCCAGACGTTCGCCTATGGCGTTTTCCTGATAGCCGGCGCCGCCGGTACGGTGCTCTTTCACCGTTCGCGATTCGTGGCGGTGGTGGTCATCGGCGTCGTCGGTCTGATGGTGTCATTGCTGTTCGTGCGTTTTTCCGGACCGGACATCGCCATGACTCAGCTGCTGGTGGAGTTTGCGACGGTCATATTGTTTCTGCTGGCGCTGTTCTTTCTTCCGTGGATCTCGCCGGTGGAATCCAGCGTTGCCAGGCGGATTCGCGATGCGTCGGTAGCGGCGTTGGCGGGCGCCGGGGTCGGTGCGTTGAGCTACGCTTTGCTCACCCGTCCTGTGCAGAGCATTTCCGAGTTCTTTATCGCGGAAGCGAAACCGGGCGGTGGTGGCACCAATATCGTCAACGTCATCCTGGTCGACTTTCGCGGCTTCGACACCCTCGGTGAAATCACGGTTCTCGGCATTGCGGCGGTCGGCATCTACGGGTTGCTTTCGAACGCCAGCGTGCGTATCCCGGGTGTCGACATGGACGGCCGGCCCTGGGCCTGGGACCGGCATCCCGTGGTGCTCGCGGTGATCGCGAGAACGATGTTGCCGCTGGCCCTGCTGGTGGCCGTTTACCTGTTTCTGCGCGGTCACAATCTGCCCGGCGGCGGGTTCATCGCCGCATTGGTCACCGCTACCGCGCTGATTCTGCAGTATCTCTCCGATGGCTCGGCGATGGCTCGTACCCGTATCGGCTGGCGGTATCGGATGCTGTTGGGTATCGGCATCCTGATTGCCGCCGTGACGGGTATCGGCAGCCTGTTTTTCGGATACCCCTTTCTCACCACCTCCTTCACCTATGTCAGCCTGCCGATAGTAGGCAAGTTCGAGCTTGCCACCGCCATGCTGTTCGATCTGGGTGTTTTCGTCGCCGTCGTCGCCACCGTAATTCTCATCCTTGCCTGCCTCGGCCGGCTGAACGCACCGCTGGACAGTGTGCCAACCATCCGCTGGCGTAGAGACAGGGAGCAATAGTGGAAGGCTTGTTCTCTTTCGTCATCGGCATGCTGGTTGCCTGCGGGGTTTATCTGGTTCTGCGTGCGCGCACATTTCCAGTGGTTCTCGGGCTTACGCTCATCAGCTACGGCGTGAACGTGTTTCTGTTCGTCTCGGGCGGCCTGGTCGTCGGCAGTGCGCCGCTGGCATTGCCCGAGGTACTGGTCCATCCGGACCCACTGCCCCAGGCGCTGGTTCTGACCGCCATCGTCATCGGCTTCGGTATGACCGCCTACACTATCGTGCTGGCGCTGAAGGCCAACGGCGAGCTGCAATCCGATCATGTGGACGGGGAGTCACAGGGATGAATCACTGGATCATCGCGCCGGTGCTGCTGCCGCTGGTCGCCGGTGCGCTGCTTCTCGTCCTGGAGGCGTCCGGCCTCGCTGCCAAGAGAGCCGTCAGCGTTGCTGCGACGACCGCGCTGGTTCCGGTTGCCATGGGGCTGATGGCCATCGCGGCCACCGGCGAGCAGCAGATCTACTACCTGGGGGACTGGCCGGCGCCATTTGGCATCGTGCTCGTTCTCGATCGGTTGAGCGCGCTCATGCTGGCGCTTTGCAGTGTGCTGGCCTCGGCAAGCCTGCTCTACGCGCTGGGCGGTGACGACACCAAGGGGGCGGATTTTCACGCTCTGTTCCAGTTTCAACTCCTCGGCATCAACGGTGCATTTCTTACCGGTGACTTGTTCAATCTGTTCGTGTTCTTCGAAATTCTACTCATCGCGTCATATTGTCTCATCGCACATGGAGGAGGTCCGGCGCGAACCCGTGCAGCCATGCACTTCGTGGTTCTCAATCTGGTGGGATCGTCGGTGTTCCTGATTGCGCTCGGCGTCATCTACGGAACACTCGGAAGTTTGAATATGGCCGATCTGGCGGCAAAGGTGGCGGTGGCGGACTCGGACTCCTCAGGCCTCGTCAGGGTAGCCGGCATGCTGCTGCTCGTGGTTTTCGGATTGAAGGCGGCGCTGTTGCCCCTGGGCTTCTGGCTGCCGTCGGCATACGGGTCGGCCACTGCCCCGGTTGCCTGTCTATTCGCCATCATGACCAAGGTGGGGGTGTACGCGATTATCCGCGTGCACACGCTGATCTTCATCGATCCGTCGGATGGCGGATTCTCGTTGGACGCCTGGCTGCTACCACTCGCCCTCGCGACCATCGTCGCCGGAACAGTCGGCGCGGTGGCCGCCTCGGAGCTTCGCGCCACGGTGTCGTATCTGGTCGTGGTGTCCGTCGGCACACTGCTTGCGGCCGTCGGCCTGTTCTCCCGGGAGGGTCTCACGGCGGCGCTCTACTATCTGGTGCACAGCACGCTGGTTGTCGGGGGACTGTTTCTGCTTGCAGATCTGATCGGTCGCCAGCGTGGGAAGGCGGGGGCGCGGCTGGATCGATCCCGGTCGGTCTATCAGCCGGCGCTACTCGGTACGCTGTTTTTCTTCGCGGCCGTCGCGGTGTCGGGATTACCGCCGCTCAGCGGCTTCGCGGCGAAGCTCTCGATTCTGCAGGCGGCGCAAACGTCGACCGCCGCCGCCTGGGTCTGGGGAGTCATCCTGACATCCGGGCTTCTCGTCATCATCACGATGAGCAGGGCCGGCACGGCGATTTTCTGGCGTACCGAGGACACACGGGGTGAACCACGGCCCGTGCGCGGCATCGAAGCCCTGTCCACCTGCGGATTGCTCGCGGGGGCATTGCTACTCATGGTGTTTGGCAGGCAGGCGCTGGATTATGCGCAAGCGACCGCCGAGCAGTTGTACCATCCTTCCGGCTACGTCGAGGCCGTGCTCGCCAATGAATCGGTGAGCACGCCTGCCTCGATGAAGGAGTAGAGACGATGTTATTGAAGCGATTCTGGCTGCCGCATCCCGTGACAAGTGCGGTCTTGTTCGTTGTGTGGCTGCTGCTCAATCACACGCTTTCGGCGGGTCACATCCTACTCGCTGCTACTCTAGGTGTGCTCATTCCGTTGTTCACCCGGCGATTCTTTCCAGAGCCGGTAACCATCGGGCGGATCGGTACGATTCTACGATTTATCGTTATCGTGCTGTTGGATATCGTGGTCGCGAGTTTCACTGTTGCGCGCCTGACCCTCGGTCCAACGTCGAAGCTCAGGCCACGCTTCATCCGCATCCCGGTGGCGCTGGCAGACGACTTCGCGCTCACGGCATTGGCGAGCACCATTTCATTGACCCCGGGTACCGTATCTGCGGAGCTTGCCCCGGACCGTGAGCATATTCTTATTCATGCCCTGGACGTGGATGATGAAGCCGCGCTGGTGCGGACCATCAAAGAGAGATACGAAGCGCCGATCAAGGAGATCTTCCAATGCTGATGGTTTTGCTCGGGTTTGCCGCCACCATGCTGGTTATCGCCATGGGCTGCAATCTGTGGCGTCTGTTACGCGGGCCGGACGCCACGGATCGGGTTCTGGCCCTCGATACGCTGTACATCAACGCCGTCGCGCTGCTGGTTCTGACCAGTATCTCCTACGGCAGGGAGCTCTTTTACGAAGCCGCGATTCTCATTGCTCTGCTCGGCTTCGTAGGCACCGTTTCGCTCACCAAGTTTCTATTACGCGGTGACATCATCGAGTAGTGGAGGGCAGCATGATTCTGGAACTCATCAGTGTGATGCTGATTCTATTTGGAGCCGGCTTCGCGCTCATCGGCTCCATCGGCTTGTTGCGCTTTCCCGATGTATTCACGCGCCTGCATGGTCCCACCAAGGCCACCACCCTCGGGGTTGGCGGCGTGCTCCTGGGCACTATTCTGTATCTTGCCCTGCAAGGTGAGACGGGCGTTGTTCGCGAGCTGCTGATCACCGTTTTCCTGTTCCTGACCGCCCCCGTCAGCGCTCACCTGATTGCCAAGGCGGCCCTGCACCGGAGGTGCCGGTCCGTGTGCGAAATTCCCGGAGACGAGCTGGAATAGGGGGAACATCCCGCCACCGGTGGCTCAACGTGTCAGCCAGTAAGTCGCTCCCGGCAGGTCCATGATGCCGAAAGTCAGGAACCACTGGTCGTTGGCGTTCCTGATGTCCCGTGTGCCCAGACCGACACGCAGCCGGTCTTTCAGGAAGCTCACGTGGATATCGCCACCCGCGGTATCCTGGTTTCCGGCTTCCGGTTGATTCCAGTCGTGGTACCAGGTCGGCGTAATTCCGAAGCTGGAGATCATGGTGGAACCCGTACGCCGTATATAGCCCAACCCGAGTCCGAAGTAATTCTCCCGGGTCCTGTTGGAGCTGGAGCGAAACAGTCCGCCCGCGTATCCGAGACTGAAGCGTAGATTCAGCAGGTTGTTCTCTGACAGAGCCATGGTTGGTTGCCAGGTCAAGAGAATGTCACCTTCGACCAAATCCCAGCCAAGCCCGTAGGGCATGACGTAACGCCATATCCAGTCCTGCGGCGCGGTGGAGGGTGAGAAAGTAAAGGACGGGTACTTGTAAGTCGCGCTTTGCATGAGATGGGCGGTGGTCCCCATGAGCGCCGTATACGCTGTCTCGCGCTTGTCCGGATCCGGCTCCCGGGCGGCATAGAGGTCGGCCGCCTGACGTTCGAGATAAACCAGGCGTGCCGTCACGCGTCGCGTCAACTCGGTGGGCCATTGCTCCGGGTCTTCGATGATCTGCGCCAGCAGGGGCTCCGCGCCGTCGGCGGTCGGCGTCGGAACGAACCCCTCTGTGTTCAAATGCTCGAAAAAAGTATCCTCGGTGAAGAAAACGTTCTCGTCGTCGGCCTCGAGTCGCTCACCCACCCCGAGCGTCTTTGCCAGAGCATTATGGATGATCTGCATGTCGGCGTCCGCTGGAGGTGGCGGCGAGTAAGAAAAACCGAATAAGGCGTCCTTTGCAAATTCGCTCTCGGCGAGCCGTGCAAACACATAGCGGCCGCGGGCATCGCTGCTGATGTCCAGGGTGTCGTAGAGCTGCTCGCCGAGCGAGTCGACACACTGGCCGAATTCGTCCGGCTGTTGCCTCGGCGGATACTGAAGGCCACAGAAATGGCGCGTTATGATGACGACCGCATCATAGACGCCTGCATAGTAGTCGTACTCGCGAAATTTGAAGTCGAGGAACGAACCGAAATCACTGAGCAGAGTCCCGGTAATCGGCGCGCCTCGACTCGAGACTCGCAACGCACGATCACCGTGCATCGATTGGCGCGAGCGGCTGATACTCACATACAGCTTCTTGTCATCGATCTGCGCCCGTTCGATAATTGTCATCAATGCTTCGCCAAGGCGGTCGCGATAGCGTGTGACGTCGATTCTGCATTGGGTGTGCGGGCCGGACTCGGAGTCTTCCGTCGACCGCGTGCAGTTGTCGGCAATCCCTGCCGCGACGAGGCGTTCCGGCGAGTAAGGTGGGGAAATAACGGGTCTCAACCGGCCATAGGCAATTTCCAGCAAGCGCCCCGCTCTGCGCGTCGCTTCGGCGCAGTGTACCGGAGATTCGAAATACGGGAGCTCCGATCCGCAATCGAAATCCGGATGCTGCTTAGCGAGAATTTCACCCAGTTCATAGCTCAATTGGGACAGATTGAGCTGCCAATTCTCACTGGTAGTTTCGCGGAACAGCTCATATTTTCTGGCCGTACCCATGGCGCCAAGCAGCAACGTGCTTTCGGAAAAAAAACTGAACTCCATGATCCGACAGGCATCAGGCGGATTCTCCGAGGCACAGGCAGAATTGTCGGAATGATCGGGGGCGTCGTACCGAATCCGATCCGGGTCGAGGTAAAAATAAGTGACCGGAAGCGGGTTCTCGGATGCGCGGATGTTCTGCTCGGCGAGCCTGCGCGCCAGGCCGATCGGCAGATTGTCGAACAATCCACCGTCGGCGAACTCCGCCTCGTCGAGCTCGTACCCCGGCGGGCATACCAGGTCGGTATCGGATTGTCCGGCCTCGGACGATCGTGGATCCGGCTCGGGGCTGATCCGTCGCGTCACGAGGTGACAATATTCGAAACGTCTGCGGCCGAATGCCGTAGGAAACGCGCTGGTTGCCGCGGCAGCTTCTATGATGCGCTCATTCGATATGGAGAAAGGCGGCGCACTGCGTGGGCGCGGCATCAGGATCGTGGCCGGGTCCGAGCCCCCAGGGTAGTCGGCCGGGTCGAAAAAGTAGTCGACGCTGCCGTCTTCAGCCACCCGTAGCTCGAAGGGGATGACAAACCGCTGATTCCGTACCTCGAGCTCCCCGACTATCAGCTCCTGGGGATGGACGCGCGTAACCGTAACGCCCATTGGAACTCTGCAACCTACCCTGTAGGCGGGCTGCTCCCATTTCTTACGGAGATCATCGGCAGCAGCGAAATAGTCTTTGCGTGAGAACAGCGCGTCGTCCGGAAGATAGGATGCGGAGTCGGCTTTCGGGGGCAGCAGGGAATTGATATCGAGCCTCAACCAGATGTTCCGGAATACGTTGTCGTCGATTAAATTGGCAATGCCGCCATCGGATTCGGGACGGGCGCACCAAACCAAGCCGCTGAGTATCGTATTGACTCCGCCCGCCGAGGCTCCCGCGACACTCACCACCTCCATTGGACGGATCGCGCCGCCACTCAGGACGCTCAGGTTTTCCATCCCTCGCACCAGCTTGAGGGCGGCCCAGTTCAGTCCCGCCTCATACGCCCCCTTGCTCGCTCCACCACTGATCGCAATCGAGAGCCGCTGATTCTTGCTATCCAGCTCGGCGAACGCGCTGCCGTTAAGGAGGCCGAGGCCGAAGAGCACGGCCATCAGACCGCGAAGTGAAGCACTCATGCACTGAACGTCCCTTTAATTCGTTTTGTTTCCGTATCGTTCCAGGCTTTAACCCTTCCCGGTTGGGCACCAGTGTACCCGCGCACCACCGTGACCTAAAGCAGGGATTCGTCGACGGCCGTAGCGCTCCTCGCCTGTCCTTCACCGCTTTGCGCCGCGCGCTCGGTGGCAACGAGCCAGTCTCGAATACGCCCCGAGTCGCCGTACTTACTCAATTTTCCCCAGGAATTCAGCAGAACCACGATGAGCGGGCGATCCGCAATGGTGGTGCGCATCACCAGGCAATTACCAGCCTCCGAGGTGAAACCGGTCTTGCTGAGCGCGATCTCCCAGCGCTTCCTGTGCACCAGCGCGTTGGTGTTTCGAAACCCGAGCTCCTTACCGGTGTTTCGGTCGAGCACATGGAAGCGTCTGGTGACCGACCAACGGGCAATGAGCGGGTAGCCGCGGGCAATATAAGCAAGCCTCGCCAGATCCCGGGCAGTGGAAATATTCTCCGGACGCAATCCGCTCGCATCCGCCACCCGCGTGCGGGTCAGTCCCAGCATTCTGGCTTTTTCGTTCATCACGCGAACCAGGGCACGGGATCCACCGGGGTAGGTACGTCCCAGCGCAGCCGCCGCACGGTTGTCCGAGGCCACCAGCGCTATCTGCATCAGTTCGGCGCGCGTCAACGTGGTTCCGAATGGCAAGCCCGAGCGCGAGCCCTTGAGACGATCCCGATCCTGGTCGGTGATCTCGATGCTTCTGTCGAGGGGAACTCCCGCATCGAGCATCGTCACCACCGTCAACAGCTTCGTCAGGGAGGCGATGGGACGCGGCTTGTCGATATCACGTGCATACAGAATCACGCCTTCTCTCTCGTCGATGACCAGTCCGACCTGGGAGCGGAGCGCGAGCGCCCGCGGATTGCCGTAGCGAATGGCTTTCCAGGCCGGGAGAGCCGGAGGCGCGGAGAGGATTTCCGGCTCGCCGGACACGGCGGCTTCGGGAAAGGCCGTCGCGATGCCGACGATAGCAGCGAATATTCCGAGCTTGAGCTGTCGCACCCTGGGCCGTGTACCGGATTGGCTCCTGCTCAATACTAGACAATCGATCCTGAATAGCCAGCTCGCGCTCATGATACTGGCTGTTCGATCGACTCCTGGTCGCCCAGACTTTGCCAGCGATTGTAGGCGTATATCCTTTCTACGAATCCGTCCCGAATAATCGGGTCGCGGAGCCGGCCTTCCTCCTCCACGGGCATCGATGGCCACGCCCGCATTACGACCCACGCATAGATCCCGGATGACGTTCCACTCGGCATGCCCTTCTCGTCATACACTTCGACCCCCGCCATCCCACAGGACGGAGAGCCGGCCTTGAACACATAGCCGCTGATACGCGGACATGTCTCCAGCACCGATCGGGCGTAGTCGACGAGTTTCTCGGTGACGTCGAAACAATCGATTTGTCTCTCTACTGCTCTGGTCACGGCTCTCGGTTGCGACGGCGCCCCCGTCAACCGAATCGGTGAACGGGGCGTGCCTAAGCCGATCGCGACCTCGGGACAAAAGGGCAGGTACTCGAAACATTTCCCGAGCTCGTGGACGAGGAGGGAGTTGTGCTTGTGCCCGCCGTCATAGCGCACCGGCTGACCAAGCAGACAACTGCTTATGCCGACGGGGATGCGTCTCTTCGGGTCCCAGGCCATCGCCATTCGGAACGAGCTATTCCACCAGCTCCCGCGCCTGCAGAGCTTTCCGAATTTCCTCGATTCTGTCCCGGTTGACGCCACCGTCGCTGTGGCCCGTGCGCGCCGCCGACCGCACCGCGATGATTCCCTCACTGGCACGCAGGTTGAATTCCGTGTCGTCGACAAACCGCATGACGGCACTGTGCACCTCTACGTGCAAATAGCTGTCGTTGACCTCGACCAGCCTGATTCGCGCTTGCGCGGCAACCACATTCTGTAGTCCGTGCCAGGCTGCCTTCGGAAGTGCCTTCAAGCGATAAGGCTCCACCCGGTGTGCTTCATCCGTGGCGTCGCTGGAAACGCAGTTGGGACTGTCGGGGCAGGGCGCGAAGCGATTGTCGACGAGTCCTGTCGTTACTTGATTGCTGGTGCACGCGGTCAGCGCGAATATGACCAAAGTCGACAACCATTTCATCAGGGTTTCTCGCAATCGAAAGCGCTAAAGTTCAACGAATCGGGAGTCATCGATGGATCGAAATGTCCATCCGGATCTTATCCGATCGTGGACACAGCGGCCACAGACGGGCCGACAAAGCTCGTCGATAAAGTGCAACCAGGGGGTAGGAGGCGGTACCTTCGCGGGTACAACCATGGCGTCGATGCGGCTAGAAGTTCGCCTCGAGGTAGCGTCTGAATCGGCCAAGTCCATAGACGAGAAAGCCTGTCACGATCATCGGTATGCTGACATAGGACGCGGGGTTGTGGATCCAAACGTAGGCGAACCACACGGTGGTGATACTGCAACCGATCTCGGTGACGAGCATGACTTTCCGAAACCAGGGCGATTGCCAGAACCGTGCCTGATCCGCCGTCGCCCGCCGGCAGAGAATGTCGATTTCGACTCCGAGCCTGGTCAAGACATGGGAGCGGGTTCTCTCGACCTTGCCGTATAGCTTGTCGAGCACATCCGGGGCCCCGATCGTGGTTATCACCTCGGAAAGCTGATCCCTCACAAAGGGATCCCGCGGGCTGAAGAACTCCGCGACCAGGTCTTTCAGCTCTACGGGGCCGACGTCACTCTTGGCGAACTTCGAGCTTTTCAGGAACTTCGTGAGGGCGGAAAGGCAGACATCCAGCCGATTCTGAAGCATTTCGCAGCACAGTAGCGTGCTCTGCATCAGTGTGTCGTTGGACGTCAGTGTTCCGCTTGCATCGTTCTTACGCAGCAGTGCTGCGATGTCATCCGCCAAGCGCAGATTCTGAGCCGACACCTCGTCGCTCAGGAGATCTCGGGCGGCTGGAATCGGGTCGATTGTGGCCACGGGTGCATCTCGAATTAAAACGTCTCGATACTTATCGGCACGGGGCGAGGGAAACCAAAGGGTATTCGCCCGCAAAGCGCCCCGATTCGGGGGATTCCGCGGCCCGGGCCGCGCAGGCAGCGGATCTCGCGGATTCCCCGATTCCCCGACGTTTTTTCGGCCGGCCGACCGCGACCGGAACGGCCACGGGAGTCCGGGATCCTGCCCAGTCTGAGTACGAGTAGACACTTTTCGGGGGACTCTGACCGTTCTCCCGGTGCTGAGGAGGCGAGCCGATTCGGGGCCTATCGTCGCAGATTCCGGTTACCATCACCGCCAAATCGGTGGCCGGCCGATGAATCGAGCGCATCAATATGAAAAACGGGCAACTCCGGATTGCCGTCATCAAGGGTGACGGCATCGGAGTGGACGTCGCCAATGCTACCCTCGCCGTCATCGCTGCGGCCGAGCGGCGGATCGGCGGCTTGTCCCTTGGCTACGAATTTCTGGACGCTGGCGCCGCTTGCTTTCGAGTAACCGGACGCGACATGGCGCCGGCTGCGGAGGAAGCGGCGGCGGCCGCCGATGCAATATTCCTGGGCGCTATCGGACTTCCCAGCGTGCGTCGCGAGGATGGCACGGAGATCGCACCGCGCCTGCGTCTCAGGGAAAAATTGCAACTCTATGCCGGTGTACGGCCCATCAAGGCCTACCCGAATGCGCCACGGCGTCTCGCCGACGAGCGGGCTGCGGACATCGATCTCGTGATCCTGCGCGAATCCACCGAGGGACTCTTTTATTCCGCGGCGGCCCACAATCGCAGCCAGATCATCGGTGACGACGAGGTATGCGAAACGCTGCGAATTACCCGCCCCACTACCGAGAAACTGCACGACTTCGCGTTTCGTCTCGCCGAGAAGCGCAAGGCGCGGGGCGGGAAAGGACGTGTGACCTGTGTCGACAAGGCCAACGTGTTTCGCTCCATGGCCTTCTTTCGAAAGATCTTCGACGAGCGCGCCGCGCGATTCCCGGGTGTGGAACGTTCTTATAACTATGTCGACGCTCAGGCGCTCGATCTGATTCGCAGGCCCTGGGACTTCGACGTGCTGGTCATGGAGAATATGTTCGGCGATATTCTGTCCGACCTGGCGGGCGGTCTCGTCGGTGGCATGGGGATGGTCGCCTGTGCGGAAATCGGCGACGCACACGGATTGTTCCAGCCTGCCCACGGCAGCGCGCCCGACATCATGGGTCAGGACAAGGCGAATCCACTGGCGGCAATCTTGAGCGGTGCGCTGATGCTCGATTACCTGGCCGAGCGTTACGGACTGGAGGCGCACGCGAACGCCGCGCACATGATCGAAACCGCAATCCAGGCCGGCTTCGAAGCCAACCGGCTTCGCCCAGTGGAGTTCGGCGGTGATCAGGGTACCGCTGAGGTTACCAGAGAGGTGATCGCTCTGGTGGAAGAACCCCGCGCGTAGTCGGTAGAAGGCGACTGCACGGCACGTGCAGTCGCCTTCTCCATGGCAGCTCCGTCCTTAGTCGACGAGCTTTACGCTGTCGGCGGACGTTTTTCCATTGTTGCCGGGAACGAGCTCGTACTCGATTTTCTGGCCCTCGCTCAGCGAGCCGATGCCGGCGCGCTCGAGGGCTGAAATATGAATGAATACGTCCTTGCTGCCGTCGCTGGGCTCGACGAAGCCATAGCCTTTGCTGGGGTTAAACCACTTTACAGTTCCTACAGACATTCTGTTCTCCACAGTGTTGATATCAAACTCGCCTGTCCCGTGATGGTGGACTCGGCAGGGGTGTTTGCAGCGGCCGCGCCGCATAGCGGTGCGGTGCTGGGTCTCGGGTTATCTCGGGAAGGCAAAGGGATCTCGTCGTAAGGAGCCGACGACGGGGCAAGCCCGGGGCGGTCCTGGCAGAGCTTCATGTTTGAATTCAGGGATAATCGAGTGGGATTTCGCTGCGAGCGCCGGACGCACAAAACCAATCACGTCATCCGACCAGCGGAAGCATACCTGAATCGAAAGCAAAATGGAAGCGTTACAGGCCCCGCGGGCGCTGACCGGACCAGCGGTCAGTCGACCAGGCGCTGGGCAGTGCCGTCCGCCCCGGTGTCATCCGCCCCGGTATCGGCCGGGCGATCATCGTCGTCCGCCTCCGGGACTTGCTTTTCCACCTTGGCGGCGAGCTTGGCCTGCCGTTTCGCCTCGCGCTTTTCGGCCTTGGCCTTGGCTTTGGCATTTCGTTCGAATGCGTAGTTTGGCTTTCGCGCCATCGTTATTTCCTCAGTTTCGATTCGGCATTCGTCTTACCGGTACACCGCGCCCAAAGTGCGGTGGTTGGCAGGCGAGCCCCGAGCCCGTCATCGTGCACGCTACCCGGTAGGGTGTCGTCTCTTACCCGCTGGTTTGCGTCGTCGGCGTCCACCCGCACGCGGCGATGCAATGCGGCCCATCTCGTTCGGCCGGCCCCGGTTCGCGCCCCGCTTCTGCTCGACCGGCTTCGGGCGTACATTCGGATCCGGCTCGAAGCCGGCGAGCTCGCGGGCGGGCAGTCGCCGCCCCAGCAGTTTCTCGATGTCGCGCAGCAGGCGCGCCTCGTCCACGCACACGAGAGAAACCGCCTCTCCGCTCGCGCCGGCACGCCCGGTTCGCCCGATGCGATGCACGTAGTCTTCGGCCACGTTCGGCAGCTCGAAGTTGACCACATGAGGAAGGCTGGCGATGTCGAGCCCTCGCGCGGCGATGTCAGTCGCCACCAGCACTCGCACCCCGCCTTCCTTGAAGCTCGCGAGCGCGCGGACCCGCGCGCTCTGGCTCTTGTTGCCGTGCATCGCGACAGCCGTCACGTGTGCGCGCTCGAGCTTCTGCACGAGCTTGTTGGCACCGTGCTTCGTGCGTGTGAATACGAGCACCTGCTCCCAGCCACCGCGATGGATGAGCTCTGCGAGCAGAGCCGTCTTGCGGTCACGATCGACGCGGTAAACGAGGTGATCGACCTTTTCTGCCGGGCTGTTTCGCCGCGCGACCTCGATGAGGCGCGGACGATTCAGCAGCCGATCGGCGAGCGCCTTGATGGAGTCGGAGAACGTAGCGCTGAAAAGCAGGTTCTGCCGCCGCCGCGGCAACAGGGCCATCAGGCGCTTGATGTCGTGGATGAAACCCATGTCGAGCATGCGGTCCGCCTCGTCCAGCACGAGTATCTCGACCTGCCCGAGGTCGATGGTCTTGCGCGCGACGTGGTCGAGCAGCCGTCCGGGTGTCGCCACCACGATGTCGCGACCGGCGCGCAGGGCATCGAGCTGTGGGCCCATGCTGACGCCGCCGAATACCGTCGTGCTGCGAATCGGGACGTGCGCCCCGTAGGTGCAAAAGCTCTCCCCTACCTGGAGTGCGAGCTCGCGCGTCGGAACCAGGATCAGCCCGCGAACGGGGCGGAACCGCGGCAGCGGCGAAGGCGTTGCCATCAGGCGTTGCAGCAGCGGCAGCGCGAAGCCCGCGGTCTTTCCGGTGCCGGTCTGGGCGGCCGCCAGCAGATCTTCACCCCGGAGAATGGCCGGGATGGTCTTACGCTGCACGGGGGTGGGTGTGTCGTAGCGCTGCTCGTGTATGGCACGCAACAGCTCGGGTTTGAGGCCAAAGGATTCGAATGTCAGCGAACTTGCTCCTGGTAGCGGGGCAGGTCGTGCCCACACCGGTTCAGGTTTTGTGCGTCAAAATCGGGGATAGCCTTGGAGGGGTATGCGCCGAGTGTGGGCTGACCTGAACCGGTTCGTCAGCCGCGACGCGCGAGGCTACACTATTCCTACGAGAAATGCACCCTGGAATCGGACGCCAGCGGCGCAGCCCCCATGAGCCGCCAACCTGTCCATGCTGGCCACGGGCGGGTCGCTCTCGGCCATCCCTGGCCTTCGCGACATTCGGGCTTCCTGCACATCAAATCGAAGCTCCCACAGGCGGATTTTCAGCCACCGACACTCATTAGAGAAAGCTCTCTAAATCAATACGTTGCAGCACCCGCCAATACGTCTGTGTGAAGCTGAGTGACTGATGTGATGTCCTGGTGGTCCCTGTGTTCGCACAAATCCGGGCACAGCTTTTGTCGTTGCTCGGGACAGCTGTGGCCGCTCCCCTTTTGCTCCCAGCGGGGGACGAGCCCTGGCGCTGAGGAGCGGATCGCTGCTATACCCTTGCTCGAGCAGGGCGGCTGGGCCAAAGGTTTACGAGGGAGGGAGCCGACGTGTGCGGTGTTCTGGCGGGTTTGTTCGAGAAGGCGGTTAATCCGGAGCAGGTCGACCGGGCGCTGTCGACCCTTTTTCACCGCGGCCCCGATTTCACGAATAGATGGGTATCCGACGATAGTCGCTGGCTCCTCGGCCACACTCGTCTTTCGATCATCGGGCTCGACAATGGCACCCAACCCATTTCCAACCTCTGCGGCGATGTTCGGATCGTGGTGAACGGCGAGTTCTACGGCTACCAGGCGATTCGAGATGAGCTGCGCAACGATGGTTTCCACTTCTCCACCGATTCCGATAGCGAGATTCTCCTGCATCTGTATCAGCGTGAGGGAATGGGTGCGCTCGATGCTTTGCGGGGCGAGTTCGCGGCGGTCATAGCCGATCGTCGTAACAACGTTATGATCGGTGTTCGCGATCGCTTCGGTATTAAGCCGCTCTTCTACACCGTGCACGAGGGAAGCGTACTGTTCGCCTCGGAGATCAAGGCACTGCTGGCGATGGGCGTCCCCGCGCGTTGGGATCGCGAATCCGTCTTTCAGGAGGCCTTTTTGTTCCGACCACCGGAACGAACGCTGTTTGCGGGTATATTCGCCGTTCCCCCTGGCCACTACGCAATCGCCCAACGAGGAAACGTCGCCGTTTATCCCTACTGGGATTCGATCTTCCCCACCGCTCAAGCACTGAGTGACGATGACCGAAGCGATGCGGAGATCGTCACCGGCTTTCGCGACGTGCTCAGCGATGCAGTGCGCGAACGACTCGTCGCCGACGTTGAAGTAGCCTCTTACTTGAGCGGCGGCATCGATTCCTGCGCGGTGCTCGGCTTGGCGCAACAGTCGCTCGATCGACCGATTCGGGCCTATACGCTCACATTCGAAGATGTGCTCTACGACGAGTCCGCGCTGGCACAACAGCAGGCAGAGTATTCGGGAGCCGCATTTCACCCAGTCCCGGTGACATCACGGGATCTCGCGGATGCTTACGGCGACGCCGTCTGGCACGCGGAAACGGTATTCAGTAACGGCCACGGTGTTGCAAAGTTTCTGCTCAGTCGCGCCGTTCGCGATGCCGGAATCAAAGTGGTCTTTACCGGAGAAGGGGCCGACGAGATGCTGGGTGGCTACCCGCCGTTCCGGCGAGACGTCCTGCTCTACAACAGTGAGGGCCAGGACCCCGACGTCGTCGAGCGACTGCTGGCCGAAATGAACGAATCGAATCAGGCGACGCGAGGCCTGTTGACTTCGGATGCGGAGCCGGGCGCCGAGCTGGAGCCTGTGGCCCGACGGTTGGGATGGGTACCTTCCTGGATAGAGGTGTTCTCGGATATGGGTAGGCGGACTGCGAGGCTCATGCGCGATGACTTCATGAGCGATATAACCGATCTCAATCCCTACGAGCTGACCCTCAGCCGTCTACCTCTGAGCGAACGATTGAGGGGTCGCGATCCACTCAATCAGTCTCTGTACCTCTGGTCGCATATCATGCTGCACAACTTCATCCTCAATTTTCTGGGTGACCGCATGGAGATGGCCCATTCGATAGAGGGGCGAGTGCCCTTTCTCGATCACGAGGTCGCGGAGTTCGCGGCCGGCATCCCCATCCAGATGAAGGTCAAGGGCATGCGCGAGAAGCACGTACTGCGCGAAGCCACGCGAGACGTCATCATCGACCCTGTTTACAATCGCGAGAAACACCCATTCACCACACCGCCCGCGCAACACGATAACGATCCCATGCGCGCATTGTTCGGCGACGTCTTCGCATCGGCTGCACTGGACAACCAACCGGTCTTCGATCCGGGCACCTCACGCGCCTTGCTCGACGAGCTGCCGAGCCTCGCTCCCGAGGATCGCTTCGCCGCTGAGGGGCTTATTCAGCGCATTCTGTGCACCACTCTCATGCACGAAGGTTTTGGAATGTCCGCCTGAATCGGAACACCTCGAGACATCATTGCGGGGCCGACTGCCGTTGAATGACCAAACGAAGGATATTCTGCTTGACATATTACGGAATGCGTAATATCTTTGCCGGATGATTCGGTCATTCCGCTGCCGAAACACCGAGGCGCTGTTCAACGATCGGGACGTGCGACGGTTTCGCAATATCGAGCGGGTAGCGAGACGGAAGTTGCTTTACCTTCATCGCGCCATCCGTATACAGGATCTTCGTGTACCACCAGGCAATCGCCTGGAAGCCCTAAAGGGAGACCGAAAGGGACAGCATAGCATCCGGATCAATGACCAATGGCGCATCTGTTTTCGTTGGAAGAATGGTGATGCGCTGGGTGTCGAAATCGTGGACTACCACTGAGGTTCAAGAAATGGCCAGATTATTGGAACCCATTCACCCTGGAGAGATCCTTCGCGAGGAGTTTCTTAAGCCTATGGGAATCAGCATCAACCGTCTGGCACGGGATATCGTGGTTCCTCCTGGACGGATCAGTGAGATTGTAAATGGCAAGCGCGGGATTACAGCGGACACAGCGCTACGACTGGCCCGTTTCTTCGGCACTTCCCCCGAAGTATGGCTGGGACTTCAGGCGGAGTACGATCTACGGGTCGCCAAACAGAACATTGGGAAGGAAATCGAGCAACGCGTACACCCTTTCGCTGCGTAGAGTAGGTGAAAAGGGGTCGGTGACAAATGATTCTCATTTGTCACCGACCCCTTTCCATGATGCGACCCGCATTGCCTACAATTGGCGCAACTGGCGCAGTCAGCGTCGGTCGTTCACGAGGGAGACGTCAAGTGATTTGTGGTGGCCAGGGGCGGAATCGAACCACCGACACGC